>Ga0247735_1000086_pt1 | contig 51531 bp, 58 predicted proteins | sample UWRJL178409R2_FD_180934 | JGI IMG/M metagenome (GOLD analysis project Ga0247735, IMG submission 180934) | Plant litter microbial communities from Arlington Agricultural Research Station in Wisconsin, United States - UWRJ-L178-409R-2 | ecosystem: Environmental > Terrestrial > Plant litter >... | reverse complement strand
CGATATTGAGACTAAACGCAAGCTCCGCGAAATGGGAGTGACCACCCTGCTGGACGCGTTCGACGCGCAGGACGACACCCTCACCCTGCACTTAGCGTTCGAGGAAAAGATCAAACTGGCCGTCGATGACGCCCACGCGGTCTTCACCCAAACGAAGGTCGAAGGACTGATCCGCCGGGCGAACCTGCGCTATCCGAACGCGGACCTGCGCCGCCTGGACCTCGTCGAAGAGCGCGGCCTTGACCGGTCGGTGATTGCGGGCCTCGGCACGTGCTCGTTCATCGACCGGCAGCAGAACGTCGTCTTCCAGGGCTTCACCGGATCGGGCAAGTCGTATCTGGGCTGCGCGCTGGCGAAAGCCGCCTGCCTGCACCGGGTTCGGGCGCACTACATTCGAATGCCGGAGCTTGAAGAGGCCTGGCAGCTGGCCCGCGACAAACCCTCCGGCACCACGAAGTTCTTGAACAAGTACGCCGCGTTCTCGCTGTTAGTGATCGATGAATGGCTGCTGGATGAGCCCGACGAGTCCACCCGGAGCATGCTGCTGGAACTCCTCGAGCGACGCTATGACCAGGCGTCAACGGTGTTCTGCACCCAATACGCCCAACGTGATTGGCACCAGCGCCTCGGCTCCGGCGTTCACGCCGACGCGATCATGGATCGGATCGTGCACAACACCATCTGGGTCGAGACGGGCGGCCACAACATGCGAGAACACACCGCCGGCCAGCTCACGGCATGAAGGCTCGCGTGGTCGGGAGCTACTGGCCCCCGACCACGCGACAGCCTGGCCCCCGACGGCAATACCGTTGGCCCCCGAAGGCAATATTCACTGGCCCCCAGACAGTCAAATACTCATATGCTCTTGTACACGGTCACAGCGACTATCACGCGCCAAACTAGATTGCCCCATTCCCCCGCCACGAATGACCAGCACGATGTTGTTGGCAGACCCCGCTGAACGCACAGATGGCATGGCACCGAGGGTCGACTCCTCCTCTTCGACGGGCGCGCTTCCGCAGCGCGCTGCTGGCCGGCGCCCGAAGACACCAGAATGACAATCAGCACCGCCTCGGCTGACGTATACGGCATTGTTGTCACGACCTGCAACCTTGCCACTCGGCAGCACCGGGCCTGAGCCACAACACAGGTGGTGCTCACCTGCGCGATCACTGGGGCTCAACCGCACGATCGGGTGGGGCAACTGGCCTACTCGCGCGCCTACTCCGGTGACTATGCCGCCCCGAGTGTCTAGTTGACTGCACGGGCCGCGCTGACGACGGCGCGCCCCCTGCTGGCAACGAGCTCCTCGCGGTCTGTCGCATCCATCGTCTGGACGTCGATGCCCGCACCGCGCTGACCGACGAGCAGATCCTGCGCCGCACTGAGGAACTCGAACGCAAACTCGGAGGGCTCACCACACACTAGGCACGATTGCCCGGTGGCCGCTGGTAAATTCGGCATCAAGCCTGTCACCGCGGCCCAGCCGCTCGTGTCGCACTCCGGCACAGGATACATTCACTTCGGAGCCACTTTCACCCGCTTCGCCAGTGTCGCTCCGATCCCGGCATCGTCCGGCAACGCTGCCCGGCACCGCCTAGACAGCGGCATTGACCGCCGACTCAGCAGTCCCTGTGGACTGCCGACTTCCAGCGCTACGACCACGACGTCAGGAGGTTGGATTGAATTGCCGAGAAGGCTGCCGGCGACCACACCCGTCGCCAGATGCTCTTCAGTATCAAACGCCGCCTCGCACATTCAGTGTTTCGGAACATGAACGCCGACATCGCTTGACAAAAGCTATAAAGGCGTCGGTAGCGCTAGGACATTCCTCTTCCGCTCGCGGTAAGCCCGGTCTTGGCTAAATTCGGGAGTCAGGAGCCTTTAGTACCATCTCTACCCCAGTCTGGTGCCAAACGTTTTTTGGATTCCAAAACTGAGGCATCAGGCTCTGTGCCTTTCTCATCTTTTTGATGAGAGTACCCGTAACCTCCATAGCCGTATTGTCCATACCCATAGGCATCTGGGCCCTTTGTCGGAAGCATGGTAATAATCACTCCCGCCACCTTCGCCCCAACATTTTCAAGCGCGGTTATCGCCCCCGCGAACTCGCCTTTATGAGTACGCCCGGCGGCAACAACTAACAGCGCTCCGGTAGTTAGCTTGCTAACAAGTGCGGCATCCGTCACTGGCAAAAGAGGCGGAAGATCGATGATCACTACATCGAATTCTCCCTCTAGCGTCCGTAGTAAGGCTGCCATCGCACGGGATCCAAGGAGCTCACTCGGGTTGGGGGGGATCGCCCCCGACGGAAGCACAACCAGATTTCCCCTCCCCCAGGGCTGAAGCGCGTCGGCCAAATTCACGCGCGCTATAAGCACATCTGTCAGACCTACGGCTCCTTCGAGCCCCATGTATGAAGCCAGCTTCGGCCGCCGAAGGTCAGCGTCAATGATCACCACTTGTGCCCCAGAATCAGCAAGTGCAATTGCCAAGTTCGCAGCCGTTGTGGTTTTACCTTCACTCGGAATAGAAGAGGTAATAACGAAACTCTTCGCCGAAGACTCAATATCGAGGAATTGTAAGTTTGTTCGCAAAGTTCGGAACGCTTCTGCACGCACACTTTGCGGACTGTCCTGCACAATTAGTGGCTTGTCCTGCGCGATTGGATCGTACCCAATGCCTCCAATGATTGGAGCATCTGTGATTGCTGAGACATCACGTTCTCCGCGAATCCGAGTATCAGTCAAATCTCGGATGACCGCCAGAGCTATTCCAAGAAGCAACCCGAGAACAAGACCACTTAGAAGATTCAGATTAGTGTTTGGCGACACCACCTCTACTGGAACTGTTGCTTCACGCAGGACACTAACCGAAACCTGTGAAACCGGATTCGCACCCGACGATGTCGTAATTTCCTGCACGACCTGGCGAAAGCTACTCGTTACGGCATTTGCAATACGAGCAGCGTCTACTGGGGAGTCGCGGGTCACACTAATTTGAATGTTCACAGTGTCGAGCGGCGCCGTCGCTGTAATTGTGGAGGCAAGTGCCGCAGCAGATTCGTCCAGATCCAAACTTTCAATTGCTGTATCTAGAACGCGAGGCGTTCCAACTACTTCGGCGAAAGACTTGACTTGATTTTGAACGAAAGAACTACCTTGGACCAGGTCGCCGACTGTCCCCGAAGATTGGACTTGGACGTAAACCAGCGTGGAAGCCTCGTACTGCGGGGTCGTCAAAATAGTAAGGCCAGCTGCACCGGCCACTCCCATTAGCGAAATCGCGGTTATGGTTATCCAACCTTTTCGCGCGATGCGCAAATAGTCACGAAATTCCACTGAGCTGCCCTCTCGTTGTCAACGAAGTAATTCACTCGCCCCCGAGATCTTCGTTGAGCATTTACTCATGGGTTCAAAGTACGCCGACAAGCGTTTTACTAAAGGTACCAGCAGCCTTCGGATCAACGCCGCGACGACGACGGGTTAGGACTTTCCCCAGTTCACAAGATTGTTGCGGAAAATTTGCGCCAACTACCTAGATACGTGAGGGTTGTCGCCGTAATTCCTGAACCATCACGTCCACTACACGACGTCAACTTTATGGTACTTCGCGAGGTCTCACCTCCTGCACGCCGAAAAAGCAACTCGTCCGTCGCATCGCATCCGCTTTATTCTCTACGCACGTTACTTTATTTAGATCGCATTCCGCCGGCGGAAAGTATCAAGCGCAGGTCGGATCGAGGAACAGATCTACCGTTTCATTTTCTCATTGAATAGCAGGTTCGCTGCCTCATCCGAGGACGCAAACATCTGTGGAAATTGCTTGCGATCAGAGCGGCTTATGGATGAGATGTAGACCATCTCGTCCATCTGAGTTATCAACTTCGTGAATTAATTACCAGTTCTCCCGCTGGCAAGGCGAAGCGCCTCGCTGAATGATTTTGCGAAAACCAAGTCGGGGGCGGTGCGCCCGAACCAAGTTTCCGCGTACCGGGTCAGTTTTTGGTTGGCATTGTCGATTGCTACCACCTTCCGTCCCATTTGGAGGCCGATCAGCATACCGTGCAGCCTGTCGGTAACGACAGTTTCTCCTCGGCTGAGCAGAGAAACCCCCCTGCGGAATCGCAATTCCGAGATTTTCTCCCATCCGCGCGGAGAGGGATTTACGACTTTGCTTAGTCCCGGAATTCTTCCGGAGTGCTTCCTGACCCTGGTCGATTGGCGCAGCAAAAGTTTATCTTCGGGCCAATCGAGCGATTTGATCTCGGATCCGGATGTGGCGCTCTCTGCGTCGGTGCGCGCTAAGACCACAAACTTCTCTTTCGGAGATTCAGAGTCGACTTGACCGTATGCATGGAATGCGTCTGGCGAAAGTGAGACAGTCGCCGTTGAATCGGTTAGCGCTTCAAACGAATGATTGTCCCTGACTGCTATTCGCATATTTCGGCGCGCTCCGACGGTCGCAAGGAAGTCCTGCTGCGCCTTCGAATTCAGAAATGAAATCGATTGCGGCAACTGGATTAGTAGGCTGTCATCGCGTAGGTGCGTAGCAAGCCATTTTCTGTGAGATTCGTGGTGCCCGTACAATCCCCCGATATTCCCGCCTCCGTGTAAAGCAACCGCACTTTGACTCGTGGTGGTACTGCTCGGAACCGTGCCGATAGCTGAAGCTGATTTCACCATAATGCGAGATGAGCGAAAGTAAGCAAATTCCCCCATTGCGATGGCGGAATCGCCAACATTCGGATGGTCTGGCATGTCAGCCAAGACAATCTCAGTCACGCCATCAAACAGATGGTCTAAGCGGGCTGTTACGAGAGTCTGCATATAGTCGATGTAATTCAATGGAGCCACTCCAACGTTGGGCTGTGCGATTAGGTGAGACGAAAGCCGCGGCCTATCGACGCCGCGGGACCAACACAAAATCGTCGATTTTTCTATCAAGGTATTCCCGAGTAGTAGTGATCACTTTCGCCGGATTGCCGGCTACGACCACATCGTCGGGAACGTCCTTTGTCACTACTGAACCAGCACCAACAATCGCCCCATCTCCTACCGTTACGCCCGGGAGAATTATCGAATTCATCCCGATAAATGCGTGCGCGCCAATTCGCACGAAGGAACGACGGACGTACTCGAGATTGTCATCCCGGCGCCCGAGATGTCGTTCTGCGGCTCGATCGAGACTGAAATCATGAGTCAAGATGCGCACACCATGGCTTACGACGCACTCATTTCCTAACTCGATCGATCCTTTGCCGCTCAGGTCGAAAAATGTCGTTGCACTTATCCAGAGCGGCAGGCCACTCACCGTCACACCGGATTTTGTAAGGAGCAACTTTGTCAGTTTTCGATAATGCCCCTGGCTCCAGCGATCTGTAATCGACGCTGCTGGTAGCAAACGATGAAACATGATGATCGCCCCCGAATCTTTTTATACCGTGATGTGAATGCTATCTGCGCAAACGTAGCGTGACGACGTTTCGAATAAGCCGCTCCACGTCCGTCACAGCTGTCGAGTACGAAACTATCGGTAGGATTAAATAGATCGAGGCCATTATGCACTGGCTAAGGCCGAACTTGCGGGGGTGGGGTGGTCAAGAATGACGAAGCAATTTCTAATGTGGTTTACGTCGATTCGTCTCTTCGCGTCCGATGCGATAAACAGCTACGCGACTGAGGGTCGAAACCATGGTTAAAAACCGATTTTCGATAGCTGTAATTCCTGCGATCGGATTGTGCCTCTTCCTGATGTTGTCGTGGGTTGCCGCGGCTGTCTACTCCAGCCTGGCCGATCTTGCTTTCAACGATCCGTTTTCTACCGTCTGGGCATACTTCACCCCTTCGGGCAGCGGGACACTTATAGCTGTTTCTTGCCTGGGGCTGATTGCATCGGCATTGTTTCCGAGCAAGGGCCCACATTTGGAAGGCTCACTCCGCGCACTGTCGCGACAGATTTCTTCTCAATCGTCTATGTGGCTCGTTCTAGCAGTAAGCGGACTTGTTTCTCTCGCTCTCGCGAAAGGCCCGTACCTTTTTTACGCGTCCTCATACCTTCAGTTCGTCGCGCCTCAAGCTTTCGTTAGCATTGCAAATCTAGCGGCGCCAGTGGCCGTACTCGCTGCTGGTGTGGCGTCTTCCAAATTTCGCACCTTCGGCGTCGTAATTTTTGCAATTCTCATGATGGTCTTATTCGCTTACAGCACGCGCTTAGAGGCAGCCGCTCCGGCTATTTTTATTGCGGGGCGATGGCTCGCCGGTATGAAGATAGGTAAGCGCGGCCTCCTATTCGCTTCAGTTTCTGCCGTAGTTCTACTGCCGGTTCCCTTGTTTACGCGAGGACTACGTGAGCACGGGATGCTTCCGTATTGGACGGGGGTGACCGAGAACCTTCCTCGTGTATTCGACGGTGGATACCTGGAGCTACTAGGAAACATCGGTTTCACCGCTCCCATTGCTGAATACACCTGGCGGGCGGCTGCCCCTATCCCTGCAGCCGCTTACTGGGCTTCAATAGATCCAGGCTTAGGGGGATCTTCCGACTTTTCTATTTGGGCTTCCTACCTTCGTGCGCACTTCTTCATTCCGTATTCCTTGATCGGCGAGTTCGCACAGACGGGATTACTGGGTCTATTTCTAGCGATGCTTGCCCTTGGGTTGATCTGGAGATTCTCAATTTCGATAATCGCGAATAGCCAGTCGGGCTTTGGTCGGATTTCGCTTGTGGTTGCACTCGGGCTCATTTGCATATCCGCTTTGTACTGCACGCAGTACAACACGAGGTCGGTGGCCAGAATCTTATGGCTATTAATCGGGCTGACCGCGGTTGTTGGCGTCACGTCACTAATAGATAGGGCACATCATTCCAAATCTCTCAGTAATAATGCCCGTCAAAAACGGATTCCCTTACCTTCCGCACGCAATTCGAAGTACGCTCCGCGCTCTTCCAAATGATGCGGAACTTGTAGTTCTCAACGATGCAAGCACGGACCGCACCGCACCATTTCTGGACGCACAATCTGACCGTCGGATTAGGGTTATCACTAACTCAGAGTCGTCCGGGGTAGCCAGTGGTCTAAACCAACTGCTGGATGCAACCGACAGCCAGTACGTGGCTCGAATGGACGCAGACGATATTTGCTTTCATGGCCGGTTTAGGCATCAACTTAGACGAATTGACAAGCTTGACTTTAGCTTTACGTCTGTAATTTTTATCAACTCAAACGGCAGACCAACTCGTCCAGATTCCCCAGGGACGATTAGCGCCGATGCGGTCGGATTACACCTACTGTTAGGAAACATTTTGGTGCATCCAACCATGCTCGCGAGAAGGTCGGCAATTGATCAGATGGGCGGATATGCCAAGACATCAGCCGAAGACTACGACCTCTGGTTAAGGTCAGTCGTAGCCGGCATGCGAATCGAGCGTTCGGGAACACCAACGTTGTTCTATCGCCGCCACCCAAAGCAAGTGAGCGCAACTGGGGCTTGGCTACGGCTTGCAGAAGATCCTTTGCTCGATTCTTCGTTCACCGAAGCCTTATCAAGCGAACTCCATACTCGTTTTAGCAATCCATCAGGAATTCGGATGGCACGTTCGACCGGGGATTCCAGTTCGGTGTCGGTCGAGGACCAGTTGTTGTTTGTTTCGCATATGGTCGAAGCTTCGAAACGCCTAGGTGCTCTGCAAAAGATCCAGTTGAACTTGCGCCTTAGATCAATTCGATAACCTAGCGAAACGAACTTCTCATGCGCTTCAAACAGATCATTCAGCTAGCTTGGTCGTTCGCCGAACGGACCGTGCCTCGATTGGCTTCGGCTGTTTTGCTCCTCGCGCTGGCATTTTTCGTGACACCAAGCGTCGTCGGACTATATTCATGGGCCATTTTGGGCGTCACGCTTTTCCAAGCATTGACTGATGTTGCAATCCGACAGATTGCCGTTCACGCTACGGTCAGCTCCTCAGGAAACCAGTTTCTGAGGCGGTACCGGGTGTACGCGTCTGTTTCAGGAACGGTGTTCGTCCTGGGGTTGCTATTGGTTCTCTGGTTCACACAATCGACCGACATTCGAGACAATGTTTGGCTTCTCTTACCTCTGGCGTTCGCACCAATCGCGACCAATATCGGGATTATCTCAATCGCACGTCTCCAAATGGCGAATGAATGGAAGTTTTTAGCGTCAGGGCAATTGATTGCTGCCATTGTGTCTTTGGCCGTGACGCTCCCCGTCATGGCGCTGACACAGTCGGTTCTCGCATCCGCCATTCAACTGCCCTTGACTGAACTGCTATTTTCACTCCTCAGTAATCTTCGTGCCCGAAAAGTAAAGGCTGAGGTCAGCACGAACGCGCCGGATCGGCAATTCTTTCGCGACTATCTCGGCATGTCAGCCTATAGCGCGCTCGGATGGGGCCAAGGACAGGCTGACCGGTTACTAGTCGGAACTATTTCTGGGACAGCTAACCTTGGTTACTACTCGACGGCAACTTCAATCTCGCGAAGTCTTGGCGATGCAATGGCTGCGGCGACTGCGAATGTACTTAGGACTCGGTTACCGAACACTCTGGGTTCGGATGTTTCGCTAACGAAGCAAATCGTGCAACGCACATTGTTGCCCGCTACAGTTTTGGCTGGAGCTGGAGTGCTTGCCGTTTGGTGCCTCAACGAATTTTTGTTGCGCCAACTACTCTCTTCCGCCTGGCAACCCGCCCTTTCGGCGGTACCAATCCTGGCGGTGTCAGCGATATCGTCGGTTGCAACGTGGAGCCTGACGACTGTGTTGGTCGTGCAAGGCAAGTCATTCCGGGGGCTCCCAATTAGAGTTGGTGCCGTACTCCTGGGAATTCCAATCGCCCTTGCTACGCTGGTCAGCCTCGAGTTCGCTGGTTACATGGTAGTCGCGCGAGATATTCTCGTGATGATCAGCATGGCTGCGTTGGTTCGGCGATGGATTCCCTGGATGACGATCGTCCTGTCCATCGGAACGACAGCAGCGCTGACTGCGGCAGCCTACATCCTCTTCTAAACCTCGCTTCGCCACATTGATCAAGCAGCTATCCGCAATTGCTGCAGAAGTCGGCGTCCGGAGGCCGGATCAACAAACACCTCGCAATCACCACTCGATTTCAAGTCAGACTCGGCTCACCCTTGATCGAATTGGCGATGAAAGTGTTCCGTTTCAAAGTTGTGGTCAAGTCAACATGGTCTACCGACAATGGCGATTCGTCCGTAAGGAAATCTCTAAGCATGTTTTCAAAGCTCAGCTGAGAAACCCTCGGCTTCAATCATTCCTGCTTCCAAAAGGGAGGCAGTGTCCTGCCAAGATTTCACTGCAACACATGGAATACCTGCGGCTTTCACCGGATAGTCATTTCCCTCCGGATCAAGTCTGTCGCCGACAAAGAGCATCTGCGCGAAGTCAATCGAAGTAAGTTCCGCCAGACGTGTCATTCCGTAAGCTTTATCGATACCTCGACGCGTTATATCGATCGAAGTCGACCCTCCAGAACGCACTTCTAGGTCCGGAATCACCTCGGCAACGGCTTGACGAAGCAGGTTCTTCTTCACTCCCGTCGGGTCCCAGCTTGTCTTCTCCGAAACTGGGGCGCCCTGCCCCAAGGCCGAAAATGTGATCTGCGAACCGCGATCCTCGAGGATCGGACCCCACGTTTTCAACTCCCAGAAACCGAGTACCTTCGCTTTTTCCTCCACTGCTGTGAGCGCACGCGCCTTTTCGTCGTCGCTAAGGTTCTGCGCATAGACCTGATTCCAACCACCGTCATGCCGGTAGTACTGGGTGCCACAAGTAGGCATTAGATGGAGATTCGCTAGTTTGGCAGCGTCCATCTCTGGAAGCATGTCGACCACTTGCATTTTGAACTGTGCGAAATTGCCACCAGAGATAATGCAGACTTCGGTGCGATCAAGCAGCTCGACAAGCAGGTCGGCCATACGGGGGTCGAGTGGAGATTTCGACGGCGCTAGCGTGTCGTCAAGATCGAAAGCAACGAGCTTCGGCGAAAAGTGCACAGCGATTGTCCTTAAGTAGCGGGGCAGAGCCTTCAGAATACCGAATGATGCGGCGCGAACGATCTCTCACCAACGCAGCGCGTTACTGACTTGCCGAAGGTCATGCGGATATTTCAAGGGCCGTAGCGGTTCGCGTCATGGTCGCAGCAGCGAGGGCTTCGTCGTCCGAGAGCTGTGAACCGAACGTTGGCACCATCGTTTTGATCCGTGGTTCCCAGTTAACGAAACGATCAGGGAAGCATTTCTCAAGGAGCCCCAGCATGATTGGTACTGCTGTCGACGCCCCTGGGGACGCGCCTAACAGACCTGCGATGGAGCCGTCCCCCGCAGCGACCACCTCAGTGCCAAATTGAAGGACACCGCCTTTTGCTGCATCCTTCTTGATAACTTGCACGCGCTGCCCGGCGGTGATCTGGTACCAGTCTTCGGGCTTCGCGTTGGGAAAGAATTCTCGCAGTTCAGAAAACTTTGCCTGCTTTGACGCTGCAAGCTGCCCGACGAGGTATTTGACCAAGCTCAAGTTGCGACCGCCCGCTTGCAACATAGGGATGAGGTTGTGGGGCCGAATAGATTTAAACAGGTCCAGCATTGAACCCGTCTTGAGGAATTTCGGGCTGAATCCGGCGTATGGCCCGAACATCAAGCTAGCGCTTCCGTCGACGACCCTGGTGTCGAGGTGCGGTACCGACATTGGCGGCGCTCCTACAGATGCTTTGCCGTATACCTTCGCCTGATGCTGCGCGACAATTTCCGGATTGTCAGTACGAAGGAATTCCCCGCTCACCGGGAATCCGCCAAAACCGCGAATTTCGCGAATGCCTGATTTCTGCAAGAGGTTCAATGCGTAGCCGCCGGCGCCGACAAAAACGAAGTTCGCCGTGACGGCGCTTGGGGTGTGTCCGAGTTCGTCGCGAAGGCTGATCTTCCAGGCGCCGCTTCTCTGTTTCTTCAATCCTGTGACGCGCTGCTGGAGGTTGAGCTTTGCGCCGTTGTCCGTTAGGTACTTCGTCAACAAACTGGTCAACGCACCAAAATCAACATCTGTGCCGGAGCGGATATGCGTAGCCGCGACAGGTTGGTTTTTCTTACGACCGGGGACTAGTAGTGGTGCCCACTGGCGAATCACCTCCGCGTCTTCGCTGAATTCCATGCCAGCGAAAAGCGGGTGATCTTTCATGGCTTCGAACCGTCTGCGCAAATAATCAACGTTCGATGCTCCCCATACGAAACTCATGTGAGGGGTCGAGTTGATAAATGCTTTTGGATCTGGCAACGCTCCAACATCAATCAGATGTGCCCAGAACTGGCGTGAGACCTGGAACTGCTCATTGACTTTGACTGCACTCGAGATATCAATCGAACCATCGGGACGCTCGGGGGTGTAGTTGAGTTCGCACAGGGCTGCGTGCCCTGTACCTGCGTTGTTCCACGGGTTTGAACTCTCGAGGGCTACGGCGCTCAACCGCTCAAAAATTTGGATGTTCCAACTTGGCTCAAGCTGCTTCAAGAGAGTGCCCAGGGTTGCGCTCATGATCCCGCCGCCGATGAGGGCAACGTCAATGTTTTTACTCACTTATCCAGAGTACCAACCATCGTCCGAAGACAGTCTTGCGTCGAACCGACGCGATTGAGTAAATATGTCGAGTTTTAACCACGTCGCCAGATCGAAACCAATGCAGATCGCGAGAATTAGAGCACCGTAATTTGTCCTGGGGTGCACCACCAAAAATTCGTTGATTCCAGCAGCTCGGCGCTTTGGTCGGTTCACGCCCTACATACAGCTTGTCGGCGTGCACCGGACTGTCGCCGCGCAGTATTTCTTTAGTCGTACGCGTACAGCGGTCTCGCCGGTGGCCGCGGCCCACATTGCAACCACCTTCGAAAATTTACTCTCCAATCAGTTTGTTGAAACGGGCGCGCGGAGGGCACTTCATGAACCAACACCACTGCAGATGACCACAGTGCCAAAGCGGCTAGCACAACATGTCGAACAGATTAAGAGATACGTGATTCGTTGCGTTAGCGCGACGGATACGTGACTCTCATGGTCAGGGAAACATTAGAAGGAGGATTCACATGGTGACAGTCGTCAGCGGTTGCGAACCGCACAGAGTCGCATTTGTCGACAACAGTGCGTCCGTCACCGGGCTCTCTAAAGCTCGAGTGAACTGTCCTCTCTGCGACGCCGTAGCAATCTCAGCATCTTGAGTTCGGTTACGCATAACGCTATCCATTACTTCGAAACGCGTGACGCGAAACTTTTGCACTCGCATAAGAGGTGCCGGAGTATCCTCGCAACGTGAAGGCGCGTAAGCAAAATGATCGTACGAACCACGATCCCGACAGGAAGTTCAACTACAAGGTTGTAGCGCTTCTTGTCTTACTGTCGGCGGTAACAGCGTTCCTGGTTTATTTCGCACTACAGGGATAGCTACATCCGTTTCCGACATTGATCGCATATCGGCGGAGATATAGCGATAAGTATCGTCGCGCCATTTCGGCCAAATTCGTTCAGCTTCTGTGTTCCCCGCCGCGCCCTCCCCGACACCGCAGGGCACACGTGCCAGCGCGTCAACTTATCTTTCGACCGCCAACTGGTCCCGGGCCGCTACCCCTAACTCCCACCGACGGTGTCCTTGACCACACCAAAAACGCGACGGAGACTTGTCGCATGGATCCCAACGAGGAGAAGGCTGCCGTCGGCAAAGTTGCCGACAGCCTGGCAGAGAAGCATCCCGAAATTCCTTCCGGCCACATCAAAGAAATCGTGGAGGAGGAATACGACGCGCTAAGCGGCAATCCCGTTCGTGATTTTGTTCCCCCGCTTGTCGGGCACGCAGCGCGGGAGCGACTCCGCGACGAACACGAGAGCGAGGCAGCTGGGGCGTGAGTCCACACAGCACAATGTTCCTCCCGGCCATTCGGTCGGGGCTACTTCCCATCCGGGATCAATCTAAGTCGCTTCACTAGCGCCTGAGAGCTCACGGATAAACCTCTGCGGGCAAGCGCCCTGAAGTGCTCGCTTCTGTTGGTTCTACTCCGAGCGACTCGCTATGGCCGTCGCGATGATGTCGCCGCCACCACACACCTGCCAGGTTTTGCCAATCGCGCCCCGCGAGTCGAGCACGGCACGAATCGTCGTCGCCAGATCGAAGCGAGGCAGCGTGGTGTGTTCCAACTGGCTTGGTTCGAGGGAGATTCGCCCGGTCGGCGCATCGTCGCTCAGCTCGCCGGGTTCCAGGATTGTGTAGTCCAGTCCGGAATCGCGCAGGTACGCGTCCGCTGCACGTTTCGCTTCGAAGTACGCGTCCCAGTTCCCACCAATGGACGATTCCGGCAATTCCTCTGCCGACGCTCCCAGCGCTGAGATCTGGACAAAACGCTGCACCCCAGCTCGTTTTGCTGCATCCACTGCTTTTTTGGAACCGAGGTGATCAACGGTTTCGAAGCTGCCGTCCGCACCCATCCCCGCGGCGAACACAACAGCGTCGCACCCGACGAAAGTGCCCGCAAAGTCGTTCAGTGATGACGTTTCGAGGTCGAGGCGCACAACCTCAACGCCGAGTTGTTCCAGTTCTGCGCCCTTGGCCGGGTCGCGCACGATGCAGAGCACATCATCACCACGGGCCAGGAGCTGACGGGTCACTTCCCTGCCGGTGCGGCCGCTTCCACCAACAATTGCAACAACGTAGGACACGGGATTTCCTTTGCTCGGGTCGTACCTGCTGCAGTGCAGATCGGAAATGTCGCACGCCTGAAAACCACCGTACCGGTCCTCGCCCTGTCAACCTGTGTCGGGTATCACCAAATGATGGTGCTTAGAAGGCCCAAGCTCGTCGGTGAAGAGTTGCTTGATCTCACCGCCCATCTCTCCAGACTCTCTCGTCGCGTTTTTCACACGAGCGACTAGTGGGCGCACAACACCGTCGCGTGTCGAGATTCTCCGTTGTTGGGCTGCTTGGCGGGGACGTCGACTAACTGTTTTGGCCGTCCGGCTTGGCTGCCGATTGATGGCACCCGGCCCGCTGGCGGTCGCCTGCTCGTAACCGCCCGTTCACCCGGGCGAGGTTGGCTGGAGTTTCCTATGGAATTCCGCCAGCTCGAAGTGTTCCGCACAATCGCCGAGGAACTCCACTTCGGTCGGGCCGCCCAGCGACTCTTCCTCGCGCAGCCCTCGGTCAGCCAGATGCTGCAGAAGCTCGAGACCGACGTTGGTGTGCGGCTCGTTCACCGCAGCTCCCGCAACGTACAGCTCACCCCGGCAGGTACCGTCTTCCTCGCTGAGATCGACCGCATCTTCGCCGCCGCAGACCGCGCGGTGGCCCTCGCCCAGCAGGCCGCCACCGGCCGCGGCGGCGCTCTGCGCATTGCAACCAACTACCCGGCCAGCCGACTTCTCCTTCTTCCCCTGCTCGAGGACCTGCGCCGGCGCGACCCGAGCATCACCACCATGCTGCGCGAGATGGGCACCCCCGACCAGTTGCGGGCATTACTGCGCGGCGACCTCGACCTTGGCCTCGTCTACGGGCCAGTCGATGAACCCGGGCTCGCCAGCCGCTACCTGCTCAGCGTGCCCATCGTCGCCACCGTGCGCGCCAACCACCCGCTCGCCGCCGGCGGTGTCCTCACCTTCGACGACATCCCGCTGTACCCCTACCTCACCGGTTTCGTCGCCGCGAGCCCGCTTGTCGAGGACACCATCCTCGCCGCGGCCGCCGCCCAGGGAGTACGCCTCAAAGCCAGCGCCGGCCTCACCGACCTCGCCAGCTACCAGCTCGAACTCGAGACCACCGACAGCATCGGATTCAGTTCACTGCCGCGCGGTGAACAGAGCCAGGCCAACGGCCTCCGCCTGCTGCGCCTCATCCCGGTCGAACCCCTGCTCGAGATCCATGTGGCCTGGAGTGTCACCAACGATGAACCCTCGGTGAACAGCGTCATCCAGCAGCTCGGCGAACTTGCGGAAACAATCCGAATTCAGTGATAGTGCCCGGTTTCAACGATTGTGCAGGGCAATCGAACGTTCGCATTCTGCCCATTGATGCACCCAACCCGCGCCGCCCACCATGGTCTTCGAACGGCCGGGTCACCGCGGCCGCCAACGAAAGCGACCCATGCACCTCACCCCCCTCGGCGTCCTTGCGGGAATGCCCACCTCCGGCCAGGGCAGCTCGGGCTACCTCGTCCAGGGTCCCAACACCACGATCCTGCTCGACGCCGGTCCCGGCACCGCACTCACCGTCAGCCGCTACCTCGACGCTCGCCCGCTGGATGCCGTTTTTATCAGCCACCAGCACAGCGACCACATTTACGACCTCCTCCCCCTCGGCAAAATGCTCCTTGCCAAACGCCTTCGCCGGGATGTGTCCAGCGGGGAACTCAGCATCAACGACGACGTCGCCGCCGTCCCGCTGTTCGTCCCACGCGGAGCCCTCGAACCGCTGCGCACCCTCGCAGCCCTCTTCCCCGTGACAACGCACCCGCTACTCGACCGCGCCTTCGACCTCGCGTTCGACGTGCACGAATACGAGCCGGGCGAGACCCACACGATCGGATCTGCCGCGCTGCGCTTCGAACTGCTGAGGCACGTCTCCCCCAACTGCGGAATCCGTATCGACGACGCCGGCGACAGCCTCGTGTACTCCGGTGACACCGGCGTGACCGACGCCCTTCCTGCCCTGGCCGAAGGCGCGGGCACGCTGCTCTGCGAGAGCACCCTGCGCGAAACCGACCGGAGCGGACACGGGCACCTCACCGCCCAGGAAGCCGCCACCGCTGCCCGGGAGGCCGGCGTTGCCGAACTCGTGCTCACCCACTTCGCCAGCACCGACCCGCTCGACCACGCCTGGCACCGCGAGCGCGCGGCCGCGATCTTCTCCGGTCCCGTCTCCATCGCCCAGCCGAACATCCCCCTCACCGTTGCCGCCGCCACCACTGCACCCGACAGCACCCGAAAGGTCTCCGCATGAACCTCTTCCGCCCTTCGCCCCGTTCCACTTCCGTCCGGCTGGTCACCAGCATCATCGCCGTCGGCTCGCTCCTCGCCATGGCCGGATGTTCCGCTGCCGCCGAAGCCGACACCGCAGAGAACACCACTATCACCTTCAGCTCGTACAACTACGGGACCGCCGGCGCCGCCGGTGAGGGAACGCAGGCGCTGCTCGACGAGTTCGCCGAGCTGCACCCCGAGATCACCGTTGTCCCCGAGGCGGTGCCCGTCGCCGACGTGCTGACCAAAACCAAAACCGCGGTCGCAGCCGACATCGCACCGGACGTGGTGCAGCTCGGCTACAGCAAGCTCGCTGAAGCACTTGAAACCCTGCCTCTCCAGTCGATCGAGGACATCGCGGGCGACGAGTGGGACGAGCACGCAGAAGGTATCAACCAGGCCCTCGTCGAGACCGGTGAATTCGACGGCACCACCCACGCCCTTCCCTACACGGTGTCCATCCCCACCGTCTTCTACAACGCCGACATCTTCCGCGCCGCCGGCCTCGACCCCGAGACGCCGCCCACCAGCATCGACGAGGTCGCCACCGCGGCCGCCGCGATCACCGCCGCCGGCAAGTACGGCGTCTACTTCGGCGCCGTCGACTCCGGCAAATCCGACTACCTGACCCAGTCGGTCATCAACAGCGCCGGCGGCTCCACCGTCGACGCCGACGGCAAGATCACCCTCGACTCCCCCGAGGCCATCGCGGGACTGCAGGCCGTGCAGGACCTCACCACCGAGGGCCTCCAGCCAGCCGTCGCCATCGAAGACGCCCTCGCTGCCTTCTCCGCCGGCGAGATGGGGATGCTTGTGATGACCACCGCGGTCCTCGGAAGCGTCCAGGCCTCGGCCGAGGGCCTCTTCGAGCTGCGCACCGCCGCCTTCCCCACCTTCAACGACGAGCTGGCCCGCCCCACCCACTCCGGGGCAAGCCTGGTCATCCTCAGTGAGGACGAGGCCAAACAGCAGGCGTCCTGGGAACTGGTCAAGTTCATGACCAGCAAGGAGGGCTACACAATGATCACCGAGCAGATCGGCTACCTGCCACTGCGCGCCGACCTCGCGGAAGACCCCGCCTACCTCGCGGACTACTTCGCCGAGAACACGCTGCTGCTGCCGCCACTCGAGCAGCTCGAGACCCTCGCCCCGTACCTGTCCTTCCCGGGTGCGAAGGCCAACCAAGCCACCGTGCTGTTCCAGGACAACGCGGTCTCCCCGATCGTCCTGCGCGACGCCGACGTGGAGGCCACCCTCACCGAGGTCGCCGACCGCATCCGCGACCTCGTCGGAGACAAGTGACCTCTCTTCTCACACCTGCACGGGGTGCCGCCACCGGCGGCGCCCCGCGTCGGGGTTACCGCGGCGGCCGGGCCTGGCCGTACCTGATGCCCATGATGGTGCTGCTGCTGGCCTGGGTCTACGGGCCCGCCCTCTTCACCGCAGTGCTGTCGTTCCTCGAATGGAACCTGACCGGCGCCCCCGGCGGCTTCGTCGGATTCGACAACTACGCCAGGCTGTTCCGCGAACCGGAGTTTGGCCAGGCCGCCGGCCAGACCTTCCTCTACGCCGCAGCCCTCCTGCCGTTCTCCACTGTGATCCCCATGTTCCTGGCGATCATGCTCTGGCAGCGCCCTGGCCGCGCCAGCACCGTCTACCGTTCGCTATTGTTCCTGCCGGTCATGGTCGCCCCGGTCGCCGTTGCCGTTTCCTGGCGTTTTGTCCTCAACCCGCTGCAGGGACTCGCCAACGAGGTCATCGGTGCGTTCGGCATCGCCCCGATGAACTGGCTCGGCAACCCGGCATCCGCCCTCATCGTTATTGTTCTTGTCACCTCGGCAAAGGTCACCGCATTCAACATGCTGCTTTACAGCGCCGCCCTGTCCACCCTCGACCGCCGCACCCTCGAGGCCGCGAAGCTCGAACGCGCCAGCGCCTGGGAGACCACCCGGTTTGTGGTGATCCCCCAGTTGCACACCACCACGGTGCTGCTCGGGCTGCTCAGCATTGTGCTTGCCGGCCAGTGGGTGTTCACCAATGTCTCCGTGCTCACCCAGGGCGGTCCGGATGGCGTCACCGACAACGTCTACTACCGCATCTACACCCTCGGTTTTGAATTCTTTGAAACCGGGATGGCCTCGGCTGCCGCAGCCGTTGTGCTTCTCTTCTTCGCGATCGCCAGCCTCGGCTGGCTGTTGGTGAGGCGGATCAATGCGCGCCGCTGACACCACCCTCGCGACCAGGCCGCGCCGTGGGCTCGGCGGTATCGCCTGGCACCTGGTTCTCGCCGGTGTGAGCCTCGCGATGATCTTCCCCGTGCTCTGGGGCATCCTCACCTCGTTCAAACCGGCGAACGAGATCTACTCGCTCAGCCCGCTGCCTGCGGCGCCGACCCTCGACAACTACGCCCACGCTCTCACCGAATGGCCCGTCGGCCTGCTGGTCGGCAACACCTTTGTGATGGCCGCCGGCGTCGCCATCGGCCAGTTGCTCATCGCCATCCTCGGCGCCTTCGCCCTCGCCTACTTCACCCCGCGGGCCCGCCCGCTGGTCCTCACCCTGCTGACCATCTCGCTCGCCATGCCCCCACAGGCGCTGATCATCCCGCAGTTCCTGATGACGGCGAAGCTCGACTGGCTGAACACCGACCTCGGGCTCATCGTGCCGCAGCTCGGATCCTCCGCGCTGGCCGTGCTCCTACTGCTGCAGCACGTGGACGGGATGCCCGTCTCGCTGCTCAACGCCGCGAGGCTCGACGGCGCGAAACCGTGGGAGTCCCTCTGGCACATCGTGCTGCCGGCGCTCCGCCCGGCCATCGCCGCCGTCACCATCCTGGTGTTCATCACCACCTGGAACGACTACCTCTGGCCCCTGCTCGTCGCCCCGCGACAGATCGACACCACCGTGCAGATCGGGCTTCGGCAGTTCGAGACCGCGGAGGGCACCAACTTCGGCGGGCTGCTCGCCGCGGCAACCCTCACCAGCCTGCCCATCCTCGCCGTCTACCTCGTCGCCTCGCGCCGCATCACCGACGCCTTCCTCCAGTCAGGAATCAAATGACCCTCACCGCACCCGCACCGACCGACACCTCCGCTGCCCGCAGCGGCGACATCCAGCTCAGCGGCCTCACCAAGCAGTACGGCTCAAGCACCGCGCTCAACGCCATCGACCTGCACATTCCCGCCGGGTCCCTCACCGTGGTGGTCGGCCCGTCCGGGTGCGGAAAGTCGACGCTGCTGCGTGTGCTCTCCGGGCTGGAGACCGCCACCCGCGGTGACCTGCTCATCGGCGGCCAGCCGGTCGCCAACCAGCGTGCCGGCGACCGCGATGTGGCCATGGTATTTCAGGACTACGCCCTCTACCCGCACATGAGCGTCGCTGCCAACCTGTCGTTCGGGCTGCGCCTGCAGGCCCGCCACGATCGCCGTTCCGGACCGTCGAAGTCGGAGATCGCGGAGCGGGTCGCCAGCGTCGCGGCCCTGCTCGGCCTCGATGCCCTACTCACCCGCAAACCGTCCCAGTTGAGCGGTGGGCAGCGCCAGCGGGTCGCCCTCGGCCGCGCCATCATCCGCCGCCCGCAGGTTTTATTGCTCGACGAGCCGCTGTCCGCCCTCGACTCGCAGCTGCGCGCGAGCGCCCGGGCCGAGATCCTGCGACTGCACCGTGAGATCGGTGCCACCCTGGTGCTCGTCACCCACGACCAGCATGAAGCCCTGTCGATGGCCACCCACCTGGTGGTGATGGACGCGGGCACCGTCGCGCAGAGCGGCAGCGCCGAAGAACTCTTCCACGCCCCGGCCACCGAGTTCGTCGCGACGTTCGTCGGCTCGCCCGCGATGAACCTGATGAACACGATCGATGGCGCCGGACGCACCGGCTGGCGCGCCACCGACGCCGTGCTCGACTCCGACACCTCGTCGCCTCCCGCCGGCGGCCTGACGGTGTCCGGCATCACTGAGATGTGCGAGTTCACCGGCGACGGGCAGCAGGTCACCGTGCGCAGCGGCGACTCCACCTTCACCCTCATCCAGCGCGACGGCGAGCGGTGGCTCCGCGTGGGCGACCCCGTGCGCGCCACCATCCCGCCCGGCCGCCTGCACCACTTCGACACGAACGGACACCGCCGCAATGCTTCCTGACAGCAGCACCATCACCGCTCCGACCGCCACGGGTATCGACATCATCTGGTGCGACTTCGGCGGCGTCCTCACCCCGCACCTTGATGAGGCCATCGGCCACATCGTCGAGGCCAGCGGTGTGCCGTGGCCCATCCTGATGGACGCCGCCGCCCTCGTCGCCGGCAATCTGGGGCTCACCGGGCTCGCGCCCCTCGAACTCGGCCTGCTCAGCCAGGCCGAATGGGGAGCGAGGGTCGCGGACGAGTTGCCCCTTGAGCACCAGAGCCGGATCGACCTCGGCCGCTGGGACGAATTCTGGTACCGCGACCGCCCCGTCAACGCCGAGTTGCTCGACGAGCTGCAGCGGCTCTCCACCACCGGCATTCGCATCGGGATGCTCACCAACAGCGTCGCCGAATGGGAGCCGCACCGCGCCCGTATGCTCGCTGGCGTCACCGTCTTCGACGAGTACGTGCGCTCCCACGAGATCGGGCTGGCCAAACCAGACTCCCGCATCTACTCCCACGCCGACCGAATGCTGCAGCGGTGTGGTGGCGTCGTAGTGCTGATCGACGACATCGCCGGCAATTGCAGAGCCGCCGAGGCCAACGGCTGGGTGGGCATCCACCATGTCTCCACGGAGTCAACGATCCGGCAGCTGGCAGCGCTGGCGGTCTGATCCGAAGCAACTCCCGCGGGCTCCAACGGCGTTGCAACGATCGTTTTCGGCCGTCTCACAGGAAACAAAAGAAGTTATACACTCTGTACTTAAAGTAACGTCAGCACTGGGTGCAACTCATTTTTACCCCTATGTTTCCGCGGGACACTTTTCGTCGTGATCGCGGGAATCGTCCCGGTGTATTCGAGTTGCGGCGCTCGAGCTCCACTCCGCAATCCAGTGGGTCAGACCGAGGAGCCGTAAGGCCCTAATGTCCCCAATATGAAAGCCCGCAACACCGAAGATCGATCGCAGATCGACCCGGACTCCCGATTCAACGTCAAAGTGGTCGCGGGACTGACGGCCCTCGTCGCCGGAACGATCACCCTGGTCGTCGTCGCGCTCCAGGCATACTAAGCAACTGGCGCCGCGCTGACGCGCGACGCCAGCTCAGTTTGCGTCGATCAGGCGCCGCACACTTCCTGCAGCTTCGTGGTGGCCGCGGTGAGGTCAGCGAATACCGCCGTGGACGCCTCCTCGTCGATGTTTTCGGGGTCAGAGGCGGCCTCGGTGCGCAGCACCCCAATGTCCTGGAACACCGAACCGATGTCCTCGGCGATCGGCTTGACGTCTTCGTTGGTGACCTGGGCAATGTTGTCTTCCAGCAACGCGAGCACTTCAGCGAAAGCCGCGTCCATGGCTTCGGGGTCGCTCTGCAGCTCTGCCTGCTGTTCGGCATCCCCCATGATCGAGGTTTCCATCTCGGTCATGCCCTCGATCACCACGGTGCATGCCTCTTCGAGGGACTGCTCCTCGGCGGCGGGTGCGGCGGAACTCGGCGCAGCGGAGCTTGTGCCGGCGCTCTCGGGGGTGTCGGACGAGGAGCATCCGGTCAGGATCAAGCCGGCGACGCCGAGGATCGCAAAAATGGACACGCTGTTGGCCCTGGTGACTGACATGTTTCTCCCTTGAGTTTTGGTCAATTATCAACGGTAGCAGCCGCGCGAAGCACGTTTGGTATTGTCCTTGGGTATCGGGGCATCGGCCACGCTCTGCTCACAGGCAAAGGGGCTTCCACATGCGCACAGTCTTCATCGTTCTGCGAATCGCAGTTCCGCTCGCCATCATCGCGGCGATTGTCGGCCAGCTTATGGTCAGCTACGAGTTCTGGACGAGCAAGGGTGTGGAGCACATCTCCATCAACTTCACGAACTTCTTTAGTTTCTTCACCGTGGAGTCCAACCTCGCCTCTGCGATCTTCCTGCCGATCGGCGCCTGGTTCCTCATCGCGAATCGCGACAGCGACCCGCAGTGGTTCCTTGTAGTTCGCGCCTGCCTGACGACCTACATGGTGACCACCGGCATCGTCTACAACCTTCTGCTGCGCGGTATCGAATTGCCGCAGGGCTCCACACTGGGCTGGTCGAACGAGATCCTGCACGTGGTTGCGCCGATTTACCTGCTGCTGGATTGGCTGTTCGCCCCGGGCCGACGCGCATTGCCCTATAAGACCGTATGGATTGTGGTGATTTTTCCCATTGTCTGGGCGCTCTACACACTTATCCGCGGCCCACTCACCATCGACGAGATCTTTGGTCAGAGCTACTGGTACCCGTACCCATTCCTCAACCCGAACCTTGCGCCGACCGGGTATGCCTCGGTGGCGTTCTACGTGGCGCTGATCAGCGTACTGATCGCCGCTGTCGGATTCGGGGTGGTGTGGGTGAGCCGCCGAATCAGCAAGCACCTCATCATGCCGCTGAAGGTGTAGCGGAGCGCGCTCCCTACAGCGTTAGTGCGTGCCGCCGATCTGGCGGTACTTGTCGACCTGGAAGTCGTCTTCGTTGCGACCCTTCGCCCAGTAGCCCGAGAGCGAGGTCAGCTCCCGCGGCACCCGGCGTTGCTTCACTAGGGCCCGGATATGCCGCATCGACTCTCGCTCGCCGTGCGCGAAGACTTGTACCCGCTGGTCCCACGGCCAGTAGCCGTAGTCGATCGTGGTCGCAAGATCTGCCGGGTCGGGGTTCGGGATCTCCAGCAGCCACTCCAACTGGAAGCCGGAGGGTGCCGGGAGCATCCACGGGATATCGTCGTCGTCGGTGACTTCGAAGTACGCGATGCCGAGGGCCGACGACGGCAGCGCGGCGAGGGCCACTGATATCGCCGGCAGCGCCGACGCATCACCGGCGAACAGGTGCCAGTCGACGGTTGGGTCGGGAACAAAGCCACCTGCGGGGCCAAGGAAGACCAAATTGTCGCCGGGCTGGGCTTGGGCGGCCCACGGGCCGGCGATTCCCTCATCGCCGTGGATAACAAAATCGATGGCGAGTTGCCGTGTTTCGGTGTCGACCCAGCGAACGGTGTAGGTACGGACCACCGGCCAGTCCTCGGGTGGAAGTACCAACCTCAGGACCTCGAGGTCGAATGGGGGAACGAGCCCCAGTTCGGGTTTGGTGAAGAGTAGCTTGACGTAGCGGTCGGTGAACTCGTTATTTTTGTAGTTTTCGAAACCATCTCCCCCGGCGATCACCCGGACCATCCGGGGACTTTGCCACTCGGTGCGCAGAACCGTGAGGACGGTTTGCGCTCGGGTTCTGCTGGATACGGAAGGCCTGATCATGGCACCCTTTCAGGGGGTAACGCGCACTGTCTTATTCAACGGATTGGTCATCCGGTTCACCGATATTTGAGCACTCGGACGGCGCGCAAATTCGGCCCGGACCAGCAAAAGTGAAGATTCTTATCGCAAATGTGTTTCGAATTTGTGGAAAGGTGAGCATTGTTACTTTCGATCTTCAGTGACCGAGGTAGCGCGCTGACTTCCGAACCGACCTTGTGGTGCGGCTCCGGTTTTCGAGCACCGGTTTGCCCCGGGGCACCTTTTGCGGTTTCGGGGCAGGCCCTCCTCGGCCCCTCTGCGCGGGCCGACTATCCAGCATCGTCAAACGGTTTCAGGATTGATTCCACTCCGTGTTTTTTGCAGGAGAACACGGTAAGGGTCTCCCCGTGCTCGAAGAGGTACTCCACGCGAAGATTCTTGTCACACACGGGGCAGCGGCGGTCGGAGTGAATCACAATGTCGTCGAAGTTTTCCATGGCCCCAGTGTTGTGTGTACAGGGTGGCCAAAACGGGGGTGTGGATAACTTCTCGAAAATTGTTCAGAGTTGCAGGCGCTGGCCCACCACAGCCTCGGCCACCTGCTGCAGCGGTTCGCTGTGGCTGCGGGCGTAGCCGCGTAATTTGCAGAATGCCTGGTCGACCGAGATGCCCAGTGACTGGGCGAGTACCCCTTTGGCCTGCTCGATCAGCACACGGCTGTCGAGCGCACTCTGCAGTTGCCAGCGCACCGCCGTGTTCTCGCGGGCGGTGCGGTGCTGGATGATCGCGATGGTCGCGACGTCGGCGAGCGCCTGGGCGACCGCGGCGTCTTCTTCGTCGAGCGCTCCGGGCTCTTCGCCAAACAGGTTGATCGCCCCGATCGTTTCCGTGCGTAGCCGCAGGGGCACGGCGTGGACGGAGCGGAATCCCATCGAGATCGCCATGTCTCGAAATGGGGCCCAGGTGAAGGAGCGCTCGATGTCGTCGATGGTGACAACCCGGCCACGGTGGAACGCTTCAATGCAGGGCCCTTCCCCCGCCTGCAGCTGCGCGATCTCGAGGGCCGACGCACGGCTGCTGGTGGAGGCCATGGTGCTGAGTACACCGCTGCCGTTGGTCAGGACGAGGCCAGCCTCGTCGACGGCGAGCACGCTTTTACACTCGTGTACAAGGGTGTCGAGCAGGTCGACCACGTCGAAGCCGCTGACCAGCGAGTCGGCCAGATGAACAAACGTCGCCCCAAGATGGGCTTCCCGGCTGGATACCACCATGCTGAAAATCTAGATCGCTGTACGGGATTGCGCAACGGGTCCCTGGCGCAAATCGCATGCCGCAATTCGGCGTCTCATGGCAAATCGTTAGTACCCCAGTTTGGGGGCGTACTGTCCGGCCGCAGAGCGAGCCCTGCAGTGGTTATTCGGACTGTGACCTGCGTATTTGCACCATTGCCCCGATCTGGCCTGATCGTCGTTCACGCGGTTGTCACCGTAACGAAATCCGGCTGACCCCAAACTTCAATACGTTAGTCGCATGGCCACAAAACGAAAGTCTCGCTACCAGCCACCGCGTCGTCCCAACCTCACCCCGTGGTGGGCGGTGGCGATCCTGATCCTGCTCGCCGGCATCACGCTGCTGCTGGTCGGCTACGCGATGTCGATGTAGTACCCGGTCTCAGCCGAGGGTGATGGCGTCGACCCCGAGGCTGCGCAGAATGGCGGCCACTTCCGGGATGACGCCCTGGCGGTATGCCCTGAGCTGTTCGATGGTCTCGTCTTCGTCGCCGACCGGCCAGTTCTCGTACGCTTTACCTTCATACACGGGCACGTTCTCGCGGCAGTCCATGGTGACGACCAGGTCGGCCGCCTGCAAAACGTCGTCCGTCAGCGGTTTGGGGAAGCCCGTGCCGATATTGATCCCGATCTCGCTCATGGCGCGCACCGCCCGGTGGTTGAGGGACGCCGCCGGCGTGATCCCTGCGGAGCGCACCTGCACCCCTTCTCCGGACATCTCGATGGCGAGCGCCGCCACCATCTGGGAGCGGCTGGCGTTGGAGCGGTCGACGAACAAGAGTTCCGGTACCGGGCTGTCGATTGCACCGGTCGCCTGGGCCAGCGCGGTCAGCCGGTCGCCGGCGAACCGGATTGTGAAGCCGACGAGGTCGGTGGTGACGGCGGACGTGCGCATCAGCGCGGTGTAGCTCTCGAGCACGTACCGTTCAACGATTTCCTCGCCGAAAACACCGGTGAATTTCTCGGTGAGTTCGCGGCTCAGCCGTTTCAGGTACTTCTCCGGGTACTTGAGCCCGTGGGTGGAATCGAATGGTCCCTCAGCCATGCGCATATTTTACGACGTGACTCTTGAGCCGCACCCGATATGACAGTGAAATCCTCCGTCGTCAAGCCCTGCCGTCAAGCTCTGAGATTTCTTCGAATATATGATCTCGAAGAGGTCACGATTGGGGCGGTTTCGGGGTCCAGCGCGAGCTGTCGCCTACCGGGAGCAGCCCTACCGCAAAGCGGTTCTCGGGCGCCGTTTCAGCGGACGAACGGGTTCAGCAGGGAGACCAATCCGTGCTGGGAGCAGAGAAAAGCAACCAAAACCGAGGTCTTATTGGGGAGAAACTCGACGTGGAGCTCCTGCGAGCAGATGTCGCAGCGGCGATGGGATACAAGCGCCGGGGGCAGGTCGCTGGTCATGTACCCACACTGGCCCTCTTCGAACTGGCAAAACAGGGCTGTGCCTATTACCGCCCACGCGGTAGGCCGACCCCTAAAATTGCAGGTGACCCAGCAACATCGCTGAGGGGGCGCTGTTCTGGTTTGTGACTCACCCGTATTCGACCAAGAGACTGCTGAATTATGCCCGTGAAGACGTTCTCCACCAGCGTCACACTCTTCACCGTGCTGACTGTGGGCGGTGTCCTGCTGGGCGGTGCAGCCAGCGCATCCGCGGCCGAAGTTCGCGTTCCGCAGCCGTCGGATTCCCCCACCAGCGGGCGCACCGATACCCCGCGGGTGACACCCACACCGTGGCCGACGCGGAACCTGGCCTCGACCGTCACGGATGCTCCCGCACCGCAGGCGTCGGGCACTCCGACACCATCCGCCACACCCACACCCAAGCCCACGGTGGTTCCCACCGCGGAACCGACGGTTGTTCCGGTGCCCACCCCCGATCCGCCCGTCGTGCCGACACCTACCCCCACAGCCACACGGACTCCGACTCCCACCCCGACACCAACAGCCCCGGTGGTGATGCCCACGAAAGAGCCGGAGCTGCCGATCCCGGTTGTGCCGCCCGTGGTGTCCACGGTGACGGCAACCGTCACGCCGACGGCGATGCCGCCGGTGACGGTGACGGTGACGCCGTCCACCACCCGGTCGGCGCCGGCCGGCACCGGGATTATCACGCCGAGTCCCAGCGCGACGGCCCCCACCGAAGCGCAGATCGAACAGATCATCGCGCGGCGGGACCGGTCAGTGCTGTGGGCGGTGATCGGTGCGACGAGTGTTGCCCTGATCGTGGCATCCGGGATTCTCTACGTCATCACCATCCGCCCGCTGCTGCGGTACTGGAAAGAGCCAAGCGACGGTTAGCCGTCCTTTAGCCGTCCTGCCCGTCGGTGTCTTCGATATAGACCAGGCCGTTGTCGTCGGGGTCGGCAAACGAGAACATCGCGGGTATGCCGTCGAGGTGCAGCACTTCGGGGTTGTGCAGGGTCGCCCCGGTGTGCCGGAGTGCATCGTGGGCTTCTTGTGCGTCCGCGGTGCCCAACCGGATCGCGAGCGGGATCTCACTGTCGGGTGGGAGCAGGAGCAGGACGACGCTCGATCCCGGTGGGGCGACCTCGACCAGCCGGGTTCCCGGCCAGATCTCGGCATCGGTACGAAGTTCGAATCCGAGTTCTTCGGTATAGAACTTCACGGCGGCATCCTGGTCGGCCACCGGAACGGACACGCTGAGGATTTTTGTTGTCATCACCATAATCCAGTGAAACGCACCGCTGCCCGACTCTCAACGGGGTCCATAACCTTGCTGACCGCCCCGGGACCGGCGACGAATCCCGGGGCAGTCAGCAAGACCAAAGCCAGGTTTTCTACGCTGCTGGTATGGGACGTCTTATCTACTCCGTGGCGAGTTCTCTCGACGGCTACAACACCGATGAATCCGGCGACTACTCCTGGGCCGAGCCCACCACGGAGGTGATCTCCGCCCTTACCGACGATGCGTCTTCGGTGAGCACCTACCTCTACGGCCGGCGGATGTATAACGCCATGGCGGGGTGGGAGACGGATCCGTCGCTCACGGCGGGCTCCGCCGAGCTGGCCCGGTTCGCCGCGGTCTGGCAGGCGGCGGAGAAAGTTGTGTTCTCCCGCACGCTGCCGGACGTCTGGACAACGCGGACCCGGCTGGAGCGAGAGCTCACGGTCGCCACCGTGCAGGCGGCGAAGGACCAGGCGGCCGGCGACCTGACGATCGAGGGCACCACCATCGCGCGGAGCGCACTGCACCTCGGCGTTGTTGATGTCATCGAGTTGTTGGTGTGCCCCGTCATCGTGGGCGGAGGCTCGCGGGTGCTGCCCGAGGGCCTGCAGGCTTCCCTCACCCTGACGCGTCAACGACGGTTCTCTAACGGGATGGTGCAGCTCACCTACACCTGCGCTTAGGCGATTCGGCGCCGGTAGGTTGCCATCGCGACCAGGTAGGAGACCACGAGGATTCCCAGGCACCAGGCGAGGGCGATCCAGATGTCGTCGCTGAGGGGACGCTGGGCGAAAAGGTCCTGGATGGTGTTGACGATCGAGGTCACCGGCTGGTTGTCGGCGAAGGCCCGCACTGGAGCGGGCATGGTCTCGGTGGGGACGAAGGCGGAGCTGATGAAGGGCAGGAAGATCAGCGGGTAGGAGAACCCGGCTGCACCGTCCAGGGACTTCGCGGTGAGGCCGGCGATGACGGCGATCCAGGTGAGGGCGAGGGTGAACAGTGCCAGGATGCCGATGACGGCAAGCCAGGCCAGCGGGCTCGCGGCGGTGCGGAAGCCCAGGGCGAGGCCGACCAGCACAATGATGACGACCGACAGCGCGTTGGATACCAGGGAGGTCAGCACATGCGCCCAGAGCACGGAGGACCGGGCGATGGGCATCGAGTGGAGTCGTTCGAAGATGCCGGTGGTCAGGTCGTTGAACAGCCGGACGGCGGTGTAGGCGATTCCGGTGGCGATGGCGATCAGCATGATGCCCGGCAGCAGGTAGGTGACGTAGTTGTCGGTGCCGGTGTTGATGGCTCCCCCAAAAACAAAAACGAACAGCAGCATGATGGCGATGGGGGTGATCGCCGTGGTGATGATGGTGTCGGCGCTGCGAAAGATGTGCCGAAGGGAGCGGCCGAGGAGTACGGCCGTGTCTGTGAAGAAGTGGGTGGTCATGGCCGTTCCCCATTCGTATCGGAGGCGCTGCCGGGTCCGACAAGCGCAAGGAAAATGTCTTCAAGGCTGGGCTGCTTCTCGACGTATTCCACGGTCGCCGGCGGAAGCAGTCGTTTCAGTTCGGCGAGGGTGCCATTCGCGATGATGCGGCCCTCGTGCAGAATTGCGATGCGGTCGGCGAGCTGTTCGGCTTCGTCGAGGTACTGGGTGGTGAGCAGCACGGTGGTGCCCTGCGCGGCGAGGCCTTTGATGGTCGCCCACACTTCCAGGCGCCCTTCCGGGTCGAGGCCGGTGGTGGGCTCGTCGAGGAAGATCACCTCGGGTTGCCCGACGAGGCTCATGGCGATGTCGAGCCTGCGGCGCATTCCTCCGGAGTAGGTGGACACGCGCCTGGCGGCGGCGTCGGCCAACGAGAAGCGGTTAAGGAGGGTATCCGCCACCTCTCCCGGAGTTGGGAGGTGCCGGAGCTTCGCCACCAGGATGAGGTTTTCCCGTCCGGTGAGGATCTCGTCGACCGCGGCGAACTGTCCGGTCAGGCTGATCGATTGCCGGACCCGCAGCGGATCTGCGGCGACGTCGACGCCGGTGACCGTGGCGCTTCCGGCGTCGGCGGTGAGCAGGGTGGACAGGATCTTGATCACGGTGGTTTTTCCGGCACCGTTCGAGCCGAGCAACGCGAAGATGCTGCCCCGCGTCACCTCGAAGTCGACACCGCGCAGCACGTGCAGCTGTTTGTAGGACTTCTCGATACCGCGGACGCTGATGGCCGTATCGCGGCTCGGGGCGGGTAGTACTGGCGTGTTCATGAGGTCACTTCCTCTGCCGGTGGGGTCTTAGCGGCGGGCGGAGACGGCGCGATGGATAACAACGTCGCCGTAGTTGGCGCGCAGTCGCAGTTCGACGGTGCGCTCGGCATCGCCGGGGCCGCTCTCGGCGGTGAGTTCGTTGCGCACCACACCGTTTTTGGAGGCGGCGTCGATCCAGGCCGCGGTGCCGGTGGGCACTCCGACCTCAATCCGGGCGTAGCCGTTTTCGAGCCGTGCGGTGCCGCCGGATACTTCGCCGATGCGGATGGGGCCGTAGGCGGTGCGGATATCGCTGTTCCCGCCGGCGTGGTCCACCGTGACGGGGCCGGAGGTACGTGCGTCGATGGTCCCGCATACCTCGCCGAACTCGAGGGGGCCGTGGGATCCCTTGATGGTGGCGCCGCCCGTCACCTGCCCGATCCGTAGCCTGCCGTGCCCCGAGGCCAGGTCGAGGTCACCGTCAACGGTCTGGACGTCCACGTCGCCGTGTGGGGATTTGAGTTTCAGGTCGCCGGTGCGGTCAATGATCGTCGAGCCGTAGCTGGCGGTAACACTGCTTGCACCGAGGACGCCCCGGGTGCGGATATCGCCATATCCCACGGTGACGGTGGCGGTGGTTCCGGACGGCACGGCTACCAGCACATCGACCGAGTCGCCCGGACCGAAGAGGTTCAACCGTTTGGGCACAACGATGGTCAGCCGCCCGGAGTCGAAGCGCACGGTTGTTTCGCGGGCGAGGGAGACGTCGCCGGCGCGGTGGGGATTGTGCGGCAGGACCTCCACGGTTGTGGTGGTGCTGTCGGTCGCGTCCAGCTCGACGTTTCCCATTGCGACGGCAATGTCGAGATCGATGGGATGGGGTGTGTCAAATTCAGGCATGGGGTCCTCTCTTCCAATCGTGGTGGTCTGTTTTGTGGCGTGGTCGGGCGCTCCCACCACAAGGTGGGAGTGGGTTCGGTGCGTCTGTTAGCGGGCCCAGCCGGTGAAGGTTTTCCCTCCGCGGGTCTCGGGTGGCGCTGCGCGACGGCTGGCCGGTTCGAGCGACGAGCCGATGGCCCGCACCAGCCAGGTGTTGACGGACAAGCCTTCGCGGGCGGCCGCCTCTTCGACCCGCACTTTGAGATGGTCAGGCAGACGTAGCGTGGTGCGGGAGGTGGACGTGTCGTCGCGCGATTCGGTGTCGTCCACGCTGGGGACGGTCTCCTCCACCGGGGCGGAAACCTCGTCGAAGGCGGGGTGCTGTGCGAGCGTGATGGCGAACTCGGGGTCACGGCCGCGCAGCCGGACCTCGATGGAGCCGGGGGCGATGTCGCGGGTGATCTCGCCGGCGGCTTCGCTCAGCGCTTCGAGCAGCACCAGGCGGGCTGCCGCGTCGAGAGAGCTGCTGAGCTGTTCTGCAATCCGGCGCGCATCGTCGCTTCCGCTTGCTGCGGTGGCAGCGAGCTGCCTGCGGAGGTCTGCGACGTACCGATCCAATTCCATGACACCACTATGACACCACCGTGGTGCACTTTCAAGAGGAGATGGTGTCACCCTTGTGAAAGTAGGTCAGGGCTGCTGAAGCCGCATTCCTGAACGCCTCGGCAGTGAGAATAGATTCATCCCCGCGGTCCACTACCGTCAGATGCGGGGCTGAACGGCGCCAGTACGCCGGTACGACCGATGGAGAGCACGACCATGAGCAGCGCGAACACTCCCGCCCGCAAGCGATTCCACAGCCTGCGCCCCGCAACCGAACGAGCCAGCGCGCTGAAGGAACGGATCTACGCCACGTTCACCGGACTCGCCATCGTTGTTGTTATCGGCTCCGACATCGTTGATACCCCGGCGCTCACCGCGTTCCTCACCCTCGCGATAGGACTGGTCGGAATTGGGGCGGCGGGATTTGTCGCCGAAGTCATCGCCCACCAGGTGACACATGCCGCTGCGCCAACCGGCGCGGAACTGCGCACCATGGGGCGCATCTCGTCCGGCGCACTCGCGTCGGCGGCCATCCCCCTCCTCGCATTGGCGGCCGCCTGCTTCGACTGGATGACCCTCGAGTCCGCGATCCTCACCAGCACAGTGTTGTACGTGGCAACGCTGGCTCTTGTCGCGATCGTTGCGGTGGCACGGACGTCACTGCCCCGCGCACAAAAGTTCTGGGCACTCCTCGTCATGCTGGGCTTCATTGCGCTTGTGGTGATTGTGCTTTTCCTCTCCAAGTTGCATTGATCTGAGCTATCCGCGGTGACATTAAAACGTCCACGCGGTCGGGAGAGTGGCACGGCACTCATGTCAGCAAGACGGACGCTGGCCGCATTACCTGACGACATCCACCCCCATCGGTAGTCTCGTGTGAACATGCGACGAGACGGAGCTCAGATGTGGCCAACGATCCACGCCGAACGTGCAGCGCTGCTCGCCGACCTGGAGGGCCTCTCCGACGAGCAGTGGGCCCAGCCTTCGCTCTGTGGCGAGTGGACGATTCGTGAAACCGTCGCCCACCTCACCGCGGTCGCCCGGATCGGAACCGGTGCGTGGCTTCGCAGCGTCATCGGTGTGCGCTTCGATTTCGATCGGCACAATGCCGACCGCCTGGCCGAACAGCTCGGGTCAGATGCGTCGGAAACCCTCGCCCGGTTTCGTGCTGCGTCCGCCCTGCGGGTGAGGATCATCGGACCCAAGATGGCGGCGATCGGCGAGACGGTCATTCATGCCGCGGACATCCGGCGCCCGCTTGGCCTTTCGTCTCACACCCAGCCCGCCACCGCCGCCGACTTGTTGCACTGGTACGCGACCCACGAGTTCAACGTGATCTCGAAGTCGCGGGTGCACGGCCTGCACCTTGTCGCAGAAGATGCTGACCTCACCATTGGTGACGGACCGGTCGTCCGTGGTCCCGCGCTGTCGCTGCTGATGGCGACCTGCGGCCGTTCGGCGTATCTCGATGATCTCTCTGGAGATGGGCTCGATAGTCTCGCTGCACGCTGCCATCCCGGCTGGACGCCGCGGCCTTAGCGGCCCTGCCGTGAAGGGTCGATAGATCGAGCATCTCGACCACGAGAACATCTCTGCTCTGAAATGCCCGCCGCAATCGGATACAACCCTGCCGACTATCTGACGAACCGGCCAGCCACGGGAAGCCCCGCCCTCCCGGTGCTCGGATTGGTTGCGCTATTTCCCGGAGGAATGTTCCTCAGCGGTGTGGTTGTAGCCGGGCTCCTGGTGACCGGGAATCTCTAGGGCGGATACGGCTGCACTGTTCGGGTTGGTGCCGGAAAGACGGCTTCCTTCTCCCGGAAATAGCCCGGCCGATGCTCGGGCTTTTCGGATAATTCGTTCAGACGACTCGGCCAAACTGGAGGTCCTTACCTCATCGAAAGGCCCACCCATGAGTAACCTCCAGCGCATGCTGAACCTGGCACAGAAAGCACTGGACAAAAAGAGCCAGTCTCCCTCGACTGGCTCCGGCAAGACCGATTGGCGCGACATGGTCCGCACGGTCTCCGACAAGGTCACCGGCGACAGCCGACCCCAGACGTCGGCACCGGCCTCGCAGGCCCGTCCCGCAACTCCGCGCACGACTCCGCCAGCGAATTCCGTCACCCCCGAGGACCGCGCGGCCATCGCCCGCTACGACTACCTACTGAGCACCGCGCAGCCCCAGCAACTCGAGCAGGTACACCGCGAGGCGTTTGAGCGTCTCACCCCCGCGCAGCGAGAGCAGGTGGACGCGCAGCTTCGTGCCGACCTGCCCGCCCACGAGCAGCCGGCCTCGGCAGCTCCCGCCGACCTTGCGCGCGCCGCTGCCCGTGGCGAAGCCCATAACCCCGGCTTCCTGAAAAAGATGTTCGCCAAAACCGGTGGTCGCCGTGGCGGCGCACTCGCTGGCGCCGGAGTTGGTGCAGTCGCCGGTCTGGGTGTTGGTGCCGCGGGCGGGATCCTCGCCGCCGTTGCCGGCGGCGCGGTGCTCAGCACCGTGGGCGGATCGCTGCTCGAACAGGCCTCCGGCCTCGGCGTCGACTTTGAGAGCCTTGCCGGCGACCTCAGTGGCTTTGGCGACATTGGCAATCTCGGCGAACTGGGCGAACTTGGATCGCAGGCGAGCGAGTTCACGTCCGGGCTGGGTGAGCAGGCCTCCGAGTTCGGTTCGAACTTCGAGATCCCCGGGCTGGGTTCCCTCGGCTCCCTTTTCGGTCGCGATAACTAACCAACGCTGAAGCCGTAAGGGCCAGGTGACCACGGTCGCCTGGCCCTTACGGCTTTGTTGTTAACGGCCGGGTCGGAACGCCGCCCGGATGTCGTCGACGAGCAACTGTGGCTCTTCGAGTGCGGCGAAGTGCCCGCCGCGATCCGGAAAATCGGTCCAGCGCACAATCGTGTGTGATGCCTCCGCGGTCGCCCGGATCCCCACATCGTGGGCGAAGGTGACCACACTGGTGGGAACCCCGGAGTCAGCGGGAACGTCGCCCCAGCCGCCCTGCTGGGCGTACCCCACGGCGGCGGCGGATCCTCCGGACCGGGTGAACCAGTAGAGCGACGCGTTGGCGAGCACAAAGTCGAGGCCGAGGATGTCTTCGGGCAACGCTTCCTCCGGCCACGACCACGCCTTCAACTTGTCGACGATCCAGGCAAACTGGGCCGCGGGCGAATCGGAGAGCAGTTCGCCGACCAGTCCGGGCCGGGTGGATTGGAGGGCGATGTACCCAAACTCCTTTTCCATAAACTCGCCGATGCGACGCTGACGGTCGAGCTCGAGCGGGGTCAGGGTGGCGCGGGTCTCCTCGTCCACCGGGTTGAAGCTGTCCGGGCCACCGTTGATGTGCACACCGATCACCCGGTCGGGTGCCACCCGTGCCACTTCCGGCGAGATTTTCGAGCCAAGGTCGCCTCCCTGCACCCCAAATTTTGTGTAGCCGAGGCGTTCCATCAATTCGACCCAGGCATGGGCAATGCGCTCGGTCGGCCAATCGAACGCGGCCAGGGGTGTGGAGAATCCGAACCCGGGAATGGACGGAAGAACCACACTGAACGCATCCGCCGGGTCACCACCGTACGCGGCCGGATCAGTGAGGGGGCCGATCAGACCCAGGAATTCGAGGAAGGATCCGGGCCAGCCGTGGGTGAGCAGCAGCGGGACGGCTCCGGGAACCTCCGAGGGCACATGCACAAAGTGGATGGTCTGCTCGTCGATCACGGTGGTGAATTGCGGGACCCCTTGCAGCCGTTCCTGCCAGGCTGACCAGTCGAAGCGCTCCCATTCCCCGAGCATCCGGCGCAGGTAGGAGACGGGCACCCCGGTGTCCCAGCCATCCCCGGGGAGCGGGTCGGGAAGGCGGGTCGAGCGCAGCCCTCGCCCGAAGGTCGTCGATGTCGTCCTGGGGAATGGCGAGAGTGAACGGGGAGATGGTGGTGTCGAGGTTTTTGATGATTGTCATAACGGCAAGACTCCGTGGGATAGAGGACGGCTTTCGTCCGGATTGCACCAGGTGGGGAGTGGGCCGCGCTTGAGGACTACCGGCCCGAACGGAAGAGCGGTGTGCGGTCGTGGAAGGGAATGGACATCTGCGCCACCCGGCGCAGGAAGAGTGTGGTGACAACAACCACCACACCGAGAACGGTGGCGAACAGTGCGATGGTCATCACCGTGGCGTCGAGGGGAAGCATTGTGCAGCCGGCCGCGGTGTCCTCGTAGGGGCAGGATCGCCACGGCTGGAACAGGTAGACCACGGTGGTGATGAATCCCGCGACGGCCAGAACTGCGCCACCGATGATCAGCGTGATGGTCGACGTGTTTGTGTGCATGGGTCGAATCGTAGTGACGCTGCAGGAGGCAGCGCGTCCTCCGCTGGAGTGAGATGCGCGCCAACCCCGGCGCCGGGATGCGGTTGTTCACTTTCTTGCCTCCGACGCTCAGCCCGCGCGGTGGATCGGGATGTGCGTGGCGAGGGGCTGCTCGGTCAAAAACTGCCTCACCAGCAGAGTGACAAAGTGCGGCTTCTCCCGCGGGGAGTCATGGGAGGTCCCGGGGATGATCGCGAGTTCCCCCTTCTGGAGGGTGCGGTACAGGGCCAGTTGGCTCTCGAGCGTGACGATGTCGTCGTCGGCCGCAATCACCAGTACCCGGCCGGGGTAGACGGCGAGCGCATCGGCGCGGTCCGGCTCTTCCCGGGCCAGGGCGCTCGCTTTTCGCACCACGTTGGGGAAGTTCTGCAGTCCATCGGGCGACAGTGCGGTGTAGGCGTCGAGGACCTGCGGGGGAAATCCGGCGGTCGGGTCTGCGGGATCGGGTTCCGGGGGAAGTGCTATCCAGCCGGACGGTTGCAATGCGGTACTCACCAGAGTGAGCGACCGCACAAGTTCCGGTCGGGCCGAGGCCACACCGGCGGCGACAAGACCCCCATCGCTGTAACCAACAACATGCACCGGAGTGTCCGCGGCGGCCTCGATGACGGCCGCACAGTCGCCAACAAGAATCGCCCGCGTCCACTCGCCAATATCGGGGGTGCGCCCGTGTCCGCGACGGTCGTACGCGATCACCCGGAACGCATCGGCGAGCGCCCAGAGGGAGGATTCGTACTCTCCGCTGTGGCCGAAACCGCCGTGCAGCAGTAAGACGGGATCGCCGGTGCCGCGCTGCTCGATCCAGGTGGGAACGCCGCGGATATCCGTGATCGTCATACTTCATTACACCGTGATGGTTTGTGCCGGATCAACGGGCATCCCCGCGATTCAGCGACTCGTCTGGGATTCCCAACGGCATTGGATTGGACACCGGAACATCGCCGGTGGAAGGGTGAGCAGTGTGACGCCCGGCATCCTGTCGCGGTCGGACCGGAAGGAACCCATGTCCAACGCAGCCACGCCCGTCCCGCCGACAGCCGCGTCGAGGTCGGTGCTGGTCACCGGGGCATCCGGTGGAATCGGTGCGGCTGTCGCACGTCGGTTCGCTGACGCCGGCGCCAGCGTCGCGGTGCACTACGCGGCTAACCGCGACGGCGCAGAGGAGACACTTCGCTCACTTTCCGGCACCGGGCATGTGCTTGTCACCGGCGACATCGGAGAGCCGGATGGCGCCACCGACATTGTGGGCTCCGCCCTCGAGCAACTCGGGCAGCTCGACGTGTTAGTTTGCAATGCGGCCGTCGCTCCCTCCCCCAGCAACCGGCACGTCATCGGCGAGACCTCCTTCGCGGATTGGTCGGCGGCCTTTCGTCGCATGGTCGACGTCAACCTGCTCGGTGCCGCCAACCTCGCCTGGGCGGTGGCGACCCACCTCATCGAGCGCGGGGCGCCCGGGGCCATCGTCAACGTCGGATCCCGCGGCGCGTTCCGCGGTGAGCCCGAGTACCCGGCGTATGCCGCCAGCAAAGCGGGCCTGCACGCGCTCGGCCAGTCCCTCGCGGTGGCGCTCGCACCCCACGCCATCTCGATCACCTCCGTTGCGCCCGGGTTTGTTGCGACACCGCGCCAGCTCGAGAAACTGGACGGCCCGGACGGCGATGCCCTGCGCGCACAGAGCCCCTTCGGTCGCGTCGGCACACCCGAGGAGGTCGCCGCCGCCGTGTTCTGGCTGGCCTCGCCCGAGGCGGCCTGGTCGTCCGGCGCCATCCTCGACGCCAATGGCGCCTCCTACCTGCGCAGCTGATGCAATCCTGCTGATTGCGCGCTGAGGCTTGACCCTGCCCCAGGGTCATGGTCTGGACTGTACCCAGTCACCGTTTCGTCGAGTGACCGAAGGAAGGACTTTCCCCATGGCCTGGAGCACCAGTCAGCTGGCTGATCTCGCCGGCACCACCGTCAAAGCCGTTCGCCACTACCACCAGATCGGCCTGTTGGACGAGCCCGAGCGCGCCTCCAACGGCTACAAGCAGTACGGGGCCATCCACCTGGTGCGCCTGCTGCGGATCAAGCGCCTCACCGACCTCGGTGTTCCGCTGTCCCAGATAGCGACCCTCGGCCAGGCCGAAGAGCATCCCGACAAAGCACTACGCCTGCTTGACGCCGAACTCGAGGCGAGCATTGAGAAGCTGCAGAAGGTACGGGCGGAACTGGCGATGATCCTGCGCAAACAGGCCGCGACGGATCTTCCCGCCGGGTTCAGCGCGGAGGGCATCAACCTCACCGAGGCCGACCGTTCCCTGATGCTGATCTACTCGCGGGTCTTCTCCTCCACCGCCATGGACGACCTGCGCCAGATGCTCAAGGACGACGAACCCACCGCCGCCGACAAACAGTTCGACGCGCTGGAACCGGACGCGGACGATGCCACCCGGCAGCACCTGGCCGAACGTTTCGCCCCTCAGATTCGCGCCACCACCCACAAGCATCCCTGGCTGCAGAATCCCGGGGAGGCGGCTCCCCGCGGAATGGCCTTCGCGGCGAACACGGTTGGCCAGGCCCTGGCCGAGCTGTACAACGCGGCGCAAATCGATGTGCTGGTGCGGGTCAACAAAATACTCGAGGCGGAGAAACAAACAGAGGCCTAAGGGGCCCGGCGAACGCAACCCCGTTCATCGGGAACGGCCCCGGCGTACGCTTTTATCCCAGTGCGACCGTCGCTCTGCCGTCGCACCTTTTCCAGTGCGAAGTGGAATCACCCCATGAACCTCGGACACTATTCGAGCTACCGGCTCCCGCACCCCATCCGCGCCGCATTCGACGTCGTCACCGCCCAGGATCTCGCGGACAAACTCGGACTGACCGGGACGCTGACCGCCGATGATGCGCACCAAGCGGAGCTCGCCTACGAGCAGTACGCCACCGGCGAGCTCGATGCAGCACGTCGCTTTCTGATCGACCGCTGCGGCCTGTCCGAGCAGGTCACGGCGGCTGCCCTGGCTCGCCTGCCGTAGCCGAAAATCCGCCTGACTTTAGTAATACTCGTTGTTTTCTGCGCGACCGCCTTGAGGCAGGGCGCGGTCGAAATGCATACTGAAGGTGCGGGAAAGTACAGAAAAAGCGTGTCCAGGGCAGTAAAGGAGAGGTACGACCGTGGCACTCGATCCATTCACTGTGGCGACGGATTCCCTGTCTGAGGCTGGAGGGAGCGTGTCGGAACTGGCGCGCCCGTTCCTCAGGTTCCTCCCGGTGTCCGGAGCATCCGTGTCAACGTTTGGGACCCTTCTCGGAGCGGAAACCGTGTCGGCAACGGATGCGCTCGCCGGACGCGTCGACGAGTTGCAGTTCGACCTTGGCGAAGGGCCCTGCTGGGACGCCCTCGCCACCCGGCGGCCAATCCTCGAGCCGGACTTCGCGGCAAGGCCCAACATCGGCTGGCCGGCTTTCACCGAGGCGCTGCGCTCGGAGCGGATCGGTTCCCTCTTCGCCTTTCCCCTGCTGTTCGGCCCGCTGGAGATCGGCGCTGTCGACCTGTACTCGGTGAGCCCCGTCTCCCTTACCACCAAGCAGCAGGACCAGACCACGGCGCTGTCGGCCATTGTCAGCCGGTTATTGCTCAGCCGCGCCATCCAGCAGGTCGATGCCGGGGAAAGCGAGACGCCGTTCTCGCGACGTCTCATCCACCAGGCCACGGGAATGGTGATCGCCCAGGCCGAGGTGAGTGCGGACGACGCCTACCTGCTGATCCAGGCCAGGGCCTTCGCCGAGAGCCGGCCGATGCAAGAGGTTGCACGCGACCTGGTGGATCGCCGGTTCCGATTCTCGACGGAGCCCACTGCACTCGGGGAGACGCCATGAACCCAGCAACGCGCACGGAACAACTCTTCGACGCATTTGTCACCCTCGCCGACACCCTGGTTGCCGGGTACGACGTTCTCGACCTGATGCAGTCGCTCGTCGATATCTGCCACACCCTGCTCGACGTCGACTCCGCCGGCATCCTGCTCGCCAACGCCGAGGGCGGCCTCGAGGTGGTCGCCTCCACCAGCGAAGCGAACACCCTGGTGGAAGTGATGCAGCTGGACGCCAATGCCGGCCCGTGCCTGGAATGCTTCCGCACCCGGGAGATCGTCTCCGTGCCCGACATCGACGTGGACAGTGACCGCTGGAGCGAGTTCGCCGCCACGGCGAGCGCCCAGGACATCCACTCGGTGTATGCCATTCCGCTGCGCCTGCGGGAAACGACCATCGGCACCCTCAACCTGATGCGCGCCGAACGCGGCGAGCTGAACCACCACGATGTGCGTGCCGCGCAGGCCCTCGCCGACGTGGCGACGATCGGCATTTTGCAGGAGCGGGCCATCCGGGGTGCGGTCACGGTGCGCGACCAGTTGCAGGATGCCCTGTCGAGCCGCATCATCATCGAGCAGGCCAAGGGGGTTGTCGCCGAGACGGCGAACCTGTCGATGGATGACGCGTTTTCGCTGATCCGCCAGCACGCGCGGTCGAACCAGACAACGCTGAAGGAAGTCGCACGGCAGCTGGTCGCCGGCGACCTGCGGTTCTGACCGGGCCTGGCCGGGCTACCTGGTCTTCCCGGCCGGGGTGGGGCGCAGCGCGCGGACGAACCGCAGGATGGGGTCGGCGGTGCCCGCGGGGTCGCCGTTCGGGACGTTGTGCCGGCGTCCGGGGATGGTGCGGTGGATCGCGCCGGGAACGCGGGTGCTGAGTTCCCGCGTCCAGCTCACTTTCGCGATCGGATCGCGCTGGCCCCGGAGGACCAACAGCGGCTGCGTCAACTGTTCGATGACGCGGTGGGTGGGGTAGTCGCGCATGGCCGTCGAGGCGGCGAGGAACCAGGCCGGCCCACAGCGGGCGTAGTCGTAGAGCACCTGCAGTTGGGTCGACGGCAGCTCCAGCGGAGCATCCCGGGCGAGGGCCAGGGCCTGCTGGGTCAGGGTGGGCCGCGCCGGGTCAACAACGGGGCCGACGAGGACCACGGCGTCGACGAGGGACGGGTGCCGCACCGCCAGTTCGACCGCGACCTGCGCGCCCATCGAGTGGCCGATCACAATGACCGGGCCGCTGGGCGACTGACGGCGCAGCCGCTCGAGCCGCGGGACAACACCGGCGGCGAAGTCCTCGATTGTGAGCGGTTGCCCGGGGGTCGGCGACACACCGAAGCCGGGAAGGTCGAAGGAGACCACGTCGCCCTGCCGGGCGAGGATGCGCGCGAGGCCGATGTAGAACCGGTGCGACAACCCCACCCCGTGCACCAGCACAAAGGTAGGTACCGCACCGGCGGCAGCGGAGGGGATCCTAAAACTGCGGGGTACCGGCTCGGCGGGCTGCGACGCGGTCGGGGCGGGGAGCATCCCCGGGTCGGCGCGGGTCATCCTGCGGGGTGCGGGATGCGGACCCGCAGTGCACCCGGTTCGATCCACGCCTTAAACGCGGCGGCACTGCCGAACCCGTCGCCGTCGAGTTCGATTTTCTCCGGCTTGCTGAAGCGGGCGGTGAAGGTGGTGCCGGTCTCGTAGTGCAGGTCGCGGTCGTTCTTCTGCTCACCGGCGAGGGCTTTACCCGCCTTGGTGCGGCGGACAACCCCGTTGGTCCAGGCGACCTTCACCCAGACCCGGATCCAGCCGAGCGCGCCGCCGGGACGGGTCATCATCAGGTCGAACGTGCCGTCGTCGAGGACCGCCTCGGGCATCAGCAGGATGTTCGCCGGCAGCGACCCGCAGTTGCCGAGGATCAGGGTGTGCACGGTCGCCCGCTTCGGCGACGAATCGTCGAGCGTGAACCGCAGCTGCAGTTCATCGGGATCGCGCAGAGACGCGACGATGGCTTTGACGTATGCCGCCCAGCCGGCCTTCTTTTTGAGGTCTTCGTCGGTGTTGTCGATCATTTTGGCGTCGAGGCCGAGCCCTGCCATCACGACAAAGGCGTGCTCGTCGCGGGACTTGTCCTCCCGCTCGATGCGGATCATGCCGAGGTCGATCCTGCGCTCGGTGCCGGTGAAGGCCGCCCGGATACTTCCCGGCATATCGGAGAGGGCCATATCGAGGTTGCGGGCGAGCAGGTTGCCCGTTCCCGAGGGCAGCAGCGCGAGTGCGACATCGTGCCCGCGCACCGCTTCGACAACGGCGCGCACCGTTCCGTCGCCGCCCGCGGCAATGACCAGGTCGACCCCGAGCTCGAGGGCTTCGGCGGTGACGCCCTGCCCAACGTCCTCGACCGAGGTTTCGAACCACAGGCTCTCCGCCCAGCCGGCGGCCGCCGCTTCGGTCGCGACACTCTCGCGCAGCGCGTCGATATCGACCTTGGTCGGGTTGTACACAATCGCGACAGTTTTCGCCGAGGGCTCAGTCATAGCGCACAGTGTACGAGGGAAAATCAGCGGTCTGCTGGACGGTGCCGCTGGTAGAACCGTGCCGCATCAGAGCACACTCGCGGCGTGGTCGGGCACAAACCGGTGTCGGTCCTGCAGCGGGCGCTGCACGTCGGAGGCGTCTGGCCGGTCGGGGAAGGTGACCGCGTCGGGCTCGAGGCTGTTATAGGGGATCTGAGTGAGCAGGTGCGCGATGGTGTTCAGGCGCGCGGCTTTTTTGTCGTCGCTGTTGATGGTCCACCAGGGTGCCTCGTCGATGTCGGTGGCCTCGAACATAGCATCCTTCGCCCGGGAGTAGTCCTCCCATTTGCTGATCGACAGCAGGTCGGTGTCGGAGAGTTTCCAGCGCCGCATCGGGTCGTTCAGTCGCGAACGGAACCGCTTCTCCTGCTCGGTGTCGGACACCGAGTACCAGTATTTAAGCAGGATGATGCCGTCGTCGACGAGCATCCGTTCCACCACCGGCACCTGCTGCAGGAACAGCTCATACTGCTCGTTGGTGCAGTAGCCCATCACCCGCTCGACGCCGGCGCGGTTGTACCAGGAGCGGTCCATCAGCACGATCTCGCCTGCGGTCGGCAGCCGTTCGATGTAACGCTGGAAGTACCACTCGCCCTTCTCCCGCTCGCTCGGCTGCGGGAGCGCGACAACGCGGGCGGTGCGCGGGTTGAGGTACTGCATCACCCGTTTGATGGCGCCGCCCTTGCCCGCGGCATCCCGGCCCTCAAAAATCACCACAACCCGGGAACCGGTCGCGGCCATCCACTGCTGCATACTGACCAGTTCGATCTGCAGGCGACGCAGCTCTTTCTCGTAGTGGTCAGAGCGGGCCTGGCGGGCCTTCTTCTTCGCGTGTTTCGACGTTACGGTGTGGTGCGTCATTCGGGTGTCCTTCACGATCAGTGTCGAGGAGTACCGCAGCTTCTGCGATGACGCGGGGGTGGGCAAGGATTCGGAAATGGCCACCGGTGTCGAGTTCGACGTTTTTGGCGGCGGTGAGGAAACTGCCCCCGGGAATGTGGGGGTCGAACTGTCCGTAGACGGACACAATACGCTCGTTGACGGCGATTTCATGGGCGAGAGCGAGAATTGTCGCGTCGCGGGGTGAAAAAATACGCAGGCTCGGCAGTAGGAGGAAACGCGCGTAGAGTGATCCGCCGAACGGGGCGGCAACGGCGAGCATCGCGCTGATGCGGGCGGCACCGGTGCCGAGCGACATCGCATACTTTCCGATCAGACCGCCCTTGCTGTGCGCGACAATCACCACATCGTGCAGGTCGTGGTCGTCGAGGTAGCGGGCGACAAGTTCGGCGGACTCGATGACCGGGCGCTGGTTCCAGGCGAGGGTATCGATGATGTGCACCGGATGACCGCGATCGTGCAGCACCTCGATGAGCGGCTGCATAAATTTCCAGGGCTCCCAGATGCCCGGCACAATAACAATCGGGGCTTTGCTGCCGGTGCGGAACGAGACCGGATCGGTGCGGCTGACAAACGCCCTCGCCTGCCAGTAGCCGGCGTAGGCGTAATCCCTCGCCCACCAGAGGGCGTTGCGCACAATCGTGTTCACGGCCGGTCTCCCCCCTCCCTTCCGCGCTGTTGTCACCGCGGTATAACTCATTGTTGGTCATTCGTCCCGTCTTGATTTGCAGCATCCGGCATCCAGCTTCGGTCGGCTAACATCACCCTACAAAGCTGGATTCCCACCGAAAGAGACATCATGGCCCGCCTCCTCCGTTACCTTCCGATCGCACTGCCGATGATCCTGCGCTTCTTTCGCAGCCCCCAGGGCAAGTCGCTGATCAGCAAGGCCCGTTCGTTTATCCAGAAGCCGAAGGGACCGGGCACCGGCACCCGAAGCTGAACCGTGCCGGGCGAGCCAGCTGCGCAGGACAGCCCAGACAGTTAACTCCTCCGCGGGCGCCCGGCACCGGGGGTTGCCCTGTGTGGGGATTGTTGCTACCTGACGCGGCTGTTTTTGACCCTGATTCTGCGGGAAAATTTTCTCCCCTCGGCCGCCGCAGGTTCGGGAGGTATAACGGGTTTTATGAAAGCACTTACCTGGCAGAGCACCAAAACAGTCGAGGTCATCGACGTTCCGAACCCGGTCATCGAGAAGCCCACTGACGTGGTCATCCGCGTCACCTCCGCCGCGATCTGCGGCTCGGACCTGCACCTCTACAACATCCTCGGCCCGTTCCTCGCGAAGGGTGATGTGCTCGGGCACGAAACCATGGGCATCGTCGAAGAGGTTGGCGGCGACATCAAGAACCTCACTGTGGGCGACCGCGTTGTTATCCCCTTTGTGATCGCCTGCGGCGACTGCTTTATGTGTAACCAGGGATTGACCACGCAGTGCGAGACCACCCAGAACGTCGACACCGACTCGGGCGCCAGCCTCTACGGCTATACCGAGCTCTACGGTTCGGTACCCGGCGGACAGGCCGAGAAGCTGCGGGTACCGCTCGCCGATTTCAACGCCGTCAAGGTCGGCACAACACTGCCCGACGACCGCTACCTGTTCCTCAGCGACATCCTGCCCACCGCCTGGCAGGCCGTGCAGTACGCCGATGTTCCGAAGTACGGCACCCTCGTGGTGCTCGGCCTCGGCCCGGTCGGCCAGTTCGCCAGCCGCATTGGCAAACACCTCGGTTATCGCGTGATCGCTGTCGACCCGGTGGTCGAGCGTCGTGAGATGGCGAAGCGCCACGGAATCGAGGTGTTCGACCTCGATGACAACATCCTCGCCACCCTCAAGGATGCCACCGACGGTCGCGGCCCCGACTCCGTCGTCGACGCTGTCGGAATGGAAGCGCACGGCAACAGCGGTGCCGCGTTCGCGCAGAAGGCCGCCGGCCTGCTGCCGGACGCGCTTGCTAAAAAAGTGTTCACCACGGCGGGCATCGATCGCCTCGCGGCGCTGCACCTCGCGCTTGACCTGGTGCGCCGCGGCGGCACGGTGTCGCTCAGTGGTGTTTACGCCGGGGTGGCCGACCCGATGCCGATGATGAGCATGTTCGACAAGCAGATCCAACTTCGGATGGGCCAGTGCAATGTGCAGCGCTGGATCACGGACCTGCTTCCACTGGTCGAGGACCCCACCGACCCGCTGGGTGTTGAGGACCTCGTCACACACCGTGTGCCGCTCTCGGAGGCACCGAACATGTACGACATCTTTAGCGCCAAAAGTGACGGCTGCATCAAGGTTGTGCTGAACCCGTAAGTTCGTCCTCCACTTCCACGGCTGTGTCGCGATAGCGGCGCCGTGCCCCGCTTCGGGTGCGCGGCGCCGTTCGCCGTGATGGGTGGGCGACTACAACTCGAGGCGACGTCTGACCACGTTCTCGGCGACGTCGCGAAGTTTGGTCCCTGTCGAGCGGGCGTAGGTGCGCATCATCCGGAATGCATCGTCGACCTGCACGGAATGCAGCTGGGACAGCACTCCCTTGGCCTGCTCGATGAGGACCCTGCTTTCCAGCGCGCTCTGCAGCTGGTCGTTGACGGTCGCCTGCTTCGCGGCGATCTGGTGCTGGATCACGCTGATCGTCGCCATCTGGGCCATCGCCTCCACCAGCGTCGCATCCCTGTCGCTGAGCGCCCCAAGCCGGTCGCCGAAGAGGTTGATCCCGCCGAGGGTAGTGGTGCGGTGGCGCAGCGGAACAGCGTGCGCCGCAAGGAAACCACGACTTTCGGCAACGGCGGCGAAGTCCGGCCAGCGGCTGCGGGATGCTGCGATATCAGGCACCTCCACCGGCAGGGCGGTGCGAAACGACACCAGGCAGGGGCCCTCGTGCAGGCCGAGCTGGGCCTCCTCTACCTCTGCCACCCGTTCGCTGGTGGAGGCGACAACGTGCAGCGTCCCGCCCGCGTCGGCGAGCATCAGGCCCGCCTCGACGGCGGACGTGAAGGTGGTGCTGCTCTGCACAAGGATGTCCATCGTGTCGATGATGTCGTGCCCCGTGCGCAGGGAGTCTGCGAGGAGGACAAATACATCGAGCAGGTCTTTTTCACGGTTGTCAGCCATGCCCCCAACCTAGGCCACCGAACCCATTACTCCCGCACCCTGTCGCGTCCATTCCGGGTGCAGTACGGCCACGCCGACGCCGCCGTTCCAACTACATAAATCGCGGCTGAGTGCAACCCCCCGGCACTCCCAGAAGCATTGGTGACTATAGGCAGATGAGCATCGCAACCGATCGATTTTCCCAGGCCGCGCCGTCTTTGGGTTTCCCCATCGCACCGCGCGGACCGCTCAGCTCCCAGCTTGTGGAGCTGCTCGCGAAGCATCCCCACGACACCGACGAAGGCGCCAGCCTGCAGGGCCTCGTCACGACCGCTCTCGCCCGCGCCGACATCATCTCGCGAAATGACGACATCCAGCTCAGCCTCTTTATCTTCTACGGCCTGCACTACGGAATCTTCGAGGGCAACGCCGAGCAGTGGGAGTGGATGCCTCACCTGATCACTGCGCGCACCGCGCTCGAGCAGGCCTTTGAGAGCGAACTGCGCGACCGCGTTGAGGTTCCCGACCTTCCCGACGTCACCCGCTCCGCCGTCGCGAAGGCACTGAACGTGCTGACCTCCGCCGAGGGCGGGCCCAGCCTCTCCCGGTTCATCGCCAAGAAGGCGACCGTCGACCAGCTCAAGGAGTTTTTGGTGCAGCGATCAATTTATACGCTGCGCGAGGCCGACCCTCACTCGTGGGCTGTCCCCCGGCTCACCGGTCGCCCGAAGGCGGCGCTCGTCGAGATCCAGGCGGACGAGTACGGCGGAGGGCACTTCGACCGGATGCACGCCGAGATCTTCGCCCGCACCATGCGCGGCCTCGGCCTGAACTCGCGCTACGGCTACTACCTCGACGACGTGCCGGCGATCACCCTGACCTCGCTGAACACCATGTCAATGTTCGGCCTGAACCAGCGGCTGCGTGGCGCGATTGTTGGCCACCTCGCCGCGTTCGAGATGACGTCCTCGATCCCGAACCGGATGTACGGCAACGGTTTCCGCCGCCTCGGCTTCGACGAGACCGTCACAGAGTACTTCGACGAGCACGTCGAGGCGGACGCCGTGCACGAGCAGATCGCGGCCTTTGACCTCGCGGGCGGTCTGGCAGAACAGAACCCGCGCCTGCTCGGAGACATCCTGTTCGGTGCGAGCGCCTGCCTGGTCGTTGATGGCTGGGCTGCCGACCACATGCTGCACTCGTGGACGGCCGGCACCACATCTCTGCGCGCACCTTTCACATCGGCCACCTGAATTACTTTTGTGGCAGCCGCCGCCCCGAATAGAAACGATGAATAACCATGCAGGACAGAAACCTCGTGACGATCACGCCATACAACGACGGCCCGCTGATTGTGCGCGGTGACTTCGAGATCCTCCGCCAGGACGGAACGGACGCCACCGGTGGCCGCAAGACCGTTGCGCTCTGCCGCTGCGGGGTGTCCTCGATCAAACCGTTCTGCGACGGCACCCACAAGCTGGTCAACTTCAGCGCCAGCGACGACGAGTAGACGCCCGGAATCTTTACTGGGGCCTCGGTGAGGCGTCGGGCAAACCGGTTCGTTATGGCCGCGCTACCGCGTCGAATGCCTCGTCGAGAAGTTCGCTGTACGAGGCGGTGCCGTCACTGTCGACCCACGCGATCGTCGCAACGTAGAGGCACGCGAGGGCACTTTGGGCCAGCGCCCCGGCGGCCATCTCGGAATGCTTCTGTTTTTTGGTTGTCAACCGCGGGCTGAGCACAGGAACGAGGAGGGCTGCCCACAGGGTATGGCGCTCGATTGATTTGGCGCGAAGGCCTGGGGTGCTGAGGGCGACCCGCGTCGAGCGCAGGACGGCAACGGGATCGGAATCGGCCAGGTCAACCAGCGGGGCCAATGCTCCTCGGAGAGCGGACCACGCGGACTCATCCGCGGGACGGTCCATCAGGGCTTTTTCCACAACATGCCCCAGTGGGACCAGGTCACCAAGGACGATGTCTTCCTTGGTGGGGAAGTAACGGAAGAAGCTTCGTGGAGAGATCCCGACCGCTGCCGCAATGTCCTCGACCGTGGTCTGGTCGAACCCGCGCTCGTCGAGGAGGACAACGGCGCGTTGGACGATCTCCGCACGGATGGCGTTCCTGCCCAGCTCGCGCAGGTCGGGGCGGCTCGTCGCTTCTTCATCCATAGCGCGAGCGTACTATGCCACCGCTGGCAGTTACCGCCACAATCGCCGCCGTGCTGCATGACAGTGCGAGAAACCCAATCCGATGCCCGGCTCCGCTGTGCGAAAAATGGCGGCAGCACGGTCGACGTCGCAAACAAGACCGAAGCGATAGCCCGTGGTCGTTGGCAACAGGGGTCCCTGCTGGCACCATGTGAGTAACACCTCCAATAGATACAAGAGTGATCTTCGAATCGCCGTCGGACGGCTTTTCCCAACGAATACCGATGTCTAGAGAGCTGAGCGACGTTGCTTATCAACTTGAACGAATTCCTGTTGGGCGTTGCGGGGGTCTCCTCGACCCTGATCGGTACGTTCATCGTTGGGGTGTTCTTCTATATCGATACTGATCTGCACCGCATTTTGATGGCGACGGATGCAGCCGATCGCTACCTGCGGTCCGGCGTGCGGTGGGTTTTCACCATCTATGCCTTGCCGCTTTTTGTACCGTTGGCTCTTGCCGCGTTCGACCCGATCTGGGGTACCGCGACATTTATCGTCCTGAGCCTGGTTTTGGTGCTCAGCACCGTGGACACAGGGTGGCGGATGTTGATGCGGGGAGCATCGGGCAACTCGAAAGCCCTCGTGGCCAACCAGTGGGCGTGCACCGCGGCCGTTGTGGTTTTGGTTGCACTGCCGTGGGTCATTGGAGGATGGGCACCTCCCGCGACGGCCTTCGTGCCATCGATTCTTATTGCCATCGGCGCCGGATTCGCCAGCACAGCGGCACTGATCATGACGCAATTCGATGCGACCGCAGCAATGTCCGATGTGGTACCCGAAGACCACGACTCGGATGTTGTCCAGCGATAACCGTGTCGCATGCAATGGCCGTCCGGGGATGTGGACCATCGCGGGTGTCATCAACTCGTGTTCGAGGACGTCCGAAGATTGGCGTCAAAATCGGGACTACTGAGCCGGCAGGATGATCCTTCTTCGTCCGACCTTCCGACGAGTTCGTAAACGACTGCCCGCTTTCGGGCGGGCCGGCTGGCACGCACCCTTCCCGTTTTGATGGGAGAGCTTGTGATATCTGCCCGTTTTGGCAGTTACTGCCAGATTGGGCATAAACCAACACCGTGATGGGTTGGCACCGGGGCAGGGCGCGAAAGCGTCGTGACCAACAGATTGGAAACAGCCATGTCGTCGCAGAAGAACCGTGTTGCCCTCGTCACCGGGGGTGCCCGCGGAATTGGCGCGGGTATCGTCGAGCGCCTGGTCGCCGATGGCGCCCGGGTCGCGTTCACCTACGCCAGCGGCCAGGCGGCCGCCGACTCACTTGTCGATCGACTTGCGAACGTGGGCGGTGAGGTGCTCGCCATTCGGGCGGACAGCACCAAGGCCGCGGACATCGCGGTTGCGGTGGAGGCGACGGTCGCACGATTCGGCCAGCTCGACATCCTGGTCAACAGTGCCGGCCGATACGTTTTTGGCCCCCTCGACGAGATGCTCGACGCCGACATCGAGAGCATGTTCGACCTCAATATTCGCGGCACCGTCTCCGCGACCCGATCCGCACTTCCCCACCTGGGCGAGGGCGGCCGGATCATCAACATCGGCAGCACCAGTGCCGACCGGAACCCGTTCCCCGGAGCATCCATCTACGCCCTGACCAAGGGAGCCATCAACAGCTTCACCCGGGGACTCTCCGGCGAACTCGCTCCACGCGGCATCACCATCAACACGGTGCAGCCGGGCCCGGTGCACACCGACGGCAATCCCGAGGATGGCCCCGCCGCCGCCTTTGTGCGCGGTTTTATCCCCGCCGGCCGGTTCGGCAGTGTGGAGGACGTGTCGAGCCTGGTGTCGTTCCTCGCCAGCGACGAGGCCAGGCACATCACCGGCACCACGATCTCCGTCGACGGCGGGATGTCGGCATGAGCCCGCTCGACCTTCTCGCCAACGGTTTCTCCCGGATTCCTGAACTGTTCCGGGGTGCCACGAACGGGCTGGGCGCGGAGCTTCTGGCCAGCGCCCCGGCCCGCGGCGCCAATTCGATCGCGTGGCTGGCCTGGCACACGGCGCGCGGCCAGGATTCGTGGACAAGCGATCTCGACGGCTCGGCCGAGCTGTGGATCACCGGCGGCTGGCACGAACGGTTCGCGCTGCCGTTCGAGGCGCGCGAGAACGGTTGGGGAATGGCGGGGAAGGACACCGCGCAGGTGGTCGCCCCGGCGGCCCTGCTGGTCGAGTACCTCGAGGCAGTCACCGCCAATACCCTCGCCTATTTGGACTCCCTGACCGAGGGCGACCTTGACGACATCGTCGACGCCACCCGCACCCCCGCGATCAGCCGAGGTGTGCAGTTGCTCAGCATCCTCGACGATGCGCTGCAGCACGCCGGCCAGGCCGGGTATGCCCGCGGGATCCTTGAGCGGTCGCGGCCGAACGGCTGCATCGATTGACCACACTTACCGGCCCCACAGCACCCACCGCACTACCCACCAGCACCACTTCTCCCCAGAAAGTTGACTCCATGCGTTACACAAGCTTCGGCCGTCGCACCGGTTTGCGCGTCTCCGAATACGCCCTCGGCACCGGAAACTTCGGAACGGCCTGGTCCAGCGGGGTCGACACCGTTGACGCCCGGGCCATCTTTGACCGCTTCGCCGAGGCGGGCGGCACGTTCCTCGATGCCGCCGCCATGTACCAGGGCGGCCAGTCCGAGTCGATGCTCGGCGACATGCTCAGCACGTCGCGGGACCACTTCGTGCTGTCGTCGAAATACGGGATGGGAGATCCCGTGGATCCCGCGCGGGCGAAAAACGGCGCCTCCCGCAAGGCGATGATCGCCTCGGTGGAGGCAAGCCTCCAACGCCTCGGCACCGACTACCTCGACCTGTTCTGGGTTCATTTCCCCGACGAGTTCACCCCGATCGATGAGATCCTGCGCGGTCTCGACGACCTCGTGCGGGCGGGGAAGATCCACCATGGCGCCCTGTCCAACTTCCCGGCCTGGCGCGTGGCGCTCGCGGCGAAGGAGGCCGACCTTCGCGACTGGTCGCCGATCGTGGGGGTGCAGATGGAGTACAGCCTGGCCGAGCGCAGCGCCGAACGGGAGCTGCTGCCGATGGTGGAGGCCCTCGGCCTCGCCGCCAACCTGTGGTCGCCGCTGGCCGGTGGGTTACTGACGGGCAAATACCGCACCAGCGGCGAGGGCCGCAAAACGGATCCGTCCCGGTTCGTTCCTGCGGAGTCCGCCCAGGCGGCCGCCGTCATCGACACCGTGCTCGCGGTCGCGGCGGAGATCGGCGCCAGTGCCGCGCAGGTGTCCATGGCGTGGCTGCGCGAACGCGGCAATCGTTCGGCGGCGACGATGGTGCCGATCATTGGCCCGCGGACGATGACGCAGCTGGAGGATTATCTCGCGGCGCTCGACATCGGGTTGAGCGCCGACCAGTACACGCGTCTCGACCAGGTCAGCGCCCCGAGCCTCGGGGTGCCGCACGAGATCAGCGCGATGACCCGGGACACCCTGCTCG
>Ga0247735_1000084_pt1 | contig 53341 bp, 43 predicted proteins | sample UWRJL178409R2_FD_180934 | JGI IMG/M metagenome (GOLD analysis project Ga0247735, IMG submission 180934) | Plant litter microbial communities from Arlington Agricultural Research Station in Wisconsin, United States - UWRJ-L178-409R-2 | ecosystem: Environmental > Terrestrial > Plant litter >... | reverse complement strand
TCCGAAGTGGATGGTTTCCGGATCACCGAGGCTGCGTCCCTCCGCAACTTTCATCGGGTCGACGTCGCCGATCAGATCGGCAACGCTGGTGTCCGGGGTGGCGAGCTTCTCCGAATACCTCTCGTCGCGTCCGCGCCACGACACCGGGAGGTCGTCCCCCAGCTCCCCCGCGCGACGACGGCTCGCGGCGGTGATCGGATCGAATGGATGCTCGCCGAGCTCCGAGCCCTCGATAACCGGTGACCATTCGTCGAGCAGGCCAGCCATCGTTCGCAGCAGCCGGGTTTTGCCCTGGCCCCTCTCACCCAGCAGCACGACGTCGTGCCCGGCGATCAACGCCCGCTCGAGTTGGGGGATGACCGTGGACTCGAAGCCGTGCAGCCCCGGCCACGGGTCCCTGCCCTCACGGAGGGCGGAGAGGAGATTGTCGCGGATCTCGGCGCGAAGGGTCTTCTGGACATGCCCCGAAGCGCGGAGCTCGCCGACCGTAGCCGCTGTTGGACGGATCATTCCAGCGATGTTACGCCGACAAACCTCGGATCAGGTTGCGGAAATATGTCGAATTTGTTTGAACTTCGTAAGTGTTTCTGGGTTGCACCGCGATCGGACGTGAGTGCGCCTAGAGGCCCATCCGCTCAGGGGGCGGGGATTATGCCCGAACCGTCGAGCAGGTCCTGTGTGGGGTCCGTTGCGCTGCCGAATGTGGCGGAGGGGCAGTTCACCGTCGCGTAGAGCAGGCCGCCGATGTGGGGAGTCGCCCGCACCACAACGATTGTGCTGTATGCCTCGCCGGTGTCCGCGCGTTCGTAATTGATTCGCGACGAGAGGAACTCCATCTTCGTCTCGCTTCCCACCGCTCCCCAGGACAGGTCGACGTTGTCGAGCACGGTGATCGTTGTTGCCAGGGCCTGCGCTTCGTACGACGCCTCGATGCTGGCCAGGGTCTCGGCGCTGTCGGCGAGGTCTCCCGTCGCGCTGGTGTCCGACGCGGGCTGGCGGCTTTGCAGCGTTGTGTACAGGCACGACAACTCGGCGTTCGATATCTGGTTTTGGCCGTCCTCGTCGAAGAGAGTGATCTCCCAGTCCTCCGGCATGGGGAATGCCCAGAGGGCGGGCGATCCGGTGTTGAAGTCGGCAAAGGTGTCGAGCGAGATGTAACCGTTCTCGTCGCCGGCCGAACTCGTTCCGGCCACCGCCGACGAGGAAGGCGAGGACGTAGCCCGGGGTGTGGACGAGGGGAGGGCGGATGCTGCCGGCGCCGCGCTTGGTGGGGACGAGTCCGTTGCCGCGGAGCCGGTCCCGGGTTCATTGACGCGCACCACAACGACAGCCACGAGCACGATGGCAAGCAGCAGGACGAGGCCACCGGAGGCCCACGCCCACATCGGCGGGCGACGCCTGGTCGGGGGCAGAACTGGACCACCGGGCGCTATCGAGGCACCTCCGGACGGCACAGATGCGGACGTTTCGACCGCTGCGGCTCCATCACGTTCGGTCGGCTCCGTCGGCGCCACCTCCGCCGACGGCACAGGGCTCGGACCTGCCGGGATTCCCCCGCCCTCCGTCGCCTCGTTCCCCGTTGGCTCCCCCGGCTGTAGTGCGGTTGGTGTCGAGTCGTCATTCATGGTGCACCCCCCGCTGTCGTCAACGAACTGGACGTTCGCGACGATTCTTCGCTTATTGGACCATAAAACGAGAGGTGCACACTGAGGCGCGCGCGGTACGGGCGACCGCACCTGCCAGCGGACCTCAAGGGGGCGGGGTGCACACCGCCGGTATCGCCACTCAAAAAGAACCACAGAGAATGACTCCCGCACTGCCCTTCAGGGAAATACGATGCGCAAGCCAGGCGTGAATCGTGTCGGGTACGTCGCCCGAGACGGAGAGGAAAGAGGGAAAAGAAAAGACCCTCGGTCGCGTGAACCGAAGGTCTTTCTGGTGTTGTGCACCCCCCCGGACTTGAACCGGGAACCCACTGATTAAGAGTCAGTTGCTCTGCCAATTGAGCTAGAGGTGCGTGATCCGCGACTTTCAGGACCGAGAAGAAACACTACCATGAGAATTCGGCGACAAACGACGCAAGGAGTGCCAGATGGCAGACACACGACTCGAAAAGGGCGCTGCAGCGCCCACATTCACACTCAACGACCAGGACGGTTCCCCAGTATCGCTGGGCGATTATGCCGGTCAAAAGGTAGTTCTTTACTTTTACCCCGCGGCATCAACTCCGGGTTGCACCACGGAGGCCTGCGATTTCCGCGACAACATCAACTCGCTCAAAAGTGCGGGCTACCAGGTCCTCGGCGTGTCGAAAGATGGCGCTGACGCCCTGAAAAAGTTCCAGAGCGAACAGAATCTGAACTTCCCCCTGCTCAGCGACCTCGACCTGGCTGTCCACAACGCGTATGGCGCCTACGGGGAGAAGAACCTCTACGGGAAGATCGTGACCGGCGTGCTGCGCTCCACCTTCGTTATCAACGAAGACGGCGCCGTAGAGCTTCCGCTCTACAACGTGAAGGCCACCGGCCACGTCGCGAGCCTGCGTAAGAAACTCGGCATCGACGCCTGAGCGAATTGGACGCCGCCCATCCCTCCTTGCGGATGGGCGGCGTAACCGCGGTTCGATGGATTCGCACGGAGGCCTCCACCACACAGGCCGAAGGATGAGTCCAGTCACGTCAGGGACGGTCGAGGATCGCCGCTAAGCGCCTCACGCACGACATACGCGCAGGAGTCAGCCTCGGTCTTCCGGACGCGTGGTGGCCGCGAGTACCGGCTTGGTGAACAGCAGAACGAGGACTGCGATGGCCGGAAGCAGCAGAAGCCATCCGATATCGGGGCGGGAGAAGAGGCCCTGGAAGCTGCCCACCGCGACCGCGATCTGCAGCACCTGCCACACAACGGCTGCCCCACGAATCCAGGGCCGCCCGCGCAGCGTGTTCGTCGCAATAAAACCCAGCCAGACGGTTGCGATCGCTGTGAGCACCGTGAGCGCAATGGCGCTCTCAAATGATGACGGCGTGTCAATCAATAGTTCGATTATCAAGTACACGGTCGCCGCGGCCAGAAGCGCACATTCGGCGAACAGGATACCGGCCAGTGCGTAGACCAATGGGGCCTTGCGTTTCGTTGTCACAGCGATATCCCATACAAAACTATTGATTTGAATTAGCCAATATGAGAGTCTATGTGAGGTTGATTTGCCGCCCACGGTGATGTGAGCGAGTCCCTCTTTCTTTTCCCTTCAGAAATCTCAGGTCGATGACCTATGCAGTAAATGCATTATTTAAGGAGCACCCCCATGGATTGGCGCGATAAAGCTGCCTGCCTCACCGCAGACCCCGAACTGTTTTTCCCGGTAGGAAATACCGGACCGGCTGTCGACCAGATCGACAAAGCCAAGGCGGTATGCGCACGCTGCTCCGTTACTGAAATGTGCCTCCAGTACGCCCTCGAGACCAGCCAGGATTCCGGCGTCTGGGGTGGCCTCAGCGAAGACGAGCGCCGCGCGCTCAAGCGCCGCGCAGCTCGCGCCCGCCGCGCTTCCTAAAACGCAAACAAAAGAGCCCGTCGAGAGTTCATCTCGACGGGCTCTTTTGGGTCTATCGATGGATAATCCGCACCCGTGCGAGGCCGCCTCGTTCAGTGGCGTCCGGCTGGATGGCTAAAACTATTTGCGGTTGAGCCAGGTCATCGGCACGTCGATGGTCACTTCGGTTCCGCTACCCATAAGGGTGTGCCAGTCGATTGTCCCGCCGAGCTCACCCTGGATAAGGGTTCGAACAATCTGAGTCCCGAGCCCCGAACCAACCTTGCCTTCGGGAAGGCCAACGCCATTGTCGCGGACCTTCACACTGAGGTAGTCCTCGGTGCGCTTGGCGATGATTTCCACTTCGCCATCGCGGCCTGCAAGGCCGTGCTCCACGGCATTGGTCACCAACTCCGTCAGGGCCAACGCCAGGGGTGTGGCGTACTCGCTGGGCAAAATCCCAAAACTGCCGCTGGACTTCGGGTGGACCGTCGTGTTGTGGCTTGACGCCACCTCCGCGATCAGAAGCAATACCCGGTCGAAGACCGCGTCGAAGTCAACTTCCTGGCTGAGACCCTCGCTCAGGGTGTCGTGTACTACGGCGATCGCGGCGACACGGCGCATTGCCTGCTGGAGCGCTTCTTTTGCAACGTCGTTGTGTGCTCGACGCGCCTGGATTCGCAGCAGGGAAGCAACGGTCTGCAAGTTGTTTTTCACCCGGTGATGGATCTCGCGAATCGTCGCATCCTTGGTGATCAGTTCGCGTTCCTGGTGGCGCACCTCTGTGACATCGCGGCACAACACAATTGCGCCCACTCGAGAGCCATGGTTGCGAATGGGAATCGCCCGCAGCGACACCGTCACCCCGCGCGCTTCAATGTCCGTCCGCCACGGCGCACGTCCGGTCACAACAAGGGGAAGCGACTCATCAACTGTCAACTGGCGGGTCGTGAGCAACCCGGTTGTCACCTCGGCAAGGGACTCGCCCTCGAGTTCGCCCGCGAAGCCCATCCGGTTGAATGCAGACAGTCCGTTGGGACTCGCGAAAGTGACCGTGCCGTCGACATCCAGGCGAATCAACCCGTCGTTGGCGCGCGGCGCCCCACGGCGCGGTCCCGAAGGAGCACCAAGATCGGGGAAATCTGCCGAGGCGATCATCCCGAACAGGTCGTTTGCGCAGTCGTTAAAGGTCAGTTCCTGGCGGCTCGGGGTACGCGCTTCACTGAGGTTGGTGTGACGGGTGACCACGGCGATGGGAAAGTCGGTGGTTTTACTTCCGCTGGGGTTGAGACGGCGAAGCACCGGTACAGCACGAACCCGCGTTGGGGTCTCTTCATACCAGTCCGGTGCGGACGAATCCACAATCTTGGCGCTGGTGAAGGCCTCGGTGACCTGCTCTTTCCACTCCGGCTTGATGATCTGGCCAACGAAATCGCGGTAGAAAAGGGTTGCAGAACTCGATGGGCGCGCATGCGCGACGGCGATGAAGCTGTCATCTTTCGACGGCACCCACAACACGATGTCGGCAAAAGCGAGGTCGGCGAGGAGTTGCCAGTCGCCAACGAGCAGGTGGAACCACTCCAGGTCGGCTTCACTGGAACGCCCCTGGGGCAATACAAGGTCACTGAGGGTCGACACGATCCAAGGCTAACCGCTTCGGCAGCCCCCTTCGCGCCGCGACCTTGCCTACGGGGGTTACTCCAGTGTGGATGCCGGTGTTCCGCTGGCCGTGACGGTGTTCTTCCGGCGCTCACCCGCGGAAAATATTACGAGCGGGTTGCACCGCGACAATTCGTCCCACACACCTCAATTGTGACGGAGGCACACCATGCTGATGAAGCCGGCTTCACCCCACGTCCCCTCGATGCGGCTCGCAGATCGTCCAGAAGACTTCCACCGACTCGGGCTCAATCCGCATTCCATCGGCCGGTGGGAGGACGGCATCCGCACCGATCCCTCTCGCCGAGGAACCTACGAATGGTGGTATTTCGACGCCCACCTCGATGACGGGGCAAAACTGGTCGTCGTTTTTTATACCAAACCCATCACCGCGGCGAACGGACGCCTCGCCCCCACCATCCTTATCAACGTGACACTTCCCGATGGAACCGCTGTCGAAAAAACACAATCGTTCCCGGATGCATCATTCAGCGCTACCACGGAAAGCTGCGGCGTCCACATCGCGGACAACTCCTTCGAGGGTGATCTGCACACCTACCGGATCAGCGCCGTCATCAACGATGTATCTGTCGATGCGACTCTCATCGGCGAAGTTCCCGCCTGGCGGCAAAAAACCAGCTACCTTATGTTCGGTCCGCGCGAGCAGGAAGAAAAATATTTCGCCTGGCTACCGGCTGTGCCGCAGGGCACCGCCACGGTGACCTACCGCGTTGGTGCTCGATCATCTGCGACCACCGGCGTCGGTTATCACGACCACAACTGGGGCAACGTCCCCATGAACACCCTGATGAACGACTGGTACTGGGGGCGTGCCCAAATCGGACCGTACACCGTTATCGCCGCGTTTATTACGAGCTCCAGGAAATTTGGCTTCAGCACGCGAACGGCGTTTGTACTGGCCAGGGACGGCAAGGTGGTGGCGGATGACGACGCGAGGGTCGTTTTCGACGCCGCGGGAATCACACGGGATCCGGTGACTGGAAAACCCGTCGCCGGGGTCATCAGATACGACTACAAGGACAACGACGAGCGCTACAGCATCAGTTTTATCCACAAGAAGACCTTGGTGAGGGCAAAGTTCGCCGGCCTGCTACCACCCCTCAAGCGACTCGCCGCACGGCTGACCGGCTTCGATGGGGCCTACCTCCGCTTCGCCGGAACGGTGACCATCGAACGCTACGAACGGGACACCCTCACCGAGACCTACAGCGCGGACGCGATGTGGGAACTGATGTATTTCGGCGATCCCCATCGCCCAGGACCCGCCTGAACGCCGCGGTGCCGGCTTAGCGTTCGCGCCGTCTTTTGGTTGGCCGCAACAATCGCCGCACACGTCCCTCGCGACGTCGAGGACGCCTCTCCGGGGTGGCCGGCAACAGTCGGGAAGCCACAATTGCACGAATCGCGCTCAGCGCCGCCGAACGCGGGGATGCATCGGCGAGCGTCTTCCCACTGAGAAGCGCCGCATCCATCCCGGCCTGGTCGAAGGGAATCATTGCGACGGAATCGATACCGCCAAAGCGGTAGAGCGTTTGGGAAATCTGTCCGGCGGGATTCACCCCGATCGCACCGGCGCGAAGTTTATTCATCGCCACAATGACCCGTCCGCTGGCGACGGTCTCGACAAGGTCGACGTGGGCCCGCAAGAACCGGGCAATACCCACAGGGTCGGCGGCACCCACTGCAACAATCCGGTCAGCCTCCCGAAGGGCTGTGATGCTCGCCGCATTTCGGCGCGGCGCAAAAATATCGCTCGAAATTTCTTCGTCAGACTCAAGGCTGAATCCCGTATCGAGGACCGTGAAGTCGACCCAGCGACGGCATTCGGCGATGGTCGCCGCAACGCGGGCACCCGTCAATTCCGGCCACCGGCTGGGACGCCCGATCCCCGTCAAAACCCAAAAATCAGCGTGTGCCGAAGAATATCGTTGGCCGATCCGCTCCAGCTCCAATCGGGTGAGGCCATCGGAACCTGCCAGCCGGCAGGCTGCGGCAAAGCCGGGCGCCTCATCCAGCATCCCCAATGCCGGGGCGACCGCCCCACTATGGGTATCGACGTCGCCGAGAACAACCGAAAAGCCCGCCGCCGCGATTTCGGCGGCGATATTGATCGCGAGGGTAGTCCTCCCGGGAGCGCCCGCCGGTCCCCAAACCGCGATTACCATCCCGCTTGTGCGGGCTGCCGCCGGTCCAGGGCGCACCCCTGTCAGAGTCGCTTCGATCACGGGCCAACCGCTATCCAGCGGCACACTTTCGAGGAGCCCGATGGTCGCGGCGTGCCTGCGCTGCCGGTCGTCCCCGATGAGGGCGACAATCCGGACACCGGCATCGTCGCAGACGGCCAGCAGGCTGGGAGTGAGGTGCCGCTCGGAAGCTGCGGCGATCACAACATCGGGGCGCAGGACATCGATACGCGAGGCCAGTTCCTGCGCACTGGAGCTTCGAACGACGATGGTGTGGCCGTGGTAGGTAGCGTCGGAAGCGATGCGGTCTTCGACATCGACGGGGAGGCAGAGTGCTATGCGGAGCATCTCAGTCGCCCAGCGGCAGGTCGACGGGAACAGCGGACAGGGCTGCGCCGTTTGCAATACCCTCCAGGACCCGAGCGATGGCGAACCGGGGAACCAACACCTCAACGGCAACACCGGACCCTGACGACATCAGTCCTTCTGAGGCAACCAACCGGACCACGATGGCGGACGCCACGATAACGGTAGGGGCCGCGAACTCGCCACCTTCCGCCTCCCGCGATGACCAGACATCCAGGCGGCTGCCGGGTTCCACGGATTGCGGAAGAGGGTTGGTCAGCGACAACACGATCGATGCCAGTTGGAGACCGCTGGTGCTTCCCACTGCAGAGAGCGGGATCAGCTCCCCCGCATCGATTGACCGGGTCGCCACAAAGCCGTCAGCGGGTATATCCGCCGGGGGCAGGTAGAGGTGGACCGTCGCCGGCATCTGCACTGCGACCGCAACGAGGTCCCCGGCATTGAGCTGGTCGCCCGGGGCGACCGCCGAGCGCGCCGCCATCACCTGGACCGTCGAATCCGTAGCGGAGACAATGGCGACGACACCACCTACCGAGACGGCGACGAGGAGCATTCCGATTGCAAATCGTGGGTCGAACCAGAAGCGTCGACGACGGCCTGACACTGTTCGGCCGAGTGACGGTTGCGACATAACAGACTCCCTGGCTGCCGACGGCGGTCGGCGTTGGGTTCATAGTGGCGTGTTTCTCCCCGGTGATGGGGAAGTTATCCACAGGCCCGTTTTGTGCTATCACTCCGGCGAATAATCAGAGCATGAATGAAACAGGTCCCGCGAACGGAATCGGGCGTTTTCTGACGCTGGCGGACACCGCCGAGGTGCTGAATATCTCCCTGGGACAGGCGTACGCGCTTGTCCGCTCCGGCGAGCTTCCTGCGATCAAGGTGGGGGGACATGGCCATTGGCGGGTCGAGAACAGCGTGCTGGAGTCGTACATCACCGCACTGTACGAAGAGGCTAGGCGGCTCAGCCTCTGGAAGCAGGCGGAGTACGCCAACATCACCGACCTGTCCGTCGGCGAGCCATGGAGCCGGGACTGAGACGAAACGGCTCAGCGCCGTCCAGGGTGTTGTCAGGGCGCTATTCGAACCAGCAGGATCTCGCTGAATCGCACTATGCGGTATCCGGTGACGGCACTTTCACGGCGCACCGATCCGGGGTTGTGGACCGCTAGATCACAGTGATCCCGTCCCACTCTGTCGATAGTTCCGAACATCCGGCTTCCGGGTGTCCTCAGTTCCAAAGCCTGCCGTCGCCGGCAGAGATCCCGTAGGACAAAGGCAACTCCCAACCGCGCTGACAGGGAACGTTCCGCAGGCTCAGCTGGACCTGCAGTGAGGCTCGCTTCCACCTGCTGCCGGGTCAGGCTGATGCTGCCGATGGCCTCCAGCGGCACAACGCAGGACGGCCGATGGCTGCCCTCTTCGACGAGTATGCCGGCGACCCAGTCCTTGCCGAAACTTTCCGGCACCACAACAGCCCTGCTTCCGTCACGCAGCACAAGGTCAAGGGTTGGTGCGGCCTCCCCGGAATGCCATTGCTGTAGTGAGATCAGGCGGTCCCGCACTCCAAGGCGGGCAAGCCGCAAACGCTCTTCTTCCGCGCGAAGGTCGACTTCGTCTGCTGTCAGCTCCTGCTCAAGCTGGCTTTCCAGGTCGTCGAACAGGTTGTCCCATCGCATTTACCGAAGGTAGTCGGGATCGGAAGGTCAACGCCGAAGTTATCCACAGTTATCGACCGTTCCGGTATTTGCCTCCCGTGGCCGTGGTTGAGTTTGCCCACCCCCGAATGGGGCACACCGAGTAAACCCGAATCAGCTTGGAGTGACACATGAGTTCCGTACGCCCCCGCCCAAAAAACAAACCAGCCCCGCCCGGTGACACGGGCCCAACAGAAGAGGACAACACAGAAGACTCCGCTTACCAGGAGTCCATCTATCAGGATCCGTTTTTTGCTCCGCAACGAACCTCGACCGCCGCACTCGGCAGTCCGCGAGTCCTGGTCGAAAACCTGGCGGTGGCAATGGTGGAAGTCCTCGCCGGCGCGCGTGAACTCGAGCAGATCCAGCGGTGGATCTCCGACGCCACGTTCCGGAAAAACCTGAAACGCTCCATCCTGTCGCAGCGTGCACGGGACAGGTCGGGCAAAGCAGCACTGCGGCCATCCGTCGAGATCCGGCGCACGCGTGTGTCACACATCTGTGACGGCGTCGCTGAAGCAGTCGTGGTTGTTGGCCTCGCTCACGGGGTGCGGTCGGTGGCGATTCGCCTCGAAGGCCTCGACGGACGCTGGCTGTCCACGGAACTGACCGTCATCTAACCAGCCGGAAGACAAACAAACGCCCGCACGAAATTTCGTGCGGGCGTTTGTTGCTCTGCCGCAGAACGGCGAGAGCCTACTTCTTTTTGCCCTGCGTACGACGTTCGGCACGGTTCGCCGGCGGCGTGACCGGTGCGGCGGTCTTCTGGCCGAACGCGCCCTTGCCAGCGGGCGCGGCGGGCGCCGCCTCGGTGGCACGGTTGGCGCCGGGAGTCAGGGCGGACGCCTGCTGGCTCTGGGCGAGCTGTGCGCGGGCGGTGGCAGCCTGTTCGACCTGGCCGCGCTGGTTGCGCACTTCCACTTCGCCGCTGTTGTCCTCGCTCGGGGCCGAGTAGCTGAGGCGTTCCGCAGGAGCAGCGTTGCCGTTGAGTCCCTTAGCCGCCACGGTGGGTACCGCCGCGTTGGCGCCGCCGCCGGTGACCTCAACCTCGAGGTTGAACAGGAAGCCGACGGACTCTTCACGGATCTGCGCCATCATCGACTGGTAGAGGGCGAAGCCTTCACGCTGGTATTCGACCAGCGGGTCGCGCTGGGCCATCGCACGCAGGCCGATGCCGTCCTTCAGGTAGTCCATCTCGTAGAGGTGGTCGCGCCAGCGGCGGTCGATGACGCTGAGCACAACTCGACGCTCGAGCTCCCGCATCGCGGGTTCGCCGAGAGACTCGGTGCGGCGTTCGTAGGCGAGGCGAGCATCCGAGAGAATTTCCTGCTTGAGGAAGGTTTCCGTCAGGCGGCCGCGCGTTCCAGCTTCGGCCACTACCTCATCAACGGTGATCGTGATCGGGTAAAGGGTCTTCAGTTCCGTCCACAGGGCGTCGTAATCCCAGTCGTCGCTCTGGCCTTCGGCGGTGTGCACCTCGATGACCTCGGTGATGACGTCTTCGAGGAACTTCTGCGTGCGGTCCTGCAGGTCGTCACCCTCGAGGATGTGGCGACGGTCACTGTAGATGGCCTCGCGCTGTCGGTTGAGGACGTCGTCGTACTTGAGTACGTTTTTACGAATTTCGGCGTTGCGCGACTCGACCTGCGACTGTGCGCTGCGGATGGCACGGCTGACGATTTTCGAGTCGATAGCCAGGTCGTCCGGCACGTTCTGGCGACCCATCAGGGCTTCGGCAGCACCGCTGTTGAACAGGCGCATCAGGTCGTCCTGCAGCGACAGGTAGAAGCGGCTTTCGCCCGGGTCGCCCTGGCGGCCGGAGCGACCGCGCAGCTGGTTGTCGATACGGCGCGATTCATGGCGCTCCGTTCCGAGAACGTAGAGCCCACCGGTAGCAACCACCTTGCTCGCTTCTTCGTTCACGTTCGACTTGACGTCGGCGAACACCTTGTCCCACTCGGCTTCGTACTCCTCAGGAGTATCCACCGGGCTGAGGCCCTTAGCGTTCATCTGCGCAACGGCGAGGAACTCAGCGTTTCCCCCGAGCATCACGTCGGTACCACGACCGGCCATGTTGGTAGCGACGGTCACGGCGCCGAGGCGACCGGCCTGGGCGATGATGGATGCTTCGCGAGCGTGGTTCTTCGCATTGAGGACCTCGTGCTTGACCCCGCGCTTGGCGAGCATCTTGGAGAGGTACTCGCTCTTCTCCACGCTGGTCGTTCCGACCAGGACGGGCTGGCCGGAGGCGTGGCGCTCAACGATGTCTTCAACAACCTGGCCGAACTTGGCCGTCTCGTTTTTGTAGACGAGGTCGGACTGGTCCTTGCGCAGCATCGGCTTGTTGGTCGGGATCGACACCACACCGAGTTTGTAGGTTGCCATGAACTCGGCGGCCTCGGTCTCGGCGGTACCGGTCATCCCGGAAAGCTTGCCGTAGAGGCGGAAGTAGTTCTGCAGGGTGACGGTGGCGAGGGTCTGGTTCTCGGCCTTGACCGCGACACCTTCCTTGGCCTCAATGGCCTGGTGGATACCCTCGTTGTAGCGACGACCGACGAGGATACGTCCGGTGTGCTCATCAACGATGAGGACTTCGCCGTTCATCACGACGTAGTCCTTGTCCTTTTTGAACAGCGCCTTGGCCTTGATGGAGTTGTTCAGGAACGAGATCAGCGGGGTGTTCGCGGACTCGTAGAGGTTGTCGATGCCGAGGTAGTCCTCAACCTTTTCGATGCCGGGCTCAAGCACACCGACGGTGCGCTTCTTCTCGTCGACCTCGAAGTCGATTTCGGGAACGAGCTTGTTGGCCAGGCTGGCGAACTCGGTGAACCACCGGTTTGCTTCGCCGGACGCGGGGCCCGAAATGATCAGCGGGGTCCGTGCCTCATCGATCAGGATCGAGTCGACCTCGTCGACCACGGCGAAGAAGTGACCGCGCTGCACCATGTCGCTGGACTGCCAGGCCATGTTGTCGCGGAGGTAGTCGAAACCGAATTCGTTGTTGGTGCCGTACGTGATGTCACAGGCGTACTGCGCACGGCGTTCCTGCGGGTTCTGCCCGGAAACGATGACGCCGGTCGTCATACCGAGGGCACGGAAGATGCGGCCCATCAGTTCGGACTGGTAGCTGGCGAGGTAGTCGTTGACGGTGACCACGTGCACACCGCGCGAGGCGATGGCGTTGAGGTAGGCGGGGAGCGTGGCGACGAGGGTCTTGCCCTCACCGGTCTTCATCTCCGAGATGTTTCCGAGGTGGAGGTTCGCCCCACCCATCAGCTGCACGTCGAAGTGGCGCATCCCAAGGGTGCGCTTGGCGGCTTCCCGGACGGCGGCGAATGCCTCCGGCAGCAGGTCGTCCAGGGATTCGCCTTTGCTGTAGCGCTCGCGCAGCTCGACGGTTTCGTTTTTCAGTTCCTCGTCGGTGAGGTCCGTGAAGTCAGCTTCAAGCTGGTTGACCGCGTTGGCGTAATGCTTGAGGCGACGCAAAAGTCGACCTTCACCTACGCGAAGTGCGCGTTCGAGAACGTTGGCCACCGATAACTCCCATGGGTCTTTTATTCGCGGCGCCGTGAGGCACCCGTCACAGTGAGTGACTTGCTTTCTACGCCTGGGGGCCGAGGGAATCGAAACACGTTCGACACCACAAAGCACCCGTTACAGGCTCGTTATGGTACCAAGCGTAGGTGTACCGGCGCTGTACGAGGTCATTGGGGACCCCTCACAGCGCCGGTACAGGTGTTTTTCAGACTCTAGCTGGTTGCCATCCGCAGTTCTGCGAGTGAATCCGGCACCTGATCGAGTGTTTCGTCGAGACTGATCACGCCGTAGTCCCAGCCTTTGCGGCGGTAGACAACGCTGGATCGTTCAGTCTCGACGTCGATGAACAGGAAGAAGTCGTGACCGACCAGTTCCATGTGGTCGACGGCATCCTCCGTCGTCATCCTCGACACCGGGAAGGCTTTTTTGCGGATAACGACCGGGCTGTAGACCTCTTCGTCTACGAGTGCCTCCTCTGTGTTCTGGATCGGAACGCTGCCGGTGCTGACGTTCTCGATTACCTCTGCACTTGCCGGGGTGATGTCGATCGCACTGAAACCCGCGGCGGATGCTTCATGCAACGATGTCGGCCGGTGCTGGCCGCGGTGCACTTTTCGCCGGTCTTTTGCCTGGCGTATGCGTTCGACAAGTTTGTCCATGGCCAGGTCGAATGCCACGTACTTGTCGCGTCCAGCGGCCTCCGCCCGCACAATCGGACCCGGCCCGATCAGGGTGAGTTCCACCCGGTCGTCACCACTCGGCCCGGAGGCTTTCTCGTGGTGACGGCAGACCTTGATCTCGAAAGCAATCGCCTTATCGGCGAGGTGGGCGACCTTTTCGGCCTTCTCCGTCGCATACTCGCGGAACCTGTCTGTTACACCCAGGTTGCGACCGGTGATGGAAATTTCCATGCTTACCTCCAGCTCACTTGCGCGCCGCCCGTGTGCCAGGCGGTGACCTTACGCGCCTTGTGTTGTTACCGTAGACCCCTTGTCTGGATAAGTCACTGGAAATCTTCATGGTGTAGGAAATGACGCAAAAAGTCGTGGTGTGAATGCCAGTGCCGCAGCGGCCACCACCACGCCCCCGCCCGCTGTCACGGCCCGGGCCGCCTCATCCAGCGTCGCCCCGGTCGTCAGCACGTCGTCGACCAGGATAAAAAACCGGCCGCTGAGGTCCCGGCGTGCCGTGATCGCGCCGCGCACATTCTCGGCCCTCCCCTGGATTCCGAGTGTTTTCTGGCTGGCCGTTGTCCCCGTGAAGCGCAGCACACGTCGACTGCGGGCCAGCCGTCGACCGCAGATCAGGGACACGGGGTCGTAGCCGCGTCGCCGCCAGGCGGCCACACTCCCCGGCACCGTCACGATCTCGATGGGCCGGCCGTCACGCGGACCCCCTGCGATGCCGGGTGTTGCCAGCGCGGACACGATCGCCGCCCCCAACGGGGAGACGAAGTAGCGGGCGATGTCGGTGCGCCCCTGCTCCTTCAGCGCGAGGATCCCATGTCGGATCTCGCGGCTGTACAACAGGGCGGTGTGCACGTCGAGACCCGCGGGCGTCTGGCGAATCTGCACCGTCGGCTCCAACAGGAGCCGGCAGCGAGCGCAGAGGCTGCGGTCGGCGCTGCCACATCCGCCGCATTCGACGGGGAACAGTACGGCCAGCGCATCACGCACCGCCTCGAGCGCCCAGTGGACAAGCGGGTTCTGCACGGCGGGAAGCGGGGTCTTGGACATAACCCCAGCGTCACCGCAGACGCCCCCTGGGCAGCCCCCAGCGCAGCATCCTGTGCATAAGCACCCGTGGACCCCGCCTGTGCAGGACTGGACAGGACGTGCCGACCAGGCGCTTCGTAATGCATTGCAGTGCTGCGCAGTGCTAGGTCGCGTTGTACGGGGCTGCTCTCCGGGGACGCGAAGATCTGCGGCCTGGGCGGCGGCGTGGGCGGCAGCGTGGGCGGCGGCAGCGGCGGCGAGCGCGGCTACTGCTGCGTGGCGAGCACCGAGGCGACGAGGCCGGTACTCTGCCAGCCGCTCGCGCGGCGCTGCAGCACCGACCCTGCTTCGGTCAGGACGCGGATCTGCTCCGTGCCGTTCCCGCCGACTATACGCACCCCGCCGTCTGCCCGGCCGAGGCTGGTACTCGGCCCGCCGATCTGGAACACGGTGACTATCTCGTTACCGCCGGACAGGGCGATGGTCGCCACATTCCGGTCGTCGACCCAGGCGGCATCGAGCGGGGTGTCGCTGGCGACCGGCAGGTCTATCGAGCCGCCGAGCGCGGTCGGCACCCCGTCGCGCCGGAGGATCGCCGACACCTGCAGGCGTGGTCCTGCGTCGGTGTTGAGGTACAGCAGGATGCGGGTGCCGTCCCGTGAGACATCCATTGACACCACGGTCGCGTCGGCGGGCAGGGTCGAGGCGAGCGGATGCTGCACACCGTCCGTCCCCACCGCGATCAGCGCAGCGGCGCTTGTGGACGGGACAGACCAGACGTACTTCCAGGCGTCGATCGACGGAGCCACAAGGTCGGTGCGCCCGTCGAGGTAGGCGGGTTCAGGGTCGGCGGTGGTGATGCGGTAGACGCCGCCGGCGGCGAGGACGGCCGCGCTGGCCTGGCCGCGGGCGAGGGTGACAGCGCTGGGGTTGGCCGCGATAACTTTCTCGCTGAGGCCGGAGATCGAGGCGAAGCTGCTCGCGGTGGCGAATCCGAACCGGTCGCCCTGGATGACCAGCGGCTCCGAATCGACGAGCGGGGTGACCGTGGCGCTGCTGTCGCCCGGATCGGGAACGATGAGCGGCACACTGCGCACCGTCATGGTCACGGTGTTCACACTGACGGTGCCGAGGCTGCTTTCCAGCTGCTGCTGCATCCTCGCCTTGTCCACCGCGCTGGCCTGCGCCGCCTCGTCGGAGAGGTCGATGACGGCGCGCCCCGAGGTGACGTCGACGGGAGTCGCCAGCTCGGTGCCCTGCGGGAACGCGGTCAGGGTGGCGCCCTGCTGCAGCCAGCTGGCCTGGCCGCCGAGCAGCGCGAGCACAATCTTGTTCGGCACGCTCGAGCGCGTGGGGAACCAGCGCACATCCGGCACCAGGTAACGGAAGCTCGGGTCGAAGAAGTACAACGCGTGGGCGGCGAACGCTGCCTCGAAGTTGTCGCGGGACATGATGGTCCCGTCGGCGAGCTGGCTGATGCGCCACTGCCCGTCGACCTCTTCGAACCCGAAGGTGAGCTGCTGGGTGGCCGCGGTGCGGTCCTCCCGGTAGACACCGAGCGAATCGACCGAGGACAGGGTCGACACCCCGTAGTCGATCAGGTTCTCCTCGGTCATGGTCATCGACCCGCCGCCCTCCCGGATCAGCACACTCGCTGTCGGCTGCCAGTCCGCGTCCGCGCGGGGCGTCAGGAATTTGCGGGCGATCTCATAATCTTTTTCGGGCGAGGATGCCGCCTGCATAAAGTCCGTCAGGATCTCCTGCGGGCTGGAGCCAGGCTGGGGGTCGGACGGCAGGGCGGCGAATGGGAAACTTTCGTCTTCGGTGATCACGTCTCCCGCGACAACACTGCCGCTGGAGGGAATCCCGCCGCAGCCGGCCAGGGCGACACTCACCACAACGGCCGCGGCCGCAGCCCGTAGCGCCGACCGCAGGCGGCCGCGTGCCGGGAAGAATTTGGGGGTGGGGTACCGCTCAGACATCGTCGCCTCCTTCGGGGGGCTCGCTCTCGGCCGGCGGCAGCTGCAGCGGCGACGAGGTCAGGGTGCCGCCGCGCTCGCGCGGCAGGGTGAGTCTAAAACAGGATCCCTGGCCGGGAGACGACCACACTTCGAGCCAACCGCCGTGCAACGCAGCATCCTCGAGGGCAATGGCAAGTCCGAGCCCCGTACCGCCGATCGTGCGCTGGCGCGACGGGTCAGCGCGCCAGAAGCGGTCGAAGACGTGCTCCATCGCTGCGGCACTGATGCCGATACCGAAGTCGCGCACGGCGATCGCCACACCGTTCGAATCGCTGTCGACGTAGACGGTGATCGGGCGGCCCTCGCCGTGGTCGATCGCGTTGGAGAGCAGATTCTGCAGGATGCGGCGGATGCGGCGCGCCTCGACATCGGCCTCGAAGTGCCCGCCGGGGGCGACCAGGCGCAACTCGGAGCCCTTGGAGTCCGCGACGGCGGAGACCGATTCGATCGCGTCGCCGACCAGGTGCACCAGGTTGGTCGGCTCGGTGGAGAGCTCCACGGCGCCCGCGTCGTAGCGACTCATCTCCAGCAGGTCGGCCAGCAGCACTTCGAAGCGCTCGACCTGGGTGTGCAGCAGTTCTGCCGTACGGGCGGTGGCCGGCGGGAAACCGTCCCGCTGGTCGTAGAGCACATCCCCGGCGAGCCGGATCGTGGTCAGCGGGGTACGCAGCTCGTGGGAGACATCCGACACAAATCTCTGCTGGATCTGCGACAGGGTCGCCAACCGCACAATCTGTTTCTGCAGGCTGTCTGCCATACCGTTGAACGAGCGGGCGAGGGTCGCGATGACATCCTCACCACGTTCGGGGATGCGCTGCTCGAGCTGGCCGGCGGCAAGCTTCTGGCTCACCTCGGCGGCGAGGCGAACCGGACCGACCACCAGGCGCACCACGATGTAGGTGACCCCACCGATGAGCAGCAGCAGCGCGAGGCCACCGAACCAGAGGATGCCAACCACCGCGTCGAGGGTCTGCTGGGCGTCGGAAAGGTCGTAGATCAGGTACAGCTCGTAGGCCCCGGCATTGGGGATCGTCAGTGCGGAGCCGATCGCGATCCCGGGATCGATCGTGCCGTTCTCCGCGGGGATCGAGACCGACTGCCAGTACATCCGCCGGTCGCCGGACTCGGAATCCGCCACCTGCGCACGCAGTTCCGGGTTGATCAGGTCGATGGTGTCCGAGGTGCTCGCCAGGTCGCCGGGAACCCGTGGGCCCTCCTGGTCCGGGCTCCGCAGGATCGCGATCAGGGTGCCGCCGGTAGTGGCGTTCGAGCGCGACACGAGGTCGAACGCGGCGTAGGTGGTGCCTTCGATCTCGGATGCCGCAGACTGTTCGGCCGACGAATTAAAAAGGTTCTGCACAACCACGTTCGCCCGGCTCGACGCCGAGAGCAGCTGGTCCCGGCGGGAGTCGAACAGGCTGTTCCCCACACTGATCGCCATGTAGGCGCCGATCACGCCGATCACCAGCAGCGACAGCACAACGGTGATCGCGACGGTGCGCAACTGCAGCGACCGGCGCCAGAGGCCACCCAGCCGGGCCAGCCCCGCCCGCCAGTCGAAATCGCGCATGGAGCGCTGCTAGCTGATGCTGCCGGCGCGGTAGCCGACACCGCGCACGGTCATCACGATCCGGGGGTTGTCCGGGTCGTGCTCGACCTTCGCGCGCAGGCGCTGCACGTGCACGTTCACCAGGCGGGTGTCCGCTTTGTAGTGGTAACCCCAGACCTGCTCGAGCAGCATCTCGCGGGTGAACACCTGCTGCGGTTTGAGGGCGAGCGCCAGCAGCAGCTCGAACTCGAGTGGGGTCAGGTTGATCTTGGTGTCGCCGCGGCGCACCTCGTGGCCGGCGATGTCGAGCACGAGGTCACCGACCTGGAGGATCTCGGTGGAGCCCTCCGGCGTCGGCCGCAGCCTGGTGCGGATGCGGGCGACCAGTTCCTTCGGGTTGAAGGGTTTCACCACGTAGTCGTCTGCACCGGACTCGAGGCCCTTGACCACGTCGGCGGTGTCGCTTTTCGCGGTAAGCATGATGATCGGCACACCGGACTCCGCCCGGATGCGGGCACACACTTCGATGCCGTCGATCCCGGGAAGCATCAGGTCGAGCAGGACAAGGTCGGGTTTGGTCCGGTGGAAGGCGTCAACGGCTTCGCTGCCGTCGGAGCTGAAGAATGGTTCGAAGCCCTCGGTGCGCAGGACGATCCCAATCATTTCCGCCAAAGCGGTGTCGTCATCGACGACGAGAATTCGAGCGTTCATGGTCCTCATCTGGGAAACATCCGTTTGTGGATGCTTTCGCATAAGAGTAGTCGAGTGTGAAAGCATAAACATGAGAGCCGTCTTGCCGCGGCGCCAAGTGGAGGAAACCATGCCGGAAAATAACTCGTGGTCGTCCCCGGATGGCACTACACCAGCTCCCCCGTCCAGCCCACCGGTGCCGCCGGTGCCCGGTGGCTACGGACCAGCGTCGACACCCTCAACGCCCCCGGCGGCCGGTTGGGCTACTCCCGCGCCAACAGGCGGAACCCTTCCCGGCGGTGGCGGGCAGCCGCCCCAGTACGCCCCAGGCCCCCAGGCCGGCTGGACTCCCCCGCCGAAGCCCGGCCTGATCCCGTTGCAGCCGCTGACGCTCGGAGCGATCCTCACCGGGTCGTTCCAGGTCATCCGCCGCAACCCGCGCCCCACTTTTGGGGCGTCGCTGGTGATCAACGGCATCGTCGCCGTTATCACCATCCTGGTGACAAGCGCCGTCGCCTACTTCGCCTTCGACCGGGTCGCGATGGCCACAAGCGACGATCTGAACGACATCCTGGCCGGCAGCTCGGCGATCAGCATCGTCTCCGGCGGCGTCACCTTTGTGCTGACGCTGTTCAGCACCGCGATCCTGCAGGGCATCATCAGCCTGGAGGTCGCCCGCGCAACGGTCGGCGAGAAACTGCGCCTCAGCGCGCTGTGGGCGCTGGCCAAACCGCGCATCGGAGTACTGATCGGATGGTCGCTGCTCATCGCCGCCGCCGTGGGTATCGCGATGGCCATCGTGATCACCCTGCTTGTGCTGATCTTTATGTCTGGCACCACCACGGGCTACGTCTCGGGTGTGCTGCTCGCGATCCTCGCCTTCGCCATCGCCATCGCCCTGGCGATCTGGCTCGGCACCAAATTGTCGCTCGTTCCCTCCGTGCTGTTCCTCGAACGGGCCACCCTGCGCACCGCCATCCGCCGCTCCTGGTTCCTGACCAGCGGCAACGCCCACTTCTGGCGCACCTTCGGCATCCAGATCCTGGTCGCCGTCATTGTCACCACCGCCGCCCAGATCGTGGTCCTGCCAGTGACGGTCATCGTCACCATCGTCAGCACCCTCGGTAATCCGAACGCCGACCTCGCCGTAATCGACGACTCGTTCTACTGGACCTTCGCCGTCACCACCATCGTCACCTCGCTTGTCGGCTCACTCACCGCCATCATCATCACCGCGAGTACCTCGCTCATCTACATCGACCTGAGGATGCGGCGGGAAGGGCTCGACCTGACCCTTGCGCGATTCGTCGAGGCGCGCCAGGTCGGCGACACCTCGGTGGCCGACCCCTACCTCCCGGTGTCCGCGGACGGTACTCCGCGGGCATGATGAGCGTCCCCGTCGATCCGGACGCAGACGAAGCACGGCAGTGGCTGCTTCGCGAGCTGTCGAAACCCGAGTACGAGGCCGCCCGCCCGTCCTGGTTCGACCGGCTCGCCGGTGCCGTCGCCGACTGGTTCCGGTCTCTCGCCTTCGGTGGGGCCGATGGCCCTCCCCTCCTCGGGATCGTGCTGGTGGTCGCCGTCATCCTGGTCGCCCTCATCGTCGCCTTCCTGGTCTTCGGGCTGCCGAGGCTGCGCCGGCGCAGTGCCCTCGCCGGTGAACTTTTCGGCGCGGACGACACCCGGTCGGCAACGGCACTGCGCCAGGCGGCGGAGCAGCTCGCCGCCGACGGGCTCTATACGGACGCAATCGCCGAGATGTTCCGCTCAATCGCTCGCGGGCTGTCGGAGCGCGCCATCACCAGCACAACCCCGGGTACCACCGCGCGCGCCTTCGCCGGCCGGGCAGCGGTCGAATTCCCCGACTTCCTCGACCGGCTCCATACCGCGGCAGACACCTTCGACGAGGTGCGGTACCTCGGCCACCCAGGCACCGAGGACGCCTACCGTGACATCGCCGCGCTCGAAGCGACACTGCGGGCGACCACCCCGCGTCTCGAACCGGTGGGTGTATGACGGTCACGGTCACCACCACCGCCTCCAGCGTCACCACCCCGACCCTGAAAACCACGGCGAAGCGCGCCCTGTTCTGGGTCGCTGCGCTGGTGTTTATCCTGATCATCGGGCTGGTCACCCTCGTACTCACCGGCAGCACCGCTGAATCCGAACGCCTGTCGGCCAGCAGCCCGGCTCCCAACGGGGCCAAAGCGCTCGTCGAGGTACTGCGCGAGCAGGGTGTCACGGTCACCGCAACCTCCAGCCTCGACGATACCGAAGCCGCCGCAGCATCCCCGGGAAACACCAGCGTGCTGCTCTGGGACCCGGAGGCACTACTGGTCACCGCCCAACTGGAGGACCTCGGCGACCTCAGTCGGAACGTTGTTCTGCTTGAGCCGGCATTCACCGCCCTGCAGGCACTCGCCCCCGGCGTCGCCGCGGCCGGCGAGGTTACCGGCGACCTGCCGGCGGATTGTACGCTGCCCGCGGCGACCAACGCCCGGACCGTCACTGGCGGGGGCTTCGGTTACCGCTCAATCGACGCCCCGGAATCGTCCACCACAGGGGCACCCGTCGGCACTGCCTCCGTCACCGCGACCTGCCTCGGCAGCGGGGACAACGTTTACTCACTTATCCAGGTGGAAACCGACGGCGGCACCCGCACGGTGCTCGGCACCTCCACCGCGCTCACCAACGAGGAGATTGTGGAGCAGGGCAACGCCGCCCTCGCGCTCAACCTGCTCGGCCCGCTCGACACCCTTGTGTTCTACACACCGACGCTCGCAGACGTCGCCGGCGACGGGATCCCGAGCCTCGCCGACCTGTCGCCCGCCTGGGTGGTTCCGGTCATGGCGCTGGTTGGCCTCGTCGCTCTGGCCGCCGCGTTCTGGCGCGGTCGCCGCCTCGGCCCGCTTGTGGTGGAGAACCTGCCCGTGGTGGTCAGGGCGAGCGAAACCATGGAAGGTCGCGCGCGTCTCTACGAGTCCGGCTCCGCGCGCCTGCGGGCCCTCGACGCGCTGCGCATCGGTGCGGTGCAGCGCATCGCGGTGCTCTGCGCCCTCCCACGCACGGCCACGGTTGAGGAGGTGCTGGCGGCCGCCGCGGCCATCCTGTCCGGCACAACCACCTGGCCGGCGTCGAGGTTGCACGGGGTGCTTCTCGACTCCGTGCCGGGCAGCGATACCGAACTCGTCCGCCTGTCGGATGAACTGCTGGTGCTCGAGCGGGACGTCGCCACCGCGGTGAAACCGGCGTGAGAGCGCTGGAGCCGATGTGACCGCGCAGGACCGGCAGCGCAGCATCCAGATCATGGGGACCGGCAGGCCGACCAGCCAGCCAGGGGAGAAAAGCCAGATGGAAGAGAATGTACCAATGACGAATGACGACCTTCGCGCCGCCTTCACCCGTGTGCGCGCCGAGGTGGGCAAGGCTGTGGTCGGGCAGGATGCTGCCGTCACCGGGCTCATCATCACCCTGCTGGCCGGCGGGCACGTGCTGCTCGAGGGGGTTCCGGGTGTCGCCAAGACGCTGCTGGTGCGCACCCTCAGCCACACCCTGCGCCTCGACACCAAACGGGTGCAGTTCACCCCCGACCTGATGCCGGGCGATGTGACCGGCTCGCTGGTCTACGACGCGAAAAACGGCGAGTTCGAGTTTCGTGAGGGACCGGTGTTCACCAACATCATGCTCGCGGACGAGATCAACCGCACTCCCCCGAAGACACAGTCCGCGCTGCTCGAGGCGATGGAGGAGCGCCAGGTCTCCGTCGACGGCGTCAGCAGGCCGCTTCCCGTGCCGTTTATGGTCGCCGCGACCATGAACCCGATCGAGTACGAGGGCACATACACACTGCCGGAGGCGCAGCTCGACCGCTTCCTGATGAAGCTCATCCTGTCGTTGCCTGAGCGTGACGACGAGATCGAGGTGCTCACCCGCCATGCTGCAGGCTTCAACCCGCGCGACCTCGATGCTGCCGGTGTGACGCCCGCACTGGATGCTGCCCAGCTGGCCGCCGCCCAGGCCGCCGTCGCCACCGTTGGCGCGAGCAGCGACGTCATCGGTTACGCCGTCGACCTCGCCCGCGCTACCCGCGAGAGTCCCTCCGTGCGCCTCGGGGTCAGCCCGCGAGGCACCACCGCGCTGCTCGCCGCGGCAAAGGCGTGGGCCTGGTTGAACGGGTTCGACGCCATCACCCCTGACCACGTGCAGGCAATGGCGCTTCCTGTGCTTCGGCACCGGCTGCAGCTGCGCCCGGAGGCCGAGCTCGAGGGTGTCTCCGCCGACACCATCCTGCGCTCCATCCTGCAGCAGGTTCGGGTACCGATCTAACATGGCCACCGCATCGATCCAGCCGGCCCCGGGCGGTACCGCCCGGCTCGGAGCGCACTGATGGCGATCTCCGGGCGCTTTGTGGTGCTGCTCGCGCTCGGCATTGTGCCGACCGTGCTGCTGGACTCCGCGCTGGCCCTCTGGATCTGGATCGCCGCGGTTGTGCTCCTCACCGCGCTCGACCTGCTGCTGGCAGCATCCGCCCGCCTCGTCACCCTGCGCCGCACGGTTCCGGCCAGGCTGCGCCTCGGTGAGACGGTCAGCTCGGAACTGGTGGTCACCAATACCGGCAGGCGCACCCTGCGCGCGCTTGTGCGGGACGCCTGGCAGCCCTCGGCCGGCGCCGGCGTAACTCGCGCCCGCCTGACTATCCCCGTCGGTGAGCGCCGGGCGATGACCACGCTACTCACCCCGTTCCGCCGGGGAGAGCGGGCGGCCGCCCACGTGACGGTGCGCTCCTTCGGGCCCCTCGGCCTGGCCGCCCGACAGGCGACGCTAAGCGCCCCCGCGGTGCTCCGGGTGCTTCCCCCGTTCAATTCCCGCAAACACCTGCCGTCGCGCCTCGCCCGCCTGCGGGAACTCGACGGCCGCACCAGCGTGATGATCCGTGGGCAGGGAACCGAGTTCGACAGCCTGCGCGAATATGTGCGCGGGGACGACGTGCGCTCCATCGACTGGCGGGCCACCGCCCGGCGCAACGACCTTGTGGTGCGCACCTGGCGCCCCGAGCGCGACCGCCGTGTGGTCATCGTGATCGACAGCGGCCGCACCTCGGCCGCCCGAATCGACAATGAACCCCGGATCGACACCGCCTTCGAGTCGGCCCTTCTGCTCGCGGCCCTGGCCAGCCGTGCCGGCGACCGCGTCGACGTCGTGATCTTCGACCGCCGGGTGCGCGGACGTGTGCAGGGTGCGACCGGCGCCGACCTGATGTCCCGCCTCGTCGACACCATGGCCCCCATCGACCCTGAGCTGATCGAGATGGACTGGGCCGCGGTTCCTGCCCTGGTGCGCTCTGTAACCTCGCAGCACTCCCTTGTGGTTCTTGCCACCTCGATTGACGCCCCCGGCGCCTCACACGGGCTGCTCGCCGTGCTGCCCCAGCTGACCCGCAAACACACCGTTGTGGTCGCCTCGGTCACCGACCCGTCCGTGCTCGCGGCCACCCTCGAGCGCAGCGACCGCACCGAGGTCTACCGGGCCGCGGCCGCCGAGCGCTCGCTGCTCGACGTCGCCCGCGTCAGCGCCGCGATCCGCCAGCTCGGCGCCGAAGTTGTCACCGGGGCCCCGGCCGACTTGCCGCCCGCGCTCTCCGACACCTACATCGCCCTGAAGGCCGCCGGGCGCCTCTAAACCCGACACGGGTCTTGAGAGGCCAACAAACCCGGTTCCCACGCCGGCGGTTTCAGGTTGTTAGCGCAACACCATTGATCAATTGATCTAGCTTGTCAGAAGGCTTGAGATAACCCAGTGTTCTTCTGGGGCGAATATTGAGAAGCCGCTGGGTCTCAGCAAGGTCGGCATCAGTGACGAGGTTGAAGTTGGTGCCTTTGGGATAGAAATCACGAATAAGACCATTCGTGTTCTCGTTAGTTCCACGCTGCCACGGCGAGTGGGGATCGCAGAAGAACACAGGACATCCCGACGCGACAGTGAAGCGAGCGTGGCCCGCCATCTCGCTGCCCTGGTCCCAAGTGATCGTCTGTTTCAGCGACGTCGGCAACTCAGCGATCATGCTTGCGAGGATGTCTGTGACGGTTCGACTATCGCGCATACCCGGTAGCCGACCGAGCAGAACAAACCGCGTCTGACGCTCGACCAGGGTGATAATTCCCGAATTGTCCGGCCCGACGACAAGGTCGCCCTCCCAATGCCCCGGAACAGCACGGTCGGCCGCGGCCGCGGGCCTATCGGTCAATCGAGCTCCATCGAGCCAGGGCCGACTGCTGCGGAGCGGTAGTTTCGACTGCGGGACACGGGATGTCCTTCCCGATCGCAACGCCTTCACCCGGGTCAACTCGTGCCGTAGCGAGGTTTTACCCTGGAGATAAAGCGCTTGATAGATCGTTTCGTGCGACACGTGCATCTCCGCTCGATCCGGGAACATCACACTCAACTCGCCAGCGACTTGTTGGGGTGAAAATTTGTTGTTTAAGCGTGACACGACAGCGGCCCGCAACTCGGGTTGTTCCAGCTTCCTTTCCCGTCGGCGAGGACGCAATTTCAGCGCTTGGTAGTGGGCGAGCTCGGCGCCGTAGCGTTCTGTTCCCCAATCGCGAACTCGATGGTTGCGGATTTCGCGTGACACTGTTGAGGGGTGCACGTCGAGTTCACGGGCCATTGCCCGCACTCCCATCGGGTCGGGTAAACCCCGGGCCGCTTGGATAAAGGACCGGTCCGCCAACGTCAGCCGCCGATAGGTGCGCCCCGGAGTCTGCGGCGGCGGCTTCGTCATCGGCATCGGCATCACGCCGCCAATTCTTGATCCAATTAGCTCCATGCCAGCAAGCCTCGCCCACCTCTTCACCGCTGTCATGCTGACGCCCAGTGTCGGTTCGATTTTTCTCGCTGAAACCCCGCGGGCCAAAAGCCCATACGCCTCGGCCCGGGTCTCCCAAGGGACTTTCCTCGTCACAACTAACCCCGTCGTAAAGGGGTGTTGCGATAGAACCCTGAAACCGCCTCGCGCGGAACGTTGGAAGATGACCTCTCACTAAGGTGGGGCCAAGCAGGGCCGGGGTGGGCCAAGCAGGCAGGGCCTGGCTGGCCCGGGCCAGGGTCAGGCCTAGTGGCCCTGCGGCATGCCCTCCCAGGTTTTGACCTTCTTCGGCAGCGCGAAGACGAGCAGGAACGCGAGCAGCGCGAACGCAGCACTGACGAGCATCGCGGCGGCCGCTGCATCGGTGAAGCCGGTGGCGAGGTCGGATGCGGCGGGGCCGGCGACCACGAGGTTTCCGAATAGGGTCGCGCCGATGATGGCGATACCGATGGCGGCACCAATCTGCTGGACGGCGGCGATGACGGCGCTCGCGGCACCGGCATCCGGACGCTCGACGGTTGCGACGATGAACTGTACGTTCGGGGCGATAAAGAACCCGTTACCGATTCCCGCGATGAGAAGCGGTGCGAGGAGCATCCACGAGGTGATGTCCGCGGGGTTGGTGCCCGCGAGGATCAGCCAGAGCCAGCCGAGGCCGATGGTGACCAGCGCTGTACCGATCACGAGAACGTTGCGGCCGAGCTTCGCCGAAAGCTGGTTGCTCTGCGAAGCGCTGAGGATGCTGCCGATGGCGAACGGGATCGCGACGAGGCCGCTCTCCAGTGCCGTGTGGCCGAGGCCTCCCTGCCAAAGCAGCGAGATGGTGAAGAAGATGCTCGTGAAGGCGGCGAAGTAGACGAGGGCGAGGACGACTCCACCGGTGAAGGCAGGGTGGTGGAACAGGGTCGGCGGCACCAGCGGGGTCTTGCCGCGCTTGGCGTAGGAGACTTCCCAGAACGCGAAAACGGCGAGTAGCACGATGCCGCCGGCGATGGTGAGGTAGGTCCAGGTCGGCCAGCCGGCGTCCTGTCCCTGGATGAGGGGGACGAGGATCGCGATGAAGGAGGCCGAGATAAGGAAAACGCCGATCCAGTCGAGGCCGGCGGCGGGGCGCGGGTCGTCCTTGTTGCGTTTGGGCAGCAGCACGATGGCGAGGATTGCGGCGACGAGACCGATCGGCAGGTTTACGTAGAACACCAGGCGCCAGCCGTTCTCGGTGCCGAAAGCCTGAATGAGCAGGCCGCCGACAATCGGGCCGAGCGCGGACGAGACACCGAGCACGGCGCCCTGGATCGCGAACGCCTTGCCGCGGGCGTGGCCCGGGAAGAGCAGCTGGATGTAGGCCGTGACGGCGGGAACGAAAATACCGCCGGCGAGGCCCTGCACGATGCGGGCGATCACGAGGTGGGTGCCGTCGGAGGCCAGCGCGCAGGCGAGGCTGGCGATGGTGAAGAGGGTGATGCCGGTGAAAAAGACCCACTTGTGACCGATGCGGTCACCGATACGCCCGGCGGGGATCAACGCGAGGCCGAAGGCCAGGGCGTAGCCGGAGATGATCCAGGAGAGCGTCGCTTCCGAGGCATCCAGGTCATTGCGGATCGAGGGGAGGGCCACGTTGACGATGGTGGTGTCGAGCAGGGCGATGAACATGCCGAGCAGCAAAACAATGAGGGCCTGCCAGGCCTGGCGGGGTACCGCGGGTGGAGCCGCGGTGGTTGCCGAAGCTTTCGCCGCAGCGGAGGTGGGGGTGGACATGCGTGTAGGGCCTTTCGTGCCGTCATGGCGAAGTGTGAAAGAGGAGAGGGAAAGTGTGGAAAAGAAGGGAAAGTTGGGGGCGCGGTTCAGCCGCGGGATGACTCGTCTGCGATGATCTCGTCGACGCCGGCGATAACGCCTTGGAGCCACGTGATCTCGGAATCCACGTGGTGCAGGCGGTGGCTCATGGAGTGCTTTTCGGCGACGGTCAAAAACGGCGCCGCTTTGGCGTGGTGGAAGAGGATGTCTTCGCGCTGGGTGCGCAACTCCGCGAGACGAGTCTGCAGCGTCGTAGGAAGTTCGGTGAGGGTGGCGGGATTCAACCGTGCGAGGGCGAGGTCAAACGGGTCGGGTTTTCGCCAGATGTCCTGCAGGCCTTCGCGCTGCAGGACGGCGAGGGATTCCCGCCCGGTGTCGGTGATCGCAAAAATCTGGCGCTCGGGGAAGTTGCCTTCACGTTCGGTGCGCACCACCTGAACCAGTCCCTCGGAATCCAGGCGTTTGATTGCCTGGTAGAGGCTGCCGACGGAGATGTCGGTCCACAGGTGCACGTGTTCCTGTTCGGCAAGCAGCCGGATCTGGTGCCCGTGCATCTCGCCGTGCCTCGCGAACGAATCGAGGAGGAAGAGGCGGATGGAAGACACCTGAGTACTCTCGCATGAGTAGTCGGGAAATGTCAAACAAATTCCCAGTGCTTACTGGAACGGCTGGGCGTCCTGCGCGCAGTGCGTGTTGTCCAGCGGCAGCGTGCCGTCGACGAGGTATGCGGAGACCGCATCCGAGGCGCAGCTGCTCCTGTTGAGCAGGCTGGTGTGACCGTACCCGTCGACGGTCAGCAGTCGCGCGCCGTCCAGCAGGCCGGCCATCTCGACGGCGTTCGCGATCGGGGTGGAGGGGTCGTGGGTTGTGTTCACCACCAGGGGCGACGCGCTGAGGTCCGCATTCCACGGGCCCGAGTATGGATCGGCGGCCCGGAACATCCAGAACGAGCAGGGGAAATCGTTGTAGAGAACGTTGAGTCCGAAGTATCCGTCCTGCAGCTGCGCTTCGGCGGCCAGCGTCGGCAGGCGGTCAATGCTGGGCACCGCCGTGTCACCGCAGGTCACGGAGAGCGGCTGCTCCGCCCCGGCATACGGCACCTTTTCGGTCGTGGGTGAGGGAGCATCGTTTCCGCCGGTGGCCGGCGTTGGCGGCTGCGCTGCCGCGGCCTGCTGCACACCCTCGAGCGCTGCGCCGAGGCCGGTCCAGCCGGTGCTGCCGGAGACCGGCCAGACGATATCGAGTCCGTCGCTCACTTCCCCGATGAGGGTGGGCAGGTCAAGGGTGCGGGCTTCGCCGCCTGCGGAGGTGAGGGACACCGGGCCGAGCGTTAGCCGCTCGAGCAGGGCATCCCATTTCTGGGTGGTCTGCGTGACCGTGGGTTCGGCGAAGGCGCAGCCGGCCGTTCCTGCGGTGGTGCACAGCTGCAGGAACAGGTCGAACACCTGCTCCACCTGGGGCGAGCCGATGCGCTGGCCGACCGACTGCTCGACGGGCGATGCGCCGCCGGCTGTCCAGGCCTCCGGCGACAGGTTGCCGTCAAGGACGAGTGAGCGGATTTTTGTGGGGAACAGGTTGGCGTAGGTCGCTCCGAGAAAGGTGCCGTACGAGATGCCCCAGTAATTCAGCGGTTTGTCACCGTCCGCGATGCGCAGCTGCTCGAGGTCGCGTGCCGTGTCCGCGGTGGAGACATGGGCGAGGAGATCCTTTTGGGTGGCAGCGCAGGTCTCGGCGAAGGTTGTGTAGGCCGTGGTGAACTGCTCCTGGGCAGCGAACGTCAGCGGGAAGTTGCCGAGGTCACCGAGCAGGGTGCCCTCTTGCTCAGCGTTGTCGAAACACTGCACCGCGGTGGACTGGCCGATCCCTCGGGGATCCCAGCTGACGAGGTCGAACCGCTGCTGGACAGCATCCGGAAACAGGTCCGCCCATTCGGGGAACTGGCCGCTGCCGGTGCCGCCGGGGCCGCCCGGGTTGAAAAAGAGGGTGCCGATCGGGTCGGGGGCGGTGGCGGGAAGCCGACGCAGCGCAAGCGAGAGTGTGTCGCCGTTCGGGGCGGCGTAGTCGAGAGGAACTGTGTAGGTGGCGCACTGCAGGTTCGCCAGCGGCGGCTCTGGGCAGGGGCTCCACTCGATTGCGGCCGTGCCGAACTCGTAGTTGGCCGCGGCGAGCGATGCCGGAAGGGTCTGCGCCGTGGGAGTCGGCGCCGATATTGCGCACCCGCTGAGGAGAAGGAGGGTGGCCGCACCCAGCGCGACGATGGTTCGACGAAGAGCTTCCATGGCGAACCTTCTCCTGCTGCGTCAGTGCATCTATACCCCGGTCCTCCCACGCTACGTTCCCAAAGGGCGGGCCGCACCCCGCTTGATTCCGCGCGTCGCAGGGAACCCGTGTCGAGCTGGAGCGACGGGGAGCGCATGATCCTCTGCGCAATCTCATCGGCAGACCTTGGCCGCACAACCGGCACCCTGGCGAACGCCCAGCGGTAGCTATTCGCCGCCGGACAGATCGTTGGCTTTTGTTGCCTCGTCGGTGTCGTCCGGCTTCTCGGGTTGCAGCGCGGCGAGGATCCGGCGGGCGTTCATGGCGACGGCCACGGCGACACTCAGGCTGGATGACGTTGTCGAGGGCTGGTCGTCGAGCTTGCTGAGCAGCTCCTGCAGGGCGTCATCGGCGACCCGGATCGCCTCGTCATCGTCACCGCTGTTGCGGGCGAGAAGAGCATCCGCCACCGCAGTTAATACGTCGCTGAGGGGCGCGCGCAGATCGCTCGGCAGTTCGGCCTCGAACCCACGTTTCCAGATGGAAGCTGCGAGCACCTCGGTGACATCCCGCACGTGGAAAGTGATCGTCTCCAGCGCATAGAGGTCGGCGTAGTCAACGCCGAGGTCGCGTTTGTGCAGTTGGGCCCGCGGATTCGCCTTGGTGCTCTCGTCGGCGTCCTGCAGCGCCTTGCGAACGTCGTCGGAGGTTCCGCGCAGTAGACCGGCGCGGCTGGCCCAGTCCTCGTGTTCCGGGGGCCAGGTCTCGACGAGGGCTTTCGCCATCTCGCTGAGGTGACGGGCGAGGAGCTCGCGGAACTCGTTCAACTGCAACACCGCTGTTGTCACTGTCAGCGGCGGGAGGATCAGGAAGTTGACCGCGAGTCCCACGGTGATTCCCACGGCCATCTGCACCAGGTACCCCACCGAATAGTTGTCGGCGTTCGGGCCGCCGACGATCAGCACAAACAGGGCGGCGGTCGGCACGTAGTCGCCGCCGGCCTTGAACCACCGGCTTCCCGCGATCAATACTCCAATGCCCACAACGAGCGAGATCGTGATCACGTTCGGTTCCGACAGGATGATGACGGCGCCGGCAAGCAGGATGCCGATCCCCAGGCCGACGAGGGTGCCGAGGCCCGTGCGCACCGAGCTCATCAGGGTTGCGGTCATACTCACGAGCGCGCCAAGCGGCGCGTAATAGGGGTACTCGTCGGCAACGCCGGGCACAAGCGGGGCGATGAGCCAGGCGAGTCCGACGGCGAGGGCGGTCTTCGCGGCGAGCAGCAGCCGGGAGTTGGTGAACCATTTCCGGAACGGGAGGCGGCCGAAAAGTCGAGCGGCAGGAGAAGCCATCCGTCCAGTGTGACGACCTCGCGCAAGAAGGGCCAATCATTCGAGGCTTTCCCAGCTGATCTGGACGGCTGGATCTTGCATCGTCCGGGGATGTCGGCACCAGCCGCTACGGTGACAGCATGGCTGAGTTCCCCGTGCTGCTCCACGTGGATGCCGACGCCTTTTTTGCCTCGGTGGTGTTGCGCAGCCGGCCCGAACTCGTCGCGCGCCCCGTCGCCGCGGTTGCCCACGTGTTTATCGCGAGCGCGAATTATCCCGCACGGGACCGCGGGGTGCGCGGCGGAACGCTGGTGCAGGAAGCCCTTCGCCAGTGCCCGGAACTGCTGCTCTTCGATGTGCCACGCGCCGAGGTCGAGGAAGTGGGCGACGCCATGTTCGACATTTTCCACGATGTCGCGCGAGCGGTTGAGCCCGGGTCGATCGAAGAGGCGTTCCTCGACGTCGGCGCGCGCGACTGGACAACGGCCGTGCAGGCGGGCCATACCCTGCGCGCCCGCGTGCAGCGCGAGCTGGGTATCGCCGTGAGTGTCGGCGTCGGCCGCACCAAACTGATGGCGAAGCTGGCGTCGCGGGCAGCTAAACCCGACGGCCTGTATGTAATGGATGCTGCGCAGGAGGCCCGGTTACGCACCAGCCTGCCCATGACCGAGGTCTGGGGAATCGGGCCGACCACCCTGCACAAGCTCAGCACCCTTGGGGTCGCGAAGCTGGGTGACCTCGATTCGATCCCCGCCGACCAACTGCTGCGGGTATGCGGAACCACCATGGCGCGCAAGCTCTCCCGAATACGGGACGGTACGGATGACGCGGTGGTCAACTCCGTGGAGCGTCGCACCGTGCTGACAGCAGAGGGGGCAATACGCGGGTACGAGCGGCCGGACAAGAGCCTGACTGAGCTGATGGAAACCTGCCTCGAGCGCCTGTGCCGCCGGGCCGACCGCGCGGGGCTTGCCGGGACCGGGATCACGCTTGCCCTTAAGCCGGACTCGGGCGAGCCGCCGATCGTGCTCAAACAGAACCGGCTTGTCGCCACCGCCGAGCCCGAGACGTGGCTGCCGATCGGCCGCGAACTGCTTGGACACCAGTGGGTTCCCCGGTTGGCGGGGATGCGGGTCAGCCTGACCGGGTTGATCCCGGTCGAGCGGGTGCAGCAGACCCTGTTCTGACCAACCCTGGCGGATGCGGCCGATTGCGGCCGGCCGCAACCGGCTATCCCGCGATGGCGGTGGTGACCACGAGCTTTTTGTTGACAAACTCGTCCATGCCGTAGCGGCCGAGTTCACGGCCGAAACCGGACCGCTTCACCCCGCCGAAAGGCAGCGCGGCCGACGAGGGCTGCAGGCCGTTGATCGCGACCATCCCCACCTCGAGCTGCGCGGCGACGGCCGCGGCACGGTCGGGGTTCCCCGAGCGCACAATCGCGCCGAGCCCGTAGACGGAGTCATTGGCGAGGGCGATGGCCTGCTCGTCGGTGTCGACACGGTGCACCACCGCGACCGGGCCGAACAGTTCTTCCGAGTAGGCGCGGGTGCCGGCCAGTACCCCGGTCAGCACGGCGGGGGAGAACCACGCGCCGGGCTTGTCCAGGCGGGTGCCGCCCACCTGCAGGGTCGCACCGGCGGTGACGGCGTCGCGCACCTGCTCCACCAAAGTGTCCACCGCGGCGCCGGAGGCCAGCGGGCCGATGAAGGTGTCTTCCAGGGTGGGGTCGCCGGGAACCATGGTCTCAACGGCGGCGACGAGCGCTGCGACGAACCGGTCGTAGACGTCGGTGTGCACAATTATGCGTTTGGCCGAATTGCAGGCCTGGCCGGCATTGGCGAACCGGGCGATCACGGCACCGGACACCGCGGCATCCACATCGGCATCGTCGAGAACGATGTACGGGTCGGAGCCGCCGAGCTCGAGCACGGCCTTTTTCAGGTGTTGGCCGGCGAGGGCGCCCACCGCGGCACCGGCACGTTCGGAGCCCGTCAAGGACACTCCCTGCACACTCGGGTGCGCGATGACGCGGGCAATCTGGTCCTCGTCGGCGAAGAGTACGGACACCACACCGTCGGGCGCGCCGGCCTTCTCGAACAGGGCGACGATCGCGAGCGCGGATTCCGGGCACTGCGGGGCATGCTTCAGCAGCACCGTGTTTCCGAGCATCACGTTCGGCGCGACAAAACGGGCGACCTGGTAGTGCGGGTAGTTCCACGGCATGATGCCAAGCACCGCGCCGATGCTGCGCCGAACCACCGTCGCGGTGGAGCCGGCGGCGCTGTCGAGGGGCTCATCGCTGAGGTAAGCGACCCCATTGTCGGCGTAGTGGCGGAAGATGCTGGCAACAAAATCGACCTCGCCGAGGGCCTGTGCGATGGGCTTTCCCATCTCCCGAACCATGATCGCGGCAAGGTTTTCGCGTTCCTCTATATAGAGGTCGGCTACGCGTCCGAGCATCGCCGCGCGTTCCTCCGCTGCGACCGCACGCCAGAGCTCGTGGTGCTGCGCCAGCCGGCCGAGCGTCTCGTCGATTTCGGCATCCGTGTGCAGGGGCTGCTCGGACTCGATCCGGCCGGTGGCGGGATTGGTGACGGCGTAGTGCACGAGGTGCCTTTCGAGTGCTGACGGGTGGTGCCGGTGGGGACGGTGGGAACCGCGGCGAGGAAAACTTGGGGCGGTGGATGCTGCGCGGAGGGTCAGGCCAGGGCGATGGTGCGGTCGACAACAACATGCAGCAGTGCGGGGATCCCGGCATCGAGCGCCGCGAACGCCCGGTCGACGGCGGCCTCGATGAGGTCGTTGTTGTCGATGCGCTCGCCGTGGGCGCCGAGCGCTGTGGCGAGGGCGGCGAAGTCGGGGTTTTTCAGCGCGGTACCGGAGGGGCGGCCGGGGTAGGTGCGCTCCTGGTGCGAGACGATTGTGCCGTACTCACCGTTGTCCATCACGATGGCCAGGAACGTGGCGCCCTCCTGAACGGCGGTCGCCATCTCCTGCCCGTTCATCAGGAACTCGCCGTCGCCGGCGATGGTGACGATGGTGCGGTCCGGAAACTGCAGCGAGGCGGCGACGGCCGCCGGGACGCTGTAGCCCATCGACCCGTTCCGCACACCGAGCACACTGGGGAAGGTGGTGGTGGGAAAGTAGCGCTGGGCCCACGAGGTGTGGTTGCCGGCGCCGAAGGTTACGAGAGCATCCTCGGGCAGGCGGCCGTAGACGGCGGAGACAACCTGGCCCATGTGGGCGGTGCCCGCGCGGGTGGGGCGCGGGTCGGCGATGCCGGCCGGGATGGTGGACTCGGCCAGGTACTCGGCATGCTGGGTATCGGTGCGCTCACGCCAGTCGGCGGCCCTGCCGAGGTCAACGGCGGCGAACGCCTCCACTGCCGCGGCGGGGGATGCTGCCACCTGGGAGGTAATCGGGCCGCTGGAGCCGAGCAGTTCGAGGTCGAGGGTAATAACGTGGGTGACCTTTGACGACTCCTGCCGCAGGGTGTACCCGGCGGAGGCTACATCGGTCAGGACCGCTCCGATGCAGAGCAGCACATCGGCATCCTCGAGCAGCGTGGCGGTGCGGGAAGTGGCGCCGTAGCCGAGCCAGCCGGCGTTGCTGGCGGAGGTGAAGGAGAGCCGGTCGCTTGCGCGCCATTCCTGAAGCACGGGGATGCTGTTGCGTTCGGCGAACGCCGCGAGTTGCGCTGAGGTGTCGACGCTCCAGCCCTGCCCGCCGACGTAGAGCAGCGGGCGCTCGGCGGATGCGAGCGCGTCGGTCAGTACGGCCAGTTGCGCTGGCGAGATGGAACCGGCAGCGACCGGGCGCTTCGGGGCGGCTTCGACGGCGGTCGCCGCGGCGAGCACATCTTCCGGAAGCCCGATGATGACGGGCCCGGGCCGGCCGCTGCTGGCGACGTGGAATGCCTCCGCCACGATTTCGCCGGCGCGGTCGGGGGATTCGAGAACAAGTACCCGTTTGGCCTGGCTGCCGAACCAGGCGTTCGGGTCGAACTCCTGGAACGATTCGCGGCCGCGGTCGGCGACGGGGATCAGCCCAACAAAAAGTACAAGCGGCACACCGTCCTGCCAGGCCGAGTGGACCGCGACAAACGCGTTCGCGGCGCCCGGCCCGCGGGTGACCATGGCGACACCGGGAACACCGGTCATCCGCCCGGTGGCTTCGGCCATATACGCGGCGCCGCCCTCGTGGCGGGTGACCACTACGGAGATGCCGGTGTCGTACAACCCATCGAGCAGTGCGAGGAAGCTTTCGCCGGGAACCCCGAACACGCGGTCGACGCCATGGCCGGCCAGGGTGTCGGCGATGAGGTGTCCGGCGTGCCGGGTGGGGGGCGTGTGCATGGAGAGCTCCTGAAATGAATAACTGGCTCCAGTGTCGGGGTCCGCCACCATGTCGTACAGTGCCGAATTCGTCACTTCACTATGCAGGGTGTGCATACTGGCTTCGGATGCATCATCACGAGACGCTCCAGCTCGGGGTCGCCGGCTGGTCTCAGGCCGTCCGGTTCATCTCCGCGATGAAGTCGCGCATCCGCACGGCCAGGTCCTCCAGGATGGCCGCGGCGAAATGCTGCCCGTCCCACACCGCATGCAGCGGCAGCTGCAGGTGCTCTTCGGCGGTGATCGTTTTGGCAACCAAGCCGAACTGGGGCTTCTCCGTGGTGATCGCAGCCCCGTGGCCGGAGGCGGCGAGGGCGAGCATGGTGGGGCCGTCGGCGCATTCGAGCAGGTCGACGGGGCGCAGCCGCGCCTGCCGGAACGCCGAATCGAGGATGGCGCGGCTGACGCTGCGCTGGGTGGGCACCACAAGCCGGTAGCTTGCGACTTCCGCAAGGGTTACCACGTCGGCGCTGGCCAGCGGGTGTTCGTTGTTGACCAGCACACGCAGGTCGAGGTCGCGCAGGTGCACCCTCCGCAGGCCCTCGCCGATGATGCCAGGCACGATGGCGAGGTCAGAGCCGGTGGTGAGGGCCGCCTCGACGGCGTCATGGTGCCGTTCGTCCACCAGCAGGGCCGGTTCGTCCGCGCCCATACCGGAGATGAAGTCGGTGAGAAATCCCCGGGCGGATGCCGCGGTCGACGCGACCGCCAGCTGCCGCACCCGGCCGAGCCGCAGTTCGGACGCCGCGGAGGCGGCAACGTCGTTCGCGGCGAGCAGGGACGTCGCGATCGGCACAAAGGCGCGCCCGCTCGGCGTGATCGTCAGCCGGTTGCCTCCCCGGTCGAAGAGCGACAGCCCACACTCCACCTCGAGGGCCTGGATGCGTCTGCCGAGCGCCGGCTGCGTCATCCACAACGATTCGGCCGCGGCCGAGAGGGTGCCGAGTTCCACCACGCGCAAAAAGGCGCGGAGCCTGTCCTGGTTCACAGGGAATCCTTTCCTGGGCTGGTGCTGATGGGCGCACCGGGGGAGCCCGCGGTGACCCGCGCGGCTCCGAGGGGCGGGAGCATGGGGACAAACGATTCGCGCCGCCCGTCGGAGCCAAGGATCGCCCCGGCGCGTTTGGCGAAACGGGTGGTGATCCAGCGGTCTGCGAGCCGCACCAGCGGGAACGACCCGGTGATCATCTCCTCGATCGAGTCGAGGGTGTCGAAGTCCTTGGCCCAGATGTGCACGTAGAGGTTCGCGCCGCCGATCATCGAGACGGCTTCGCGTACCTCGGCGGGAAACCGGCGCAGCATGTTCCCGATCTCAGGAACCTGCGACTGGGGGGCGGTGATCCAGAGTGAGGCCATCACGTCCCAGCCCAGCTGCTCCTGGGCGAAGTCGACGCGGAACTGGGCCCACGGGGCGCTCGCGATGCGCCCGACGGCGCCGTTGACCGCGGAGACCGAGAATCCGGTGGCGCGGGAGATCTCGGTGGCGGTCGCCCGCCCGTCGATGCTGAGCTCGGCCATCACGTGGCGCTCGAGCTCCGTCGGCTCGTGGTGGCGCAGCGGGCGCTCGGCGAGTTTCGCCATTGCCATCAAAGTCGACCGTTGCCCGGCACGCAGTCCGCTGATGCGCCAGCCGCTCGGGCTGGCCAAAAACCGGCGTACGGGATTGGTGCGCACCGACACGATCCCGTCGATCGCGCCGAGCACATTCGTGGTGTAGTCATCCAGTGCCCTGGTGGTGGCCGCGGTGACACTGAGCAGCAAATCCCGAGTTCCGCTGGTGCACTCGATCGACCACGCTTCGCGGTCGGTGGCAATCTGCGCGATGACGTTGTTGCGCGCGCCCGGGCGGCAGGAAACCTCGACGTACGCCGTTGCCCCGTGCGGCGCGAGGTAGAACCAATCGTCGTCGTCCGCCGGGATGCAGGTCACCCAGGCCAGGCCTTCCTCCTGCAGGATCTGCCAGCGCCGGGACAGCGTTGTGGCGTTGACGCCAAGCACTGTAGCGAGGTCCGTCCAGCTGACCCGCGGGTGAATTTGCAGCGCCCCGAGCAAGAAAACCGTCAATTCGTCGTTTCGCGCAATTTCCTGCGTCAAGTGTGCCTTTCGTGCAGATTCCGGCGTTTTTACACAACGTTCACACTACGTCACGGATTCGAAACACATGTCATTGAGGGTGAGCCCTACGACACCGGGCCTGCAACCGCCTTCGCTGTCGACCACAGCCTCCGAAAGGAATCACCTTGCTTTCACGTTCTCAACGACGCAGCGGCACCCTCGTTATCGCCGCAGCGCTGTCCGCAATCATGCTCACGGGATGTGTCACTTCCGGCGGAAATGACGGCGAAACCACTGACACCATCCGTGGTGCGTGGCTGACCGACCCCACCACTTTCGACCCGGCCAAGGTCTCCGGCCTCGACGATTTCCGCGCAGCGCGCCTCGGTTTCGACACCGTGCTTCGCCGTGACGACGACGGCATTGTTGGTGGTATCGCCACCGAGTACACCCAGTCGCCCACCAACGTGACCCTCACCATCCGTGACGACGCCACCTGCAGCGACGGCACCGAGATCACCCCGACCGTGGTTGCAGACTCGCTGGCCCGCCTCGCCTCCGCCGAGACCGCCTCGACGACCGCACCGCTCATCTTCGGCGGCTCGCCCGTCACCGTCACCCCGGATGACGCGGCGGGAACGGTCTCCATCGACCTCGAGCGTCCCTACTCCGAACTCGCCGTCGGCCTGACCGTGCCGGCTGCCGGCATCGTCTGCCCCGCCGGCCTCGATGACCCGGAAGGTCTCGCCGCCGGAACCGTCGACGGTGCCTTCAGCGGACCGTACGCCCTGACCGCCGCAACCCCCGGTGTCACCTACGAGTACACGCTGCGCGACGGCTACGACGCCTGGCCTGTCTACGCGGAGCCGCTCGAAGGCACCCCGGCCGTGACGCTCGACTTCTCCGTCGGCGCCACCGACGCCGTGCCCAACCAGCTGCTCACCGGTGAACTCGATGCAGCAAACGTCAACGTGCAGGACCTTCCCCGCTTCGAAGACGGCGACTACGAGCTGAACGGCTCCACCGTCGGCGACTACTTCATCATCTTCAACGAGACCGAAACCAGCCCGTTCGCCGACCCGGCCGTGCGTAAAGCGGCCGCCCAGGTCATCGACCCCGCCGGTTTTATGGAGGCCGTCAACCCGGCCGGCCAGCTCAACTACTCGGCCGGTGACCCCGACCTGCAGTGTGTCAACACCGACGCATCGCTGATGGTCGAACAGGACGAGGATGCCGCAGCATCCGTGCTCGAAGGCTTAACGATCCGCCTCATCGGTACAACCGGTGTTGGTGTCAACGGAGCAGGCAACGTCTACGTGCAGGAGCGCCTGCGCGCCGCCGGCGCCACCGTCGAACTCGCCAACGTCGACAACGGCAACTGGATCACCACTATCCTCGGCCCGGACACCGGCTCGTGGGATGTCACGGTCTTCGCCAGCATCAACAACGTGGGAACCCTCGTCACCGGCCTCAGCCGAGTACTCGGAACCAGCATCGAAGACGGCGGCCGCAACATCGCCCGCTCGACCAACCCGACGGCAACCGCCGCCTACACGGAGGCCCTCGCCGCCAGCGACGACACCATCAAGTGCGAGGCATACCAGCGTGCACAGGAATCGGTACTCGAAGCGGTCGACTTCATCCCGCTGTCGACCAACCCGGCAACCATCGTGACGGCCGACGGGTTCAGCGTTCGCGCCCCCGGTGGCCGTGAGGACCTCACCACCCTCCGCATCCTCGGCTGATCCACCCCCGGTGGGCACCGTGACTGACGGTGCCCACCCCTTCCCACAGAGGAACAACTTGCTCGATCGAATCCGTTCTCCCTGGCTCTCCTTCCTGCTGTCCAAGGCGGGGGAGCTGCTGCTCGCGCTCTGCGTCCTTGTGCTCCTCACATTCCTGCTTGTGCAACTCGTCCCGGGTGACCCGGCACGTGTGGCCGCCGGTGTCGACGCCTCGGTGGCCGACGTCGAAGCGGTACGAATCAGGCTCGGACTCGACCAGCCGGTGCTGGCCCAGCTCTGGTCCTACGTCACCGGGCTGCTCAGCGGCGACTTCGGAACCTCGTTCCGCACCGGCCAGGACGTCTCCACCATCATCGGGGTGCGCCTCCCGTTCACCGTCTCGATCGCTTTCCTCGCCATCGGCGTCACCCTCGTGGTCGCCATCGCCCTTGGCCTCACCGTCGCCGGTCTCACCCGCGGAAACCGCAACCGCTGGCTCGACGTCTCCTTCAGCTGGCTGACCGCCGGCTTCCAGACCCTGCCGACCTACGTGGTCGGCGCCCTGCTTGTTGTGGTCTTCTCGGTCACCCTCGGCCTGCTTCCCGCCGCCGGCGCCAACAGCCCGGAATCCTACGTCCTGCCCACCATCGCCCTTGCGCTCGCCCCGATCTGCTCGGTCAGCCGGGTGGTGCGCCGCGAGGCCGCGAATGTGCTCGAGCAGGACTACATGCGCACCGCCCGCGGCTGGCGAATCTCGCTCGCCAAGCAGTACGCCGTCTACGCGCTGCCGAACCTGCTCGCCTCGACCCTGACCCTGTCCGGCCTTGTGCTCGCCTCGATGCTCGGCGGCGCCGTCATCGTCGAATCCGTCTTCGCCTGGCCGGGACTTGGCAACGGTGTTGTCGAAGCGATCATCGAACGCGACTACCCGGTCATCCGCGGCATCATCCTCGTGCTCGGCCTCATCGCCGCCCTGCTCAACATCGTTATCGACATCGTGCTCGCAACCATCGATCCACGCACCCTGCGATCCGGAAAGGCGTCATCATGACCGTCCTCACCGCCCCAGCCGCCCCGGCAGCTCCCGCCGCGGCCGGCACACGCCGCCGCCTGCACCCCATCCTGCTCAGCGGGATCATCCTGATGTCGCTGCTGATCCTTGTCGCGATCATCGCCCCGATCTTTTTGTCGGATGCTGCAGAGAAGCTCACCAGTGACACCCGGCTCGGCCCGTCGGCGCAGCATCCGCTCGGCACCGATGAGTTCGGCCGCGACCTGCTCGCCCGCGCCCTCGTCGCCACCCGCCTCACCCTGATCCTCACCGCGTTCGCCAGCGCCATGTCCGTACTTATCGGTGTCGCCATCGGAACGGCCGTCTGGATCGCCCCGGTTCGGGTGCGGAAGTTTGTGCTCAGCATCAACGCTGTGGCCGTCGCCTTCCCGTCGCTGGTACTCGCCCTAGTGATCGCCGCGATCCTCGGCGCCGGCGCCTGGACCGCCGCCGTGGCGATCGGCCTCGCCGGGATCCCGGCATTTGTGCGCCTCACCGCGAACATGGCCGCCCCCGTGATGGGCCGCGACTACGTCACCACCGCCCGCCTGCTTCGAGTGCCAAAGGCCCTCGTGGTGGTCCGCCACGTGATCCCCAACATCGGCGAACCGCTGCTGGTGCTTTCCGCGAGCAACTTCGCCGTCACCCTGGTGGAGCTCTCCGGCCTCTCGTTTATCGGCCTCGGCACGCAGTCGCCCGACTTCGACTTCGGCAAGCTGCTGAACGACGGGCTCGCCTCGATCTACGCGCAGCCCACCCAGATCCTCGGCCCGTCGATCATGCTGGTGCTCACCGGGCTTGCGGCCATGCTGATCGGTGACGGCCTCGCCGCCAGCAGCAACCCGCGCACCCGCCGCGGCGCCGGCAAAGCCACGCGCACGGGAACGCTGCGCCGCTCGACCCTGAAGACCGCAACGCCGATCGCCCCCGCGATGGAGGGTGCCGCCGTGTCGGTGCGGAACCTCACCATCCAGTCCGCCAGTGGGCTGAAGCTTGTCACCGACCTGTCGTTCGACGTCGCCGGTGGCGAAATCGTGGGGCTCGTCGGTGAGTCCGGATCGGGAAAGTCACTCACCGCGATGGCCCTGGCCGGCTTGGTTCCCGAGGGCGTTATCGCCACCGCCGACCGGCTCGACGTTGTTGGCCACGACATGCTCGGCACCGTCACGGCCGGGTCCCTCGCCCGCGACATCGCGCTGGTCTACCAGGACCCGATCTCCACCTTCAACCCCGCACTGCGCCTCGACACCCAGCTCACCGAGATCGCCCGCTCGCACCTCGGGCTGTCGAAAAAGGCCGCCCGCACGGCGCTGGCCGAACGCTTCGAGCAGTTGCGCATCACCAATCCCGAACGCCGCGGCCGGCAGCATCCGCACGAATTGTCCGGGGGGATGCTGCAGCGGGCGATGATCGCCTCCTCGCTGCTTGCCAAGGCGAAGCTGCTTGTCGCCGACGAGCCGACCACCGCGCTCGACGTGACAGTGCAGGCCGAAGTGCTCAAGCAGTTTGTGCAGGCCAGCCGCGACCTGAACGCCTCCGTGCTGTTCATCTCGCACGACCTCGGTGTTGTCGAGGCGCTCTGCGACCGGGTGCTCGTAATGTACCGCGGGCAGATCGTGGAAGAACTCACCCGGGAGCAACTGCGGTCGCGCACCGTGGAGCATCCGTACACCAAAACCCTGCTGAAGGCAGCCGAATACGTTGAGGGTGTCCGATGAGTGCAACCGTTCCGACCACCACACACGCTGCTTCCATCGCCGCCTCGACCATCCTCGAGGTGGAGAACCTCGAGGTGGTATTTGGTTCAGGACCGCACAGGACCCGGGCGCTGAAGGGCATCTCACTGTCGCTCGCCGAGGGCAGCTCACTCGGCATTGTGGGCGAGTCCGGGTCGGGCAAATCGACCCTCGCGAAGGTGCTGGTGGGGATCAACCCGATCACCTCCGGTCGTGTGGTGGTCGGCGGGCAGGAACTCGTGGTCGGCCGGCAGCAGCTGGCGCTCGACCGCTCGCTGATCCAGATGATCCCGCAGGACCCGTACTCGTCGCTGAGCCCGCGGCGCACCGCCGGCCAGGCAATCGCCGAGGCCATCGAGCCGCGCCGCGCGCATGTCGCCGGGCACCGGGCCCAGATCCTCGAGTGGCTCGACCGGGTCGAACTGCCCGCCGCATCGATCGACAAGTTCCCGTACGAATTCTCCGGCGGCCAGCGCCAGCGCATCGCCATCGCCCGGGCGCTCTGTGTGCGCCCGCGGGTAGTGATCGCCGACGAGATCACCTCGGCGCTCGACGTGTCCGTGCAGGCCGAGGTGCTCGAACTGCTCGCCCAGCTGCGGGTCGAGCTGAACCTCAGCATGCTGTTTATCTCGCACAACCTCGCGGTCGTTCGGCACGTCAGCGACCGGGTCGCGGTGCTGAACCACGGCGAAATCGTGGAGGACGGCGACGTCGAACAGGTCTTCACCAACCCGGCCGCCGAGTACACCCGTTCGCTGCTGGACTCGGTTCCCGGGGCTCCCGGCTTCGACATCGGCACCTAGCAGCATCCGCCCGGCACCACCGGGCGCCCACCAGGACACACCGTCCGCGCTTTATCCGCTTCGCAACCAGCACATCGGGGACATTTTGAGAATCGACGCAATTTTCGACAACGGCCGCATCCGCACGCTTGACGAGAGCCGCCCACAGGCCACCAAGATGGGGGTGTTGAACGGCAAAATCGTCGGCTTCGACGAAGAGCTGCAGGGTGTCACCGCCGACCGCGTCATCGACCTCGGCGGCGCCCCGGTGCTGCCTGGTTTCCACGACGCGCACTTCCACGGCACCCTCACCGGCGCCCGCCTCGCCTCCCTCGACGTGCGCTCCACAAAGGCGCCGACCCTCGACGCGCTCTACGCCGCGGTGCGCGACTTTTCCGCGAAACTGCCCGAGGGCACCATCGTTAAGGCGTCCGGCTACGACCAGAACATCACCGGCGCGCACCCCACCGCCGAGGGACTGGATGCTGCCTCGGGCGGCCGCCCCGTTGTTGTCGACCATGTCTCCGGCCACATGACCGTGATCAGCACGGCGATGTTCGCCCTCGCCGGGTATCCCGGACGGGTCGGGGTACCCAATGTCGCCGGCGGCCACGTCGAGCGGGACGCGGACGGCCGCGTCGTTGGCCTGCTGCAGGAGAACGCCCAGGAGCTCTACCGCCACCTCACCGCGAAGGAATCCGTCGCGGAGGCCCGCCACAACCTCGGCCTCACCTCAGAGCAGGCGGTACGTTACGGACTGACCAGCATCACCGAACCCGGCGGCTACAACCCCGTTGTCACCTACCTCGACGCCGTCGAGCAGGACATCTTCCAGCCCCGCATCACCGTGATGCCGTTTGTTGAACGCCTGCACGACATCGACCTGTTCCGCGGTGCCGGCGAGTGGCTCGGTTTCGACCAGGGCTTCCGCACCGGTTTCGGCGATGACCGTGTCAAGCTCGGCCCGGTCAAAATCGTCTCGGACGGCTCCCTGATCGGACGCTCCGCCGCAATGCACCACTGCTACCACGGCGAGCCCGAGAACAGCGGGTTTATGCGGTTTGAGCGGGACGAACTGATCGAGAAGATCGGTGCGGCCCACCGGGCCGGCTGGACCGTCGCCACCCACGCCATCGGCGACGCCGCGGTCGACCACGCCCTCGACGGCATCGAGGCCGCACACCGGGACACCCCGCGTGGCCCGGTGCGCCACCGCATCGAGCACTTCGCCGTCGCCAGCGACGAGCAGATCGCCCGCGCAGCATCCCTCGGCGTGATCGCGGTCCCGCAGGGTCGCTTCATCTCCGACTTCGGCGACGGTATGGCCGCCGCCCTCGGGGCCGAGCGCACCGAGCACTGCTACCGCATGAAGTCGCTGCTCACCGCGGGAATGGTGCTGCCCGGCTCGACCGACTCGCCGATCTCCGACGGTAACCCGATCCTCAGCATCCACGACATGGTCAACCGCCGGACGGCCTCCGGAATGCTGTTTGGTGCGAGCGAACGCCTCACCATCGCCGAAGCGGTGCGCGCCTACACCTTCGGCTCGAACTACGCCGTCGGTGAGGAGAAGCGCAAGGGAACCCTCGCCCGCGGCTTCCTCGCCGATTTTGTGGTGCTCTCCGACGACCTGCTGGCCACCGCCGACGAAAACATCCGCGATGTCACCATCGGGGCCACCGTTATCGGCGGAAAAATCGTCTACAACCAGGCCGGCCTGTCCGACTGATCATGGATGCTGCGTGGCAGGAACTTGCGGCAAGCCTCGGCGAGGCGTTCAGCGGTGATCCGCTGCGGGTGGAGCAGTTCTCCCGGGATGCCTCCCGAGCGCTGCCCGACGGCGCCCCGCGCGGTGTAGTCCTGGCGCGTGATGCCGCGGACGTGCGCACCGCGGTGCTCTGGGCCAACAAACACTCCATCCCGGTGTCCGTCCGCGGCGCCGGCAGTGGCCTCAGCGGGGGAGCGGTCGGCTACGCCGGCGGCCTCGTGATCTCGCTGGCCGGCCTCACCGACATCATCGATATCGACCCGGCTGCCCGCACCGCGGTGGTGCAGCCGGGGGTGCTCGTCGCCGACCTCGATGCCGCCGCGAACACCCACGGGCTGATGTATGCGCCCGACCCGGTGAGCGCAGAGTGGTGCACCATCGGCGGCTCGGTGGCGACCAACGCGGGCGGCCTGCGCTGCCTCGCACACGGGGTCACCCGCGACGCCGTCACCGGCCTGCAGCTGGTGCTCGGCGACGGGCGGCTGTTGCGCACCGGAAGCGCGACCCGCAAAAACAGTACTGGGTACGACCTCACCGGCCTTTTTGTTGGCTCCGAGGGAACCCTCGGTGTTATCACCGAGGTCACCGTGCGCCTTGTCCCGCTACCGAAGGGCGAGCGCAGAACCTTCCGCGCCGAGTTCGCCAGCCTGCGCGACGCCGGCGACGCCGTGATGGCAATCATGTCGTCAACAGTCACCCCCGAACTGCTCGAGCTGCTCGATGCCAACTGCCTCGAACTGATCGAACGCCACTTCCCGGGCAGTGTCGAACCGGGCTCCCGGGCGACGCTGGTCGGCCAGGTTGTTGGACTCACCGCCGACGAGGATGCTGCGGAGCTGGTGCGCCGCTGCCTCGCGGTCGGCGCCGTTGCAGCCGCCGCCAGCGACAACAGCGACCTGCTCGAGACGAGGCGCCGGATCAACCCGGCGCTCAGCGCCGAAGGGCTTGCCGCCTCCTGCGACGTGGCAGTGCCGCTGCGCCGCCTCGCCGACATGTTCGACGAGATCGCCCGCATCGAAAAAGAGTTCGGGGTGAGGGTGAACACCTTCGCCCATGCCGGCGACGGCAACCTGCACCCGGCGCTGAACCTCGCCAACGACACCGAGGAGGAGCACGGGAAGATGGAACTCGTGTTCGACGAGATCACCCGCGCCGCCATCCGGCTCGGCGGGGTGGTGTCGGGCGAGCACGGTATCGGTTCCCTCAAAGTCGACCTCGCACGCGAGCAGTTCGACCCGGTGAGCGCGGCACTTTTCGGGGACCTCAAAACCCTGTTCGACCCGAACCGCATCCTGACCCCGGGCCGCGCGATTTAGCGCCGGCACGACGAGGCGGTGGTCCACTAACGCCGTGGCCATGCCACACCTGTGCGGCGAAATACAACCCGTCCGCCCGTGGACGCACATCGGCGCAGCGTGTTTTATCCTTCAATCTCCGTGAAGGTTCGACAATGCGTTTCGCAAGGAGTCCCCATGACCGTGACCAGCTCAGATGTCGCCCAACTCGTGATCCGCACCGGGGTGGGTTCCGCCCTCTTCGCCCACGGGGCGCAGAAACTTCTCGGCTGGTTCGGCGGTGGTGGCCCCGAGGGCACCGCGCAGTACTTCGAAGCGGTGGGAATCCAGCCGGGCAAGTATTCCGCGATCGCCTCCGGCATTGCCGAAGGGGTTGGCGGGGCAGCGCTGGTGCTGGGGCTCGGCACTCCCGCCGCCGGGGCGGCGGTTGCCGGCAACATGGCGGTTGCCGCAGCGCAGCACACCCCGAAGGGATTTTTCAATGCCGACGGCGGCTTCGAATTCCCCGCGCTGCTTGGGCTGATCGCCGCCGGCTTCACCCTGGGTGGGCCAGGCAAACTCTCCCTCGACCACGCCCTCGGCGACGTGTTCAACAAACCGTGGATGCGCGGCGTCGCGGTTGTCTCGATCATCCCCGCCGCGGCGACCATCATCTACCTGCAGCGCAAGGCGCAGCAGAACGCCCCGGCGGTCGACGACGGTCCCGGCGACGAGGTGTACGAGTAGGCAGGTCGGACACAGGCAAACCGGCGGCTGTATTGTGGCGATCTCCGCGTTCGACACCACCGCGACCATCACCGACCCGGGCTTCTTCGCCCGGATGTACACCCGCGGATTCCGGCTCTACATCCTGCATTCCACCGACTGGGGTGCGGCCACACCCTGGTATCGCACCGAGGCACAGCTTTCACTGGCGCTCGACGCCGGCCTGAAAATTGCGGCCTACACCCGCGATCCCCGGCATTGGCGCAACGGCATCGAGGCCTGCGGCATCCACTACACACAACTGCAGTTCTTCGCACTCGACATCGAGACTGACCCGGGTATCCCCGTCACCCGCGCCATGGTCGACGGTGTCGCCTCGCTCGGCGTGCGCCCGGTCATCTACTCAGGCTCCGGTATGTACCCCGGCATTATGGGTGACAGCACCGAATTCGCCGATGTGCCGCTGTGGGACACCGATACCAGTGCTCCCCACCCCCTCGAACTGGTGGATGCTTTCCGCGCCGACCTGCAACATCCGACGCCGGTCGCTTACAACGGCTGGAACACGCCGGCGAACCCGCGGATCGGGGTGCAGCAGGCATTCGAGGTTGTTATCGACGGTATACCGGTCGACCTGAACGCGTTCGACCTCGATTTGCTCGAGGTGCTCGATCGAAAGTCGCGGGGCGCCGGTGTGGTTGCGCCGGCTTAGATCGGGCCGGCGGAGAATCGGGCCCGCCAGCCAAACTGCCGGCGGCGTTGGCTCCACATTGTGCGATTCGCCGCGCAAAGAGCGGACAATCTCCAGCGCGTGATCTCGCGCAGAGGCCGGAACCAGTAGATGGTCCCTGCCTCAAGTCTTGAACGGATGCTCGGAAATAAACAGCGGGTGTCGAATTTCCCAGCAGATGCGGAAGTAGCGTCGGTCCGTATTCCGGATCTGAAAGAACGGGAATTGCGGTGGTAATACCTGTTTCTGGCCGGCCTTTTGGGAAGCGCGATGCGGAAAATACGTCCTCCCAGCCCTTCCCGGGTGAGCCGCATTGTTCGAAAGGAAATTAGCTGAAGCTGTTCCGAAAAACGTGAGTCGGGCTGACAATGGGTAGGTCCAGCGTCGGGCCCGTCTCTCGGTGTCGGAATTGTAGTTTCTGAACAATTTCCTGGTGACGAAGGAGTCTCCTGATATGACAACAATGCAACCGTCGCACGGAGCTGCGACTTCCACTCCGCTGCCACCGCTGACGGACGGCCCGCACATGCGGCGTCTCGGTGTGGTGGCCCTCATCGCCACGTTCGGCGGCCTGCTCTTCGGCTACGACACGGGTGTGATCAACGGCGCCCTCGCACCGATGACCGAAGAGCTCGGACTCACCCCCTTCACGGAGGGTGTCGTCACCTCGGCACTGCTCTTCGGAGCCGCGGCCGGTGCGATCGGTGGCGGCCGGCTCTCCGACGGATGGGGACGTCGGAAGACCATCATCCTGCTCGCGGCCCTCTTTTTCTTCGGCACCCTTGCCTGTGTGTTCGCGCCGTCGTTCGAGGTAATGGTCTTCGGCCGCATCTTGCTCGGTCTCGCCGTTGGTGGAGCATCCGGTGTGGTCCCCGTCTTTCTCGCGGAACTCGCGCCCTACGAGATCCGAGGCAAGATCGCCGGCCGCAATGAGCTGATGATTGTGATCGGCCAGCTGTCCGCCTTTGTGGTCAACGCCATCATCGGAACCGTCTGGGGTGAGCAGGGCGGTGTCTGGCGCGTAATGCTCGCCGTCTCGGCTGTTCCGGCGATCGCGCTGTTTGTGGGGATGCTCCGGGTGCCGGAATCTCCTCGCTGGCTGATCTCCAAAGGCCGCATCGAGGAAGCCCTCGAGGTGCTGAAAATGGTGCGCTCGAAGGACCGGGCCGAAGCCGAGATGGCCGAGGTGAAGCACCTGGCGGACGAGGAGAAGGAGTCGATGGTCGGCGGCTGGGCGTCGCTGAAAGACAAATGGATCCTGCGCATTGTGCTGGTCGGCATCGGCCTCGGGGTTGCGCAGCAACTCACGGGGATTAACTCGATCATGTACTACGGCCAGACGGTGCTGACCGAGGCGGGCTTCAGCTCGCAGGCAGCCCTCATCGCCAACATCGCCCCCGGTGTTATCGCCGTCATCGGTGGTCTCATCGGCCTCCGCTTGATGCAGGTCCTCAACCGCCGCACCACATTGCTGATCGGCTTCAGCCTTACCACCACGATGCACTTTTTGATCGGTATCGCTTCGGTCGCCCTGCCGGTGGGCAGTCCGGCACGTCCCTACGTGATCCTCATCCTGGTTGTCGCATTTGTCGGCTCGATGCAGACGTTCCTCAACATCGCGGTCTGGGTCATGCTCTCCGAGATCTTCCCGCTGTTCATCCGGGGCTTCGCGATCGGCATCTCGATCTTCTGCCTCTGGATCGCGAACGCGTTCCTCGGTCTCTACTTCCCCACCCTGGTGGCGAGTGTCGGGATCACCGGCACGTTCTTCCTGTTCGGGATAGTTGGGGTGCTGGCGTTGATCTTCATCTACACGCAGGTGCCGGAAACCCGCGGCCGCACCCTGGAGGCGCTGGAGGAGGATGTCACCACCGGCGCGATCTACACCGTGCACCACAAAAACTAAGGACGTACGGAAACCTGAACACCGTCCGAAGAGGGACGCTGGCACTGCCGGCGTCCCTCTTTCCTGTTGAGGTCGGGGCCACGAACCTCCGGAGCCCTGTCCGGTTCGCCGCCCCGCGACATCTCTGCGTGGATTTGTCATAACAATACGACAAGTCGTAAATGCGTTGTCCTGGACAGTTCCGCTGGGGGAATTGCCAGCCAACAATAGAGAAGTCCAGCGTCGGGCTTCACTCTCGTCGTCGGTATCGGATTGTCCATCATCAATTTCGGTGACGAAGGAGTCTCCTGTTATGACCACAATGAAACCGTCGCACGGTGCGGCGACATCCATTCCCCTTCCGCCCCTGACCGAGGGGCCGCATATGCGGCGACTCGGTGTCGTCGCCCTCATCGCGACCTTCGGCGGCCTGCTCTTCGGCTACGACACGGGCGTGATCAACGGCGCCCTCGCCCCGATGACCATCGACCTAGGGCTGACACCGTTCACCGAGGGTGTTGTCACCTCGGCACTGCTCTTCGGTGCGGCCGCGGGTGCCATCGCCGGCGGACGCCTCTCCGACGGCTGGGGGCGCCGCAAAACGATCCTGCTGCTCGCGGTGCTGTTCTTCTGCGGCACCCTCGCCTGCGTCTTCGCACCCACCTTCGAGGTAATGGTCTTCGGCCGCATCCTGCTCGGCCTCGCCGTCGGTGGAGCATCCGGCGTTGTTCCCGTCTTCCTTGCCGAACTCGCCCCCTATGAGATCCGCGGCAAGATTGCCGGCCGTAACGAGCTGATGATCGTGATCGGCCAGCTCGCTGCCTTTGTGGTCAACGCCATTATTGGCACCGTCTGGGGAGAGCAGGATGGTGTCTGGCGCATCATGCTCGCCGTGTCCGCCGTTCCGGCGGTCGCCCTGTTTGTGGGGATGCTGCGGGTTCCGGAATCGCCGCGCTGGCTGATCTCCAAGGGCCGCATCGACGACGCGCTCGCAGTGCTGAAAACAGTCCGCTCCGACGATCGCGCCGAAGCGGAGATGGAAGAGGTCAAGCACCTCGCCGAGGAAGAGAAGGCCACGCAGGTCGGCGGCTGGGCGTCGCTGAAAGACAAGTGGATCCTGCGCATCGTGCTGGTCGGCATCGGCCTCGGCGTCGCACAGCAGCTCACAGGCATCAACTCGATCATGTACTACGGCCAGACGGTGCTGACCGAGGCCGGCTTCGACCAGCGGGCCGCGCTGATCGCCAACGTCGCCCCCGGGGTGATCGCCGTGATCGGAGGCCTCATCGGCCTTCGCCTCATGCAGGTTCTCAACCGCCGCACCACCCTGCTGATCGGCTTCAGCCTCACCACCACCATGCACTTCCTGATCGGCATCGCGTCCCTGCTCCTGCCGATCGGCAACGAAGCCCGTCCCTACGTCATCCTCATCCTTGTTGTCCTGTTCGTCGGCTCCGTGCAGACGTTTTTGAACATCGCGGTCTGGGTGATGCTCTCCGAGATCTTCCCGCTGTTTATCCGCGGCTTCGCCATCGGAATCTCGGTGTTCTGCCTCTGGATCGCCAACGCCTTCCTCGGGCTCTACTTCCCGACCCTGGTGGCGAGCGTGGGAATCACCGGATCCTTCTTCCTCTTCGGAGTGATCGGTATCGTGGCGTTGATCTTCATCTACACGCAGGTTCCGGAAACCCGCGGCCGCACACTGGAGGCGCTGGAGGAGGATGTCACCACCGGCGCGATCTACACCGTGCACCACAAGGGTTAGGGCGCATACAAACACCGTCGCGCAAGTGAACGGGGCACCAGCAGTGCTGGTGCCCCGTGTTTGTGTTCGGCAGGGGTTGTCTGCAGGAGCGTCGCCTCAGCCGATCCGCTCGGCGAGGGCCACAATGATTCCCTCCGGGCCGCGTACATAGGCCATCTGCCAGGTGTCCTCATACCGGCCGATGCCACCGACCAGGCCGTACCCTTCTGTCGCCAACCGGTCGACCTGCGCCTGTAGGTCGTCCACTTCGAAGGAGACACTGCGCAACCCCAACTCGGTCGCCATGGCGGTGGGCGATCCTGATTCTGATTCCGGCTCCGGTTCCGGCCTGACGAAGCTGGACAGCTCCACCCCGGTGCCCCCGCCGGGTGGTTTCAGCATCACGATCTCGGTGCGGGAATCGGGGATGGCGATGACGGTGTCAATAAAATCGCCTTCCACAAACGTGCGGCCCTCAACCTCGAGACCGAGGCCGATAAAAAACTCCGTCGCCCGGTCGAGGTTCCTGACGGTGATTCCAACGTGGTCGAACCGGAGAACTGGCGACATAAACACGGCCTTTGTCGAGGTGGTGCGGGATGACTTTCACCGGAGCCTACTGCGCCTGTGTTGTCGAGAGTAGCCCCGGGGGGATGCTGCGGTCGAGGCACTGGCCGGACATTGCGGTACAGCGGCGGCAGATGAATCCTTCCCTCCCTTGTAAAGCGGCGTCCAGTTCCCTATGCTGTGGTAAACGCTTTCCAAAGCCGTGGCGCAGGCACGGCTTCTACCCAGAAATGAGCAGACCATGTCAACGCCGACACTCACGAAGCCCGCCGGGGCACCCGCTGTCACCACGGAGACGCCCACCATCGGCATCATCCTGAACGGTGCGACCGGCCGGATGGGCTACCGCCAGCACCTGGTGCGCTCCATCCTCGCCATCCGTGACGCCGGGGGAGTGCTGCTCAGCGACGGTACCCGCGTGCAGGTCGACCCGATCCTGGTCGGTCGCAGCGAGAAGACGCTCAAGGAGATCGCCGACCGCCACGGCATCGAGAATTACACCACCGACCTGGATGCCGCGCTGGCCAACGACCGCTACCCGATCTACTTCGACGCCCTGGTCACCAAGGCGCGCGTGCCCGCCATCTCCAAGGCCGTCGCCGCCGGAAAGCACATCTACACCGAGAAGCCCACCGCCGAGAACTTCGAGGCCGCCGTCGAGATCGCGCGCCTCGCCAAGGCGAAGGGCATCAAAAACGGGGTTGTCCACGACAAGCTCTACCTGCCGGGCATCGTCAAGCTCAAGCGCCTGATCGACTCGGGCTTCTTCGGCCGCATCCTGTCGGTGCGCGGCGAATTCGGCTACTGGGTCTTCGAGGGCGACTGGCAGCCCGCGCAGCGCCCGAGCTGGAACTACCGCACTGAAGACGGCGGCGGCATCATCGTCGACATGTTCCCGCACTGGAACTACGTGCTCGAGAACCTCTTCGGCCGGGTGGAATCGGTTTATGCCCAGGCGAAGACCCACATCCCCACCCGCTGGGATGAGAAGGGCGAGCCCTACGAAGCCACCGCCGAGGATGCCGCGTACGCGGTCTTCGAACTCGAAGGCGGCATCACCGCACAGCTGAACTCGAGCTGGGATGTGCGGGTCAACCGCGACGAACTTGTCCAGTTCCAGGTGGACGGCACCCACGGCAGCGCCGTTGTTGGGCTCTTCGGCTGCAAGATCCAGCCGCGCAACGCCACCCCGAAGCCGGTCTGGAACCCTGACCTCGCCGACACCCACAACTACGCGAACGACTGGATCGAAGTTCCCACCAACGAGGTGTTCGAAAACGGCTTCAAGGTGCAGTGGGAGCAGTTCCTTCGGCACGTGCTCGAAGACGCCCCGCACACCTACGACTTCCTCGCCGGCGCGAGCGGTGTGCGCCTGGCCGAGGCGGGCCTCGAGTCCTCCGCGACCGGCCGCCGTATCGACCTCGAGCCGCTCAACTGATGGCGCACCACTCCGACGGCGCCACCCGGCTCATCTCCCCCGATGGCACGGTGACGCCGCGCACCCTCGCGCCCGGCCTGGCTTTCAGTAAACCGACGGCGCCGCTGCGCTCCCGTGTCGCCTACGCCGCCGCGCACGTGGTGCCGAAACCGTTCGCCGACAACACCCCGGGGCAGCCCGCCGACCTCGACTGGGACGCGACGCTCGCCTACCGCCACCACATCTGGTCGTGGGGTCTCGGGGTT
>Ga0247735_1000081_pt1 | contig 54581 bp, 89 predicted proteins | sample UWRJL178409R2_FD_180934 | JGI IMG/M metagenome (GOLD analysis project Ga0247735, IMG submission 180934) | Plant litter microbial communities from Arlington Agricultural Research Station in Wisconsin, United States - UWRJ-L178-409R-2 | ecosystem: Environmental > Terrestrial > Plant litter >... | reverse complement strand
AGGCGCCTTCGATCATCACGGAGCCGGTGCGCTCGTCGATGATAAAGAGATGGTATTCCGGCCAGCAACGGATCTCGCCATCTTCCAGCCCATGCAGATAGCGTTCGCCGGTGCGGATCTCATAGGCTCGCGGCCCTTGGACCTCGACGGCGCGGTCGTATCGACCGATCTTTAAGCCACTCATCGCGCCACCTCTGTCGTTTTCGGAATCCCGTCGTGCTGCACGCCGTCGAGCAGGCGACCGGCGGCTTTCTTGCCGACCCGACACATGAAGCGACATCGCTCGCCGGCTTCAGGTGGCCAATTCGTCGGGCCACCATAGAAATGCCCGTCTGGGTCAAGCCACGCACCATCGCGCGCGCCGCCGTCGTATGGCGCGTATTCGCCCCATTGCTTGAACAGGAACGGCACGCTGGCAGCGGCGCACTGATCGCGCAGGCTCCGCGCCCAGTCAGGGTGCATCGGCCGCGCGTGTGCGCCGCTCTCACCGCCAACGATGATCCAGTCTAGCGCGGCGAGCCATTCGTCGCGAAGCACGACAGCGCCAAGCAGCGGCTCCATCGACAGGCCAATCCACGGAATGCCAATGGCCTTCTTGAGTGCGATCAGGCGAGGAATATCTCGATCGGCTTCCGATTGATCGACGATGGAGACCATCAGGCCCGCGTGAGCCGGCCACGCCGCGTTGATCGACGCCAACCGCTTCTCGACGACTGAGATGCGCTTCGTGACGATCTGTATCGCCAGCGCGTCGCAGGCGCAGATATGTTGCCACGCCTCCGACAGCCATTCGATCGGAACTTCGGTGTCGAACAGGTCAGACATAGATTGAATGAAGACCCGTCGGCGCGGTGTCGCTACGAACTTGCCGATATAGTGGTCGGCTGCCCACCACGATGCCCCGTTGTGGAGCTTGTAGAGCAGCTTGACCGCGCTCTTGATCTGGCGGCGTGCGGTGCCAAGGCCCCAAGCCAGCCCGGTGCGCTTTGCCCACGCCTCGGCGTAGCAATGGTCGCAGCCGGGGCCGACCTTGGTGCAGCCCCACCAAAAATTAACGGTGCTGTCGGTCCATTCGATCGCGCTATTCTCAGCCACAAGCCACCTCCGCGCGCCGCGCCTCGGTTTGATCGATCGCCGACAGGAGGGCTCGCTCTGCGGCATAAGCACTGCCGTTCCAGTCCTTCACCTCGTAGACCGTGCCGTCGCGCATCGTGATCCGCAGCTTCGTGTAGCTGTGACCCCGATCCCATTTCATGTGCGAGACGTCGGCTGCGCGCAGCCAAGCGTCTTCGATCCGAACCATTGCGCTGGTCTCAGCCACGGTCGTTCTCCTCGGCTGGCACCAATTTCGTGCCGCCATCCGGGGCCACGACGTATACCGGAAGGCCGCCTAGAACGGCGGAGTCCCAAAGGGCATGTGCTCCATCCCGATAGGGCGTGCACGAGCGCGGCTCGCTGTGCCGCCACGGCGGCGCGCCGCTTCCACCCACCCTCGTGCGGCCGAGTTCAATGACGGCATGCCCGGTCTTGGCGTCGTTGCGGATATCGAACTCGCGCAATGGCAGGACGAGTTCATACGAGCACGCCCACTCGTACCGTTCATCGCCGTTCTCCCAGCGGAGTTGAAGGCGTGGTGCCGGCAACCCTTGCGGTAGCCGCGCGGCGCCCGCATCGTACCGCACGCGCAGGACATTGCGCATTTCGGCAATGACTGCGTCGATCGATTCCTGCGCTTGACGCTGCATTGACCGGAACACGGGCATCAGCGCTCGCGCGGCGATGTGCGATGCTTTCTCAGCCACGGAGCACCTCCGCAGCGTTCCAGCGCGCCTCATCCACCTCGATCGGCGGACGGTGCGAGTTGACGGAGAGAAGCACCTTGCCATCGCGCGGCGCGACGCGCGCCAGCCTGCGGGCTTCGACATAGTGGCCGGTCGCGACCAGGACGCGCCGCTTTTCGCTGGGCATGGATGGCCTCACGGATTGGGGAAGGATGCGGAAGCCGTCATCGAGACGGCTTGGATCGGCGCGCCGGCGCAACTTTTCCGCCAGCACACGCCCGATCAGGTCATGATCCGCGCGGAAGAAGATGACGCCGGCGCCCGGCATCACGCCGCCTCGCGCTTGCGGCCCAAGCCGCTCTTGAGCGCAAGAGCGCGCCGCGTCGCCGCATACTCAGGAGCTACCATCGGATAGTCCGAAGGCAGGTCGAAAGCGACCCGGTAGCTCTCCGGGGTATAGCCGTGCAGGCCGATGTGCCGACGCAGCATCTTGTACGGCTTGCCATCGATCGCGCTGATGATGCCGGCCGGCTTGATCGACGATCTCACCGATCCAGTGAAGGCGCGGACTGGCGCGCCCGCGGGCGAGGCTTGCGCGACACCGCCTGCGGCAGGCTGCGCGCCGGCGCGTTCGAGCGCCTCGTAAACGCTCGCGATCAGGCCCGGCAGGTCCGTGGTCGTCACGAGGTTGCTGCTGATGCACCCGCCAACGATGCCAGCCGTGAGGCCAAGGATATGGGTGCGGTGGTCGGACATGGGTATTTCTCCTGCTGAAACCGGCTGGTGCCGGGGTTGATGAAGGGTTGGCCGCGATCAGCGCCCGATCGGCCTGCAGTTCGGCCCGACTCCCAGATGCTCCGCATACGGGGAGCCGCAGAACGGGCAGAAGCTGGCGAACAGCGCGAGCGCGGCCTTGCCGTCACGGAAGGTTTTGACACGCTCGGTAGCGATCATGGCCCGCTCGCGCTGGTCTTCGCCGAGCATGAGCGGGAGCGTAATGCGTGTATTGTGCTCGGCCAACATGGTGTTGACCTGCTCGATGCATCCGCAGCTCACGAGAAATAATACCAAGGAGCGGCAAACTCCAACGCGATCCCCGCCCACAGGAGCGTCGACACGAGCCACGATTCATTCGAATGCCGGACGGCTTCGGCGATCTTGTCACGGTAATCCATCACGCTTGAACCCTTCCCCATCCACGGGCTTTCTTCGGGTGGTGCGTCCATCCATCGGCGAGGACGAGTTTCGCGATGCCGGCCGGGGCCAGGATCTTGATGCGACCGTCGGCGCGTCGCCCGAGGACGGGGCAATCGTATTCATGGATCGGTGCGGGCAAATCGACGCCCCACCACGTCTCATCGCGAGAAGCGGGGCGCATCACCCGGATGGCCTCTGCCGTGTCGGGGCTCAGCCCGCGTACGACCATCTCGTAGAGCTGCGCGTCAGAGTAGCGCGCGCCCTCGCCCCATGAGCCGATCCACGGGCTCATTGGCTTCGACGGCGTGACGCGAAATGCGGCCGGTTGCAGCACCGGAGGGCGCGGCTCGCAGGTCACTGCGCAAGAACCTTGATGGTGACCGCAGCCACGCCGAGCCAGAACACGGTCGCGTAGACGGCGATCACGCGCCAAGCCCAAACGTACACGGTCGTTCCACGATACGGATTCATGCCGAATATCCTGTGTAGAGGAGACTGGCCGCCTGGGCGGCTGCGGCGTCACGCACGGCGCGCGCGGCGATCTGCTGGGCCTTCTCGAGCGCCTTGGCTGCGGCCTCGGCCTTGGATGCCGTGGCGGCACACTCTTCGCCGAGCGCCTTGGACATCTGGACCGAAGAGGGCCGGCGCCGGAGCTTCGCGCGCAACGTCGATTGTGCCGAGAGGAGCACGACGAGGCCATTCCCGTCGATCGCGAGCTTCGCGGCGCGGCCGTGGATGATCGAAAGCTGGTCGAGCATCTGCGCGCGCGCCGCGTTATAGGCGTCGAACTTGAGCACCTTGTCGAGGCGCCCACTGTCGCGCTTGGCGGCGCGGTACGCCTCGAATGCCGGAGCGAGGTCGGCAAGCGCCTGCTGAAGATCGGGATCGTTGCGGATCATGCGACCGCCCCGCGCTGATGTTCCGCATTGGCGGACAGATCACGCTCCCACGCGGCCCGGCCCGGCCATTCGACCCAGTAGACCGAGGCCAGCGCGACGGCGTCCGCCATCGGCAGCGCCTTTTCGAAAGTCAGCCAGCCGACATTGTGCTGCTGCTTGTGGCAGTCATCGCAAAGCGGGATGCAATGCTGATCGGCGACCTTCGTGGCGACGCCCTTGCCGCCTGCGTGGTCGACGTGCGCCGCCACGATCGGGTTCTCGATCTCGCCAGCCGGCGCCGAGCAGCACGCACACGGCAGTTTGCGCAGCCAGCGCTTGAATTCCTCGGCGCACTTCCATGCCGGGCGACCGGCGCGGGGCGGCTTGCGGGTCTGGAACGCTGATCGCGGCAACCGGCTCATGCGGACACCACGCGGTAGGCGATGATGTCGTGACTGCCGAGATCGTGGGTCCAAATGAACCGAAATCGCCCGTCATCGGCAATTTCAGGCTCATCCTGCGAGGCTTTTTCACGGCTCTCGCAGCGAAACTGGACCTGCAAAAAATCATTGGGATGAACCGGACATTCACCGCCGGCCCACTCGATCCAATCTGTGCTGGCCTGCGCCATGTACCGTGCCTCCGTCGCCATGTGGCGTTGGAGGTGTTATGTGGGATATTTCACACGGCGTCAAGCGGGACCTGTGAAATATCCCATTCTTATTTTCCGGTCGGCGTCGGCATCTCGATCAACGACGCGGCATAATGAATAAGACAGGCGCGGCCCATATGACCTCCATATTCGGCATATCCGCAGCATTGAGCGATAGTAGCGTATACCGATCTGGCTCGGTCCCTGCGGTGAGGCGCTTCAAATATGTTCCGCCATCTCCGCAGTTGATGGCGCAATATTGCCCGAGATATTCGGCGAGAACCCCGTCATGGTCCCGGCGCACGTAGATTATGTCTCCCGGCTCATACTTCGGCAGCATCGAGTCGCCAGACACCTTGAGGGCCATTAGCGGCCCGGGGGCCAGAGGCGGGCGCGGGACCGTCTCGTATTCGTGATCGTCCTTGAAGAACGCAATCCTGCCGCCAGCACCGATCTCGCCCAACAATGGAACGGCGTCCGGCCCGCTGATCTGCTCGAATGTCACATCAAGCGCTTCGGCAACCTTGTGCAAAGTGCCGATCCCCGGATTCTCGGTGCGCTCCAATAGATCGCGGATCGCGGTGACTCCAACGCCCGCCTGGATTGAGAGCTTCCGGCGGCTAAAACCCTTCCGCTCCATTTCGGCTTCGATGCGGTCGCGGATGAGCTGGATGTTGAGTGAGGTTGCCATGTGGGAAATATCGCACGTCCGTGCTGCGCTGAGGGAGTGACGAAATATCCCACGCCGCTGGGCTTGACCGTGGGAAATATCCCACATATCATGCGACCCATGATGGATGACCTGCTCCCCGCTATTGAGGACTTTATCGCTCAGCATGGCATGAGCGAGTCCACGTTTGGCGATGCCGCGTTGCGCGATCGCCATTTTGTCCGGCAGCTTCGTTTGCAGCGCGAACCGCGCCGCGCGACTGTGGATCGGGTGCGGACGTTCATGGCTTCTTACCCGGCGCGCAAGCGCGGTAACGCGGCGGGAGGTCAGCTATGATCTTCGGGAATGAAGCGAGCATCTCGCCTCCGCCCAAGCCATTCCTCCGTGACGTGCTTGGCGCTGGCCTGCCCCTTAAAAAAGGTGTTGGGCGAACACAGGATTTCCAGCGCCATCTCGCCATCGGTAAACCGAATGGTAACGACATCGTGTTCGTCAATGGAGAACTCGGGCGGCTGCTCGGTGAAAAAGCGTCCGTTGAAACGCATAGCTCAGACTCTCTTGGCGATGAAGAGCGGGGCGACTTTGGCGCAACCCCGCAGATAGCTGCGGTAGACATTCTCGAAGCGAAGCTGGGCGTCGAGCCATTCGGCAACGCGCATGCTTCTGTCCTCGACATGTCCGTCGGAGATGGCGGTGTAGAACACCATTCCGTGCCGGATCTCGATTTCGCCCACGCTTTCGACGGGCGTGACGCCGCGACTCGATGCCATAGTTTTTCCTCTCCCCAGCGCAATGTTAGCGCCCCCATCCGCACCCCTGCTACGATTTTCAGGGCGAGCACAAGAGCACTAGGGAATCTACGTAGTCGTAGACCGGGCGCGTCTTTTCGGCATACTCCAGCGTCTCGCGAAATGTTCGCGGCCACGCTCGCGCAGTTCGAGTTCTCCGTCGGCGACATTGCAGCATGGGTGCTTACGATCGCCATCATGCTGGCGCCTGCCGCGTTGGCGGTGCTGCGATGAGCCCGATCAGCTACGCCACGGTCACCGACATGGCCGAATGGGCCGGAGAGGTGATGGAGCGCGCCCCCGACTTGGAGATAGGCGGCAAGATCGATCCGTATCTGCGGCGCTGGTGGGTCATCCCCAAGAACCACGCGAAGAACGTCTATCTCCACCAGGGCTTGCGCGACGATGACGACCGCGCCCTGCACGACCACCCGTGGGACAATCAATCGCTCCTGCTGCGCGGCCGCTACCGCGAGATCACGCCAAGCGGTGTCTTTATCCGCGAGGCCGGTTCGCTCGTCACGCGGGACGCGACGGATTCGCACCGCCTCGAGCTTATCGACGGAGAGCCCTTCGTCTCGCTGTTCTTCACCGGCCCGAAGGTCCGTGAATGGGGGTTCCATTGTGATTCCGGCTGGGTCCACTGGCGCGACTTCACCGCTGGTGCGAACGGCGAGCTGGTCGGTCGCGGTTGCGGTGAGCACGATATTTCCCCTCGCGCTGGTGTCCTTGAAGCGCCAGCGCTGCAGCCCCGGCCCGACAGCCTCCCCAGTGTCGGGCCGGACGGCGCTGCGCCGCACCAATTCTCGCCCTATCGCGAGCCTGAGAGCTTTTGGCGCCGTGTGGAGAGTGTCTCTGTTCATACGAAGCAGGTGCAGCATAATGCTTGATAGTGTCGTTCCACAAAATGAGCCTCCGACGGAAGCAGAGTTCCGTGCGGCCATGCTTCGCGGCCTTTCGCGCTGTGCCCACGCCTCTGCCGGGCGCCGCGCGCTCGCTGCTGAGATGGATCTGAGCAGCAAGGGGCTCGAGAACATCCTTCTCCGCGACGCGATGCCCGGCCCCAAGCGCCTGTTCGACGCGACGCGCGCGTGCCCAACGGCGCTGGACGACATCGCCGCGCTCTACGGCTTCCAACTGGTCAAGATCGCCAGCGATCCGCTGGACGCTGCCGGCACGGTGCCGCTCGCGTCTCTGCTCGCCAAGGTTGCCGAGGCGGAATCGCCCGAGAGCGATGGTGGCGTCGCGAAGACGCACGCCGAGTTGCTCGCGATGGAGCCCGACATTCGCAGGGTCCACGCGCTCACCGCGCAATGGATCAACGACATCACGGCGCTGCGATCTCCGCGCGCCGTCCCCGCATAAGGTTCTAACGACCGGCCCAGCCGGCCCCTAGGAGTGAGTGAACCATGAACGTCAGCAACCCCGGGGAGCCACTTCGCAGTGGTTCCGCGAACGCCGAACTGCATCTTGGCGGAAAGCGTCTTCTGCTTTGCCCCGTTCCCACGCCGGTCACCCCGAACTGGAACGCGCGTCTCGCGTACTGGGCCTCTGCCCGTGGCTGACATCTGCGACGACGCCCAGGTGCTGACCGAGCACCACCTTGCGTGTAGCCTCGCCGCTGCGCGCCAGCCGATCCCGGTCGGCCAGCCGGGTGAGTGCGATGAATGCGGCGACCATAGCCCGCGCCTCGTCAATGGCTGGTGCGCACCGTGCCGCGACCGGCGCGCGAAGGCGATCCGATGAGCGCGGTCGTGCATCATGGGGATTGTCGCGTCGTCATGGCGGCGATGCCGGAGAACTCGGTCGACAGCGTCTGCACCGATCCGCCCTATGGGCTGTCGAAAGAGCCGAACGTCGCGGAGGTTCTGACGCACTGGCTCGCCGGCGATGACTACGCGCATCCCGGCAACGGCTTCATGGGCAATAGCTGGGATAGCTTCGTCCCCGGCCCGCTCACTTGGAAGGAGGCGTATCGCGTCCTCAAGCCGGGCGGCTGGCTGCTCGCCTTCTTCGGCACGCGCACATACGATCTCGGCACGATCGCGATCCGCCTCGCTGGCTTCGAAGTCCGTGACATGGTCGATTGGCTGTACGGCTCGGGCTTCCCCAAGGGCGGCAACCGCGACGGCAAGGGCACCTGCCTCAAGCCGGCTCATGAGCCGATCGTTCTCGCGCGCAAGCCTCTCATCGGCTCGGTGTCCGCGAATGAGGAACGGTTCGGCACCGGGGCGCTTAATATCGACGCCTGCCGCATCGGCTACGATATGGCTGATACGAACCCGGCAACGAATCCGCTGCACCGAAAGCTTGCTGGCTATGCCAACGGCAACGCGTCCGATGCAGGTTCCAGCAGCTATTCGCTCAAGGACGGGTCGGGAGAGAGAAACCCGAACACCGGTGGCCGCTGGCCTGCCAACATCGCGCATGACGGCAGCGATGAGGTGCTCGCAGCGTTTCCTGACGCTCCCGGCCAGCAAGGCGACCTGCGGAACCACGCGAAATGCCGCCAATCTCCAAACGGCATTTTTGGAGGGATGCGCCCGGCGTTGGATCACCCAGCGCGAGGCGATAGCGGCAGCGCGGCGCGTTTTTATTATTGTGCCAAGGCAACGAAGGCTGATCGCGACGAGGGACTCGACCAGTTCGACCCGCAATCCTTCGTCCAGTTCCAGACCGGCAACGGCGAAAGCGGCAAGGCGTCGAGCCTCAGCGAAGGCCGAGAGACTCAGTACCGGAACACCCACCCGACGGTGAAGCCAGAGGCGCTGATGCGCTGGCTGTGCCGCCTCATCACCCCGCCCGGCGGCCTGATCCTTGATCCGTTCACGGGTAGCGGCTCGACCGGCAAGGCGGCGGTCCTGGAAGGTTACGACTTCATCGGCGCCGAGATGACGGCAGAATATGTGCCGATCGCCCGCGCTCGCATCGCCGCAGCGGAATCGCGCGTGGCGGAAGAGGCGAAAGCGGCTGTCGAAGCAGCGGCGCAGAGCGACCTATTCGGAGCAGCAGCATGACACGCACCTGCATCGACTGTCCAAAGCCGATCAGCCGAAATTCAAAGGGTCGCTGCCGGAGCTGCTCGGCCATCCGCATGAACACCGATCCCGAGATCAACGCCCGCCGGCGCGCTTCGGTGAGCGCGCACTTCGCCACCCCCGGCGCGAAGCAGATGCGCACGGACGCGCTGCGCCGCTGGATTGAGACGATGCCCGACGAGGAGCGCGAGCGCCGACGCGCCAACGGCCGCCGACTGGCAGCAGAGGTGCTGTCGCGCCCCGAAGTGCGCGAGCTCACCAATTCGCCGGAGGTGAAGGCCAAGGCCGGTCGCGCGCGGACAGAGACGGTACTTGGCTGGTGCCCGCCGGAGCTTCGCGACCAATACCGAGCGCTCGTGATCCGCAAGGGCATCCCGGCTGCCGAGGCGCGCAAGATCATCGAGGCGGACATCGCCGGCACGCTCGAGCATGCCCGCCGCTCGATCGCCAACGTCAAACTCGCCCAGCGCCTGCGCGTCGCTCGCGAGAAAGCGCAGGCATACTGATGCCCCGCGCTCAATATCCCATGCCGGCGGATTTCCCGCAGCACGCTGCGATCATGTCCAGCAAGGATCTCGCTGTCCACTACGGCTCATGGCCGGGCTGCATAGCGCGCTGGCGTCGGATATGCGGGATTCCGGCTAGGATAACGAACACCGCCGCCCCTGCGCCCGCCAACTTCGCCGCTCTGGCGCCGACAATGACACGGCACGAGGCCCAGGCCTTCTTTGGTCGCGGCGAAAAGGTCGTCCAGCGCTGGGCGGCTGAGCACGGCGTCAAGTTCCGCAAGACGGCCACGATCCTGTCGGGCCAGCGCCGCAGCAAGGTCACCGATACCCAGCGCGACATGACCCGCGCCGGGCAGGCGGCCGAGTTCCTCCAGCGATTCGGGCCGGTGTTCCGCTGCGAAGGAACAGGGCGACAGAACCCCAAAGGCAAGTTCTGGCGGCGCGGAAACGCCTACCCTCTCACCGACGCCGACATCATCGAGCGCGCCGAGTTCAAGGGCTTCGACGCCGACGCGTGGAAGCGGATTCCCACCACACACACCGAAGGAGCACGAGCATGACGACGATCACCGTCGAGCGAGAGGCGTTCGTCGCTGCTCTCGCCATCGCGGGCAGCGTTCCGCCTTGGGCGCCACCCTGGTCCGTGTCGACGCCATCGTCGGCACCCCTCGGGCTAATCCGCATCGTGGCCGCCGACGGCTTGGCCACGATCACCAGCGCCAACACTGATCGCTCGATCAGCACCCGCGTTGCCGTCGAGGGTATCAGTCTCGCCGTAACGGTTCCGTTCGTTGCACTGTCGCGCTGGGTGGAGAAGGCGTCCAAGGGCGCGCGCGTCGAAATGACCGACAACGGGATGACCGTATCGCTCGCGGCCGGCCGGTCGCGCGCATCGCTGCCGAACTTCGACAAGCCGCTGTATCCAGCCCGTGACCCGCAAGGCGCGGTGCTGACGGCGCGGGCGGACCTGTTGCGCGCTGGCCTTGAGGCTGTCGCAGCGGTCCCGAAGGACGATCTCGTGAAGCCGTATCTCGGCGCGGTGCTGCTGCATGGCAGCGCCGACCAGCTCGGTTTCATCGCGACCGATTCCAGCCGCATCCACGAAATGACTTCGGCCGCGCAAGACGACGTCCAAGCCGTGCTCCCCAATGGCACGGCACGTCTACTGCTCGCCGTGCTCCCCAATGGCACGGAGCCGGTCGGCATCACGATCGACGACCGCAGCATCGCGTTCGATTTCGCCGGCACGCGGATTGCCTCTCCGCTCATCGACGCCGCGTACCCGCCGACGTCGCAAGAGTTCGATGCAGCGATGCCCAACACCCTCACCGCCCGCGCAGACTTCCTGCTCGCGGATATCGAGCTCGTTGCGGCGGTCGCCGACAGCCGCGATCGCGACTTCCGCCTTTCGCTCGGCAGCACATGCTTCGCCAGCGCCCGCGCGCAGAACAGCGACCACGGTCAATGCGAGTTGGTGGCGCAATGGAACGGCACGCCGATGGACATCACCTTCGCGCTGCGTCCGGTTCGCGATGCCCTGGCGCTGTTCGGCTCCGAGACGATCGCGTGGTCAATGGGCGCCCCCCTGGAGCCGACCGCGATCACCTCGCCCGGCCGCGGCGACGTTCGCGCGCTGGTCGCGCCCTTCATCCCGAAATTCCACGAAGAGAGGATTGCCGCATGATCGACATCGTGACCGAAGATCGCGAGCGCAGCACGGTCGCCCGCACTGACATTATCCCGATCGTTCAGGCGATCGTCGGCGGCCGCTCCGACGATGCCTTGGTTGAACTGAGGCTGCTCTTCAAGCGCGACAGCGATGTTACCGAGTGGATAGGGCAGGCGCTTTACGCAGCCAAGCGTGCCGCAGCATGAGCGAGACCATCGCCGCCGATCAATTAAGATTGTTGATTGAGCGCATAGAGCGTCTCGAAGCCGAGAAGCAGGGCATCGCCGACGACATCAAGGACGTCTACGGGGAGGCGAAGGGCACCGGATTTGACGTGAAGACGATCAAAACCGTCGTCCGCCTGCGCAAGATGGAGAAGCACCACCGCGACGAGGCGGAGATGCTACTCGAGACCTACAAGCAGGCGCTTGGGCTCGCGTGATGGCCGATGCTGCACAGTGTTCCTCGATGCAGGAACGGAGAAGATTCCCACGTGCTGCGTGGCGGATGATCGCCCTGCAGACGGCCGGCGAGTTGCTCGGGCAAAAGAAGCTCGCCGAGGCCATGAACATCGACCAACGCACGCTGCGGTACAAGGTGACGGCCGACCGCGGCGTGTCCGATGTCGACCTGAAGCTCGCGGTTTGGGCACTGGAGGCGCGCGCGGAGCGGCTGGCTGACCATGCGCGCAAGCTCCGCGCTGAGATGGCGCCGGAGAGCGGCGGCGCGTGAGTCTCGTGGCCATCATACGGGCTATGATAGCCGCTGGAGCCAGTGATGAGGCGATCGCTTCGACGGTCAAGTTTGCGTTGGATGAAAGCGCGCTAGAGGCGCGTCGCGCTGCTGACAGAGCTCGACAAGCCCGAAAGCGATCGCGTGATAGATGGGTTGATAAAGCACCGCCGCGCCGACGGCTGCGGATCGAAGCTATGGCAGTACACTGTCCGGTCTGCGGTGCGTTTCCGCGGCAATCGTGCATTGGGCCGCGCGGAAAAGAGCGCACCGCAATTCATCGCGATCGATACGAGATCGGGGCACCCAATTGATGCTCACTGGGTTCGATCTTGTGCGTGCGGCTATGTCCGTGCCTGGTGTTACCAGTCCTGAGCGAACTGTGTTGCTCGTGCTTTCGGTCATGGCGAACGAGGACGCGCAGGCGTGGCCGCCCGTGCTGGGCGAAACTGGACTCACGACGAAATGCGTCTTGTCGGAACGCGCAGTGCAGCGCGCAGTGCAGCGCTTAGTGCATCTTGGCCACCTGAGCAGGCGGCAGCTACGGCACGGTGTCGTCTATACCGTACATCCCGTGGATACTGATTTAACACCCGCCACACAGACGGGCGTCAGTGAGACGGGTGACTGTGAGACGCCCGACATTGAGACGCCCGACAGCCAGTCGTTAACACCCGCCACACAGGCACCCAAACTACCAGTAACTACCAATACCTCTCCGAAGGCTTCGCCTTCTCCGAGGGGCCGCGCGAAAGCGTCCAAGTTGGGATTCCATCGTTTGCCCGACAATTGGGAGCCTGAACCGCTCTCCGACATCACCCAAGCGAAGGTAGCGAAGTGGCCACCCGGCAAGCTTGCGGATGAGCTGAGCGACTTCCGAGGCTGGGCCGCGAACGCGAAGGACGAAGACGGCAAGGGCCGAAAGCTCAACTGGAATTTGGCTTGGGCCAATTGGATCAATCGAGCGGACAGGGATTGGACACCACGTGGAAACGATCGGAAAAACGGTGCTCAGAGTGGTCAACGAGTGGACGGATTCACCGCAGCCCTTCGAGACGTCGCTAGTCGCTAAGCCCGAAATTCGGCTTCCGACCACAGCGGAAGAGGCGCGCTCGCTCGCTGCATGGGCGGATACGCCGGAACCGCAACGACAGCCCGCGACAGTGCAAGAGATTTCGCGGCACCTCGAGTTCATTGCAGCGACGTTGCCGAGCCGGTCGCAGGACGCGGAAAGCGGGAAGATGCGGGTCGCCGTTTACTCGCGCCTCCTCGGCGAGTTCACCAACGACGCGCTGTCTTTCATGTCTCGCCGAGCTTGCGCCACGCTCGACTGGTTCCCGACGCCTCGGCAGTGCTTGGACATCCTACGGGAGTACCGGCAGCCCGGCACCGAGCGAGGCCATGCTCGGGCACTGCTCCATCAATATGCCCAGCAACAGTTCGAAACGTTCATGGATCGGCTGCGCGCAAGGGAAGTGTCGATGGTCGAGATCGACGCCGCGCCCGACCAATGGCGTCGCATTGCAGTCGAGAAGGGGTATCTCAGGTACGCCAAGGATGGCGGCTATGAGATCCGGTACGAACCCCAGCGCGAAACCGATGTCGCGTAATTCATGATGTGTCGGTGACAACCATCATCGTTCTGATTATGTTCTACAGATAAGGGAGTGGCTCCATCATGGCGCGGGCGAAGACAAAGAAGACGACGAGAATCCGGCGCCCGCTCCCGACCGAGCGGGACAAGGTTGCGACGCTGGCGCGCGACATCGGCGTGCCCGAGGCGCAGATATCCCACCTCGCGATCGGCAAGGTCGTCGACCTGGTCGGCGAGTTGGGTGAGAAGGGCAAAATCTTGACGGTGCTCATCAACCGAGGCGGCACAGCGGTCGATCGCTGGATCGCGAACGACAAGCGCGGCATGTTCGAAGAAGGGCAGCAGCGGGCGATCCGCTATACGCAAAGCCTGTGGATTCGAGCGGACGGCAACCTGCGGGCTGTGGACTGCGCGCGTGATGTCGTCGACAACCAGGTCGAGGGCATGTCTCAGCAAGAGGCGCTCGATGAACTGCAATGGCTCAAGGGCCGCACACCTCGGCCATACTGGGACGTTTACGAAAACGTCTGCCGCTTCGATGAGGAGGCTGGCATTGCCGGGTCGCGCATCGCGAGCAACAGCCGGTCTGCGGTTGACGCCGCGAAAACAACGGTCGCATTCACTGCGAGCTTGATAGCGATGTGGAGGCGGCTGTGACCATGACGAAATCCGAAGCCATTGGAGTTGCGAAGGCATCCCTCTGGGAACAGGCAAAGGGGAAGCTGCGCGCTATGGTTGCGGTCGAAGGGCAGTGCTCCCCACACGCCCCCGAAGACGAGCATCGCAGAGTAAGGTGGCGCGAGGCGGAGGGTGCCATCAACGCCTTCATCGTCGACTTCGAGAGCAACGGTTTGCACGAGTAAATTTCATGACGACGATGATTGAACGCGGCGCCATCGCTGCTGCATCTGCTTATGGCCATGACTGGGCCACCCTTCCCGAGAAGGAGAAGCCCAATACGGGCGAGCATGATAGAGAGATGTGGCGGGAGATATCCCGGAGCGTCATCGCGGCCATGCGTGAGCCGACCGCTGCGATGATAGACGCCATGTACGACGAATATCAGGGTGGCGGAAAAGGATCGCTGCGGGATGCTTATCGTGGGGCGATCGACGCGGAGCTTGCAGCGGATAGCCCTCCCACATGATCGGCGCAAGGATCATGCTCGAGGATGATACCGAGGTCTGCTCGGTATATCTGAGGTGCTCGCCGAGGGTTGGAGAATACATCTGGGTGGCCGACCAAGATGTGATTGATCGGCATGGCTCGTCGAGCTTCATCGTGAACGAGGTGGCGCATTGGGTCTCAACCAAATGGACGCCCAACACCCACACCGGAGACCCGGTCCACACCCTTGCAATTTATGTGAAGCCCACACGGCAGGATGACGTAAATAGCGGTTGACCTGTGCGCACCTAAGTGTATGTATCCCTGTAAGAGATAGAGCCGCGCCCGAAAGGGACTGCGGCTCTATCTGTTTGGGGGAGCGCAATGGCCCAGCCTGCCCACCTCGCCAGCGCACGTGAGCTTGAGCAGTTGGCCGGGGATCTCCACGCGCTTGCGTTCGATGTGGCTGAGCCTTGCAAGTGCATCGCCCAGGTCGAGAAGCGTATCGCCGAGGGTGAGCGCATAGCCAGCCGGGTGCGTGCTGTGTTCCGTGGTCGTGGCTGAGCGCTACCCGAACCGAGCCGACGAGCCGGCCTACAAGCGCTGGTACAAGACGGCGCGATGGCAAGCCCTTCGCGCGCGCCAGCTCGCTGAACATCCACTCTGCGTGATGCATGAAGCCCGCGGCATGGTGGTCGTCGCAACGGTGTGCGACCACATCGAGCGCCATAAGGGCGACGAGGTAAAGTTCTGGTCTGGCCCATTCCAGTCGCTGTGCAAGCCATGTCACGATAGCGACAAACAGCGGGCCGAAAAGAGTGGTAGGATCATCGCAGCGATCGGAGACGATGGCTGGCCGCAACCATGAGGGGGCGGGGAGGTCCAGACTCAAAACCGGTTTGCCTCTAGACCGACGGCATTCTGAAATTTGCGCATTTGCACATTGATGTTTCAAAATGGCCAATCTGCAAGGCGTTTGGCGGAGATTCCAGCATGGCAACGCGAGGAGCGAAGCCGAAGCCGGCGCGCCTTCGGCTTGTCGACGGCACCCACAATGCGACCCGCCACGGCGACGCGGGGAAGGTCAAGCAGCAGGTCGAAGAAGCCGCGGCGTCCTTCGGCAAGCTGGTCAAGCCTTCATGGGTTCGCGGTATCGCCGCAGTGGCGTGGAAGCAGTACATCGAACCGGCCGCCTGGCTCGACGCATCGCGTGAGCCGGCGGCGATCGCATTCTGCGAGCTCTGGAAAGAGTTCCGAGAATCGCCGGTTCGTTTTCCCTCAGCGAAGCACGGCCAGATGCGCGCCTACATGAGCGAGCTCGGCCTGACCGACGAACGGAACCGGGCTGGCGATGCAGACAAGGAAGAGCGGGACGAGTTCTTCGACGACTGACCGCGCGACCGCATATGCCAAGAGCGTGGTATCGGGGAAGACGGTAGCTGGTCCGCATATCAGGAACGCCTGCCGGCGGCATCTCGACGACCTGAAGAAGGGGAAAGCCAGGGGTCTCCACTACGACCCGGAGGCCGCTGCCAAGGCCATCCGTTTCTATGAGGAGAGGCTGAAGCTCAGCGACGGTCAATTCGAGGGCCGCCCCTTCAAGCTGCACCCCAGCCAAGCCTTCAAAACTGGATCGATCGCCGGATGGAAGCGCGCAGACGGAACTAGGCGGTTCCGACGCGCCTACATCGAGGAAGGCAAGGGGAACGGGAAAAGTCCGTGGGTTGCCGGCCTAGGGCTGATGGGCCTCACCGCAGACGGTGAGCCTGGGGCAGAGATCTACGCCGCCGCATCAAAGAAGGATCAGGCGCAAGTCCTCTTCCGCGACGCCGTGAAGATGATGAAGCAGTCGCCGGATCTCAAAAAGAGAATCACGCCGAGCGGCGGCGACGGCAAAGAGCACAACCTCGCATTCCTCGCCAAGGGATCGTTTTTCCGGCCGATCAGTCGTGAGGCGGGCAAGACAGGGTCAGGCCCCCGTCCCCACTTCGCGCTCTGCGACGAAGTCCACGAGATGGCCGATCGCAGCATCGCGGAGATGCTCGAGCGCGGTTTCAAATTTCGCCGACAGCCGCTGCTGGTGATGATCACGAACAGCGGATCGAACCGGAATAGTTTCTGCTGGGAGCAGCACGAGCACGCGGTCAGGGTCGCGGCGGGAAACATCGAGGCGAAGGACGAAGATCCGCAATACCTCGGCGAGCCGATCGACGACACGACCTTCAGTTTCGTTTGTTCGCTGGACGTCGGCGACGACCCCCTTAACGATCCTTCCTGCTGGTCGAAGGCAAACCCGCTTCTCGGCATTACAATCACGGAAGAGTACCTCGCCGAAGTCGTGAAGCAGGCAAAGCAGATGCCTGGCGCGATGAACGGCATTCTCCGCCTTCACTTTTGCGTTTGGACCGACGCCGCATCCGCTTGGATGTCGCGCGAAGTCCTTGAGCGCGCCCTCGTCACGTTCGACCCAAAGGACCATTACGGCAAGCGCGCCGGGCTCGGCGTCGATCTCTCGCAGACGAAGGATATCACCGCCCTCGGGTGCGCGGTGCAGTCCGGAGTGGTCGAGCAAGGTCCGCATGCTGGGAAACCGATCGTCGATGTCTGGGTCGAGGCTTGGACGCCCGGCGACACGATCGACGCGCGAGCGATGCGGGACAAGGCGCCGTATCAAACATGGGTCCGCCAAAAATTCCTACACGCCCCCAAGGGCGAGATTATCGCCTACCGCCACGTCGCCCAGGCAGTTGCCGAATACGATCACAACTTCGACGTGCTGGCGCTCGGATATGACCGGTACGCCTACCGGTCGAGCCTCGAGCCGGAACTGAATGCGATCGGTTTAAGCATCGACCAGGTGGAGCACCCCCAGGGCGGGACCAAGAAGGGTAAGCCGACCGAGGCGATGATCCGAGAAGCCAAGGCCGCGGGCAAGGAGCCGGAGGGGCTCTGGATGCCGGCCTCGGTGAAGCTGTTCGAGACGATGCTGATGGAAGACCGCCTCCGCCTCCTGATGAACCCGGTTCTCATCTCGGCCATCATGTCGGCCGTCACCGACGAGGACCGCTGGGGCAATTATTGGCTCGCAAAGGAGCGGGCGGTGAACAAAATCGATGCTGCGATTGCGGCCATCATGGCCGTGGGCGTGCTGCTCTCTGTGCCGCCTAATACCGGCGGCCAATTTCAGATGCTGATCCTTTGAGGATGTGATAAGCAAATCGGGTCGAGATGGTGTTGGAGCACCGATCCCGACCCTAACCACGAATGCAGTTGAGGTGCACCGCATGGCTGACTCGGGCATATACGAGATCGTCAATCTTGTGAACGGCAAGCGCTACATTGGCAGCGCAGTCAATTTGGAGGCCAGGTGGAAGCTCCATCGGCATCATCTTAAGCATGGCTCGCACCACTCTCGACATTTGCAAAGTTCATGGACCAAGCACGGCCCGGAATTTTTCGAGTTCCGAGTACTAGAGACCGTTGTGGTTAAAAGCGCTCTGATTGAGAGAGAGCAGCATTACTTCGACACGCTCCGGCCAGAGTACAATATTGCACCTGTTGCCGGCTCCTGCCTAGGCGTTCGCGCTACGCCTGAGCAGCGCCAGCGTGCGAGCGAGCGGGCAAAACAGCGGATGTTGGACAATCCCGACCACCTCGAAAAACTGAGGGAGCAGCAGAGACGAATTTCCGCAGACCCCGAAGTCAGAGCCAAAAGGTCGGCTGCAGCGAAGGGGAGAACTTCCCCGATGAAGGGAAAAGCGAGATCGGCTGATGCGGTCGAAAAAACGGCTGCAGCGCATCGCGGTATGAAGCGGTCTGATGAGACTAGGGCCAAATTATCGGCGAAGATGACGGGCCGAAAACGGCCGCCTCGATCTGATGAGCACAGGGCAAACCTATCTGCGGCCAACAAAGGCAGAATTGTACCGCCGGAGCACATGGCCGCGCTTCAAGCAGGCCGCCTAGCGCACAAAGACACTCCCGAGCAGCGCGCAGCTAAGTCTGAAGCGCTTCGGAAGGCATACGAGAACGGCACTCGCAGCCGCGAGCGCCCTCCCGAGTATAGAGCGAAAATTGCGGAAACGCTCCGCGGTCGCAAGGCGTCGCCAGAGCACCGCGCGAACCAAAGCGCTGCTCAGCGGGGCAAAAAGCGTGGCCCTTACAAGCGGGCCGCCACCTCCGCCTAGGAGATATCAAAATGAACAGAGCTTTTGTCGCCTTGCACATCAAGGCGCTGGACGATGACGCTCGTACCATTGAGGGCTGGGCGTCCACGCCTGATGAAGATCGGATGGGCGACATTGTGATGCCCCGCGGCGCTAAGTTCGAGTTGCCGCTCCCCTTCCTGCTTGATCACGACCATGAGTTGGTCGTTGGGGAGGTGGATAAGGTGGAGGTGTCCGACAGCGGCATCAAGTTCTGGGCGCACATCAAAAAGATCGCCGAACCTGGCGAAGTCAAAGACCTGTGCGACAAGGCATGGGCGCTGGTCAAAAATGGCCTCCGCCGTGCAGTCTCAATTGGCTTTCGTCCATTGGAGATGGAAGGCCTGCCTAGCGGCGGGTTGAAGTTCACTAGCTGGGAATGGTTTGAGCTCAGCGCTGTGGGGGTGCCAGCGCAGGCAAACGCCCGTATCACAGGCACCAAGAGTTACGCTCTCGACCAAGAATTCACGACCGTCTCGGCGGCCGGCACCGATACCCCAGCCAAACCCACGGACAACGCCGCGTCAGGCAAGAGCGTCCGCGTGGTGAGGCTCGGCGACCCCGCCCGCGATCGGGCTGCACCCTTCGTCATCAACTCGATCAAGCGGATCGCGTCGGCGAAGTAATCTCCACGGCTGCGGCGCGCTGCGCCCGCCCGATCACAGGAAAATCGACATGGACATCCGCGCACAGATCGCGGCTTTCGAGGCGAAGCGCTCGTCCTCGCAGGCCCGTATGACCGAAATCATGACCAAGGCGGCGGGCGAAGGCACCACCCTCGACCAGGCCGAGCAGCAGGAATATGATGGCCTCGATCAGGACATCGAGCAGATCGACGGCCACATCAAGCGGCTCAATAGCCTCGAGAAGTCGCTCGCCGGCTCCGCTGCACCGATTGACGGCACCGGCACCAAGGCCGGCAGCGAATCGCGCGGCGGTCACCGCATCGAGGTCAAGGGCACCAACCTCCCCAAGGGTACCGCGTTCACCCGCTATGCGATGGCGCTCGGTCGCTCCAAGGGCAACCTGATGCAGGCGGCCGAGATCGCCAAAGGCTGGCACGACAGCACGCCCGAGGTCGAGACGATCCTCAAGGCGGCGGTCGCGGCCGGCACCACGACCGATACCAACTGGGCGAAGCCGCTGGTCGAATACCAGAACATGGCCTCCGAGTTCGCCGAGCTGCTGCGCCCGGCCACGATCATCGGCCGCATCCCCGGTCTGCGTCGCGTGCCGTTCAACATCAAGATCCCGCGTCAGACGGGCGGTTCGACCGTCGGCTGGGTCGGCGAAGGCAAGCCGAAGCCGGTCAGCGCGCTCGCGTTCGACCAAATCTCTCTCGGCACGGCGAAGACGGCTGGCATCGTCGTCATCACCGACGAGCTGGCGCGTTCGTCCAGCCCGGCGGCCGAGGAAGTCGTTCGTCAGGATCTGATCGACCAGACCGCGCAGTTCCTTGATCGGCAGTTCGTCGACCCGACCGTCGCGGCCTCGGCTGGCGTCTCGCCGGCGTCAATCACCAACGGGGTGACCGCAACCACCGCCTCGGGCACCGATGCCGACGCCTTCCGCGCCGACGCGTCCGCACTGATGGCGTCGTTCATCGCCGCGAATATGTCGCTTGCCGGCGCGGTGTGGATCATGACCGAGACGCAGGCGCTTGGTCTGGCGCTGATGCTCAACCCGCTGGGTCAGGCTGAATTCCCCGGCATGAACTCGACTGGTGGCGGTACGCTGCTCGGCCTGCCGGTCATCACGTCGGAGAATATTCCGACGCAGGCTGCGGTCACCGGCCCGCCCGCCATCCCGGCGGGCTCGCGCATCATCCTCGCCAAGGCGAGCGAGATCCTTCTCGCCGACGATGGCCAGACGATGCTCGACGTCAGCAGCGAGGCGTCGCTGCAGATGGACTCGGCGCCGGACGCGCCTGCCACGGCGACGACCGTGTTCGTCTCGCTCTGGCAGATGAACATGATCGGCATCCGCGCCGAGCGCTACATCAACTGGGGCAAGCGCCGCGCCGGCGCCGTCCAGTACATCACCGGCACCGCGTACAAGTAAAGTGCCGGCTGGGGCGGCCCGCGAGGGTCGCCCCTCTTCCTCGAAAGGAGTGCTGGCATGAAGCACCAAGCCTATTTCACGCGGGCTTTGAAGGCGAAAGACCCGCGCTTCGCCCGCATCTTCGACAAGCTCGGCTATCGCACGACCGATCTGGTCGCGGCCGATGATGTCGAGATCGAGCCCGCGCCCGCGCCCGCGCCTGTGGATGATGTGCCTGCGCTGCGCGCCGCCTATGAGACGGCCGTCGGCAAGAGGCCGTTCCCGGGCTGGGACGCCGAAACGCTGCGCACCAAGATCGCCGAAGCGCGCCCGCACGCCTGATGCGCGCCTTCGGCCTCACCATCACCCGCGAGAAGGCGGCGCAGGGGCAGTTGTCCCCGCCTTCGGGCCGCGGAGGTTGGTGGCCTCTGATCAAGGAATCGTTCACGGGGGCGTGGCAACAGAACGTCGAGGTCAAGCTCGACAGTGTTCTCAGCTTCCATGCCGTCTTCGCATGTCAGACGTTGATCGCCTCCGACATCGCCAAGCTTCGCGTCAAGCTCGTCACACTGGATTCTGACGGTATCTGGTCGGAGACCCGGAACACCGCGCACTGGCCGGTACTGCGCAAGCCGAACGACTTTCAGAACCGAATTCAGTTCTTTGAAAACTGGGTGCTGAGCAAGCTCCAGTCCGGCAACGCTTATATCCTGAAGCAGCGCGATGCGCGTCAGGTGGTAACGAAGCTGTTCGTTCTCGATCCCGGCCGCGTTAAGCCGCTCGTGGCTCCGGACGGTAGCGTGTTCTACGAGCTCAACACGGATCAGCTTGCCGGCCTCGACGAATGTACAATTGTGCCGGCAAGCGAGGTCATCCACGATAGGTTCAACTGCTTCTTCCATCCGCTGGTCGGCCTGTCTCCGGTGTTCGCCAATGGCCTCGCGGCAACGCAGGGCCTGTCGATCCAGAACAACTCGACGCGGTTCTTCGGCAACAATTCCCAGCCAGGCGGCGTCCTGACAGCGCCCGGTGTGATCAGTGATGCGACTGCCACGCGCCTCAAGGCGCATTGGGAGGAGAATTTCTCAGGTAAGAATGTCGGGCGCGTCGCCGTCCTCGGAGACGGCCTGCACTACGACGCGATGGCGGTGAAGGCGACTGACGCGCAGTTGATCGAGCAGTTAAAGTGGACCGCAGATGTGGTCTGCTCGACCTACCACGTCCCGCCCTACAAGATCGGGATCGGGCAGGCGCCGTCCTACAACAACGTCCAGGCGCTCAATACCGAGTATTATTCCCAGTGCCTGCAGGTGCTGATCGAAGCGATCGAACTGTGCCTCGATGAGGGGCTCGGGATCGGAGAGAAGCTGGGCACGGAATTCGACGTCGACAATCTGCTCCGCATGGACAGCGTGACCCAGATGCAGGTGCTGAAAGAGGGCGCTGGCATCCTCAAGGTCAACGAGATGCGGGCGAAGCTGGACAAGAAGCCGACCGAGGGTGGTGACGCCGTATACGTTCAGCAGCAGAACTATAGCATCGCCGCTCTGGCCAAGCGCGATGCGCTGGCGGACCCCTTCGGCAAGACGTCCGCGCCGGCGCCGACCACGGACCCAGCCGCGAACGACAATGCTGAGGAGCGGGCGCAGCAGGCTCGCGCCGCTGCCGCGCTGTTCGAAAAAGAATTTCGGGAGGCTGTGAATGCTTGACACGAAAGCGCTGGCCGAAGCGACAGCGCTGGTCGTGCGCGAGTATTTCCAGAAGCACGTGGCGCCGCTGATTGCCGAGAATGGCGAGCTTAAGGCCCGCCTCGACGCGCTTGAACGTCGTGCGCCTGACAAGGGTGAGCCAGGCAAGGACGCTGATCCGGCGCTGATCGAGCGCATGGTTGCCGATGCGGTCGCGGCGCTGCCTGCGCCGAAGGACGGCAAGGATGTGGACCCCGATGCCGTCAAAGCGTGGATCGTCGAGGCAGTAGCCGCGCTCCCTGCCCCGAAAGACGGACGCGACGCGGACCCGGAGACGATCAAGAGCATGGTTGCCGATGCGGTCGCAGCCTTGCCGACACCGCGCGACGGCCATGACGCCGACCCAGAGGCAATAAAGGCGGCCGTGGCCGATGCCGTGGCAGCCCTGCCCGTTCCCAAGGACGGCAAGGATGCGGCGCCCTATGCGCCGGACCCCGATGAGGTGCGATCGCTGCTCGCCCCGATCGTGCGCGAGTACGTCGCCGCGCTACCCCCGCCAAAGGATGGTGTCAGCGTCACGCTCGATGACGTCCGGCCGCTCGTCGACGACGCCGTTTCAAAGGCGGTTTCGGCTATCCCGGCGCCGAAGGATGGCATCGGGCTCGCTGGCGCGCTGATCGATCGCGGCGGAAATCTCGTTGTCACGCTCACTAACGGCGAGGCGCGCGCGCTCGGCGAGGTGGTCGGCAGGGATGCGGACATGGCCGCTATCGACAAAGCTATTACGGAAAAGGTCGCTGCGATCCCGGTGCCGAAAGACGGCAACGACGGGCGCGACGCCTTCCAGCTCGAGGACTTCGAGGCGAGCGTCTTGGACGATGGGCGCACCATCCGGTTTGCGATGACCGCTGGCGGCGAGCAGCGTGCCTATCACCTGCCGTTCCCGGTTGTGATTGACCGCGGCGTCTATCGCGACGGTCAGAAGTACGAGCAGGGCGATGCGGTCACCTGGGCGGGCTCGATCTGGATCGCGCAAAAGGAGACCGAAGCGAAGCCGGACGCTGGCGACGGCTGGCGCCTTTCCGTGAAGCGCGGCCGCGACGGCAAGGATAAGGTGGCCTGATGCCCGCGCTCGTGACGATGCAGGAGGCCAAGGGGCATCTCCGAGTTCTCGGCGACGATGAAGATGCCGACATCCAGCTCAAGGTGAACGCCGCGAGCGAGATCCTGCTCGACTATATCAAGCGACCGGACGCGCCTTGGACGGAGGGCGACGCCCCCCCCTTGGTCAAAGCAGCGACGCTGTTGATGGTGCGAAGTTTGTTCGACGATGCCGCGGCCGATCCGCTCGACGACGCGATCATCCGCATCCTGCATCGCTATCGCGATCCGGCGCTCGCATGATCCGATCGGCACCGCGACCGTCACCTATTACCCGGAAGGGGCGTTCACCGCCTACCAAGACGGCACGAGCTACGCCGCACAGCCGCACGACACGGACGATTACCGGGAGGTGGCTCTGAGGTGCGGCTATGGTTCCGACACCTTGGCGTTTTGTCGCGAGCACGATGCGATGCACCTGATCTGCGCCGACTGGTTCGGGTTCGGTCACGACAACGTGATCTGGAAACTGGCACACGGGGAGCCGATCGACCTGCCGGCAGCAGCGCGCGAGGAAATGATGGTTCAGACTGTCCAGCGCTGGGTGCGCGGCGGAGAGCGGCCAATTATTGGGGACGTGGATTGGCTTGGGCTGAAAGCCCGTGCGCTCACGCTGCTTGACGAGGCGCGCTGATGGATAGCCGGAAGCGGAACCGGAAGGTCGTCTTCCAGCGGCTCGGAGCGGACGTCGACGATGGCACGGCGACGGTGCCGGGCAGCTTCGCAGACTACTGTGTCGAATGGGCCGAGGTTACGTTCGGCACCGGTCAGGAGCGGCGCGCGGCGGCCCAAGAGCAGGCCAGCGTGGCCGCGACGTTCAAGGTGCTCCGCAACAGCAAGACTGCTGCCTTGACCGTCACCGACCGTATCAGTTTCGACGGATCGTTCTGGAACATTGTCTCAGTCGTCCCGTCCAAAGAGTTCAATGCGGGCATGGACGTCACGGCAATTCGGAGCATCTGATGCGGCCAACAATCCGAGTGACCGGCATCGACGCGATCCAGCGCAAGGTGCGGGCGATGGGCGCCGCCCTGACCCGCGAAACGCTGGTGCCGATCATGGAAGAGCATCTGCAGCCGATGGCGGACGACATGCGCAGCCACGCACGTCGCCGCAGCGGTCGAATGGCGGACAGCGTCACCGTCAGCACGCAATTGTCGCCGCACCAGGCGGCGGTGAACGAGCCGATCGCCGATATCGAGGTCTTTGCCGGCCCTGGGCCTCTTCCCGAGGCCATCCAAGAAGAGTTCGGCAACTATCGCGAGAGCCCACACCCGTTCATCCGGCCGGGCTTCGACGCCAATGTCCGGCAAGCGATGGCCGGGATCGAACAGGATGGCGTCGATGCGATCTTGAGCGCCGCGACGAAGGGCTAAAACATGGAAGAGGTGCTGCGCGCTAAGCTGTTGGGCACGGCGTCCGTGGCTGCAATCGTCGGCACTCGGGTCGATTGGGGAATTCGGCCACAAGGCAAGCCTTTGCCAGCAATCGTTCTGGAATTGGCGAGCGGCGTGCCCGGAATGACATACGCCGGGCCAGACGGATGGTCGCGATCGCGCGTGCAAATCGAGCACTGGGGCCGAACTTTCAAGGAAGCCAAAGACCTCGCTGACCTCGTGGGCGGAGAGAACGGAGTCCTCACCGGCTGGCGCGAGACCGTTGGCGGCTTCCGAATGCGAACCTTCATCATGGCTCGGCGCAGCGACACGGACACCCTGCCCAGTACGCTGGGCGGAAGTGATGCCGGTGGCCCGGTCCATAGAACAAGTCTCGACGCGCTCGTCTGGCACGCGCGCGCCATCACGGAGTGAGTCAAAATGCGTATCGAGATCACCACCACTTTCGACGATCTGACCAAGCCTGAAGACGACCAGCGCGTCGAAGCCGGGGCGAAGCTGACCGTCACCGCTGACCGCGGCAGAGAACTCTGTGACCTCGGCCTCGCAGTCGAGATCTCGCCTGCGGCCGATGCTCAGTCGTCGAGCACAGAAGCCGACAACACCGACAAGTGAACCCCGGCCGAAGCGTGGCCGCATAGGAGGAAACAATGGCAGCAACAGTAGCGGCGACCGACATCGGTTTCGCCACCACCTTCGGCAAGGTCGTCAGCAACACCTATACGGCGCTCGCCGAGGTGACCGATTTGAGCTCGCCCGAGCTTTCGCGCGATTCGGTCGATTTCACGCACTTCGGCAGCCCCGATCGCTATCGCGAGTTCAAGCCCGGCCTCGCCGATGCTGGCGAGGTCTCCGTGACCTACAATCTCGTGCCCGGCTTGGCGGATGACCTGGTCATCGCGACCCACCTTGCCACGAACACCGTGGAGACATGGCGAATCGTGTTCCCGAACGGCGCGAAGCTCGACTTCACCGGCTTCGCCACCAAGCACGGCCATGCGACGCCGATGGATGACAAAATGACCGGCTCGGCAACCTTCAAGATCAGCGGCAAGCCCGTTCTGACGCCGGCCGCCTGATTATGGCGAACCGTATGAAGGGCGAGGTGGCCTTCACCGCCTTCGAGACTCCGTTCACGCTGGTGATGGATTTCAACGCGATATGCTCGATCGATTCCGAACTCGGCATCGGCATCGATCAGATCGGGGAGAAACTCGCGGGTAGCGCGCCGACGATCCGATCCGTCTTCCGCATCGGCCTCGAGGCCAAACATGGCACGATGACCGACCTCGAAGCAGGGCGCATCATTGGCGAGATTGGCCCGCAGCGCGCTGCTGAGCTGCTCGCTGAGGCGCTGACCGCTGCATTCCCGGAGGCGGCCAAGGGCACCGATAACCCTCCCAAGACGCCGGCGAAGAAGCCGGCTGGGACATCGAAAAGGCCCTAAAAAGCTGGCTGGAACTCGGGCTCGGCACGGACCCCGCAGCTTTCTTCCGGCTTACCCCTCGCCTCCTCGATCTCGCAATCGCCGGGCGAGTGGAAGCGGCAAAGGCCGAGCACGACCGCCGCATCGAAGTTGCCTATCTCACCGCAGTGCTTGGCCGGGTGAAAAAGCCGCCCAGGCTCGACGAACTTCTCTCGCGCAAGAAGCCCCTCAAATCGAAGCCGACGGACTGGAGGAAGATGCTGTCGGTCGCGGAAGCATGGGCAGGCTCGACGGCAGGCTCAGCATGAGGCAGTCTCCCCTGGGAACAGGGGAGATTCTATGGCTACGTCCGCAAACGCAGAACAGTCGACACGCCGCGTTGGCCTAGGGCTCGGGATCGGCATACTTCTGATCCCAGTCATCTTCGCTTGGTTCACGCTGCGCGAGGGGTACTCGACACGAGCAAGAGTGGTCAGCTTTGCGTGGCTGATTTTCACGCTGCTCGCCTTTTTCGGTACGGGAAGGCACGGCCCCTCGCCGCGCATCGGCCAAGCGCCGTCGGCGCAGTCAGTCTCAGCGACGGCTGATGCCGCCGAGCCAGAGACCGCAGAAGTCGATGACACGGTGACCGCTGCTGAATACGAGCAGCTTCGCACGGGAATGTCTTACAAGCAGGCCGCCAAAATCGTCGGCTTCGAGGGCGAGGAAATGTCCAGCTCCGACCTCGCCGGCTACCAAACGGTCATGGTGGCTTGGAAGAATGCTGATGGCAGCAATATGAATGCCATGTTCCAGAACGGGCGGATGGTCACCAAGGCGCAGTTCGGCCTGCGGTAGCTGACCGCCGCAGGGCGGCAGAACAAGCCGCCCTGCTCTTTCCGATCTAAAACAATACACCCTGCTTCGGCGGGGCTTTTTGCATGGAGGCGCCACATGAATAGTGCAGTGGTTGGCGCAGCCCGGATCGTATTCGGCGCAGACACCAGTGATTTCGATGCCAAGGAAAAGGGCGTTGAGGGCGCACTTGGCCGGCTGATGGACAAGTTCGCCGATGTGGAGAATCGTCTCCGCATCATCGGCGCTGGTATCACCGCCGGAATCACTCTGCCTTTTGCGGGCATGGTGCGCGCGGTCGATCAAGGCGCCGGCGCCTTCGAAGCGCAAATGAATCGCGTGGAAGCTGCGCTCGATGGCGTCACGGGCAAGCAGTTGAAGGATTTGTCGGATCAGGCGCGCAGCCTCGGCCCGGCGGTCGGCAAAGGTGCGACCGAGGCTGCGTCAGGCATTGAAGCGCTTGGCCTAGCCGGCGTCAGCACGACCGACATTCTTGGCGGCGGGCTCAAGGCGACGCTCGATCTCGCGGCGGCTGGCATGGTCGATACGTCGGTCTCAGCATCGCTGGTGACCGACGTGTTCGGGCAGTTCCATAAGACTGCCGCCGATCTCCCTGACGTTGTCAAAAACGTCGTCGGCGCCCTCGACGCGAGCAAGTTCGGATTTCAGGATTTCCAGCTCGCAGTATCTCAAGGCGGCGGCGTTGCCGCTTCTGCTGGGATTAGTTTCAAAGATTTCGCCACGGCTGTCGCTGCTACCAGCTCGCAGTTCAGTAGCGGCTCGGACGCTGGAACGTCATTCAAGACATATATCCAGTCGCTAGTTGGCAACAGCGACGATGCCAAATACGCGATGAATAAACTCGGAATTTCGTTCTTCGATGCGCGCGGTCGCATGAAGCCGCTCGCGGTGCAGGCCCAAATCCTCCGCGACAAGCTAGGCGACCTGTCCGACGTTTCTAAGACGGATGCGCTAAAGACCATCTTCGGCTCTGACGCCGCGCGTACCGCGATCGGCCTGATGGAGCAGGGACGTCAAGGTTTTGAGAATCTACAGGCGACAATCGAGAAGGGCGACGTTGGCGGTAAAATCGCCAAGCGCATGGAAGGCGACGTTGCGGCAGCCAATCGTATCGCGGTCGCGTGGGAAAGCGTGAAAATCGCGATCGGTGAGACCGGCCTGCTCGAGATAATTACATCAATTAAGAATGCCTTTGCATCTTTGCTGGAATCAATCGCGGGCGCGCCGCCTTGGGTGCTAAAGGTCGGCGCCGCCTTTGCGGGCCTCTCCGCTCTTCTTGGTCCCTTGGTCTTCCTCCTTGGCACCGTAGGCACGTTCATCGCGGTGCGCTTCGCCGCCGGTTTCGGCCTTATCGGGCGCGCCATTTCTTTTGTGTTCGCGCCGCTCGACACACTGCTGAAGCTATTCATCGACTTCGCCGGCACTTCGGCTCTGCGCTTTGTGCTGGGTTCAATCGGTCAAGCCTTCTTGAAGATCGCCGGCCCGATCGGCTGGGCAATCACAGCATTCCTGCTGTTCAAAGACAGCTTGATTCCGGTTTTGGAGCAGATCTGGAACAAACTAACCACCACGCTCGGTCCTCCGCTGGAGGCGATGATGCAGAAGGTGCAGGATATCTTCGCAAAGATCACCAGCGGCCCGATCGGTTCGGCTCTATCCTGGCTAGGGAGTGCCGTCGCTGTCGTGGCGGACGTGATCGGTACTTTACTGGCCGGCGCGGTAGCGGGCGCTGGGGATGTGATCGTCAGTGTCCTTGGCGCAGCGGTGGCGCTGATCAACGGATTCCTGGACGTCGTGAGCGGCATGGTCACTCTCATCAGCGACTTGTTGCGCGGCGACTTTTCGGCCGCCTGGGGCGACGCCGGCGATATTGTAGATGCTGCCTGCAATGCAGTGATTAACGCCGTCGATGCGCTGGGGCCGGGGCTCGGTGCGCCTTTGAGGGAAGCCTACACGATTGCGAAGCAGTGGCTGGCCGATGGATTCACGGAGATCGGCAACTGGCTCAGCACGGCCGTCGCCAACATGGTCAACTATATTGCATCTGCGTTCCCTGGCGTCGTCGCGGCTGCGAAGGCGGTGTATGAGGGGGTGAAGGGCTGGCTGGTCGATAAGTTCGGCTGGCTACTTGACTGGATCAAGGGAGCCGCGAAATTCATCGCCGACACCTACGGGGCCATGAAGGAGACGCTGGGCCTTGGAGCGGCTACGCCTACCAAGGAGCCGCAAGCGCCATCTGCACCAAAGCCCGTAGTAGTTGATTCGCCGAAACGGACCGTCGATCTAGAGAAGCCAAAGAAAGAGAAGAAGGGCCGGAATACCAAATATGACGCTGCAAACCGAGCCGAGCTCGAAATGCAAGCTCAGTTGCAGGCGGCTCGCCTTCGGGGCGACGAAGATCTTGTGCGATCCATCGAGGCGCGCCTAGCGCTTGAGAAACAGATCGAGGCCTATCAGCGCACCGGGATGTCGTTGGTTGACGCCACGGCTGCTGCGAACCGCGACATAAAGCTGATCACTGACGCTCGGGCGGTCCAGACCGCTCGCCAGATCGCGGATGATCAGCGCTCTTTCGATATCAAGGTTGCGGAGATTGCGGGCAACGGCAAGCTCGAAGAGAGCTTGAAAAAGCAGGAATATCTACAAGAGCGCATTGTGTTCTGGCGCAAGAACGGCAAGGATTTGGCCGAGGCGACAGCCATCTCTACGGCCGAGCAAACGCGGCTGGATGGAGCTATCGCGGCCGCGCGCCAACGTGAGGCCGAGCAGGCTGAACAGCAACGACAGATCGACCTTGCCAAAGCTCGCGGCGACACAGACGCTCAAGTCCAAGCGATGGAGCGCAAGCTCGATATTGAGCGTCGGTCGCAGGAGTTGCAGGCCGGCGCCAACGGCCAAGCGCCGATGGACAAGGCAGAAGCCGACGCAAAGGCCGCGACCGAGGCCCTGCAGATGCAGCAGGCAACGCAGCAGGGGATTTGGCGAGACACGATCCGCGGCGGCTTCCGTGCGGCGCTCGACGGCAATCTGGGCGACTGGTTCAAGAACTGGTGGAAAGATCGTGTCGCCAAGGGGATGGAGCAGGCGATTAACTCGCTGTCTGACCTGATCTTCAAGCTTTTCTCGGGTATCGGGTCAGGATCTGGCGGCGGCGGGGGCTTGGGCGGCCTTCTCGGTTCGCTAATTGGCGGCATTGGCAGCGCCTTCGGCGGCGGCGGGATCAAGAACCCGAACGTCGATCTTTCGGGCATCAGCATGAGGACCGAAGGTTGGGGCGGTAGCATGAACCCCGAAGGCATGATGAGCCTTCAGGGTTTCGCGACTGGCGGCTCGTTCAAGGTTGGCGGCATGTCGGGCATCGATCGCAACCTCGTCGCCTTCCGTGCCTCGCGCGGTGAAATGGTCGATATCACCCGGCCCGGGAACGATAACGGCGGCAACGGCAGCGGGGTCATCATGCACAACGACTTCCGCGGCGCCGACGCGGCGGCCGTGCCACGTATCGAGGCGGCTCTGAAGCGGCTCGACAGCAGCATCGAGGGTCGCTCGGTCTCTGCGGTGGCGGATGCCAAGGCGCGGCGGATCATTCGCTGATGGCGATCGTCTATCCGCGCCCAATTCCTGCAGTCGGCGGGATGTCGGTATCCTTCGAGCCGTCGGGCATCGATTATATGAGCCCCGAGACCGGCGCGCGGATCGGGGCAGTCGCAGCGGGCTGGACGCTTTGGCGCATGCGGATTTCGCTGAACAACATGGCGGTCGAGGACGCTGACGAGTGGCGGTCATGGCTCGCCACGATGCGCGGCCCGCGGCGCCTGCTACTCGGACGCGATCTGTCTCGCCCAGGCCCGCGCTTCCACGCGAACGGCATTCCGTTCGGCCCGCAGCCGACGGCGTGGTCGCAAACGATCACCTCGGAAGGCGATGCGGTCCTGCACCTCGCCGGCCTCCAGCCGGGATCGGTCATTTCAAACGTCGACTATATCGGGTTCAAATGGGATGCGGCCGGCGCGGCGGCAGGCACCTACGGGCGCCGTGCGCTGGTGCGGGCATGCGAGCGCGCGATCGTCGCCGCGGATGGCACGGCATCAATGACGGTCGAACCGGCTGTCCACAATATCGTGCCCGTAGGGGCGAAGGCGCACCTTGACGCCCCTGCCTGCCTGATGCGCCTCGTCACCGGGTCGACGCAGCTCGGCGAGCAGGTGGTGGGCGGGTACACCGTGTCAGGCGGTGCGATCGAGGCGGTGCAGGATCTGTTGCCCTAATAACCTAGAGGCAGGTCTGGACCAATTTGCTTGCGTGCTTGCCCTTGCCCCACATTGAACTGATCTCGTGTACGACAATCCGTCGGTCGACACCCTCGTCTGATACGTCGACCACCCAAAGAACGTACCCGCTAACCGTCATCGTGTACGTGCCGCCGTTCGCCTTAGGCAGGAACGTCGGAGTGTCGCCCCTCGCCGTGGCATCTGCGAAACAGCTCTGAAACTCCGCAAAGCTCTTCTTCGTCGTGACGTCCAAGTTGGCAGGATCGTCTCTCCGCGTCGCCACGGTTGAACATCCTGCAAGAGCCAAAGCCGAGACGACTGCGATTCCGATTTTCATGACGTTTCCCCCATTTCTGCGGGGCATGGTCTGAGGCCAGCTTCAGCGATGGTCAACCCGCGCAAGTTTTCTCGCAACTCACGCCGCTGAGGTCTCTGCATGAAGCTGTTTTCAGATGAGGCAAAAGCGGCGATCGAGCGGGGCGATGCGATCACCGCCGGCGCGGTCGAGATTCTATGCGATCCTCCGATCCGCGTGTGGGGCGGATATGGAACGATCACGATTGACGGTGAGGACTTCGACGGGATCGGCGATCGCGGGTTGGCCTCTGTGTCCGGTAGCGCGATCGGCGGCGCAGAGCAGAATATCACGCTCTCACTATCGGGCGTCGAGCCGGACGTTTTGGAAACGTTCAACGCAGCACTTCTGCGCCGGGCAATCACGGTGGTGCGCCGGCTGATCTTTGACAGCTCGGGGACACAGCTTCTTCACTCGGAGGTATTCACCCGCGGCCGCCTGGACCAGATTCCGGTTGAGGAAACGCCGGGCGGGACGTCGACGATCACCGCATCGGTGGAGACTGCGGCGCGGGGACTGGGGCGGCGCGGCGGCCGGATGCGTACCGATGCCGATCAGCGGCTGATCAAGGCGACCGACGGCGGCTTCAAGGCGATCGCCTATGCTGGCCAAAAGAACCTCTACTGGGGCGGCAAAAAGCCGGCGACTGCCGCGAATGCGCTCACCGGTGGCGGCGCCAGCACGTCACCTGGCTACAAGAACAACGCGCGATCGGAATTCTGACATGCGTGACCTTGAGGGACTTCACCGCCATCTGGCGGAACGGCAGACCATGCCTTTCTCCTGGGGTGATCACGCGAACGACTGCATCAGCGCGGCGGCCGCGGCGGTCATCGCGCAGGGTGGCGAAGACCATCTCGCCGGCCTGCGATGGTCGACAGAGGAAGAGGCGGAAGCCGCAATTGAAGCGGCTGGCGGGGTTGAGACGGCGCTGACTGCAAAGCTCGGTGAGCCGATCGCGCCAGCGTTCGCGCAACGTGGCGACATCGGCGCTATCATGGCGGGCAATCGAATGATCCTTGTCGTGGTGGAGGGTGATACGCTCGCCGGCCCCGGGGAAAGGGGTCTGCGCCGGTTGCCTCGAAAACTCATGGTGCGGGCTTGGCGCGCGCTGTGAGGCCCGTGATTTCGCTGCGGCTGCGCGTTTATGCGTCCGTCGCGAACGCCCTGCTCATGACGCCCACGCCGGCGCAAGCTGACCCGATTTCAGCCTCAATCATCGCTGCCATAGGCCTGACCGGATTGACTGCGACGATCGCCACGGCGGTCCTCACGTTTGCAATAACGACAGCTATCTCGTTCGGGATCAACAAGCTGTTCGGCCCGAAGAATAATGCCCAGGACCGGCAGGCATCAATCGCGACGATTGATATCGGCGAGACGCCGCGCGAGGCCCTGTTCGGCACCGTGGCGACCGCTGGCTCGCTGTCAGACGGTTTCAACTACGGCGGCACCGACGGCACGGACTGGGAGGTGCTGATCATCGTCGTGGCGGATCACCGCTGCCACTCGCTCGCGGGCTTCTATGTCGGCGACGTCTATGTCGAGTTCACAGGGAGCGGAGTGGTCTCCGGCTATGGCGGTCAGCTTGAGGTATACTGGCTTGAGGGCACCCTCGGCCAGACGATGCCCGCGATCGTCACGAGCTATGGCGGATGGGATGGCAGCAGCAATCTTGCCGGCTGCGCATGCGTCGTGGTCGCTTACAAGGCCGACAAACCGGACTCCAAGAACCCGGTCTGGACCGCGGGCCGCCCCAATTTTCTATGGGTTGTCAACGGCAAGCTCTGCTACATTCCGCGCAAGGATTCGAGCATCGGCGGCTCGGGTCCGCATCGCTGGAACAATCCCTCAACTTGGGAATGGACCAACAACCTCATCGACTGCCGGTACAATTGGGTGCGCGGCATCTATGCCTGCGATCGGATCGATCAGCCGGGCATGCTGCTGGTCGGTCGCGGGCTGACGGATGTTGAGGCGCCCCCCGAGCGCACCTTCGCCTATGCCAACACCTGTGATGAGCCGGTCGCTCTAAAATCAGGCGGAACGGAGCCCCGCTATCGGTGCAACCTCGTCGTCAAGACGAGCGACACGTACATCGAAACCGAGGAGATGTTCGCCGCGGCGTGCGCGGGCATCATCATCCAGCGTGAAGGCAGCGTCGAGATCGAACCCGGCTCGGCTCGGAGCATCGTGGCCGAGATCACCGACGACGATTTTATCGTTGGTGAGACGGTGACGTTCAACGCCTTCAAGCCCGACACACAGCGGATCAATACCGTGATCCCGCGCTATATCGAGCCATCGCAAAAGTGGGCGGACCATGCCGCGCCTGTGCGCCGGGTGATTGCCGATCTGATAGAGGACGAAGGCCCGCGCGAGGACACGCTGACGCTGACGGCGGTCACCTCAATCACTCAGGCGCAGCGCTGCGGCGAAATCAGGCGACGGCAAGATAGGCTTGAGAAGTCCTCGACCTACACACTCGGCCCGCGGTTCGCTCATCTGGAAGACGGCGACTGGATTGCATGGACATCGAAGCGCCACCTCAAAGGGCAGCGCGGCATCTTCCGGGTGAACAGCTACAGCCTAGCGGAAAGCTGGCGCAACACCCTCGCGAACGAAGAGATCGTCGCAAGCTGCTTCGACTGGAACCCGGCGGTCGATGAAGCCCTGCCCGGCTCAGTCGCTGAGCAGCAGAACAACCCGACATGGTATGCCCCCAGCCCGTCCGAATGGTCGCTCAACGGAGAGACGCTTACCGGGCCCAATGGCTCACAGCCCGCGATCGTCTTCACCGGCAGCGTGGCGACAGATTACGTGGAACAGGTCCGCTTCGAATATCGGTTGCCCGGGTCGGGTGATACCGGCTGGGCCGATGCCGGAACCGCGGCGCCTTCGGTGCGCCGTCGGGATGTCTCGAGCCTCAAGGCCGAGACGCAGTACGAAGGCGCGGTCAGCTATGTGATCGGCGGCGTACCGACCAACCGGCTGATCCTGGGGCCGGTGACGGCGGGCGTGTTTGAAGCGCCGATCAAGCCTGGCGCGCCGAACTCGATCAGCCTGCCGATCAGCGGGACAGCATCCGCCCCTATCGGCGGCGGCGGCCTGACCACATGGAAAACCCTGTGGTCTCAATCCGCAATTCTCATCGGGGACGGGTCGCTTCACGCAATTGCGACTTTGCAACAAAGCTTCCCAGATGGCGACAAGGATTGGAAGGCCCGGCTTCTCATCGACGGCGTCGAGGTTTGCGGGAGTGGCGGCCAGAAGACCGCAGATTCGGTTGCATTGAGTGGGGAGCTCGATCTCCCGTCAGGGACGTATCTGGTCGAACTCCAGTCCGCGACAGACTCATCGGTGTCGGCCGCCAATCGCTTCGTCACCATCCTCAGGTTCTACGGAGAGTAGCGATGCACGTCGCCTATTACGACCCATCGACCGGCAAAATTGCTCGCACCGTATCGGGAGATCGCGCCTCACTCGAAGCCGACCCCCTGCCCTTCGTCGAGCTTGCCGAACGACCGCCCATCGGTTTCGACATGGCGCACCGTGTCGTTGATGGCGTGGTTATTCCGATTTTCGCACCACCTACCATATAAACCGATCGGAGCGCCTATGCCCGCCAATCTCGACCTCGTCGCGGCGCGCAACGTGCCGTGGGCGCCGACGATCGACCTTGCCTATTCCGGTGGCGCGCTGCCTCTCGATGGCGCATCGGTTACCCTGCAGGTGCGGCTTTACCCAGGCGCAGCGGGTGCGCCGCTACTGAATTTGTCCGGCATAGAATTCGATGACGTTGCCGCACCTAGCGACCGCGACGCATCGCGCCGCATACTTCGCCTCTTCCCGACGGCGGCAAAGGTCGCGCTGGCATCGTTCCCGACCGGGCTGAACAATCCAGAACCCGGAGAGGCCGACCGGTTCTCTTACGACATCGTCATCACCTATGCCGATGCTGCGGCTGATCGCCCGGCGGCCGGATATTTCTACCTTGAGCCGGGGGTTACCGAAGATGACTGAAACCGCCTTCACTGCGGACGTGCGAGGCTTGCGCGGCCCGAGCGATGCTGAGCACATCTCCTATGGCTTCGACGGAGGGACTGTTGCGCAAGAATTGGCCATTTTGAGCAATGCCTCAGGGATCGCCTACAACGGCTGGACGGTCCAACAGCAGCTTGACCTTATAAATTATTCCCTCGGCGGGCTTGCGATGTCGATCATCGGCCTAGCTGCCACGCCATCCCAGGCGGAGATCGGATCGACCGTCCCTACTGTCACACTCACGTGGGCACTAAACCACGCGCCGACTGGGCAGACGATCAACGGCGTCGCGTTGTCAGACCAAGTTAACGCACGCAGTAAAACCTATTCGAACGTGACTGCAAACACCAACTATACGCTAGTTGCTACCGATGCTGCGGCGCCGGGTGGGGCGACATCAGACACCAAAACGGTTTCCATCGCCTTCCTCAATAAAGGCCATGCCGGCACGATCAACAAGGCGGATGGCGCGACCCTGACGAGCGCCGATGTCAACGGAATGTCGCAGTCGTGGTTCGCGGACAGCATCAGCCGCACGCTGACATTCACCACGACTGCCGATGGACGTGTCTGGTATTCGCAACCCGCATCCCAAGCAGATCCAACGACGTTCAAAATCAACGGTTTCGTGGTGACGGCGACCAAGACGACCCGCGCGCACACGACTGCGACCGGACAAACCGCTTTCTACAAAGATTTCCTGCTTAGCGACATTTTGTCGCCCGGCGCAGCCATCGTTCTTGAGGTGTTCGCATGACGACCCCAATCTCATCGCAGCTCAAGGCGCAGGGGCCGTTCCCGCTGATCGATGCAAAGGATGTCATCGGCGGGTTCAAGAGCGGCGTGGCCACGCTGGCGGATCGGGACGCCATCCCGGCTTCGTTCCGCGCGGCCGGCATGCGCGTTCCGGTCCTGGGAGATGATGGAACCGGCGTGACGGGGCGCGTCTATGTGCTTGGCTCGGACCTGACGACATGGACCGGCCTTTCCACGCAGGGCGAAATCGACGCTACCGCGGCGAAATCGACAAGTGCTGTCTCCAAGACGGACCTAATGATCCTCGACACCGCCGATGCAACAGCGCCTGACGACGACAGCATCGCGCCGACGCTACCGGTTCCTGCGCTTTACGCCTTCGTCGAAAAACTCACGAAGCGTGCACGTTCCTTTGTGATGCGCGATGGAGGATTCGCCGCCAAGACATTCGCGTTCATCTACATGGCGCAGCCTCAGGACGACGACACCTCGGCGCAATGGGGCGTCATGCTTTCGGACGGCAAGATGCCACTTCAGGCGGACGGAGAGTGGAAATTCTTTATCAAGCTACAGGACCGGGCGGTTGCGCTGATTGCCACGGCGCTGGGCATGGGCCTGAAGGTGCTGTGGCGGGGACCATCGGCCGCAATGGAGCGCCGCGTTGGCGATACGGTGATGACCGCGCTGATCGAAGACGCGACGACCACGCCAAATTGGTACGGGCGTATCTCCTTGCCCCGCGCGGCCAGCTACACAACGGTGCTAGCGAGCTCCGTATCAAAACTGGTGATGCTGCATTACATCGGACAGTCCAATTCGATCACGTCGGGGAATAGCAACCCGACGATTTTCAGTACGATTCGCTTCCCCTTCCACGTCATGAAATTTGTCGCCGGGCGCAACGGGCCGATCAATGCTGCTGTCGATCCGGCAACGCTCAACGATCTGGCGCCCTATGCCGATGACGCCGGGAACCCAGCGTATCCGATGACGATGGTGGCCTATCTCGCACAATATTGGGCGCGGGCGCGCGGCGAACAGGCACCTGCATATCTCTGCCGGGCCGACTCCAACGGCGGCATTCCTATCACACAGCTCATCAAGGGCGCGGCCGGTTATTACTTCTACGCCAACGCGCAGCAGAGCCGCATTGCAGCGCTCGCGCTGACGAAGCTGTACGGTCTCGATCTCGAATATCGAATTGTGTTCGTGCAGGGCGAAGATCCTACCGTAGCCACCGATCAATACCAGACCTATCTATCGAACAACATCATTGATGCGCACACTGCCGATAGCATCACCGATATTGGGCGCGCGCTTTCGTCCTTCGTGATCCTGCAAACCAACGGACTTGCTGACGGGACCAATTCGCAGAAGCAAGGAGCGATGGCCCATCTTGCCGAGACGCGCCGTCGACGCGGCTCGCGCGTGGCTCTGGCTGGCCCAATGTATCAATTCGCGATGGCGGCCGAGGCCAGTTCGGCCAATATCCACAGCGATACGACCGGCCGGCTGATGCACGGTGATTTAGTGAACTACGTGCATCGTGAGATCGCCGCTCGGGGAAGCTTCACGCCTCTCGATATAACCCGGAAGTCGGCGGCGGCGCTCGCTGCGAACCAAGGACTGCGTGGTGTCGGGCTTTCAGTAGCTACGCAAATCACGGCGCTCGGCAGCGGGACGGGAGATCTCGGCACATATACTGTCAACAATTCACAGACAGTGGGATCGTCGGCCGCGCCGGTAAAAATGGTGGCATTTGGTGCCGTTTTCTGGGGTTACATCGCCGGTACGACCTTGACTGTCACGAAAATCGAAGATGGCACGCTCGACGTGACGATCAGCGGCAGTACCGTCTCCGTGCGGTTCAATAGGCCGGTCAAGATCGATACTGATTGGGTCCCAAGTGTTGGGGTAGCCTACGGCTTTACGTGGGCTGACGCATCAGGGGCGACGATAACTAGCGTAACCGTATCCAACGACATCGCGACGCTCACGTTGTCGGGTTCGCCAACCGGAGCGAAAGTGCTCGGCTATGCCGCTGAAAATTGCGCGGCCCCCTTTATTCTCGCTGGCGGGGCGACCGGCACGAACTGGGCTGCGACGCGAGGCCAGATTTACAACGATAGCGGAGTCGAGGCGTCCGCCTACGTGTTGGGAGGATACGGCACGCGCACCGTCCGCAACTATCTTCCCCGCTTGCAGGAGACTTTCTGATGGCTATTCCGCAAATCGCGATCGTGGGCGTGACTTCGAACGACCCCGACTTCACGCCCGTCGTCAGCAAAAAGTCGCAATTGCTCGCCGATAGCCGCATCACCCGTTGGTTCGCTGCTCGCGATGGGGATGTCACCGTATCGGGTACGGACGCGACCAAAATCGCCACAATGATCGACCGCAAGGTAGCCGGCAACGGATCGGCGCTGGCGACCGACGCGACGAGGCCAGTTATGGCATCACTCGCTGCCTATGGCGCTCGTAAGGCCGTGCAGTTTACCGCCGGGGCGGATCGAAGCATCTCGTTGCCAGCGATCGACCTTTCCGGTTCGGCGTGGTTCGTCGCCGTTCTAGCGCGGCGAGCGAGCGTAGACGCCGCAAACGGGGACGCCCTGTTTTGGACTGGCGTAACAAACCAGGTTCTTATCGCGGCACCCGCATCTGGCAGCGTCTTTCAGGTTTTTCGAAACACCAATGGCGTAAACGTCAATCCTGGGAACGCTTCGCCGGATGCGACGCCGAAACTGATTTTCGGCAGCTGGGACGGAGTCAACGTTAAGGGCGCGTCCGGTTCGAGCGGCGCTGTATCCTCGGTGGCCGGTTCTGGCGGTGCGGTAGCGGCTGGGTCAGCAGCCTTTATCGGGAAGCGGGCGTCAGTACCCGCGCTATATTGGGGAGGCGATGTTGCGCAGGTAATCATCGGCAACGTCGATATTCTTGCGACCGCCAATGCTGACCTGAGAGCGCTCATCGCGGGGTATCTCGGCGAATATTACAGCCTGTCGCTTTGATGTTGACCGCCCTCCGCGTCCTCAACCTCATCGCATGGTCGGCCGTCCTCATCATGATGGCGCCGGCTGTGTGGAGCATCGTGCGCGGCCAAGCGCGTGCAGGTGATCCCTATCGGCTGGTGTTCTTCGCTTACGCGCTCATGGCGATCGGTTTCTCGGCGCGCTGGCTGGTCGCCGCCTCCAGCAACCAGGCTTATGTCGTGCTGTACCTGCTCAGCGCAACAGTGGCCGTCCTGACCATCAAAGCAGCGTGGAGCTATGGCCGTGGCAGCAGGCTCTGAGACCGGCATGGATACCATCGCCGCAGTCCTGACAGGGAGCCTACAGCGCGCCCCTTGGGGGTGGGCGCTCCTCGCCACCGTCATTCTCGCCGTCATCAAGGCGTGGCCGCAAATGTCTGCGCAGGCGATCAAGGCACGCGAGCAACTCCGATCTGAAAAACGAGATGATGTAGACGATATGCGTGAACGCGTAACCGCCTTGGAAGGCAAGGTGGAAGCGGCAACGCAAACTGCCCATCAAGCCGAAATGAAGCTGATTTCCGCGCTCGCCGCGTACCGGCTGATCGCTAGCGAGCTTCTGAAACTCGATCCGAGCAACATCATTCTGCGGCAGGCGCAGGAGCTTCTCAACGTGTCCTATCCGGCGCCGCGTGAGGTGAGGACGCCGGCGGATGCCATTCGACCAGGAGCGAATCCATGACCCTCAACGGCATCCAGATACAGAGCCGCCTCAACGCACGCGGCGCGGGGCTGAAGGTCGATGGCTCGATTGGGCCGAAGACCTATGCGGCGCTGCTCGAATGGGTCGGACAGCGCAAGCTCGGCGACAAAGGCATCGCGCTCGGCGAGGGCATGGCGCAGTACCTCGGACCTGCCGGCATCACCACGCCGCTGCGTCTGGCGCACTGGTTGGGGCAAGGCGCGCACGAGACGCAGGGTTTTCAGACCCTGCGCGAGCTTTGGGACCCCACCCCGGCGCAGAAGGGCTACGAGGGCCGGCGCGACCTCGGCAACACGCAACCGGGCGATGGCTTCCGGTATCGCGGCCGAGGCATTTTTCAGACGACGGGGCGTGGGAATTACGAAGACCTCGCCACCCGGATCGGCGTCGATGTCGTCGCGCACCCCGAGCTGATCGAGGAGCCGCACAACGCGGTGCTGAGCGCCTGCGATTATTGGGGCGTCAACAAGCTCGCGCAATGGGCTGACGCTGACGACGTGCTGACGATGAGCCGCGCGATCAACCGCGGCAATCCGCGCTCGACCAAGATGCCGAACGGGCTGGCCGAGCGGCAGGTCGCGACGGCGCGGGCGCGTCTCATTCTGATTTGAAAGGAAACGATATGACCGATGAAACCGAAACCCAGCCCATCCAGGTCAACGATTCCCCGCTGCCCGATCAGCTATGGGCGGCAGTGCGCCAGATCGCCCCGCCAGTGATGGCATTCGCGCTCGGGCGCCATTGGGTGCCGGATGACCTCGCCGTCGTTCTGGGCGTCGCTGGCGGCATCCTATGGCCGATCGTGGCCGGGCAGATCAAGACGCGCGAGCGGGCCAAGCAGCTTTCGGTGATCGCGAACGACAGGCGCGTGCCGGATGCGGTCGCGGTGGTGAAGCAATGAGCCTCATCCCCAATCCGGTCTCTGATTTCTTGGAGGCCAACCGCTCGCTCCTGATCTACGCCGCGATCATCCTCGCTGTCATCGCGCTCTGCACGCTCTCCTACTGCGCAGGCGGTGCTGGCGAGACGATCAAGTCGCAGGACGGCACGATCAAGGTGCAGGCGCAGGTGATCGCGGCCGATGGCAACGCGGCGGATGCACGGGTCGGTGACACCGTGAAGATCGCCAACCAGCAAAGGGAAATCGAAGATGCTGTGGAAAACACCTCAGGCGTTGATGATGCTCGGCGCGCTCGCGGTTGTGTCGTGCTCAGCCAGCAGGGTCGAGATACGTCCCGCATTGCCGCCTGTCGCTGACCTTCGGCAGATCCCGGAGCCGGCCTATCCGATCGAGGCGCTTGAACCGGGCGAGGCTGGCGCGCGAGCCGAGGCAGCATGGCACGACAAGGTTCTGACCTGGGGCCGCACCGGCTGGGCACAGAACCGCCGCGTGTGCCAGTGGGCGGTTGATATGAAGCTCGCGGTACCGGCGGGGTATTGTGCGGCTACTTACTGATTATCATTTATATACCACTTTGATTTCAACACTTTCCCCGCGAATATGTTTATGGTAACTATATTCACCGCCGTATTCCTTTGCGCAGTATTCTAGAATACGTTTGGTATCTCTTACCATATATTCTGTGTCTACAAAATCTGTTGCGAGTTCTTGCAGTTGAAAGAAATCTGCCGGTGTTACATTTACCCACATAACTCAATCCTAACAAGCTACGTCACGAGGTGAACCCGTACCGGCTCCCGCTTCCAGAGGGCAGGTGCCGCCCATAGCAATCCTATCGCTCTACCCCCGCCAACGCCAGCAGGGTTTCGGGGTTAGTCACGACGTAGCTTGGCCTTCATCGTGCGTGACTGTTCGAAGCTGTCACGGATCGCCTGAGAAACGCGAGCGACAGATGCTGCGGTGATGTGGTCTATCTCACATTGCCGCGCCTCGTCGTAGAATGAATACCGCTTATGGCAGTCCTTGCACGACCACGATTCATGATTGATCGGCATCACTCCCCTCCCTTCCGAGGTTCTAGGGCGGCTCGGGCGCGCTTACCCCCGTCTGCCGCCAATTCATTACGCCCGGCATCGCCTTCCGAGTGGATCAGCCGGGCAAGCCGCGCCTGTTCGCCGTACCATGCCAGTTCCTCACGCAACCGCGCCACTTCCCCGCTGTCATCCCGCACTGCTGGGGTTGCTGAGAGGGCGGCGCGTGCCATCCCGCGCCATCTTTCCTGCTCGAAGCGATCGTCAGGCCAAGGTGGCGCAATAGCGCGTCCGACATGGTAGTGCGCCTGCTGGATCGCCCGAGCAACCGCCTCTACCGCTGCGTCGTGTTCCGTGGTGGTCATTGCGGCTCACTTTCAATGCGGGTGGCCGGAAAGCCATTACCCTTGCTCTCAATGCGCCATTCAAGACCAAGCGCTTCAAGAACATCGCTTGTCGGGGCGCGTTTGCCGTTCATGAACTCGCTGACGTGCCCGCGATTAACACCATGCTTCGTGCACCATTTGGCAATCCCGGTGGACCTCCACGGTTGCGGTTCGCATTTACGAGCCTCGGCAAGCAAAAGCTCACGGACATCATCAATGCTCACTTCGCCTCCCCTTCATCGGTTGCCGGGGCGGCGGGGAGCTTCCACATGTACTGGTTCCGACCATTACAAGGCGCCTCTTTTAGCACTCGCCTCACACTCCACCCTAGTTTCAATCGTTTTCTGATTGTGCTGGGCGCTATGCCAATCTCCCTTGCCCACTTTTCAAGGCACAAGGTTTTGCCTCCCAAGGTCAGATTATTGTTGTTGTTTCGGTTCTGCGCCTGCACCGTGTAATCGGCCCATTCACAATTTTCTGGCGTATAGTTGCCGTCGTTATCAATACGGTTGAGTGACAGCCCTTCAGGCTTTTCGCCCATGTCCGCGAGGAAGTTTCGCAATCCTTCCATCGTTCGCAAACCGTTATGCCGCGACCGCCATAGCGATGATATCTCTGGCTCTTAGGGTTGTAGCATCGGTCCATCATGCCGGCCCAGACGGACTTACTCATGTTCCCGCGCCCCATGCTGGCGGGCGAGGGCTTGGAACACCGCGCCCATGATTGCCGGGTGGAGCGATACAGCTTTCCCGTCCCTGTCATAGCAAACCAGCCCCAAAGGATGCCCCTCATCAACGAACCGCAACGGTCCTTTGATTGCCGCCTCCACCACCCCCGGCGCGGCCTCTGCCTGCGGATTGGGGATACAAGCGAGCGCAGCGGCAAACGCCTCGCTGCGACCTTTCGGCCATGCTGTGTAGAACGCTTTACGGCACGCGCTGACGACCTTGGCCGGCAACCATCCGTCGTTGCCATCCGTAAGATAATCGTCCTCGAACTCCGACCACGCATCGCGCTGCATCTCGTCGGAGACTTCGCTTGCCCCCTCTGCCTGCCTGAGCGCGGTTACGCCGCATCGTTCCTCATGAGCAAGACGCTCGCAATATTCACACGCTCCCGGTTCGCTCCCGTCAAACTCGCGAGGAGCATTTCGGCAGGTGCAATAGTCTAAATCGTTCATGCCTCATCCCCCGGAATATGCAGGATCGTCTCGCCCATGATCCGATTGCCTGCGTTGTCCTCTTGCACCAGCCGATGCCCGCTGGCGGTGGTGCGGCCGGGACTGTCGCCCGCGCTGTTGCCGCCCCATTCGGCCTCACGACCGGGATGCATCGCTTCGATCATCGCGAAGTTTGCCGCGTCCACGAGGTAGTGCTTGTTGCCGGTCTGCCGGTACTTCGCCATGCGAGCGCGCACGTCGCCGGCTGCATCCATCTTGAGCGGGTAGGCATCGGCCACGCGCCCATACTTATGGAAGCTGACCATCATCGCGCCCATCATGCGGACGACGAACTCGGGATCGAACTCGGTTACGGGAACGCCCGCGCTGGTGACGTAATCGCGCATTGCTGCGATGGCTTTGTCGCGTGGGGCCTGCCCTTCTCCCTGCCTGAGCGCGGTTACGATGGCTGGGCGCGTGTTCCATGCGGCGATGGCAGCCGCGGAACTCATGCGCACCGGTCCTTCGTGGCCGCATGATGTGCATCGCGCCCACTCTGCTTCACCATCGGTCGACACGCGCAATTCCGCTACGCCAGTGCATTTCGGACAGGGTGCCAGCGCCTCAATCTGCGCCGCGAGGGTGGGGGCGGGTGCGGGGGTGGGAGCGCCGGTCAGCCAGCGCGTGATGCGCAAGTAATTCTCGGCATCGGGCGGGAAGCCACGGGCAACACGATTGAGCGTTGCTGGGCTGCACGGCACAGATGGCGCGGCATCCCGATAGCTCATGCGATCATTCTTGAGCTTTGCCTCTACCGCTCGACCAAATGCTGCTGCATCAAACAGGTCGCTGGACGGCGCCGCTAGGGTGGGGGTATCAGTCATGGTGCGATCCTCACAAAATTGTAGATGACGTAGGCGACCATGCCGGCATGGATCAGCCACCACGACAGGCCCGGCTTCTTGTCGGAATATCCGAAGGCATAGCGCGCCAGTTCGCCGCGCGGCTCTTTCTCACTCATGATTGCTGTGTCCTTCTAGATAGGCTCTGACGGCGAGGCCGAGCGGGGTGAGGGCGTAGTAATTTGCCACGCCGCCAGTGTGATTTTGTGATCGACACCAGCGCGCCAATCCCTTCCCAGCCAGAGCGATAAAAGCATTGCTGACCGAGCGCGCCTCTCCGCGCATGCCGATCACAGCCCGTTGCTGAGCCTCACTCAACCCAGCCGCGATGGCCGCGATATCCCCGCTCACTTGGGTGTGCCTTTCTGTGCGACAGCGAACCCGAACCAGAGCGGGCCAAGGCAGACACCTACGCCTGTTGCACCAGTTCGAATAAGCTCGATGCCGAGCAGGAGCGCTGTTGGTGAGAAGGCGACAATGAAGATCGCCCGCGTACCAAGCAATCTACCCGCCCAGTGCCTGCCCCATGTTGCTGGCGTGGTGATGTCGATTGGCTCCCCGCTCACTTGGTGGGTTCCCGTAAGTCAGGGTGCCCGCAGAATGGGCAATGCGGATCATTGTCGCAGCCGCAGTCGAGCGGCGGTTTGAAGTCGCCAGCAAGGGCAGCGGCGTTCATCTCTTGAAACTGCTGCCAGCTACGTTCGACCCACAACTCGGTATCACGCCATTGCTTGACCTCGGACGCGCTGTGTTGGTGCGGACTATCCTTGCCGCAGATCGGGCAAGCGGAAGACGCGGCGCTCACTTGGTGGGTTCCTTTGAGAGGGCGCGGATGGCGGCAAGCAATGCCTCATCGTAGCAGGCGATGCAGTCTTCCCAGCCGAACTGACCGTGTTGGCACTGATCGTGCTTATCGGTGGGTGTCGGGTAGCCGCTTGCGATAGCATCGCACATCTTCTCGGCCGCATAGTCGACCCCCTCCCGCACGCCTTCAACCCGGCCGGCTTCATGCGAGTTTATGCGGCATGCGGCGATAAGCTGGCAGATCGCGTGGCTCGCGTAGATCTTGACCCTGTAGCCGCGAATGCCGCTCAGGATGTCGGTCGCTATTTCGATGTCGCTCTGCACCACTGACAACACCTGCTGCACTTCCGGCTGGGGGTCTGTGGCGGGGGTCATGCGGGCACCACGCGGTAGGCGATGATGTCGTTCCACGCTCCATTGTGCGACCAGTCGCAAAGCGATGCGCGGTGGGGCATGCATACATCTCCGTTACGAAGCTTGTATTCGACCTTTGTGTCGAACGGGCGCACTGGACATTCGCCGCCCGCCCACTCGATCCATTCGGTATCAGCCATTGTGCGGTCCTTTCTGACCATAGCGGGCGGCATATTCAGCATCGGCAAAGCGACGCAGCGTTGCTCGATCGACATATCCGAAGCGACGATGGCACCGGACGCACTCGCCCCAGACGCCGCTTTCGTCGCTATTCGTGGTACAGGGGTGCGAGCCGAGCGCGCACAGGATTTTGCCCCGTAGCGTCACTCTCCACCCCCAATCACCACAGTGGCGGCTCTAGCGCGGAGGGCGGCGCTGAGGACGGCGGTTGCCGGTGTGTCGGCGCGGGCAAAGCGCTTCTCAATATGGTCGGTCGGATGAATAAACTTCAGCCAGACGCGCCAACTTCCCCGTTGCGCCGGATCATCCGACACGATGTATCGGTCAAGCGTAAGGAACCACCCTTCCGGCACCAGCGTCATCGCGGCGTCGATCGAGGCGGTGTAAGGTTTGACAGTTAGCTGCGTTCGGCCGTTGCCATCCCAGACCGAAATCCGTGTCTCGTTGCCGTGAAGAGGTTGCGCGCCCGGGTATACCGCGAGCGCAATATCGCGTTCCAGAACCAAGTCCGGTCCGCTCGCTCGATCAACCCGCACCGCCAGCGCCTCATAGTCATGTGTCATGCGTCACCTCGGGGTGTTGTGGGTTCAGCGTATGGTGTGCCGCGACGGGCCTGGGGCGGCTCAACGTCGAGAGGATGCGCGCTCAGAATCACGTCGCTGTGGGGCCGAACGAATTGGATGTACTGGCTGTTGTGATCGACGTAGAACGCTGGTTCGCCGCAGACGGTGATCGCCTCGCCGAAGCGCTCGCTGCGATCTGGACAGCCCCGCACCCGAGCGATGCGAAGGAAGTCCTTGAAGGTCGCCTCGTCCCGCAACGATCCGAAATCGCCGAACGCCTTTGCAAAAGCTTGCCCGCGCGAACGAGCGAAATAGACGTAGCGCCCGAAGCCATCGGCATCGACGTAGAACGGCTTCACCGCCAGCGCCTCCAACTCGGCGGTCATGCGGCGATCCTTTCGAGATTATCGGCATAAGCCCGGCGACCATTCCAGCGCGCAGGCACGACGTTGCTCAGCATGTCATGCTGGTGGTCGCGCCAGTCGTAGCGGTGACCGTTCTGCGCGAGAGAGGTGCTGTCAGCGCTGGCGAACGGATACCGGCCAGCAACAGCGGTTCCGCGCATCATGTGAAGCGTGGGCCAGCGGTTGCCGAGGAACCGTGCGACATCATCCATGCGGCGGTGATAGGCAGGGCAATCGACCGACTTCTCAGGGCCGACATAGCCGAGACAGACGCGATCGTAGCGATCACACAGCCGCCCAAGGCGATCAACCGAAGCGTCCATGTGCCAGAGCGGCGCACCTCGGGCGGTCCCATGCGGCCAATCATTCAACAGTGCATCGTTGAGCTGGGATGGCGCGCCGGGCTGATCGGGGATGACGGCCCAGCGGCCGGGCTGGAACAGGCGCCCTTCAAGCCATGCATAATAGGCCGACCAATCGCGCTGCGTCTCGTCCCATTCCTTGCCGGCGCGCAATGCCTGCTTCCAGAATGAGAATGCGCCGTTGTCATACATGATGAAGGGCGCGACCGCCTCGGCGATATCAACGGTGTCGGGCCGATAGAAGCTGACGCAGACCGCCCGGCCCGGCAGCACTTCGCGCGCGGCCTCTCGGGGCGTCATGGGGGTGCCGTGGTACACCAGCGCCATCACTGCCGGAACCTAGCTTGGCCGCGCAGACCGGCGGCGATCGTGAAATGATTGGCCGAGCGCGCGATACACCCAGCGCAATCGCACTTCGAATAGCGCAGCGCTTCGGCCTCGTGGTGGTCAGCTTGCTTGGCCCGTGCCGCTGCCGTCGTCAGCAGCCGAGCTACTTCGTCCACCCCGCTCATGCCGATGCGCTCCCGTTTGAGGGGGTGAGGCGGGCGATCTCGGCGCCGGCTGAAAACGCGGCCGCGCAGTTATGACAATCGTCGCGACTCGCCGGGATACCGTGGGTGAACAGACGCAGAAAAAGTGATAAACCGCGTTGAAAACACACGGGAACCACTCGACTGTTAATCGAGCGGCCGTAGGTTCGAATCCTACTCAGGGAGCCAGCGGAAACCCGCAGAAATGCGTGAGTTTCCGCCTTACGTGAGGCAGCTAAACCAAGCGCCGTTATTACACCTTTTATTACACGCATTATGACATTCCCGTTCCGTTCCACGGCGCAGCGAACCGCGCTTTTCCGATTCGTTTGTCGAGCGGCGGAAGCCGTCTTTTTGGCGAGTAGCACTCGACGCGGCATTTTTGCGCACGGCATGGTCAGAATGTCCCGAGGAGCTTATCGGCTGCGCGCTCAACCCTACGCCAGACTGCGGCGTCATCGTGCCGGACTGTGCCGGTCGATATAACATGCTGGCAGCACCGTTCTGCCTGGGCGAGTTGATTACGCAGCTTGTCGATCTGGCTCAGGGTTGCCCGCGCCCCATTTCGCGCAATTTGATCGTCGGATCGGCTGCCGCCAGCGACCTTCTCCAGAACCTGAGGCATGGAAATGCCTTCTGCGGCCAATGCTCGGTCGAGTTTCTTCGCGTTCATGCTGCGTCCTTCATAATAGAGCGCCCTGCCGCTCGCTCCCGATGCGCGCGGTGACGAGCATCCAGAGATAGCCACGCATATCCTGCCGCCACTGGGTCGACCCCGTTTCCGAGCAGCCGAAGTCGGTCCACCCGATCGGCCAACGCATCAAAGCCTCCGTGAAGAAGACGTTGAGCCTGCTCTTTGTCGATTGCGGGAGTGAGTTGCGGCCATCGGTCGATGATATCTCGCCAAGCGGGATCGTCGGGTCCGGGCACGACGAGCGGGACCACGCCTCCGCCTGCCAGTCGAGCATGTCGAGCCGGCTCTTCCCGTCCGCCCGGGTCAGCGCGTCCCCGCCGCCTTTCGTCATCCACGCGGTCGGCGTAGCCCAAGTCGACGCCTGGTCGTCCAGCGATACCGTCTGCCCTTTGCGCGCACGATATTCCGGGTCCATCGGCCCATGCATCGCCATCATCGCGTTCGGTGTCCGCCACTGCCGCGACCAGATCTGCACCTCGTTCGCCAGCGTCATGCCGAAACCGTTGTTGCCGTTCTTCTCCGCCTGCGCCGCCTGTCGATCGAGTAGCCGATCCAAATCGTCGGCTTCGAACTGCTGGGCTGATGGCGTCGGCCATGACGAACAGTCGCTTTCGTCCGTGACTGTTCCGGGTTTCGCCCGAGCCAAATATTCCGCATTCAACGCGATAGCCCATTCGCTCCAATGGCCCCACGAGGGCGGCGAGTTGGCCGTCCGTGTTCCCCGGCACGTTCTCTCGGAAGAGACGGAGAGGCCGGCACTCATCGACGACGCGGAGAACCTGGTCGATGAGGAAGCGATCGTCGAGGACGCCAAGCCGCTTTCCGGCGACGCTGTTTCCTTGGCATGGATCTCCGGAAGCGACGCAATGAACGCGTCCACGCCACGGGCGAGCGTTGAAGGTGGCAAGGTCAGACCAGACAGGCGCCGGAGCCAGGTCGTGCGTTTCCATGCGGTGGACCAGCTTCGCGGCGGCCGCTGCTTCCCTCTCCACGTAAGCGATACCACGCGCTCCGGGCACGGCGAGTTCGATACCGAGGCCGACCCTCCGGCTCCGGCGCACAATTCGAGGACGTTCCAGGGACGTAGAGCCATGTCATGCTTCCTCCTCGGCTTCGGCTGCGCCGGCGGTCAGCATCTCGATATGCTCGCGGCGGCGCGCGGCGATCCGCTTCGCCTTCTCCTGGTTCGCCTTGTTGTAGATCCGGGTGACCTCAAGCGTGCTGTGACCGCTGACGGCGCGGACGTCGTCGGTGCCGCTGTCGCCGATCTCGGTAATGCCGCCATGCCGGAACGAGGTGAACTTGATCTCAGCCGGCAGCCCCGCCTTGTCGCGGATGCGCCGGTGCAGCTTGTTCATGTAGTCCTTGGTGTAGGCCTTGCCGGTGCGCTCATCGAGGACGATCAGGGCATCGTCGGCGCCGCGCGTGAGGCGGGCGATCTCTTCCTCGAGATCGGGGTAGAACGCGACGAGCTCGCCATCGACCTTGTCGACCAGGGGGATGTCGACGACGTTGCCGGTCTTCGACTGGACGAGGCCGATGCTCTCACCCGGCTTGTATCCGCCCCAGCGCACTCCGCGCGTGACGCGACCGTCGGGATCTGTGAAGCCGAAGGCGTCGAACACGCGCTGGCAGCCCTCGAAGCAGATCGCGGCCGCGGTGGCCATGCTCTGACGGCCCATAGCGCGCGCCGCGGCCCGGTAGGCGTCATACTGCGCCCGGCTGGCCGCGACGTTGCCCTTGCCCTTCCCGCTGCTGCTGGAGATGCCCATGCCCGCGAACGGGTTCGACTTCACGCCAGTGACCTTGTCGTGCCGCGCCGCCTGGTTCCATACCAGCCGGCACACCTGCATCATGTAGGAGCCTTGGCGATCGCCGTGCTTGGCCTTCGCCTTCTTGTAGAGCGCGTCGGCGGCGGTCGCGTCGATCACCTTCGCCTGGCGGGTGCCGAATCGGCCGACCTTCATCTCGATCGCGGAGACCATCTCCATGCAGGTCGAGTAGCCGGCCCGGGTGTTGTGCCGGAGCTCGGTGAACTTCTCCAGCTTGCGGAACCACGCGAAGAGCCACTCGACCGAACCGGGCGCCATCCGCGTGTCGACACCCTCGCGCCATTCCTTGAAGGCGGCGTTGAGCGCATTGGCCCGGGTGATCGCAATCGCCAGGTCATCGCCGAGCGGCGAGGATGTCACCGGGCACGTCTTGCCGTGCCGCATCGCCGGCGGCTTTGCCCACTGCGGACGAATCCAGAAATACCGCTTGCCCCCTGAGAGCTTGCGCACCTGGACATAGGAGGGCAGCCGTTCACTGGCCAAAGTCGAGATCCTCTTCGTCGGCGGCGGTAAACATCTCGACGAGCGCGGCTTCGAGATCGGACTTGAGCGCAAGCAGTTGGCCGTTCGGCCCGCGCGCGCGGAAGCGCACCTTGCCGACCTTCGCCCACTGCTTGAGTTGGGACTCGGCGACGCCGGTGAAGGCGAGCGCCGCTTCGCGGTTCATGGCGGCCGGCCAGTCCGGCAGGTTGGCGAGCATGGTCATTTTCTTGGCCACGGCGGGGTGCCGAGACCCCGATTTGGCTTGAAGTGACGGCCCTCTGGACCGCAGCGGTTCTTGCCAAACCCGAGCCACCTCGGTGCCCGCTCGAAGTCAGCGTCTCGTGGCTTCGCTTGCCAGCCAAGCGTGGGCGACCACGCTGCATAGAAGACGCAGGTGCGCTGCATGTTCATGCCGATGAAGTGATCGCAGTGCACGCACAAAGGTGCCGCATCGCTGGAAGGAGTGGGCGCCGCCCGCTCCTCGCACCTATTCCATTGGCGGACTGCGTCCTCGCGCGCACCGAAGTGGTCATCGCGCTCGCGCCCGCAAGAATGCGGACCTGTCGCACCGCAAGTACCGCACATGACCATATAGCTGGGCGGCGGGCCATGGCCGTTGTACTCGAATTCGGTGTAGCGGATCTCCGCCTTGCAGAACGGGCAGTTGACGGGCTTCCCGTAAGGGAACGCCCCCTCATCCCAATCCGATATGTAATTCTCTCCGCGGGCTGGCGCGGCGTTGATATCGGTCATCGCTTTTCACCTTCCACGAACCCGGCCCGGATCATCCCTGCGACGCTACGGAGCGCCGTCGCCTCGTCCGGCTGATCGGTTGCCCGCAGCTTCTCCGCATGCGCGTCGAGGTAGCGGGCGAGGCTCTCGTCCTGCTCTCGGCGGATCTGGTCGAAGGTGCGGCGGCGGCAGATGCGCTTCATCGCGCGGCCCCGTTCGCCGGAACCGTAATCGGCGCGGTGCGGTCGAACATATCTTCGCCGTTGACCCGACGGGTTTCGAGCCCGCAGACGCCGCATTTGAAGAAGCTCGTCTTTCGCGACATGCGATGAAGTCCCAAGCAGTTGCCGCAATACGGAAGATAGCCCGGCTCTCCGACCGATGGGGTGCCGTACCGCTTCACTTCGACGCATCCCGAAGCTGGGCCTCAAGCTCCGCCAGGCCATCGCCTTCCATCGCCTCGGCGCCGAGCACGTCGCGGACGCGGGCTGCCGGATCTCCCGCAGCCGCTTGATCGACGTCGACCGACCCATGTCCGCCCGGGAACTTCAGCCAGTATGCACCCTCGACCTGCTCTTCGGTCGCCTCGTGATACCGGCTCATATAATCCGGGCAGATCGGCACCGCTCCGGCGCGGATGACGTGCCGCGCATACGGCTCCATGCAGTTGGCGCAGCGGTTCATCACCAGCCCTCCATCGGGAATTCAAGGTAGACCTGCGCCTGCTGGCGGATCTCGTTGGTCGCCTTGTCGGCGCGCTCGGTGTTCCGGCTGACGCGTCCGAACCAGCGCCAACCAGCTGCGACGGCTTTTACGCCGGTATGGAAGGCATCGCAGTCGAAATGGACGAGCTGGCGGTCGGGCACGGAGACGCGCTGCATAGAGCCATCGGCAAGCAGCCGCTCAACTTCGCGATGCCACGCGCGATAGATCAGTTCACCGTCTGGAACGCGCGGCATCTCGCACTCGCCGACGGCGAAGTCGGTCGGGGCAACCTGGGCATTTACCAGGCCGAGGATATGCTCTGCGCGATAGCGCGGGCTATCGTAATCTGGTTGGCCGGCGGTCGCGAAGTGCTGGCCGACCGGGATTTCCGGGCGAGGCACGTCGTCATGGTGATAGCCGGGAATAGCAGGATACCAGCCGGGCATGAGCATATGGACGCGGCTGTCGAACACGAGAGGGCTGATCGTCCACCTATCAGGAATAGCGAGGAGGAATGATCGTGTGATCGGGCCGCCATTCTCGTATGCGAAATCGATGTCACTGTTGAAGAACATCGGCTCGTTCTTGATCTCATCGTTCGACACGTCAGTCGCGAACGGCCCCCCCTTGATGAAGCGGCTGTTGAATCGATAGGCGGTCATCGTGCAGCCTCCGAAGGTTGCGCGCCGGGCGCGGACGGCGAAGTAACCGCCCCCGGCGCGCGCAGCTCGGCTTGCGAGGCCGGGCTGATCTGGGGTGAAGATGCGACACGCCCGGCCTCCACGGCCTCAAGCGCGTCTTCCACAATCTTGATCGCGGCTTCGACCTGCTCGGCCGGCGCGCCGGGCCAAGTCAGATTCATGCAGATGCGCGAGACCACATAGCTTTGCTCGGCGTCGAGCACCTCAAATCCGGGGTTCTCCGCGAAGTGCGCTAGTTCTTGCTCGACGCCGTAATCGGTCAGCGTATGCCGCAGCGTGCAGCCGCAGGTATCGCATGCCTCGCTATGATCGCTCGGCGAACTATCGCCACCGCCATCAATGCCGTCCTCAAGCTGCTCGGCCAGTTCAATAGCCGCCTCTTGCTCGGGCGTGTGCTCCCAGGAATAGCCTGTAGGCTTGACAGGCCATTCCGATAGCCCCTTCGCCTTCAACAAGGCCTCACGCGCATGCTCGTAACAATACGAGGCGCTGGCGTCGTCAAAGAGCCAGTGAAGCGGCTCGGGATCGACCGGCGGAACGGCTGCGTAGAGCCGCGCCTCAAGGTTTGAGAGATGCTCATAGCGCTCCATTCGGGGCGGGGCGGAAGCGGCCGGCTTCATGCCGCGATCCGATCGGCTTGCCCGTCAATCGACACCAGCGCTCGACCGCGTCTGATCGGCTTCTGCTTGATATGCTCGAGGTAATGCGGGCGAAGGATCTGGTCGCGGAACACCGACCACACCTCATCCCAGAAGCGCCGCATGCCGGGGTGATCCTGCATGTACGACGGATCGGAGCAGTCGAGGTACGCGTACCAGTCGTGATCCTCAAACAGCTTTCGGACAAGGCTCTCGCCTTGATAGTCGCACTCCCACGAGGTGAGATCGCCCCACATCGATCGCACACGATCCTTGTCCCACATAGTGCCCTTCCAGCGGCCATCTTCCCACCTAGTTTTGATGAGTTGGCGCTTCAGTTCGGTAACGGTGCGATCGTGGTCGATGATGCGGTGAGGCTGCTTCGCTGCCTTGCCCATGAAATAGTCGAAGTGGAGATCGTACAGGAACGAATGCAGCGATTCCGGCCCGCGCGCGACGGATGGCCAGCCATAGGAAAACGTGCCGTAGCCGCCTTCGATCATCACGGAGCCGGTGCGCTCGTCGATGATAAAGAGATGGTATTCCGGCCAGCAACGGATCTCGCCATCTTCCAGCCCATGCAGATAGCGTTCGCCGGTGCGGATCTCATAGGCTC
>Ga0247735_1000080_pt1 | contig 55861 bp, 49 predicted proteins | sample UWRJL178409R2_FD_180934 | JGI IMG/M metagenome (GOLD analysis project Ga0247735, IMG submission 180934) | Plant litter microbial communities from Arlington Agricultural Research Station in Wisconsin, United States - UWRJ-L178-409R-2 | ecosystem: Environmental > Terrestrial > Plant litter >... | reverse complement strand
AGCAACTTCCCGCTCGCCTTCTCGGTGCCCGGCGGCGACACCGCCGCCGCCCTGGCCGCCGGCAGCGCCGTGGTGGTAAAAGCCCACCCGGCGCACCCGCAGACCAGCGCCCTTGTTGGGTCGATCATGCGGGAGGTGGCCGGCGACGCCGTCGCCGTCGTCTACGGCTATAACGCCGGCATCGCCCTGGTGAGCGAGCCGGGCATCCACGCCGCCAGCTTCACCGGGTCCCCCGGCGGCGGCCGTGCCCTCGCCGAACTCGCCGCCTCCCGTCCAGACCCGATCCCCTTCTACGGCGAACTCGGCAGCATCAACCCCGTACTGGTTTCCCCCGCCGCGGCCGCCGCCCGCACCGCAGAGATCGGCCAGGGGCTGGCCGCCTCCGTTGTGCAGGGCGGTGGCCAGTTCTGCACCAAACCCGGCATTGTGCTGGTTCCGGCCGGCGTGGCCGGGGACACCCTGGTCAGCGAAATCACGCGGGTGGTCACCGCCACCGCTCCGAAACCCGCCCTCACCGTCGGGATGGCGACGGCGTTCGCCGCCGGGATCAACGCCCTCGCCGCCGAACCGGGAGCCTCAGCGCCACCGGCCCGCGCAGCATCCCCCGGCTTCACCGCCCCCACCATTGTCGAGGTCGACGGCGACGAACTGTCTCCCCGGCTGATGGAGGAATGTTTTGGGCCGGTCGCTGTGGTGGCCCGCTACCGCGATGATGCCCACGCCGCGCGGATGCTCGGTGCGCTGCCTGGCGCACTGACCGGGTCACTGTTCCTTGAGCCCGGCGACCCCGGGGTTCCGTCCGCCCGCGCCGCGATCAGTGCCAGGGTCGGCCGTATCCTCTACAACCAGTACCCGACCGGCGTTGCGGTGTCGTGGGCGCAGCACCACGGTGGGCCGTGGCCCTCGACCGACACAGTGCACACCTCCGTCGGTGCGAGTTCGCTCCGCCGGTTCCTGCGCCCGGTGGCGTGGCAGAACGCCCCGTCGGAGGAACTTCCGCCGGAGCTGCGCGACGGTCCTGTGGATTTCCCGCGCCGGATCGACGGTGTGCTGGGGCTCGCTCAGGCGTAATCCGTCGCGGCCGCAGCCGGCAGCCCGGTGGTCGGGCATCGTCGGCTGCGGCTGCGGCTGCGGCTGCACCGGAGTCAGTGCCCGGCGGGGCTGGTGATATGGCTGACGTTGACGTTCACGATGGGGTCCCCCCCCTGGGGGAACACCGTCGCCAGCTGGCGCCGCAACTCGTCGCCGACAGCACGAAGGGTGTCCGGCGTCGGCAAGCCGGCGTCAACACCGATGGTCGCCGTGGCCGTGACAACCCCGTCCGCGGCGCGGGAAACCACCACCGTGGCATCCCCCGCGCCGGCGCCGGCGCTAGTGCCCCTGGCGCCGTCCACCAGGTTGTCGGCGATCGACCGCACCAGCGAGCGGGACGGAAAAACGTCGACCACTCCGGGAACGGTGCAGATGATCCGGGTCATCTCGCGGGAGACAGAGGAATCGTCGCTCATCAAGCATCCTTCGATTCGGGGGTGGTGGGAGTGTGGACGTCCTGGATGGAGACGTTGATCGCGACGATATTCAGCTCGGTGTGGCGGTGCAGCGCGGCGGCGATCTTCTGGCGGATGACCTCCGCGACCACGGTGAGGTTTTCGCCGTAGGCCACCGACGCGGTGGTGTTCACGGTGATCTCCTCGTTCGGCACCGTCACATCACCCACAAGCTCGACGGTACCGATGAGGGCGGCGTATGTCCCATCCCCGGCCGCACGGATGAGACCGCGCACCGACCCCTCGCTGATGTTCAGATGGGTGGCCGGATCGGGGTGGCTAACCGGGATGGCGCGGCCCGCGCGGGATTCGCGGGAAATGTTCGCGATGACTCTCCCGATCCAGGATCGCTCGGTGGCCGAGTCGGTGCGGGCCTCCACTTCGAGCATCGCCCAGGATTCCTGTCGAAGGCGGGAGAGGGCGTCGAGGGCAATCCGCGACCCCGGCGAATTCTCGATGCTGTCGTCGCGCGGCTGGCGGCCGGCATCGAGGTAGTCGCTGAGCTCCTCGATCGTGTGCCCGTCGAGGTCTTCGGGATCCAGTCCGTCGAGCAGGCGTTCCTGGGGGCTGGTCGGATCGAGTTCGTCTTCGGTCATCGCCACGCCTCCATCTCATGGATGATCGTGCGTCGAGCCCTGGCCAGCTGGCCGCGCACCGTCGAGACGGGAACGTCAAGGAATTCGGCAATATCAGCGTACGGGACACCACCGATTTCCCTCAGGACCCAGCACTGTTTTTGCATGTCGGACAGCCGGTCGACGACCTGGGCCAGGGCGCTGATCTCCATCTGGATTTCCACGATGTGTTCGGGCGACTGGGTTGAGGCCGTCGCGGCTTCCCAGTCGTCCAGGTTGGCGACGTTCTTGCGGAGACGAATCCGGTCGATTGCACGATTGCTGACCATCCGCATCAGCCACGACCGCACGGCGTTGACATCGTGGAGCCGATCGAGCTGGTCCCACGCCTGGGTGAAGACCTCCTGCACCACGTCATCGGCCTCCGACGGTGAGCCGAGGATCCTCGCCGCGTACACCTTCATCAATGACCCGTGGCGATACACCAGCACTTCGAATGCCGCGACATCGCCGTCCGCCGCACGTGCAGCGAGGATGCCGTCCGGGGCGCCAAAGAGGGGGTTTCCAGCGTGCATCGTTGCCTTGTGTGAATCCGTTCTCAAAAATTCTTTGCGATCCCGCGTGACATTTTGTCACGCGGCCTCGTCTTATCGACGACTATCTCACAGTCCCGCGAACCGGGCCAAGCGACTTTCCCAACGAGGAAAGGCGAAGCGAAACATGGTAAACGCGGCTACCTCAACGTCGTCTGGAATCACCCTGAGAAACTGCGTGGACAGCGCGTGACCGACGGGACAGCGCTTATGCCTGGTGAGATATTAACCCTCGAAACCGCTCATACACCCACAACGATTGGCCACCCGAATGTCGACTTCACCCGAGAACATGGCAGCAGACGACTCGAACTGCGTCCTCGCTTCCGGGTGGTCTGCCCTGGCGAACCATGCCGACGTGGCCGAACAAACCCTCTCGGATGCAACGCACCGGATCGGTGTTTGTGTGGCTCTCGCGTTGCGGACTGCACGTCTCAACCGGACTGTGCGCACGGTCACCGGCCCGGTGACGAACCTGTACCACTCCTACTCCCTCCTCAGCGCCGTGGGTGGTATCGCGATCGGTACGATCGTCCTTCTCTGCATTGGGAAAAATTCCCACCGCAGTTCTTGAACCACCGAATTTTTCGCCCGCCCGCCCGGCCGGCCCGGCGGGCTCAGATGCCTCGCGCCGTGACCGGTCGCTCGGTTTCCATGTCGGGGGTGATCCGGCGCGAGACGCGCACAACACGTCCAGGGATCTCCTCCGCCGTGACGATGGCGATGTGGTTCAGGTTGCTCGGTCCGCCGTGCTGCTGGCCGAGGCAGGAGCAGGTGCAATCGATGGACACCGCCTCCTGGCATTTCACCCCGCAGGCTTCGGCGCGACGGTAATCCATGACGAGCTCCACCTCTCCGAATCGCCTGGCGACCGCGAACGTGATGGCGCTGAGGTGGCTGCGCCCGAGCACCCAGTGGGCGGGCTGCTGCATCTCCCACCGCAGCTTGAGAGAGGGGCTGTGGGTGATCTCCCGGAACCAGGCCCGCGTCTCATCGCCCTCATACGGGATAAACACGTTGAGTGCACCGGACAGCAGTCGGTGGATGGAAACACCGGTGGGTGTCTGAACGGTTTCCCCGGACATGTCGGTGTTCCTTTCTCGCGGCTGCGCTGCCGGCGGCGAGCGTTACGCGGCGTCGGCCGCTTCCCAGCGCTCGAGTTCATGCCGGATCTCTGCGGCACTGTGCGCAGCACCAAAGATCACCGTACCCGGCTCGAAGGCCGCACCGGACGATAGCGCACCGGCGTCGACAGCGTCGTAGCCCAGATCGTTGATCAGCGTCTTCACCACGGCAGCGGCGTGCTCGTCGTCACCGGCGACGGCGAGGCCACGGCGCTCGGGGTGCCCGGCCGGCTTATCGTCGGCTTCCAGTTCGTGGTACCCAATGTGGTTGAGGGTTTTCACCAGGCGTGCGCCCGGGAGGTAGGCGGCGATGGTCTCGCTGCTTGTCCCGCTTTCGAAGTCATCCTGCGTGCCATCGATCGGTGCCCAGTAATTCATGGCGTCGATCACGATTTTGCCAACCAGCGCATCGGCGTCGATGCTGCGGTACTTGTGCAGTGGAACGGCGAGCACCACGATGTCGGCCGTAGCGATGGCGTCGGCGGCGGACACGGCCTTGGCACCGGGCACCAAAATGTCGACGATCAGAGAAATAGCGTCGGGCGATCCGGATGCTGCGATATTGACGGCATAGCCCACCTTGAGCGCGGCACGCGCCACCGAGGTCCCCACACGACCGGCACCGAGGATGCCGAGGGTGAGCGGGGCGCCGGCCGTGGTCTCGACGGCGGTAACGGGTGGTGCGGTCTCAATCATGATTACGGTCTTCTTTTCGCGGGTTCCAAATATGTATGCGTTTCTATGGATATCGCTCCAAGCATCCTTTTTATTCCCGAGTCCGATCTGCCAACCCGGCAGGATCGAAGCGTGGACAGCAGCACCTCACCCTTCCCGCCAAGGCCCATACCCCCGACCGTGACCGGATTACCACCGCAGTTCTGGAAAAAGAAAGGGGCGAGCACCCTCGGGTTCGCTTGGATCCTCTCGGAACAGATCATGTGCCCGGATTTGAGTTAATTTGGAAAGCGCTTCCCGTCACCGCGGTATCCGGGCAGTATTGATGGAGACACAGCGCACCCGCCTGGTCCAAATGTTTGGGAGTAGACGTGGTTGACCTCATCGCCGGGATTGAAACCGGGGGCACAAAGATCGTTTGTGCCCTCGCGCACTCCATAGAACCCCGCGCCATCATCCAACGGATCATCATCCCCACGCGAGAACCTGCGGCATCTCTCGCTGCGATCACAGACTTTTTGTCCGCGGCCCCTGGAACGGTGTCCGGCATCGGGATCGCCTCTTTCGGACCTCTCGACCTCGACCGAACCTCGGCGACTTTCGGGCATCTCACCTCGACACCGAAGCTGGGTTGGGAAGGCACTGATGTTTTCCACACCATTACCCAGAATTTTCCCGACGCCGCCGCGGATCTCGTGACCGACGTCAACGGCTCCGCACTCGGAGAGGCACGTTGGGGGGCCGGGCGCGGCCATGATCGCTTGGCCTACGTGACCGTCGGCACTGGGGTGGGGGGCGGATTCATCCACCAGGGTCAGCTACTTGCCGGCAGCGGATGGCCCGAAATCGCTCACACCATCATTCGACGGCACGGCGATGATGCGTTTGCGGGAAACTGCCCATTTCATGCCGACTGCCTCGAAGGACTTGCCTCCGGGCCCGCGATCACGGCACGTTGGGGTGTTGATGGCTCACAACTGGACCCTGAGAGCACCGAGCTGAATCTGCGAATACTCTCCTACTACCTCGCCCAATTGTGCGTGAATTTGGCCTATACCCTCGGTATCGAGCTCGTAGTTATGGGAGGCGGCGTCGCCAAAACACCGGGACTCTTGGCCAGGATTGAAACTGAGGCGGCCCGCATCATGGGACTGCCCGGTGCCAACGGTACGAGCATCAATCGCATTCACATCGTGCCGCCCGAACTGGGTGACGACGCCGGAGTGCTGGGAGCCCTGCTGGTCGCCCAATCCGCGTTATTGGCCAAGTGACGACCGTTCACTCAAACCAACCGTGGTGTGCTCTCCCGCAGAACAACATGGCCGTCCAAGGTGATCAGACGCGGGGCGCCCCGATGGTCATCCAGCCCTAATTCCAAGGCTTTCTCGCCCACTTCGAGCCAGGGTAGTCGCAGGGTTGTTAGCGCGGGGACAACGTCTCGGAGCGCGACGAGGTCGTCAAAGCCGCTGATCGCCATATCACCGGGCAGGGAGAGTCCTGCCTCCCGCAGTCGCGCGAGTGCACCGATTGCCATCGCATCGCTTGCTGACAGGATCGCCGTGGTGTTTGACCGCCGCCGGAGGAACTCGCCAGCCGACCGGTAACCCCCATCACGCCCAAAGTCACTGTGCATGATGCGATCCGGACCAATTTCGATCCCCCGTGACGCAAGCTCATCCACAAACCCCCGTGTGCGATCCGCCGGGGTCAGCGCGCGCTCCGGGCCAGCGAAGATTGTGAAGTCGCCATATCCCAGATCCACCATGGCCGCGGCCATCTTGCGCGCAGCACCGTAGTTGTCGACAGTGACGGTGTCGAATGGAAGCCCGGACTGACTGATTACAACAACTCGTCCGCCGTCACGCTCATGGGCCTGCAGCTCGCTGATCACCTTGTCGAAACCGCGCTCTTCATTGCGTCCGCCCGCCATGATCACCAGCTGCGGCCGCTGTCCGCGGAGGTTCGACACGATTTGAGCGGCCCGATCCACGCTTTCCCTTGTCGACACCATTGTCACCATGAGATCTGCGCGATCGGCGGCACGATACACACCGACAGAGATGGGTGAGAAATAGTCTTCGGAGATGGCATTAACGATGAAGGCGATGGTCGTCGAACGGCCACGGGCGGTGGCCTGCGCCGCGGCATTGGCCACATAGCCGAGTCGCGCCGCAGCCGCCTCGACACGCAGCTTCGCATCGTGTCGAACATTGCGAGTGCTGCCGTTCAGCGCCCGGGACGCGGTGGCGCTGGAGACGCCGGCCTCTCGGGCCACGTCGCTGAGAGTAACCGCGCCGGTTCCGCTGGTGAAAGTCGCCATTGTTTGTCCTTATCGCTACGGAACGCTTGCGGAAAACCGGAAAGCCGTTACCAACCCTACGCGACGGGCAGCTCCAGAAGGGATTCAATGTGGCCGCAGCCATTCATACCGGTACCGTGGCCAATTCCACGGAAAGGTTGGAAAGCGCTTGCCGTTCGGTCGGTGTCGAAATAGCATGATCGCACCGGGGGAAATACACGGGCTCTAACAACTGCAGGCCGTCCTCTCCCGGCGAAAAGCCCTCGCCGGACGATGACGTCACGCTGTTTCGACGTCCTCCGTCGATGGTTCCGACCAGCTGGAGGATCAATGACGAAACTGAAGCGGATGTCTGGCCTTGGGGTGATCGCGGCCCTCGTCTTGGCAGGGATACCGGCGGTCGCGCAGGCAGCGGCAACGACCACACCCCCCACCCCCACCACGCAGGGGATCGCCCCAACAAACGACCAGTTCGTACACGCCGGAGCGAACGCCACCAGGCCATTTCTGACCGATCGCCTGCTGGCGGGCGGTGGGAGAGAGACACTGCTGCGCTTCGACCTCGACTCTGTGCCAGCAGACACGGTGATCACTTCGGCGACGCTGGACCTCTACAAGCTGTTCGGCCCGGGAACCGTCCTGGTCGTCAGCGAGATCGCGGATTCGTGGACGAATTCCGTCTCGTACGCCACACTCCCACCGGTGGGCGCCGAGGTGACGAGAATGAGCGTCGGCGGAGTCAACTCTTGGTACTCCTTCGATGTGGCCTCAGCCGCCAGGGCTGCGGCGGACGCCGGCGCTGACTTGTCCCTCCACATCACCCGCTCCGCCGCACAGAACGCCAGCGAATTCGCCTCAACCCGCAACGCGGCGAGCGATAAACAGCCCCGACTGACCCTCACCACGTTGGAAGACAGCGGCGTCGTCGCATCCGATGCGGCCGCATTGGATACGGTCCTGCTCAACCCGCTCTACACGGATGTTTCACTCCCGTTAAGTGGAGCTGCGGGATCGTCTATTACGTGGGCCACGAGCGACAGCGCCGTGATTACCACTACGGGAGGAGTGACGAGGCCGACCACAGCCGCCGATATCACAGCCACACTCACGGCCACGCTCACTTCCGGTTCATCAACACTGTCGAAAGATCTTGATGTCATCGTCCGCGGTAGTTACACGGTGACTCCATCGCATCCCCAGGCCTACGCGACTGACACACAACTTCCGGCACTCCATTCGAAACTCGCCAGCGAAGGGTGGGCAAGCGATTCGCTGGCAAACCTGAAGGCCACGATCGACCCCCTTGTCAATCGCCACCAGAGCGACCCCGAGTGGATCCTCTCCCGGATGGGGATGTATTGGAAAGAGGGAGAACACTTCACGCAGGTATATATCAAGGCCCAGAACTATGAACGGGCCGAAGGCAACGCTCCTGTACCCACAGTCCGGTATCCGGCGATGCGCCAGTGGAACGATAACAAGAACGCGGCACTGGAGGACCGCATTCCCTTCAGCGAAGACGGATCGATGATGAACCAGAACGGCGTAATTGTGCCGTACGCCGAGACAGGCCACATGGTTCGTACCAACAACGAGGAAATTCTGGAGCTAGGCAAGGAGGCTGCCTTCCTGTACTGGGAGTCGGGAGAAGAGAAATACGCGGAGTTCGCCAGTGACATCTACCAGCAGTGGCTCATCGGTGTGTACTACATGAACCCCGCTCTGGACCCAACTTCCTCGCTGGGCGGTCCCGGGGGAACTGCACCCGGCGGCATCGGGGGTTACTACGATTTCGAGGTAATCCATGACCTTATGGCCAGCCACGCCGGCCCCCTGTACGACTTCCTCTACGACTACCTCAACAACAACGTGCAACAGCCCATCCTGGACACTGGCAAGTCGATGACGGATATCTCGAGCGAGGTCTTCAAGCGCTTCATCGATATCGGCTTGGTCCGCGGTCACGCTGACGGGAACTGGAACGTCAACGGCTGGAACTGTGTATTGCCCGCCATCACCGCATTGGAAACCAACGACTTTTACGCCGACGGAAAGGGCAGGGAGCACTACCTCGAGCAGTACACCTCCCGGAGCACCGTGTACCACCAGGCGTTGCCAGACATCCTCGGCGGTTACGACGAACGAACCGGGTTGTGGCACGAATCTCCCAGCTACGCATTTGGAACCGTCAACCAGCTGCTCGAATTTTCGGTGCCGGTACGAAATGTCGGGACCGACACAATTGCAAGTAACCCCATCCTGCAGAAGGCAGCGCTGGCCATCCTGCCTTGGCTCGATGCACGGGGCAATCTCATTGTTCTGGGTGATGGTCGCGGAGGAGCTCCCTCTTATTCCACTTTTGAGCGGTTGAACAGTTATTACCAGTCAGTTGGGGACGCCACCCGCGCGGGCCAAGCCTCCCGGGGACTGGCCAACGCGGTGGAGGCCGGACAATACGACCGCTCCAAACTCGGCTGGCTCGACATTCTCGACGCAGTCCCGCTCATTACCAGCGATGATTCCGACGCTGAAATGCGCACGGCATACTCTGCCCACCACCAACACATCACTATGAAAAACCTGAACACGCCCGCAGACGGGATGATGGCAACGCTGTATGGCGGAGTCGACGGAGACCACCTCAACAAGCAGGGGCTGGCCGCGCAAATCTACGCGAAGGGGTACGCCGTTGGCCCGAACGCGAAAGCCTACGAATCGTACTGGACCGAGGACTTCCAATACACGAGCGGGCCGGCCGGGGCGAATACCATCGTCCCCGGCTACACCCATGGCCCGACAACGGTGAATGCCATGGAACCCGCCCCTGCCGCAGACGGCTTCACCAACGTCTCTCAAATTTCCGACGCGCACCAGTTCTCGGACGTGACGGCCGCCGAGAAGAGGCGTCAACTGGCAGTCGTCCGTACCTCGCCGACGACGGGATTCTATGTCGATGTGTTCCGATCCGATCAGGCGGACAACGATTACCTCTGGCACAACCTGGGAGACAGGGTCGAGATATTGGGCCCGGATGGACTCCCGATTGATCTGGAAGTAGCAACTGACCTGGGAACTCCCAGCCCCCAGTACAGCTTCTTCAACAATGCCCGATCGGTCGCGGGCGACGGCGATGTCCAGGCACGCTGGACCGTCGATTCTCGTGGCGGAGAGCCGGCCCTGATAACGGATATGTGGATGCTCGGCCAGGACCGCCGCACCGTCTATTCCGTCGACGCACCACCAACGACGACACTCACCACAATCACACCGGGTGGTGTCAACTCCACCGTGGACGTCACCTCGAGCAGCACCCCCACGGTGATCGTGCGCCAAAGCGGCATCAATGCCGCGACGGCACCGTTCGCATCAGTGTTTGAATCGTACGAGGAAGGTGAGAAATCGATCTCGTCCACTCACGATTTCGGCAGCGACGGTGCATTCGTGGGCGTGGAGGTGGCAAGCGCCGGCGAGGGCGTACTGGATGGACGCACCGACTACATCCTCTCCTCCAGTGACGACGGCGAACACGTTCCGGCCGAGGGGACCGCATTTCGCGGCAGATACGGTGTGGCATCCGAGGATGCCACCGGCTTTGTCTCGCTCTACCTTGGATCGGGCACATCGTTGAAGCACGACGGGTATGGCCTTGCCGCCACGGGAACCGCGGCGGTGGCCGCGGGAATCGAGAGGGTCGGCGATGGACTGCGGTATTCGGCCGACGCCGACGTATCGCTGACCGTCCCCTACACCGCCACCGGCGCAGACACGGCCGCCGTCAAGCTGCAGTACCGAACAACGGAGGGTTGGGTCGATGCTCCCGGCGGCGTCAGTATCGACGGGCAATCGGTCACCGGCATTGTTCCGGAAGGTTCGAACGCAGCCATCCGCACCTCCGACCTCGGCTGGGAGGCCCCGGCAGGTCCTGCGACCGAGCATCCGGGCAAGGGCGGGCTCACCGACACGAGCGGTCATACGAACGGCCTCTCCGACGGAAACTACACCGTGACGATGAACCTTTGGTATGGCCAGAACGCCACCACCTACGAGCTCTACGAAAACGGCAACCGCATCCACAGCCAACAGCTGACGGACGAGACTCCGGTTGCCCAGAAGTCCGACGTTCACATCACCGATCGACCGAACGGCACATACGCGTACACGGGAAAACTCATCAACCGGTTCGGATCAACGGACACACCCACACGCACTGTTGTTGTCCGCGACGCCTCGCCCGGCACGGGGGTGTTATCCCACAACAACTGGCACAACAGCGGCGACTTCATCGTGCAGTTCACTCTGTGGTGGGGCACCAACGGTACGAACTACCGATTGTTCGAGAATGACGAAGTTGTCGAGGAGAAATCTCTCACCGCGACTACTCCGGCCGCCCAGTCGACGTCGACAGCGTTCGGCTCGAAGACCCCCGGCACTTACGTCTACCGTGCCGAACTCGAAAATGCCGCCGGCATCACCACAACGCAGTCCATCACGGTGACCGTGGACTGACCGGTCCTCGACGCGCGCATGGCGGCCCGCACCGGAAATGAATCTCTCCGGTGCGGGCCATTTGCACGGCAAAGCGCTCAAACATTTGGAAGTCCGGCTCCTCCACCGTAGATACGGAAAGCGCTATCCTTTATACTGGACATCTACTAACTGTCCCTCGCCGGCGAGCGGAAAGCGATTGCGGCAAATGTCGCCGAAAGGAGGGCTCGCAGTGAAAGCAGCCTTCGCGATGCGGCACGGACTTCCCTCGCACTTTTTCACCCCGGCACAGCTCGAACGGCTACAGGATCTTGTCGACATCGACACCAGCCGCACCTGGCAGAGTTTCGATGAAGCGACATCAGCTGAACTGGCTGAGATCGAGGTTCTGATCACCGGATGGAAAGCCCCGCGAGTCAATGCGAACTGGTTAGCCGCGATGCCCCAGCTCCGGGCAGTTGTGCATACCGCCGGCTCGGTGAAATTCCACCTCCCGCCGGCAGTGTGGGAGCGCGGCATCGTGGTCACCTCTGCGGCATGGGCCAACGCAATTCCTGTCGCCGAATTCACCCTCGCGCTGATCCTGCTGGCTGGCAAACGAGTGGTGCCGATTTCCCGCGACTATTCCCGGACCGGACGATATCCAGATCTGCCCGTGGAATATCCGACATCTGGCAATTTCGGGATCACTGTCGGAATCATCGGTGCCTCGTTGATCGGGCGACGAGTCATCGAACTCCTCCGGCCGTTCGACGTGACGGTTGTGGTGTACGACCCATACCTCGACGCCTTTGATACTGCCGAGCTCGGCGTCGAATCCGTGCCGCTCCCCGAATTGTTGGCGCGCGCTGATGTTGTCAGTCTGCATGCACCAGATCTTCCGTCGACCCGTCGGATGCTTGGCACATCGGAGTTCGCCCGGATGAAAACGGGGGCGACATTCCTCAACACTGCACGCCAAGCTCTCGTCGACCAGGACGCGCTTCTTGCGGAGCTGCGCACTGGGCGCCTGAACGCGATGCTCGACGTGACCGACCCCGAACCGCTTGGTGCAGCCCACGAGCTGTTTCACCTCCCGAATGTGCTGGTTACCCCTCACGTTGCTGGCGCACACGGTAACGAACTCTTCCGTCTTGGCGCGAGCGCACTCGACGAGGTCGAACGCCTGGTCGCTGGGCACACACCGGCCCATCCGGTCGCTCTCACCGCGTTGGCCACGATGGCGTGATGTCCTCCAGTACGCCTCTGGTCCTCGTTCATGGCTGGGGTGGTTCACGTCGCAGCTGGGATGCGCTGGTCTGGGACGCTGACACTCGAGTAATCGCGCATGACCTTCCTGGCCATGGCGCCCGGACAACTCACAGTCCCTACGGTATTTGGGCTGCAGCGGACGACCTGATCCGACAACTGGAAGGCATAGCCGAACCCGTCGTTCTCGTCGGGCATTCGCTCGGCGGACAGGTGACCACGATTGTGCAGAGTCTCCGGCCGGACCTTGTCGCCGCCGAGTGCGTCATCAACCCGGCCTACGGTCATCCCGACGCGGACCGCGAGAGAATGCAGCTGTGGTTCGACCGTGTGCAGGCCGCACCCCATCACGTGATCGCGCAGTTTGTGAATGCCTCATTCGGCACTCACACCCCCACGGCATCACGCGACCGAATCCACACCGACCTTGCACAGACACCCGAGGCGGTCCTTACGGACTATCTCCGTGACGAATACTTCGCTGACGATTCCATCGGATTCGCGTCACTCTCCCTTCCGCTACTCGCGCGGCGGAGCCGACCGACCTTGGCTTTCTACAGCGGGGAACGTGCAGCTGATTTCGAACGTTCAGCCGGCGCCGCCGACCTCGTGGTGTGGCCAGGGTTCGGCCATTATGTCCACCTGGAAGCGCCCTCAGCGTTCGTGCAAACACTGACGGGCTGGCTCGACCGTCGACATCCTGGACACAAAGTCTGATCTTTTACCTCTTGCCCACTTGTTCCCGGTCTCAGCCACGCTGCGTCAATCCTGCGGGCGGGTGGGTCAACCACACCGACGGGTCCATGTTCCAGTGGTTTCCGGGTATCCGGTTGCACCATTCGCAGAATCTCCTTCAGGGGGAAATGATCGGGCCTACTCTCCGTGATCCCACGGCGCTCGACGTCGAGGGCAGTCCGATACTGCTGACGGCCGGGCACCGGGCCACTTCACGGTCGGGGAGGAATTCTGGCTCACATATCCGCTGCGGCCAGGCCCCTTGACCTTCGGCCCCAATTACGGGAGCGGCCAGTTTCTCATAGGCGCGAGGGCATGAGCTCGCCACACTAGGGCCGGAAGAGGTCGGACGACGATAAACTTCGGTTGCGCCTCACGGGCTGCCGTGCTGGAATCCGACGGCTTCGAGATCCGGCTTCATCGACCGTAGCGCGGTGCCGTCTCACGCGAGCTATCCTGCCGCACTGTTACATTGAACGCCACAACGCTCGCCCCGATTTCGGGGCGAGCGTTGTGAATACTGCAAACGGTTAGTTGACCGTGATGCCGCTCTGCTTGAGGTCGTTCTCGATCCATTTCTGCATGTGTGGCGCGATGTCCGCTACCTTGATCTGCTGGTCCACTGCCTTGCCCCACTGGTCGGCAAGCTCTTTGAATGCCGCCGCGGCGTTCGGGCCATAGGTCCAGTCGCCCTTCTGGGTGTCGACGGCGTTCTGGACGACGGGCTCCCACTGATCAGCATTCTCGCCGATCAGTTGCACCGGCTCGGAGATGGCGATGTAGGACGAGGGGTCGGCTACCGCGGGGAACCAGGAGGCCCCATCGATGGGACTGGCGATAAGTCGTGTCGCTTCCTCGTTGGTAGCCGCCCAGTTGGCGAAGTATGCGGCAGCATCAGGGTTCTCGCTGTTGGAATTGATGGCGTACGCCCGAGTGAAGGAAACGTTCGCTTCGTCCTCGCCGGTGAATGTCGGGTTCGGGTACGGCTCCCACTGTCCGAGACCGGAAGTCAAGTTGGCCTGCATGCTTTTGGTCTGCCAGGTGGATAGCTGTCGCGAGGCGATCTTCGCATCGTTGTAGTCCTGCATCATGGCGGCGAACTCGGCGTAGGAGACCTTCGACACAATTTCAGAGTCGATCATCTGCTGCAGGATCTCTGCGGCCTTTTCCGTCTCCGGGCTGTCGGCGTTGATGGTCCAACCATCACCCTCAAGCTGCCACCACTGCGCGCCGGCCTGCCATGCCAGGTACACATAGGTCGTGTAATCCTCGCCTGCCAGGTTATAGATTTTGATGTCTTTGGCGGCAAGTGTCTTGCCCGCGGTGATGAACTCATCCCAAGTGTCGGGGTACTCGAGGCCGTTATCGGCGAATACCTGGGCGTTGTAAAGCATAAAAGCGGGGATAGATGCTGCCGGAACGCCGTAGGTCGTGTCCGCTGTGGTCACCGCATTGAACGCGGTGTCCGAGAACTTGTCCTTGTACGGAGCTTCGTAGGCGGTGATGTCCAACGCGATCCCCGCGGACGCCAGCGAGTTGAGGTTCTCGGAGATGGTGTCGAAGACGTCCGGCCCGCCGCCGGCGGCATAAGCGTTTCGAAGGTTCTGCTCGAGCTGAACCGCCCCGGCCTGCTCGGTGAATTCGACGGTGATGCCGGTATCGGCCTGCTGTGAGTTGAAGAGGTCCACCAAGGTGGACAGCACGGGGTTGGAAGCCCAGAACTCGACGGTCACCGGCTCACCGGAGTAGTTCGTGGGAGTCGCCACGGGAGCAGCCGTTTCGGCCGCCGGTCCGCTGCCGCCGGCGCACGCCGCCAGTGAGACAACGACAGTGGCCGCGAGGCCGACTGTCATCCAACGCTTCATTGCGTTTCGCATTATCGCTCCTTGATTTGTGCAAGAAAGGTAGTGGACGCAAGATGCGTCCGTGCTGTGCACCCGATGTCAGGAAGACGTTGGAATGCGCTTTCCATTATGGAAGAATCACCGCCCGGAAGTCAACTAGTCATTCGGAAAGCGCTTCTATCGGAAGTGGAATGCTATTTACTGAAGGGGGTTCAGACCCTACGCTTGACCGGCGCCTGAACGAGGCGTAACGTGGGAAGCGCTTTCCGCAACGGGGCTGAGGCAGCGCCTTCGTCCCCGATCCACATTGACTGAAGGAGCGCGCTGTGCCCCGAACCGAATGGTCCCGCCATGGCCTTGACTAAGGCCCCATCGGCCAACACCGTGCCTGTCACCCCGCCGCGGGGACGTGCGCGAAAGCCGCGCAAGCAGCTGACGTGGAATACGTTGCACAGCCTTAAGGGATTCCTTTTCACCCTTCCCTTTGTCATTGGCTTTTTCGCCGTGTTCCTTATCCCTTTCGTCTACGCGCTGATCCAGAGCGTTTTCGCGGTACAAAAGTCTGGCACCGGATTCGGGCCGGCCGAAACAGTGTTCGTCGGGCTGGACAATTTCTTCCAAGCCGGTACCGACCCTGTCTTCTGGGCGTCCATGCTCCGTGTTTTCCTTTTCGCCTGCGTGCAAATCCCCGTCATGCTCGGTCTCAGCCTGCTGATGGCCCTCCTACTCGACGCGATGACCGGCAGGTGGACGAAGGTGTTCCGTATCGGTCTGCTCGTCCCACATATGATCCCCGGCATCGTCGCAGCCCTGATCTGGCTGTACCTCTACTCACCGAGGCTCGGACCGCTGACGAAAGCCGGCGATCTCTTCGGCCTCAACATCAACTTCTTCGGCATCGACCTCCTGTTCTTCTCGATTGGCAATCTGCTCACCTGGGGCGCCATCGGTTTCAACATGCTGATCATTTACTCCTCCCTTCGCGCCGTTCCCCGCGACCTGTTCGAGGCGGCTCGCTTGGACGGTGCGACGGAGGGTCGCATCGCATGGTCGATCAAGATCCCCTACGTGCGCGGCACACTCGTCCTTACCGGGATGCTGTCCATCATCGGGATGCTGCAGATCTTCAATGAACCTCTCGTCTTCCGCACAACATCACCTGAAACGGTCACGTCGAACTTCACACCGATCATGATGATCTTCAACCAGGCATTCACCTCCGGCAATTACAACTACGCAGCTGCATTGTCGGTCCTGCTGGCGGTCATCGTCGGCGTCGTCTCCGCATTCTTCTACAAGCTCACGAATAGGCCGCAGGCATGACAACCACCGATCAGGTCACTACGCAGACCGCGCAGATCGCGTTGGAGGAACGAGGCCGGGCACGTCTTCGTCAGCCTCGCGCGAAGCGCCAGAAGAAGCACGACGATGATTCGCCGACCGGGACAGAAGTTTCCCGTTCGTCCCGCATCCTTGTCACCGCAGGGCTTGTCCTCTTCCTTGTCTACTCAGTCGCGCCGGTCTGGTGGCTGATTGTGTCGGCCACAAAGAACCAGACCGATCTGGTGACGACCAGCGGCCTGTGGTTTGCAGATTTCAACCTCTGGGAGAACCTCACCGCGATCTTCGCCTACCAGGACGGCATCTTCATCCGCTGGACTTTGAATTCCCTGTTGTATGCGGGCGTCGGCTCGCTCGTCGGCATGGTGATCTCCTTGGCGTGCGGATACGGACTGGCACGATTCGAGTTCACCGGCAAAAAAGCAATCATGGCGATGGTTGTCGGCGCGTTCCTTATCCCTTATGCGATGCTCACCCTGCCGCTGTATTTGCTCTTCTCGCAGATCGGACTCGTGGACACGATTTGGGCCGTACTCATCCCCACCTTCATTTCCCCGTTCAGCGTGTACTTGTCGAAGGTCTATGTCGAAGGCGCCATCCCCCCGGAGCTACTGGAGGCCGCTCGTATCGATGGTGCGGGCGAGTTCCGGATCTTCGTGACGATCGTGTTGCGGATGCTCGGCAGCGGGGCCGCGACGGTCTTTTTGCTGGCCTTCATCGCATCATGGAATGGTTTCTTCCTCCCACTGACGATGCTGCAGGGCTCCGACAAGTGGACGATGACGCTCGGCCTCTATAACTGGCTCACCCAGAGCCAGGTCAACGCTGGCTCTGGCATTGATTTCACCTCGCTGGTGATTGCCGGCTCATTGCTCTCGGTGATCCCCTTGGCGGCGATAATGCTCGCGATGCAGCGCTTCTGGAAGTCTGGCGTTTCGCTTGGAGCACTGAAGTAGCGACCGATAAGGGGGTTGCGGGCCATCGAAGCTGATGGACCGCAACCCCCTTCCTGCGTCTACCGTCAGGACAGAAGCCGGAACAGCCGAGCCGACGGGCCCGGGGGAAGCTCGGCCGAAGCCCCTGCGGGAAAGACAACCTCAACCTCTCCAGGCCAGGTGATATTTTCGGTTCCGCGGTTCCAGACGGCGAGAAGTCGCTCCCCTTGGCAGTCCAACCCGACGGCGATGAGCTCATCGTCCCAACCGGGCAATCCCCGTGGCCAGAACGGCACCGATACCGCGACCCGGGCGCGCCACTCCTTAGAGACCAACACCGCTTCGGCCACCAATTGCCTCTGTTCCGCCGAGAGCCGGTCCACGAACCCACTGAGGTAGAGCCGTCCAGCCAGCCCCGCGACCAGGGAGAAGATAGTCTCCTCCCGCGTCATGTCCGCTGACGGGTACGCCCAGTTTCCTGCCTGTTCCGGAGCCATGCTCGCGGGCGCCGATGCCGCGATCGGCGGGTATAACAGGTAGTCCTGCTGATCAGAGGTCGATTGGAGGTGCGCGACAGAGAGCAGGTCGTAATCCATCCGCATTGCGCCGGAGGAACAGCTCTCGAAGAGAACGTCGGGATGCCTTTCCTGTGCTGCGATGAGCCAGGAGCGGTAAGCGCGGTTGTGGGCGAGCAGCCCCGCGCCGGCCGCAGTGGCGCCGTGGTCTGTTCCAGGGCCCGGGTTGATGTTGTAGTCGAGCTTGAAATACTGCACACCGAACTCGAGCACCAAGCGGTCGACAGTCGCGTCGACGTGGGCAATAGCAGCCGGGTGCCTGAAGTCCAGGTGGAAGCGATCGTGTTCACGGACGCGTTCACCGAAACGGGAGAAAAACGCCTCAGCGGGGAGGCTCTGGGCCAATGAGCTAGTGATCCCGACAACCTCCGGCTCGAGCCACAACCCCGGAACCATTCCCCGCCGTCGGATCCGGTCGATGACCCCACCGAGTCCTCCAGAGAAACGCGTTCGCGCGGGTTGCCATTCACCGACGCCATCCCACCAGTCGACGCCGGGCTCGGCGAACCAGCCGGCGTCGATGCAGAAGTATTCTGCCCCGGACTCCGCAGCCGCATCGATCAGTGGCTCCAGCGCCTCCGTTGAGGGATCCCCCATCAGGGTATTCATGAAGTCGTTGTAGACGATCGGAAGCGTGTGGTCGATGGGGCGGAGGGCCCGGAGGGAGCGACGATACCGGGTCAACTCGGCCAGAGCGCCGTCGCGTCCGGAGTCGGACACAGCGAGACCAACTGACACTGACGTAAAGATTGCGCCGGGTTCGAGGCGTTCCGCGAAATGGTGCTCGGTGTCCACCGGGCCAACGAGACTGAGAAATCCGCCCGTCAGCGTCTGGCCGATTTCCCAGTGCCACGCACCGCTGGATTCAATCTGCCAAGCCAGCGCTCGACGCGTTTGCCGGTCGGTGAGGATTCCGCCCGGCAGGAACTCGCCTGTGGACCACGCACCGTGACTGGTCAGAGAGAAGCGCCCCCGACCGTCTTGGGCGTGCAACTTCAGGTCGAGCCTCGGCACCAGTGACCGCAATGGTTTTTCGTGCCATCTTCCTTCCGCGAGCCACTCGCTCTCACCCCAGAGAAGATCCAGAGCGTCCAGATCCGTTTCGGTTTCCCCCAGGCCGAGAACGGCGCTTGTCACGGCGGTGACCACAACAGGCGTCGAACCAGTGTTTTTCACGACGTGCTGGACGCGGACGGCCGCGGCTGTCTCGCTGAGATCAAAGACGGAGGTGACGACAATTCCGGTGCTCGGATCTGCCTGGTCCAATTCAAGGCGTTGTCCGGTGCGGCGATGGTCGACATAACGCAACCGCTCTCCCACGGCGGACCGCACGTAACCCTGGCTGGTCCGCGCACGCTGCTCGGCGGCCGTGAAAACATCGACCAGCGCATGGGACGTCACAAAGGAGCCCGGAATCGACAGTGTTGCGGGAGCATCTGGTGGGATTTCGATCTGGATCGAGAACCCGGGATTATTCAGCTGGATCGCGGTCATGATGTTGGTCATCCTGCCTGCGCGGTATGCATCCGCGCATAGATTGCGTTCGCACGGGGAAAATGTCCCTGCGTGCCTGTTTCGTCAAGGAGAAAGATGCGCGGGTCGCGGTTCATCGCGCGGGCGATCGCCCACCGCTGAGAGTGTCGACCAGAGAACCGAAATTCGCCCTCCGCGCGAACTGCGTCCCCATGTTCCGTAAGTGCAGCGACGAAGTCGGCCGCAATCACGTCGGTCTGCGCGCGACACGTCGGCGCCACCGACGAGGTGGAGGTCATATGTGGTGTCTTCGCGGATCGTCTCTTCGGAGACAACAGATTCGCGGGGGACGGGTGAGGGAAACGGGGACCCTGCGCGCAGCTCGAGCGTTGTTATCGCCCTAAGGGTCTGCATGGTGCACTCGACTTCCCTCTGAACGATCAACGAACTCGTGTGTGACAGGAAATCGACGAACAACTCGCGAAGCGGATGAGCAAGCGCATTCCGCCTCGTGACCTTGAGTTGATGCGCGATACCGGAATGCCTCCGGGCGCAATGCGCGTCTGCGGAAAAATTCACGAGGATCGCCGTAGCAGCTACCACAGTGATCGACCAGAGTGGAGCCGAAGTCGCGCCGTCATCGATCGCCCGGGAGATGGCTGTCGCGTCGACAAGTACCACCCAAAATTGGATGCCGCCACCGATAAAAGCGAGTTCAGCGACGAGCCCGTTTGTCGGGACGGCCGGAACAGCCACCCGCGGACTCGGCTTGTCGTCGTGCCGACATCGGCGGCCTGCACTGGGATCACACTGTCAATTATCGAGACTTTTGCGCTTGACGGATAGCGCTTTCCATTATTTAGTTCTAAAATTGACGGATGCTCTCCCAACCGCGCGCTCTGCTGCTGACCGGAACCGGTCGGTACTCGGATCCGTGGCACCCGTTCCCGGAGACCTCCCGACGGATTGCGGCAGTGCTGGTCGCATCCAGGTACCAGGTGGAGGCTCCCGACGATGTCGACGTGGCTTTGGCCAGCGGTTCGTTGCCGGACCTGCTCGTGGTCAACGTCGGCCTACCCCGCGACGGTGAACGATCGCCAAGCGACGCTGCCGCGGCTGGGCTCGACGCTTACCTCCTGAGTGGACGCCCGCTCCTTGCCTTCCACGCTTCGGCGACAAGCTTCCTCGATTCACCGCTGTGGGAGAGCGCTTTGGGCGGCCGCTGGGTTCGCGGCACCTCGATGCACCCCGACCAGGGGAACGCGCGGGTACACCTCAGACCACACATCGTCACTGAGGGGTTGGAGGACTTCGCCCTGATCGACGAACGGTACTCCTTTTTGAGAGTGTCACCTAAGTTGGCTGTTATTGCCACCCACAACCACGCCGGGATGGAACATCCCCTCGTGTGGTTGCGGGAAGGCGACGGCGAGCTCGGGCGCGCCGCCTATGACGCACTTGGCCACGACACGCACTCGTTCGATTCGGCCACCCACCTCGCCCTCCTCCACCGCATCATCGCGTGGCTCACAAGTAATACGTAGTCAACCGCTGTACTCATTCCGCTGCCTCGAAGAATCTCGCGTGCAACTCTTCCGCCTGCGCTACATCTGACTTCAACCGTCCAGCCGTAGTCCTTCAAACCCAGATCGCGAATGGCTCATCCGCCCCGTCCCGCAGCGTTGCCGCGCGAGCGCTTCTTCAGCCGAGGCACGTGGCCCATTCGATGACTTCATCCAAGGCTTGAGCGTTTTCGAAACTACCGAATGCGCTTTCGTGAATTTCGATGTAGGCTCTCCCTGCGCCGCTCGACGGGGTCGCATTTCCCGCGCGGGCGATGCGATTTCGCTGACGTAGCCGTGCGGTGATGCATCGACTACCCGCAACTGTGTACGGAACTAAACAAAGGAGTTTGGAATGCATTTCAGTTCTTTCGTCTCGCGCAGGTCGCAGACGGTACTTTCGTTCACCGCTTTGGGCGTGGCTTCTGCACTGGCCTTAGCGGGATGCGCTCCTGCGGGCGGCGCAGACAGCGACGACAACACAATCACGGTCTGGCATTATTACAGCCTCGACAACCAGAACGCGATGCTTGACCAGTACAAGAGCGAATTTGAGGCAACGAACGACGGCGTGACCGTGGAAAACGTCTACGTGCCGCAGGACCAGCTGAATTCGAAGCTCATCGCAGCTGTGGGCAGCGGGACCGGCCCGGACGTGGTCGTCTTCGACGGCTATAGTGCAACGACCCTCACGTCAGGTGGAGTGCTGGCTGCCATCACGGACGAGTGGAGCGGCTTTGACGGTGCCGATCAAATCGCAGAGGGCGCAGTCACCACGGTCTCGGGCGACGTGTACTCGGTGCAAGGGTACGTGAACACCCTCGGGCTGTTTTACAACAAGACGATTCTGGATGAACTTGGAATCGAGCCACCGACAACAGTCGATCAACTTGAGGACGGCATGGCGAAGGCCACAGCCGCGGGTCATCAGGGAATCACACTGTCGGGTCAACCCGACGTCCAGGGAGCGTTCCAAGCTTTCCCGTGGCTCACCGAGGCGGGCTTCGACTATGCAAAACCGAATGCCGATGCGCTATCCGAGGGTTACGCCCGTGTGCGCGGCTGGATCGACAATGGCTACCTTTCGGCACAGGCTCCCACCTGGGATCAGAATGTGCCTTTCGCGGAGTTTATGAACGGAAACACCGCTTTCGCAGAAAACGGGAACTGGCAACTATCCTCCCTCGAGAGCGATGCGACATTCGACTACGGCGTCGTTCCGCTGCCGGTCGGCACGACCGGCAAGGTGTACCTGGGCGGTGAGGCTGAAGGCATCGGCGCGTTCAGCAAAAACCCCGCTTTAGCTTGGAAGTACCTCGAGGAGACATTCCTAAGCAAAGCCGGCCAGCTGGTCGCACTCGATCAGGTGGGTAGCCTTCCGACCAGAGCCGACGCCTCAGCGGATGACTCAATCTCTGCGGACCCTTACCTCAGCCAATTCGCGGAAGCGATCGCCACTCAAGGCGCTCCGTTCCCGGACACCATCATCCCCCCGGAGAACAACGAAGCCGTAATCAACGCGAACGGGCAGGCGTGGAGCGCAGCGCTTGGCGGCCAGACCTCACCGGACCAGGCAGCGTCAGACCTGATCAAGGTACTTGAACCGTTGCTGCAAAAGTAACCCGCTCCCGCCCGAATCCCCGCGATGCAGTACGAAGAACGATGATGGAGTGCCGACGATGACCTACCTGACCATACGTGTTCCGAATTGGCCATCGTCGGCGCTGAGGCGCCGCGGTCGCCGCGCCGCGAAGTCGCGGTGGATCTACCTTGTGCCGGCCACCGTATTCCTCGGGGCACTTGCAATTTTCCCGCTTGTCCAGCTCGCACGTTTGTCGGTCAGTGACGTTCAGGTGCAGAATCTTAATTCCGATTGGCCGTTCGTCGGAGTCCGGAATTTCATCGACGGCTTCTCCAGCGGAGTGCTCTCACAGAGTTTGGCGAACACACTCGTATTCGTCACGATAGTGACTGTCGTCGGCCTCGTCGGTGGAATCGCCGCGGCCGTCGCGTTGCGCGGGACCGCCAAAATAACCGGTGTGCTACTGGCCGCGATGGTGTTTATTTGGGCCCTTCCCCCCGTCGTCAACGGAAGCGTGTGGAAGTTCCTTCTTGCTGACGACGGCCTGGTCAACAATGTCGTCAACCTAGCGGGGCTCCAATCATTTCCGTTCCTCTATGACGAGCGGTATGCCTTGATCTCGGTCGCAGTTGTCAATGCCTGGGCTGTCATTCCCTTCAACACGCTGGTATTCCGCGCCGCCGTCCTCAACGTCCCAGTCGAGCAATTTGAGGCTGCCCAGCTTGACGGTGCCACGCCCGCGCAAGAATTTGGGAACGTGATACTCCCGGCGCTGCGTCCAACCACGATCGTGCTGGCTGTTTTGACGATTGTGTACGCGTTCAGAAGCTTCGATTTCGTATACGTGATGACCAAAGGCGGACCGGGAACAGCTACCCAAACGCTTCCGTACCTCAGCTACCAACAGGCATTTGTCGGCTACGACTTCTCAGCGGGAGCCGCTACTGCAGTCGTCGCTGTCCTCTTCGTTCTTATCCTTGCGGGCGTATACGCCCGCAGCGTCCTCAAGGAGGAATCCGAATGACCATGGTCAGAAAACCCACGTCACCGATCACCATCGGTGTCCGCATCGCTCTGGCAGTGGTCTACCTCGTCCCATTGCTATGGATTGTCCTCACGTCATTCAAAGACGGAGCCGATGTCATTGGCTCCAGCACGGCGTTGTTCTTCCGACCGACCCTCGATGCGTACCGAAACGCCCTTTCACCGGAGCTGTTCACCGCCCTCGGCCAGTCAACCGTGATTGCCACGACTGCCACAGCAATCGTTCTGTTGATCGCAATCCCCGCTGCCTATGCGCTCGCCCGAGTGAGGGGTATTGTTCCTACGATTGGCCTCAGCGTCCTGATTGTCCTCCAAATGGTCCCCCAGACCGCGACCGTTATCCCCCTTTTTCAAGTGTTCGGTAGCTTGCGGATTTTGGATTCCAATACGGCGGTGATTCTTGCCGACGTGGCTTTGATGACCCCGTTCGCCATCATCTTGCTGCGGCCTTTTTTCCGATCCGTGCCGCCGGCGCTGGAAGAAGCGGCCTCGGTCGACGGCGCCAGTTCGTTCCGTACCTTCCGGTCGATTGTGCTTCCCGTCGTTCGGAACGGCATCGCGACCACTGCAACGTTGGTTTTCCTGATCATCTGGGGGGAGTTCCTGTACGCCGTCAACTTTTTCCTGACGCCAGGCAACTATCCGCTAAGCGCCCTTCTGGCCCAGCAAGTGTCGTCGTACGGGATCAACTGGCCTGGCCTGATGGCGCTCGGCGTTATCACGTCGGTCCCAATCCTGGTGCTCTTCCTCTTCACTTACCGCCTACTCAAGGAAGGGCTCACCGTCGGCGCGGTGAAATAGCTGAGGCTGCTTGGGCAAAGCTGCTCTAGCGGGGCGGCGCTTTCCTGGCCGCGCCGGAACCAATTCCTTCCCACTGCGAGTGGCATCGGTTTGCCCAAAAATTGAATTACTAGAGACGCGGGATCGTCGAGTCTCGAATGACAACGCTGCTGGGCAAATATTCGATTCCTGCACTACTGCGTCCAGCAGTGGCGTCTTGTAGTCGTCGCGCGGCAACCCGCCCAAGCTTCTGCAGCTGCATATCAACCGTCGTCAGCGCGGGACGAGAATTCTGCGCCAACACCACCCAGTTGTCGATTCCCATAACTGCGACTTGGGTGGGGACGGTAATGCCGCGCTCGTGAAGCGTGTCGAGGACGCCGCGGGCCAGCTGGTCGCTAGCGCACAAGATCGCATCGAACTCGCGTCCGCTGTCGAGAAGCAGTGCCGCCGCCGCTCGTCCCCATCCTTCTGTCCAATCTCCGAACATTGGCTGGCCCGTAAGTTCCAAACCTCGATCGGAGAGGAGATTCAGTAGCCCCTGGCTGCGCCGTTGGGCAGCGGAATGCGGGGCCTCGCCGCTGATGTGGGCGATTTTGGTTCTGCCCGAGTCGACAAGGTGTTGGGCGGCCATGTATCCGGCTTGAACGTTGTCGACGCTGACCGAAAGATCGGCCGGATCGTCAGACATGCTGTAGGCGTAGACGACAGGAACGGGCAATCCGCGCCCAAGCGACGGACGAACATCCGTTTGCTTTCCTACCAGGATGATTCCGTCAACCCTGCGCGAGACCAACTCTTCGACAAGTCGACGCTCGCGCGCGTCGTCGCCCCGCGCGTCGCAGAGGAAGGTGAGGACACGGTCGATCCCGAGTGCGTCCTCAACCCCCATCAGGATTGGCAATGCGAAGCGGCCCTCGAGGTCAGTCGTGATGACGCCGACGGTACCGGTGCTTCCCCCCATCAGTCCGCGAGCGAGAGCATTGGGGACGTAGCCAAGGTCGCGCGCAGCAGACTCAACACGTGTGCGTGTCGCCTCGTTCACGTCCGAGCGGGCGTTCAGGGCTTTGGATGCCGTTGAAGCCGACACTCCCGCCAAGCGAGCAACAGCAGCGAGGTTGGAAACGCTGCCCGAGGTTGTCTCCTTCATTGATTACTCCCTCGTACCCGCACTGTTCCGACACCCTGCCTCCGGAACGACTATACGCTGAGGAGTTCCTGACGTTTCGAAACCGTTTGCGTTAATTTCGATAGACTATGCGAATTGACCCTCTGATGGAAAGGCGCACACTGACGTGCCAACTGAAATAGAAGTCACACCGACTCGTGGAACGATCGCCCCGGTGGTTCCGTCCACCGCGCTTCTGCACCCGTTAGGTATTGCCAATACAGACGTCTCCTCGGGATTCTGGGGTGACCGGCAGCGTCTTAATAGCAACGCGATCATCCCCCACGGCATCGCATGGGTGCGCAAGCTCGGCTGGGACGCAAATTTCGCCGACGCTGCCAGCGGAAACGAATACAAGCACCGCGGTAGGGAGTTCGCTGATTCCGAGATCTACAAGTTGATCGAGGCCATGTCATGGGATTCGGCACGAACAACTACCTCGGCACACAACGAAACGTTGGATGGCCTGATTAGGCTTGTCGCCTCCGCCCAGGAGGCCGACGGTTACTTGCACACCTTATTCGGGCGTCCGTGGCAGCGCCCACGTTATTCGGATTTCCAGTGGGGCCACGAGCTGTATTGCTTCGGCCATCTCATCCAGGCCGCGGTTGCCCACAAGCGCTCACTCAACAGCGACGATCTGCTCGAAGTCGCAATCCGTCTCGCCGACCATGTGTGCACAATGTTCGGCCTGAACGGTTTGAACAAAGTCTGCGGTCATGCTGAAATCGAGGTTGCACTGGTGGAGCTGTACCGGGTGACGGGGACGCGCCGCTACCTAGAGCAGGCACGGATTTTTGTGGAGCGGCGGGGTACCGGAACGCTCCCGCTGTTCGAGTTCGGTGCCGCATATTGGCAGGACGATATCCCGGTGCGCGAAGCTTCGGTGCTGCGCGGTCATGCTGTCCGGGCGTTGTATCTCGCTGCCGGGGCGGTCGACGTCGCTGTAGAGCTTGAGGACAACGAGCTTCTGGACGCCCTCGAAACGCAATGGGCGAGCACCGTTGCCAAGCGCACCTACATAACTGGAGGAATGGGCTCGCACCATATGGATGAGGCGTTCGGTGATGACTTCGTGCTCCCTCCAGACCGGTCATATTGTGAAACCTGTGCCGGGGTTGCATCGATCATGTTCAGTTGGCGGCTTTTACTGGCTACAGGTCACTCAAAGTATGCGGACCTCATCGAACGCACCCTTTTCAATATTGTCGCGACGTCACCGGCTGCGGACGGTCAGTCCTTTTTCTACGCGAATACACTGCACCAGAGAAATACCCACGGGGTCCCGGCACTCAACGACGAAGGAGTTACGATTCGCGGCGGCGCTACGGGCCGTCAGGCCTGGTTCGAGGTGTCATGCTGCCCGCCAAACGTCGCTCGGACACTGTCGAGTTTCGCGGCATACATCGCAACCTCAGACACCCGCGGAATTCAGATCCACCAGTTTGTCGGGGCGACAGTATCCGCCCAAACTCAGGCCGGGACGGTAACAGTTAAGATTTCCACCGACTACCCCCACGACGGACGAGTCCTTGTAGAGGTTATTGACGCCCCGGCCGCAGGGGCGGATATTCAAATTCGTATTCCCGATTGGGCCGCTTCGGCGACCATCACCGGGCCAGCCGGAACTGACAAGGTCGGCCCCGGCTACGCGGTCGTCTCAGCAGCTGGCGTCGGAGACCAGATAGTCCTCCAAATACCCCTTCCGATTCGCAGGCTGTTCCCGGACTCCCGGATCGACGCCATTCGTGGAACGGTTGCCTTCGAGCGAGGTCCCGAGGTCTTTGCTCTGGAATCTGTCGACCTCCCTGAGGGTTGGGCGCTGGAGGGAGTGGCTGTCGAAAGTGACATTGAGCCGACCTATGACGGCGAAACGGTTCATATCGGCGTTCGCGAAACAACACATCTCGAAGACGGGAGCTGGCCGTTCGTTCCAAGGGCCGATCCATTGCAACATCGCAGTGCGACCGTGCCTCTCGTCCGGTACCACGAATGGGCTGAACGTGGTGCGTCGGAAATGCGCATCTTCGTCCCGGTAAGCGTCAGTCGCTGACGCAACCGCGGCCCCGGGGAGGGAGAGAGCAGTTTATGTTCGCCTCCCTCCCTTCGTTTGCCTCCGCGAGCACGGCGGCGGAACGATACCGAAGGCGCTCGTGGAGGGCCTGTCTACGACGCCTGCGCGGCAAGATCCGATGCAATCCCTGCAGACCACTTCTGGTGATTCGATGTGGTGATCTGTCGATGCGGTTTTGAGCCGACAGCGATAGATCACGGATAGTGATCGAGTTCGCCTGGCCTATCTCCGACTGCGCCGGAGCTCGCGGATTGCAATCGACATGTCGCGCGTGGGCACCTAGATCGAGTTCACGGTCAGTTTCGCTGTCACTTCCGGGAGTGTTTTCACGTCGGCGCGGCCCGCTGCTTTCCCGAAGGACGTTGTTGAGAGCGGCCGAGTCCGACGCCATACGTTTTATTTGTGAATTTCAATCAGAGGCTGTTCGCGTTCGATGCACATAATGCGGCGACGACGAAAAAATCCTCATCGCCCGCAGTGACGGGGCTCCTGCCGTACACGATGTTCGGTAAATCACCCGTGCCGACGGTGGTGCGCCCCGTACCCGGTCATCTGATCGGGGATGAAGGCGCCAGTGGCGGTGATGCTGAGGTCAAGATGGTGCACGATGAAGGTCGCGGTCACCGAGGGGAGCGGTTCGATATCGAGCGAGCGCATTGACCTGTCATCAGCGAAGCCACTGCGATCACTCATACTAGAATCCATCCCCGGACTAGCAGGATCAAGGTTCCGCAAATCGAGTCGGGCAGGGGTGATCCGACGTGGGGATCGACCAGCGTCGATGGGTTACGATGGCTTTCTGTTCGACCACGTTGGTCGGGGTAGGCCCCGGGCACATCGTGCGCCGACGGTCCGAGGCTTGAAACCTCCAGCACTTCGTTTCCTAGAAGCCTGGAGGGTTTCGCTTGTCTATCTCTACGTCCCATTCCCGCCGATGGTGGACGCTCGCCGTCCTGGCTCTCACCCAGCTGGTTGTTGTGCTCGATGCCACCATCGTCACCATCGCCCTGCCCGAGGCGCAGCAGGAACTCGGCTTGACCGATGTCGAGCGGCAGTGGGTTGTCACCGCCTACGTTCTTGTCTTCGGCGCGTTGCTTCTGCTCGGCGGCCGGATCGCCGACTACTGGGGCCGCAAACGTGCCTTTATGGTTGGCATGATCGGCTTCGGCCTCGCCTCCGCGTTTGGCGGACTCGCCCAGAACGGCACCGAGCTGATCGTCGCGCGCGGCCTCCAGGGCCTCTTCGCAGCGCTGCTCGCCCCGGCCGCGCTCTCCCTGCTGACGGTCACCTTCACCTCCGGCCGTGACCGCAACACCGCGTTCGCCGTGTTCGGCATCATCGGAGGTAGCGGCGCCGCCGTCGGACTTCTCCTTGGCGGTGCGCTCACCGAATTCACGAGCTGGCGCTGGTGCCTGCTGGTGAACGTGATCTTCGTGATCGCCGGTGTTATCGGCGGGATGCTTTTCCTCACCGAGAGCAAGGCAGAGGGCGACAACAAGTACGACATCGGGGGAACGGTCACCGTTGCCCTTGGCCTCGGCTCACTCGTCTACGGCTTCAGCCTCGCCGAGGAGGGCTGGGGTTCGATCAACACGATCGGTTTCCTCGCGCTCGGGGTCGGGCTGCTCGCACTCTTTGTCCTCATCGAATCCCGCGTCGCGCAGCCCCTGCTGCCGCTTCGCGTTATTCTCAACCGCGTGCGCGGCGGTGCCTTTCTGATGCAGGCGATCGTCGGCAGTGTCCTTATCGGCGCGACGCTGTACCTCACCTTCCACTTCCAGATCGTTTTGGGGATGTCGCCGCTCGTCGCCGGTGTCGCCAACGTGGCGATGACCGTGGTCATCCTGATCGTTGTGCCGGTGCTGACCAAGGCGTTGCCCGCCATCGGCCCCCGCCCGCTGATGATCGTTGGCCCGCTGTTCGCGGCCGCCGGCCTGTTTTATCTCAGCTTCATCACCCCGGACGGCAGCTACTTCACCCAGGTGCTTCCCGCCCTCGTACTTCTCGGCATCGGACTTGCCGCACTGTTCGTTCCCCTGCAGAACCTTGCCCTCACCGGGGTAGAGCCCCATGATGCCGGGGCCGCCTCTGCAACAGTCAATGCCGCGATGCAGATCGGTGGTTCCATCGGAATCTCGGTGTTCACCGCGATCTACGCCCAAACCACCGAAGCTTCAACAGCAGCCGGAAGCAACCAGTTCCTGGCCTTCACCGACGGCTACTCGTCGGTCTTTATCGCCGCCGCGATCACCATGGTTGTAGCTTCGCTGATCGCCGCGGTGATGATCCGCGGAACGAAGAGTGAACTGCTGCCCCAGGACGGCCAGGTAGCCGCCGTACACATGGGCTAAACCCCACGCCGCCGGCGCCTCGCGCCGGCGGCCACCCCGGCAGGCTCGGCCATGCGGGGTCCGCACCTCCGCCATCACCCGCGCTCACCTAGTCTGTGGCCGGGCCGAGCGCCGTTGCAGAGAGCCGCACTATCCCCTATCGTGGTAAGCGTTTTCCAATCTAGGAAGAGGTCCCCATGACGCTTGTATACCGATGTCGCGCTGACCGCCGGATCGTACCCACCTCCACGCTCGGCGCGCGATGACCGCCCCCGGTGACACCCGCTACTGCTTCCAGTTGCAGGTCAAACCCGACCACATCGAGGCCTACCGCATTGCGCATGCGCAGGTGTGGCGGGACATGCTCGAAGCGCTCTGCGAGACCGGATGGCGCAACTATTCGATATTCCTCAGCCCTGGCGGGATGGTCATCGGCTATTTCGAGACGGATGACCTCGCTGCGTGCCTCGCGGGCATGGCAGCAACGGAGGTCAACGGCCGCTGGCAGGACGCGATGGCCGACCATTTTGTTGACCTCGACGTTCCCGCAGACCAGGCGTTCCTCTACCTGACGGAGGTTTTTAACCTCGACGACCAGATCTCCGGTTGATCGTTGCGCTTTCCTTCCGCCCACGTTAGCCTCAAATTGAAACGATTCATTATCATAATGAACACGGCCGATCTGCATTTTGCGGCCATCAACGAAAGAGAATTCCAATGGTGAAATTCACGGACATTTCCGACCAGCTCGCCACCCAGGCGATCGAACTCCCGTCGTGGGCGTTCGGTAACTCCGGGACCCGCTTCAAGGTGTTCGCCACCCCGGGTACCCCGCGTACACCCGAGGAGAAGATCGCGGACGCCGCCAAGGTGAATGAGCTGACCGGGCTCTCCCCCACCGTCGCGATCCACATCCCCTGGGACAAGGTTGATGACTTCGCCGCCCTCGGTGCGTACGCCGAAGACCTCGGCATCAAACTCGGCACCGTCAACTCCAACACCTTCCAGGACGACGACTACAAGTTCGGCAGCCTCACCCACACCGACCCGCGCATCCGCCAAAAAGCTATCGACCACCACTTTGAGTGCATCGACATCATGGATGAGACCGGCTCCCGGGACCTGAAAATCTGGCTCGCCGACGGCAGCAACTACCCGGGCCAGCAGGACATCCGCACCCGCCAGGATTTGCTCGCTGACTCCCTTGAGAAGATTTACGGCCGCATCGGCGAGAACCAGCGCCTTGTGCTCGAGTACAAGTTCTTCGAACCCGCTTTTTACCACATGGATGTCCCGGACTGGGGAACCTCCTATGCCCAGGTGAGCGCCCTCGGTGAGCGTGCTCTGGTGTGTTTGGATACCGGCCACCACGCCCCCGGCACCAATATTGAGTTCATAGTCGCGCAGCTGCTGCGCCTCGGAAAGCTTGGCAGCTTCGACTTCAACTCCCGCTTCTATGCAGACGACGACCTGATCGTTGGGGCGGCGGACCCGTTCCAGCTGTTCCGCATCCTCTACGAAGTTGTCCGCGGAGGCGGCTTCGGGCCCGACAGCGGGGTCGCTTTTATGCTCGACCAGTGCCACAACGTCGAGGACAAGATCCCCGGCCAGATCCGTTCGGTGCTGAACGTGCAGGAGATGACCACCCGCGCCCTGCTGGTCGACCGCGTCGCCCTCGAGGCCGCCCAGAAGAGCGGCGATGTGCTCGGAGCGAACGCCCTGTTTATGGACGCGTTCTACAAGGACGTCCGCGGCGACCTTGCCGCCTGGCGCGAAGAGCGTGGTCTGCCCGGTGACCCGATGGCCGCCTATGCAGCATCCGGACACCAGGCGAAGATCGCCGCCGACCGCGCCGGCGGCCAACAGGCCGGCTGGGGCGCCTGACCCCACCGCACTAATCGCCCGCCGGGCTCGATCGCTCCGGTGCGTTCCGCCGCCCCACGTCGCTGCCCAGCCTGGGAGGCGGCGGACGCACACCTCTCTTCACCGACTCACCCTCAAAGGAAATACGGGACATGACCAACACCACCGCCGCTGACCTGATCGCCCGGTCCAACCGGCTGGGCGCCGACTCCCGCGTCACCAACTACGCCGGCGGCAACACGTCGGCCAAGGGAACCAAGATCGACCCGGCCACCGGGGAGAGTGTTGAGCTGCTCTGGGTGAAGGGATCCGGGGGCGACCTCGGCACCCTGAAGGAGGCCGGGCTTGCCGTGCTGCGGTTGGACCGCATGCGTGCGCTGGTGAACGTCTACCCGGGCGAGGCCGCCGAAGACGACATGGTGGCCGCATTCGACTACACCCTGCACGGCAAGGGCGGCGCGGCGCCGTCCATCGATACCGCTATGCACGGGTTGGTGGATGCCGCCCACGTCGACCACCTGCACCCGGACTCCGGGATCGCCTTCGCCACCGCCGCCGACGGCGAAGAACTGACAAAAAAGGCTTTTGGCGACAAGGTCGCGTGGGTGCCGTGGCGTCGACCCGGCTTCCAACTCGGGCTCGACATTGCCGCGATCAAAAACGCGAATCCCGACGCTGTTGGTGTCATCCTTGGTGGCCACGGCATCACCGCGTGGGGCGACACCAGCGATGAGGCCGAGGCGAATTCCCTCTGGATTGTGGAAACGGCCGAGAAATTCATCCTCGACAACGGGCGCGAGAACCCGTTCGGGGCGGAACTCGCCGGCTACGGCGCCCTCCCGGAGCAGGCGCGCCTGGCGAAAGCAGCAGCCCTCGCTGCCCACATCCGCGGGCTGGTCTCCACCGACAAGGCCCAGGTCGGCTCCTTCACGGATGCTGCCGTGGTCACCGATTTCCTCGGGGCGGCGGAGCATCCTCGTCTTGCCGCCCTCGGCACCAGCTGCCCCGACCACTTTTTGCGCACCAAGGTGAAGCCGCTGGTGCTCGACCTTCCGGCGGACGCCTCGATCGAGGAATCGATCGCGCGCCTCAACGAACTGCATGCCCAGTACCGCCTCGACTACCAGGCCTACTACGACGCCCACGCACTCGAAGAATCCCCCGCGATTCGCGGTGCCGACCCGGCGATTGTGCTCATCCCGGGTGTCGGTATGTTCAGCTACGGTGCGAACAAGCAGACCGCGCGGGTCGCCGGCGAGTTCTACATCAACGCCATCAACGTGATGCGCGGCGCCGAGTCGCTGTCCACCTACTCCCCCATTTCCGACGCGGAGAAGTTCCGTATCGAATACTGGGCGTTGGAGGAAGCGAAACTGCAGCGTATGCCCGCACCGAAGCCGCTGGCCGGCCGGATCGCGCTGGTCACCGGAGCCGCATCCGGCATCGGTAAGGCCATCGCCACCCGGCTCGCTGCCGAGGGTGCCTGCGTCGTTATCGCCGACCTCGACCTCGCCAAGGCCCAGGCCGCCGCGGCGGAACTTGGCAGCACCGACGTCGCCGTGGGTGTACAGGCAAACGTGACCAACGAAGACGAGGTGCAGGCCAGCGTGGATGCGGCCCTGCTCGCCTTCGGCGGTCTCGACCTGGTGGTCAACAACGCCGGACTGTCGCTGTCCAAATCCCTGTTGGAGACGACCGTCGCCGACTGGGACCTGCAGCACAATGTCATGGCCAAGGGCTCCTTCCTCGTCTCGCGGGCCGCGGCGAAGGTGCTGATCGACCAGAAGCTCGGCGGCGACATCGTCTACATCTCCTCGAAGAACTCCGTCTTCGCCGGACCGAACAACATCGCGTACTCGGCGACCAAGGCCGACCAGGCCCACCAGGTTCGCCTGCTCGCCGCCGAACTCGGCGAGTACGGCGTCAAGGTGAACGGCATCAATCCAGACGGGGTCGTTCGGGGCTCCGGCATCTTTTCCTCCGGCTGGGGCGCCAAACGTGCCGCGGTCTACGGGGTTCCCGAGGAAGACCTTGGCGCTTACTACGCTCAGCGCACCCTGCTCAAGCGCGAAGTGCTCCCCGAGAATGTCGCCAACGCGGTGTTTGTCCTCTGCAGCAGCGACCTCAGCCACACCACCGGGCTGCACATCCCGGTCGACGCCGGTGTCGCTGCCGCCTTCCTCCGCTGATGGATGCTGTCGCCGCCGTTGACCTCGGCGCCACCAGCGGCCGGGTCATCGTGGGGTACGTCGGCCACAACGAACTTCGGATGCTCCCGGTCGCCCGGTTCCCCAACACCCCAGTGACCGTGCCGGAGGGCGACACAAGTGCCCTGCACTGGAACATCCTGGAGCTGCAGCGCAGCCTGACGGCGGGACTGGCCAGCGCACACCGGGCGGAGCCGGACATCAGCAGTATTGGGGTGGACTCCTGGGCGGTCGACTACGCGCTGCTCACCGCCGGGCGGATGACCCAGACGCCGTACCACTACCGGGACAGCCGCACCGAGGGTGGGGTCGCCGCGGTGCACAGTCGGATCACCCCGGCCGAGCTGTATACAAAAAACGGGCTGCAGCACCTGCCGTTCAACACGGTGTTCCAGCTCGCGGCGGATGCGGCAAGCGGGGCGCTGGCGACCGCCGACCGAGTTCTGCTCATTCCCGACCTCATCTCGTATTGGCTCACCGGTGTCGCGGCGACGGAGATCACCAACGCCTCCACCACAGGCCTGCTCGACCCCCGCACCCGCAGCTGGGACAGCGACCTCTTCCGCACCCTTGACCTGCGGGAAAGTCTTTTCGCGCCCCTCGTCCAGCCGGGGGAAACGATCGGCCAGCTTCTTCCCGGCATTGCGGCGGAACTGGGGATGTCGCCGTTGACCCGGGTGACGGCCGTCGGATCCCACGACACTGCCTCGGCAATTGTCGCGGTGCCGGCCGCCGAAGAGAACTTCGCTTACATCTCCAGCGGCACCTGGTCCCTCGTCGGGGTCGAGACCGAGCGGCCCATCATCAGCGCCGCGGGACGGGAGGCGAACTTCACCAACGAGGGTGGGGTCGACGGTCGCATCCGCTACCTCAAAAACGTCTCCGGCCTCTGGTTGCTTTCCGAGTCCATCCGCACCTGGGAGAAGCAGTCAGACCAAATCATTGACCTGACCGCACTGCTGCGCGAAGCCGAAGCGGTACCGGGACCGATCATCACGTTCGACCCGGCCGACGAACGGTTCATCAGCCCGGGCGACATGCCCGCCCGCATTGCCGACTGGTACAGCCAGCACGACCTCCCCGCGCCGCACAGCCGGGCGGAGTTTGTGCGGCGCATCCTCGAATCCCTCGCCCACGCGTATGCGGTGACGCTGGAGGAAGCATCCCGGCTGAGCAGCACCCGCATCGACACCATCCACATCATCGGCGGCGGGTCGCAGAACGAACTGCTCTGCCAGCTCACCGCCGACCATACGGGGCTTCCCGTACTCGCCGGCCCCACCGAAGCCACCGCGATCGGCAACATCATGGTGCAGGCCCGGGCCAGCGGCATTGTCGCCGGCTCGCTCGAGGCGCTGCGGTCGATTGTCCGAAACGCCTTCCCCCCGATCCGCTACCAGCCGCGCCCGCGGCGCCCCTAATCTCCGCAGGGAAGGAAAAAAACATCATGGTTCAGAGACAGATCCCTAAAATTCGCGACCTCGCGCCGCTGATGCAGTTCAAAAAGCCGGAACTCGACCGCAAAAAGGCACGCCTCGCGTCGGCGCACACCATCCAGGACCTACAAAAAATCGCGCAGCGCCGCACCCCCAAGGCAGCCTTCGACTACACCGAAGGCGCGGCCGAGGCCGAACTCTCGCTGGCGAGGGCCCGGCAGGCGTTCGAGGACATCGAGTTCAACCCCTCCATTTTGCGCGATGTGTCGACGGTGACCACTGGCTGGGACGTGCTCGGCGCCCCGGTATCACTGCCCTTCGGCATCGCCCCCACCGGCTTCACCCGGATGATGCAGACCGAGGGGGAGATCGCCGGCGCCCGCAACGCCGCCAAATGGGGCATCCCGTTCTCCCTCTCCACCATGGGAACCACCACCATCGAGGACGTCAAGGCCGCCAACCCGACCGGGCGCAACTGGTTCCAGCTCTACATGTGGAAAGACCGCGAACGCTCGATGGCGTTGGTCGACCGCGCGGCGAAAGCCGGGTTCGACACGTTGCTGGTGACCGTCGACGTTCCCGTCGCCGGTGCCCGGCTGCGCGACAAACGCAACGGGTTCTCCATCCCGCCGCAGCTGTCGCTCGGCACCGTGGTCAACGCGTTGCCGCGGCCGGAATGGTGGATCAACTTCCTCACCACCGAACCGCTCGCGTTCGCCTCGCTCGACCGCTGGTCAGGGACCGTCGGCGAGCTGCTCGACTCCATGTTCGATCCCACCGTGACCTTCGAAGACCTCGCCTGGATCCGCGACCAGTGGCCAGGCAAAATCGTCGTCAAGGGTGTGCAGAACCTGGCAGACGCGAAACGCCTCGCCGAACTCGGGGTGGACGGCGTGATCCTGTCGAACCACGGTGGCCGCCAGCTCGACCGCGCGCCCATCCCGTTCCACCTTCTGCCCACCGTGGTGCGCGAAGTCGGCAGCGAATACGAGGTGCACCTCGACACCGGGATTATGTCCGGCGCCGACATCGTGGCCTCGGTCGCGCTCGGTGCCCGCTTCACCCTGGTCGGGCGTGCCTACCTCTACGGGCTGATGGCCGGGGGCGAGGCGGGGGTCAACAGGATGATGGAGATCCTCTCCGAACAGATCAGCCGCACCATGCGACTGCTCGGCGTCACAAGCCTCGAAGAGCTGAACCCGTCCCATGTCACCCAGTTGCAGCGCTTGGTGCCACGGGAAATCTCGCCGCAGTTCAGCGAGCGGAACACCGGGGTCTCCTAGAACGACGAGGAAAACACCCCACGGTGAACGGCGGCCCGCGAATGGCAGGGGCGGCCACAGTGGCTACGCTGGCAGCAGCCAGAAACCTGGTGCAGACAAACAAGGGTGACAACTGATGACCACTGCGAGTATCCGCGATGTCGCCGCGGCCGCAGGGGTGTCGGTGGGAACCGTCTCGAACGTGCTCAACCAACCCCAGATTGTGGCGGCAAAAACGGTCGAGCGTGTGCACACTGCGATCACCGAACTCAACTTCGTGCGCAACGATGCCGCCCGCCAGCTCCGGGCCGGACGCAGTCGTACCGTGGGATTGATCGTTTTAGATGTCGGCAACCCGTTCTTCGCCGACGTGGCCAGGGGTGCGCAGGACCGGGCATCGCAGGACGGCTTGACGGTAATCCTCGGCGATTCCAACCACACGGCAACCCTCGAGTCGACCTACCTCGACCTGTTCGAAGAGCAGCGTGTACAGGGTGTACTGATCTCCCCGATCGGCGACTCCACCGCGCGGCTACAGCAGCTCCGTGACCGCGGGATCGCCGCCGTGCTGGTCGACCGGCTGTCCCCCGATTCCGCGTTCTCCTCGGTGTCCGTCGATGACATCGGCGGCGGACAGCTCGCGGTCGAACATCTGCTCTCGCTCGGACGACGCCGGGTGGCGTTTGTGGGTGGGCCCGTCTCGGTTCGGCAAGTCGCCGACCGCCTGCAGGGCGCGAACCAGGCGGTGGATGCGGCGAGCGCGGGCACTCTCCGACACTTTCCGACCAGCGCGCTGTCCGTATTGGCCGGCCGCGAGGCGGGCGAGCAAATCCTGGCCCTTCCCGTCGCCGAGCGCCCCGACGGGGTGTTCTGCGCCAACGACCTGATCGCCCTTGGTGTGCTGCAGGCGTTTACCTCGGCCGGCACGATCGCCGTCCCGGACGACATCGCCCTCGTCGGCTATGACGACATTGACTTCGCGGCGGCGGCGACCGTTCCGCTGTCCTCCATCAGCCAGCCGAGCAGCCTGCTGGGCGCCACGGCGATCGCGCTGCTGATCGCCGAGATCGACGACCCCGGAACACCGCGCGAACAGGTCGTCTTCACGCCGGAACTGCGCATCCGAGCATCCACCACGCTGGAGGAGTGACGACGCCAGTGGGGCGGGGCCGCTGTACTGTGACCGGCTGCACCTCACCAGCTCACTACGGTTTTGGCGCCGTGATCCGTTCGAGGAGTTTCAGACTGCCGGCAAGATCGACCGAGTCATCCAGAAGCCATTGGATCTGGAGGCCATCGGAGGCGGCGATGATGAGCGAGCTGAGGTTGGTGAGGTCGACGTCGGTTTCGATGCCACGCTGGGCGAGGTTCTCGGCGATCTGATCGGAAATGGTGCGACGGATAGTGGCAAAACGCTCGGTGAAGAATTTCCGGGCAATTTCGTTACCTGGCTCGATCGCGGTGGCCATCATCACGGTGTGCAGTGCGACGAGGCCCGGGATAGTCACGTTGAGGTCGGCGGCTGCAGGCATACTGCCGAGCGGGCCACTTGTCTCTCCGACAGCAACCGCCGTCGCCACATCGCGCTCCCGCAGCACCTCGACGAGGAGCGCTTCACGGGACTCGAAGTAGTGCTTCAGCGCGGCATGCGAGACGCCGATCGCCTCACCGATGGCGCGCAGCGACGTACTTTCGGATCCCTTTTCCGCGAAGACCTCGAGCGCCCGATCCAGGATCTCGCGCCGACGCTGGATGCCCTTGGCATAGGGTCCGCGAGCGGCGGAGTCGTCATTGACGGAGGTCATAGCTCGAGTGTAACCGGGAGGGAACCGCAGTTATTGAGCCATGTTCCGGTTTTTCGCCGAAAACATCCACATGGAGGTTTTGGTGTTACAGTCGTTTCCAACGAGCGAAGGCGCGCGTTACGGGTGTCGAAGCCCGCATCAAATGAGGAGTCACCGTGGACAAATCCAATCGATCTGCACCGTACGGCAAGCTGTCCGCGTCCCCCATGACGCAGATGCCGCCGACAACAACGATCTCGACGGACCTGGAGAACAACCGCCAGCCGCTCCTGCCGATGATCGCGATCCCCATCGCGATGCTCGGCCTGATCGTCGCCCTCCTCCCCCCACTCCTCGTCACTATCGCGCTGCGCCTGCGCGAGTTCGACGCGGACGCCGCCGCCGGCAACCTCAGCCTCGTCCTGGCGATCGGTGCATTCTTCGCCTTCGCCGCCAACCCGATCGGTGGCCGCCTCTCCGATCGCTCGATGAGCCGGTTCGGTATGCGCAAACCCTGGATCGTTCTCGGCTCCGCCATCGGTTACGCCGGTATCGCCATCATTGCCTTCGCCCCGAACGTCGCCCTGCTGGTGGTCGGCTGGTCCGTCGCGCAGATCGGCTTCAACTTCGCCCTCGCTGCCCTCATCGCGATGCTCCCCGACCAGATCCGTCCCAGCCGCCGCGGCCGCGTGGCCTCGTTCTTCAGCCTCGCGCAGAACCTCGGTAGCGTCGGCGCCACCTTCCTTGTGTCGCTGTTCCCGCTCGGCCTTGTCCAGAACCTCGTGCCGAGCGCCATCGGCCTGGTTGTCCTGTTCATTGCCATCGCCGGCATCAAGGACCGCAAGCGCACCGAAGCCCCGTCCGACCCGATGAACCTCAAGACCCTGTTCGGCTCGTTTGTCTTCAACCCGAAGAAGTTCCCCGACCTCGGTTGGGCCTGGCTCACCCGTTTCTTCCTGCTTGTCGCCCAGTCGACCGCCACCGGCTACCTCACCCTGTACCTGATCGCCGACCTCGGCATCTCTGACGCAGAGGTTCCCACCCTCGTCTTCCAGGCCACACTCGCCAACGCCATTGGCCTCATCCTGACCACCGCAACCCTCGGCTACCTGTCCGACAAGCTCGGCCGACGCAAGCCGTTCGTTGTGGGTTCCGCGGTAGTTGCCGCGATCGGTCTTGTCACGATCGCACTGTCCTCCGACTTCACCGGCGTCCTCGTCGGCCAGTTCATCCTCGGTGCCGGTATGGGTGCATTCCTCGCCGTCGAGCTCGCCCTCATCTCGGATGTCCTCCCAAGCGATGCGGACTCCGGAAAGGACCTCGGCGTTGTCAACATCGCCCAGGCACTGCCGCAGTCGCTCGTTCCCGTCGCCGCTCCCAGTGTTGTCGCCGCCTTCGGCTACCCGGGACTCTTTATCGGCGGGGCCATCTTCGGAGTCCTCGGCGCCATCTCGGTCCTGCGGGTCAAGGGCGTTCGTTAACTCACCGGTTTGCGCGACGACGCGCATCAAGGAAAGGAAAAATATGTCGAACCCCGACATCTCGCTCCAGCTCTACACGGTAAATGCAGCACTCGAACCCGACCTCGACGGCGGCCTCGCCCGGCTGGCAGAAATCGGGTTCACCACGGTGGAAGCCTTCGACTTCGTTCGTCGTGCCCCGCTGCTCAAGGAAGCGTTCGACCGCCACGGCCTGACCGCCGCGACCGGCCACTCCTTCCTCATCCAGAGTGAGATCCCGCTGCCCGACGGCACCACGATGACCGCTCCGACCCGCGACGAGACCTTCGCCGCGGCTAACGAGCTCGGTATGCAGATCGTTATCGACCCGTTTGTTGCCGCCGCCGAGTGGACCACAAAGGACTCCATCGAGCGCCTCGCCGACGCCCTGAACGCGGCGGCGGTGGATGCTGCCACACACGGCCTCAGCGTCGGATATCACAACCACGACCACGAGCTGCGACCCATCATTGACGGCAAGCCAGCGCTGGCCGTGTTTGCCGATCTGCTCGACCCGGCGATCAAGCTGGAACTCGACCTGTACTGGGCGACCGCGGCACACATCGACCTCGTCGAGTTCATTCAGTCGCTCGGGGACCGCATCATGGCGGTCCACGTCAAGGACGGCCCGATGGACCGGGAAATCAGCACGGCCGACGTGCCGACCGACCAGGTGTCGGCGGGCACGGGTGACGTGAAACTCGCTGAAGCCCTCGCCGCCGCACAGCACCTCAAGTACGCCGTGATCGAATTCGATGGATACCAGGGCGACATCTTCGAGGGGGTCGCCGGCAGCTACGACTTCCTCGCTGCCCAGCTCGAAAAGGTGACCGTCTAATGGCCCGCACCGGCAAAGTAGGCGTCGGCTTCATCGGCGCCGGGATGATCAGCGATGCGTACCTGACAAACCTCACCCGGTTCCCCGATGTCGAGGTACTCATCATCGGTGACATCGACACGGAGCGCGCCGCCGCGCAGGCAAGCAAGTGGGGTGTTCCCCGCTCGGGCACTGCCGCTGACGTGCTCGCCGACCCGGATGTCGAGATCGTGATCAACCTCACCATCCCGGCCGCACACGTCGCCGTCTCCACCAGCGCGCTCGAAGCGGGCAAGCATGTCTGGAGCGAGAAACCGATCGGTATCGACCGCGACTCCGCCCGAGGGCTCGTTGAGCTCGCAGCATCCTCGGGCCTGCTTCTCGGCATCGCACCCGACACCGTTCTCGGCGCCGGCTGGCAGGCCGCCAAACGCGCGATCAAGTCCGGCATCATCGGTACACCGCTGAGCGCCGTGACGAGTATGCAGTGGCAGGGACCCGACCTGATGCACCCCAACGCGGACTTTTTGTTCGCCAAGGGTGCCGGTCCGCTCTTCGACATGGGACCGTACTACTTCACCGCCCTTGTTCACCTGTTCGGCCCGATCGACTCGGTTGTCGCCGTCGGCACGAAGGCGCAGGCGACGCGCGTCATCAAGGAGGGCCCGCGCACCGGCGAGGTCTTCCCCGTCGAGGTACCCACCCACCTGTCCGTGCTGTCCACCTTCGAGGGTGGCGGCGCCGCGCAGAGCCTGCTCAGCAACGACTCCGCGCTGTTCCGCCACGGCGTCTTCGAGGTCAACGGGACGGAGGGAACCATCATCCTTCCCGACCCGAATACCTTCGGTGAGACCCCGATCAAGATCGTCCGCCCGCTCACCGGCATCACCGGGTTCCCGATCGAACAGGACTGGGAAACCCTGCCGGAGATCGGCGAGGTCTTCGGCCGTGGCCTCGGCGTGCTCGACATCGCCCGTGCGATCCGCGGCGGCGGAGTGCACGTCGCCACCGGCGAGGTCGGCTACCACGTGCTCGACACCATGGTGAGTGTCGAGGAGTCCGTCGCGACGAAGGCATTTGTCGAGGTCGAAAGTACCGTCACCCCGGTGCCGTCGCTGCCTATCGACTTCGACCCGCTCGCCTCGACCCTGTAACAACGGGCTGCGGTGAACCACCTGCAGTAATCGGGAACGCCCCGGTCCTTCGCCTCGTTACGACGCGAACGGCCGGGGCATTTTCTCTCATAGAGGGCAGTAATTCGGCTGGAGAGTCCACCGCGGCGACGGGACGCTCGTATTTGTCGGCATGATTGCTGGATGAGTTCTTCAGCCCCCACAATGCGAGCGGTGCGCAATACAACCCACGGGGGCCCGCGGCAGCTGGAGATCCATGAAATCCCCGTTCCGGTCCGTTCGCCCGGGGAAGTGCTCGTCGAAGTCCACGCCGCCGGGGTCGCCTACCCGGACGTCCTGCAGTCCCGCGGCGAATACCAACAGCGGGTGGCGCCTCCTTTCACGATCGGGAGCGAGTTCTCGGGTGTTGTTGTTGAGGCGGACCCAGACTCGAGTTTTGCCCCCGGGGACCGGGTGCTCGGCGTTGCCAGTTCCGGAGCATTCGCGGACTACGTTGTCACCCCCACCGACCGGGTTATGCCGCTGCCGGCCGAGATAGGTTTTGTTCCCGCGGCGGCGATGCCGATCAACACACTCAGCGCCGAATTTGCCCTCGGCGAGCGCGGCAACCTCCGCTCCGGCGAGACTGTCCTTATCCACGGTGCGGCCGGCGGCCTCGGGGTCGCCCTCACCCAACAGGCGAAGCTGCGCGGGGCGACCGTGATCGCCGTGGTTTCCTCCCCGGAAAAGGAGAAACTGGCACGCAGCGTCGGGGCGGACCACGTCATCTCGCCGACCGACTTCCTCAGCGCCGCCCGGGAGATCACTAACGGGCGCGGTGTCGACATGGTGCTCGACCCCGTCGGCGGCGATCGCTTCACCGATTCGCTGCGCGTCCTCGCCACGCGCGGCCGGCTCCTTGTTCTCGGGTTCACCGGCGGGAGCATCCCCACCGTGAAAGTGAACCGGCTGCTGCTCACCAACACCACGATCCTCGGCGTCGCCTGGGAGGGTTTGATGGCGGAAACCTCGGTATCGCTGCCCGACCAGTGGTCGCGCCTGCTCCCGGATGCCACCCGGGGTTTACTGTCCCCCGTTATCAGCGACGTCATCACTCTCGACCAGGCGCCGGAGGCCGTCGCGGCCCTCGACGAGCGGCGCGCGGTGGGCAAAACGGTTATCGCGATCCGGCACAACTGAGTTCGCCGCCTGTACCCGGTCGAGGCTGTCCGGCTGTTCCAGGCGCAACCCGCGGGCTGCGTGGAGTTGCACCTTCCGTAGCGTGATGTGGTTCGGTGGACTTACGTCCCGCTCCACCAAGGAAGGCCCCACCCATGACTTCGCCCTCAATTCCTCTCTCGCCGCGGCAGGTCAAAATCGGCGACGCCGCAGCGTTTGTCGGCACCACACCGCGGGCGATCCGTCACTACCACGAGATCGGTCTGCTCCCCGAGCCCGAGCGGGGCGCTGACGACCGCCGCCGCTACGGCTACAAAGAGATGATCCGACTGCTGTGGATCCGCAAGATGGCCGACGCCGGGATCCCCTTGGACGACATCCGTGATGCCTTTGCCGAGGCGGCTCCGGCAGGTGCCGAGAGCGACCGCCACGTCGACGGCATCCTAGAACGCCTGGAGAGCACCCTCGCCGACAAGGAAGCAGAATTACAGCGGCAGCGGACCGCCGTGCAGCGTATGCGCACCCGCGGTAGCCGGATGGGTTTACTCTCCGAATTTGTCACCAACAGTCTGATCAGCCTGCCCGAGGGGTCCCTGCGCCAGAAGGACCTCGACAACCTACTTGTTGTCGAGCGGGTCTTCGGCCCGCTCGGCGCGGCCGTCAACGCCACCCGATACATCGCCCTGGCCACCCACCCGGGCCTGCGCGAGGAATCCGACCGTGTTGATGCCGCCGAGGAAGCACTCGACGACACGGTCGCTGTCGACGACCCCCTCGTCGCACAGGTAGCTGCCGAACGGCACGCCTTCGAACTGATGCTGTACGGCGTCCTTGAGGATTCCGGCCTGGCTGACGACGACGATGCACTGTTCGACGCCTGGGATGAGTTACACCCCGCCGGCGCTGGGGACGGCGAGGACGAGGCGGGCCATGCCCCTGGCAGCGGGCACGGATCCATGAGCGCGGTCGAAGCTGTCGGAAAAATGCCCTACGACTGGTCCCCGGCCCGGCTGCGATGCATCGAATTGGCTGGAGAATTGGCCGCCAACGAGTCCCACGCTTCCTAAACACGACCTGGTGCGTGGACCCGGACGCAAGGGGCCTGCGCCCCGGCGATCACCAACCGTCGACGATCCGCCGCACCTCAGGAGCAAGATCCACAATCAATGGGCAGGCCTTGAGGCTTTCGGGCGATGCGCTGATTCCGAAGTGCTCGAGCAGTTCGGAATATTCATGCCAGGCGAGCCGCTCCCCCGCGTCTTCCACAATTCCCTCGTCCGGCAGCAGGGCTATTGAGAGGTGAACGTCGAACTCGGATTCGGTCAGCGGCGGGTGGCCGCTGTCCGGGCCGTTGCTGATCCCGAACCCGCGATCACTCCGGAAGACAACCCGCGTGGAATCATCCAGAACCACAAACTCATCGAGCGAAAATCTGAGAGAGCCCGCTGACGGGTTCAGATGGGGTTCCGCGGTGGAGAGGGGGACGAGTGAGCACACCACACCCAAGGCAGTAACACCCATCCCGCGTCATCCCCTCTGGTGGCCCCATCGTATCCACGCCCGTTGCGCCGGCCCGCGGCGGGCGACGTCCTACGCCGGAATGTCGGTCCACGCTCCGGATGCTGCGCTGCCCAGCACCGCATCGATGATGTGCGCCGCGCGAAGCCCGTCGGCGAAGGTCGGCAGTCCGTCCGGCACGTTCCCGGGGTCGCGCACCGCGGCGTAGGTGTCGGCAAGGAACGCCGCGAACGCGTCGGGGTAGCCCTGCGGATGCCCGGAGGGCACCAGATTCAGCCGGGCCTGGTCGGCGGAGATCGCGCCCGCGTTGCGGTGCAGGATTGTCGCGCCGTCCTCGGTACCGAGCCAGACGCTGTCTGGATTCTCCTGGTCGAACACCGCGCTGCCCTTCGAGCCGTCGACCTCAACCCAGAGGCGGTTTTTGCGCCCGCCGGAGATCTGCGAAATCACCGTGTTGCCGACCACCCCGGAGGAGGTACGGAACGTGGCGATCGCCGCGTCCTCGGTGGTCACGGTCATCATTTCCACCGGAGCCGCCTCGGCACTCCCGCCGTCGGTCGAGGTTGCGCCACCGCCGAACGACGGGCCGGAGGGGACCGGGCGTTCGGCGTAAGCGATGGATGTCACCGCGGAGACGCTGCTGAAGCGCTCCCCCGAGATGAACTCCGCAAGGTCGCACCAGTGCGAACCGATGTCGGCGAACGCGCGGGAAGCACCGCCCGAGGCAGCATCCACCCGCCAGCTCGACGACTGTGGGCTCAGCAACCAGTCCTGCAGGTAGGAACCGTGCACCAGGGTCACGTCGCCGAAGTCGCCGTTGATGCGGCGAGCGCGCAGTTCCCGCACAAGCGGGTGGTAGCGGTAGACGAACGGTATGGTGTTGATCACTCCGGCGTCGGATGCTGCGGCGACAAGTTGCTCGGCCTCGGCGGCGGTGGTGGCCAGCGGCTTCTCGCAGACCACGTTGATGCCGGCCTGCACCGCCGCGAGCGCGTACGCAAAGTGGCTCGCATTCGGGGTGCAGATCTGCACCGCGTCCGGCTTGTCGGCAATGACCTCATCCATGGAGGCGTAGGCGCGCTCGAGGCCCCACTGCTCGGCGTATTCGGCGGAGCGTTTCGCGGAAGAGCCGAGGACCCCGATGACATCCGCACCGGCATCGCGGGCGGCGCGGCGATGCACGGCCCCGATCATTCCGGTGCCGATGATAACAACGCGGGGTGGGGTGTTCGGCATGGTGCTCCTCGGGGACGACAGGCGACTTCGTGTGCCGGTGACGATCGCTGGTCGGCGCCGTCACCGTAGTGTCCATTATGTTGCCGCGGCCGCCCGGTGCCCCACACCGTGAACCGCAGCGCGGCCCGGCAGGATCTGCCGGGCCGCGCTGGTGCCGAAGTGGCGGGAGTTGCCGGTGTGGATCGGCGGGGCGTTACCCGCCCATCACGAGTTCGCGCGGTTCCGCGCCCCGCCGCGCCTTGGTGCGGGCGTGCGTCAGGTAGAGCGGCACCGCGGTGAAGATGAGCCCGCCGGCCAGGTTGCCGAGTACCGTGGGGATCTCGTTCCATACCAGGTAGTCCATGATGGTGAAGTTTCCGCCGAGCAGCAGTCCGGAGGGGAACAGGAACATGTTGACGATCGAGTGCTCGAAGCCCATAAAAAAGAACAGCATGATGGGCATCCACATGGCGAGGGCTTTGCCGGTGACGCCCTTGGCAATCATCGCGCCGGCAACCCCGGTGGAGACCATCCAGTTGCAGAGCACCCCACGAACGAACAGGGTGAGCATCCCGGGGGCGCCGTGCTCGGCGTACCCAACGGTGCGGCCCTCACCGATGTAGCCGATCGCCACCCCGACCTCGTTGGGGGTGACCGAGAAACCGTAGGTGACCACGATCGCCATCAGCAGCGCGACCGTGAACGCGCCGATGAAGTTGCCCACAAAAACCAGGCCCCAGTTGCGCAGCACCCCGCGCACCGTCACCCCGGGACGTTTGTCGAACAGGGCGAGCGGCCCGAGCACAAACACTCCGGTCAGCAGGTCGTAGCCGAGCAGGTACAGCATGATAAAACCGACCGGGAACAGCACGGCCCCCAACAGCGGCATCCCGGTGGTGACTGTGACCGTGACGGCGAAGGCCGCGGCGAGGCTGAGCAGCGCACCACCCATGATCGAGCGCACCATTGTGTCGCGGGTGGACATAAAGATTTTCGACTCCCCCGCGTCGATCATCGACGTGACAAGATCGGCCGGCTTCACATAGGTCATCAGAACCCCTCCTGGTGCGTGAGTGCGTCGGGACCCGCGCATCACGGGATGCCCCGAGACTATGCAACTGCCGTTTCACTCCCGTGTCCCCGAGGGACCGTTCCTGTTAACGTCGCCTCTCATCGTCGTCCCGCGACTGTGAGTTGTGCGCCTCGAATTCGTTTCAGCGAGCCCGGGAGGTAGTTGTCTCCGCGTCTCCGGTTATATCCTCGTAGTTATGCCTCAAATACGGATTAAGGATGCTGCAGCGTTCCTCGGTGTCAGCGACGACACCGTGCGCCGCTGGATTGACAACGGCACGCTGCCGAGTTCAAAGGACGAGTCCTCGCGCACGGTTGTCGACGGCCTCGCCCTCGCCAACCTCGCCCGCAAAAACGCCGTGCTGCCGGAGGACCCGTCCGAGATCGCCCGCTCCGCCCGCAACCGGTTTGTTGGCCTCGTCACCAACATCACCATGGACACCGTGATGGCCCAGGTCGAACTGCAGTGCGGCCCGCACCGCGTGGTCTCCCTGATGAGCAGCGAGGCCGTGCGGGAACTCGGCCTCGAGCTCGGATCCGTCGCCATCGCCGTGATCAAAGCCACCACCGTCATGGTGGAAACTCCCCTAGGAAAGGTCTGATCTTGGCCAGCTTCACCCGCACCGCCTCCCGCTCGCTCACCCTCTTCGTCGCGGCGACCGTGACCCTCGTTGGACTCGCCGGCTGTGCAGCCTCCGCCCCCGCAGAGACCGCCGCCCCCTCTACCAGCGCGACGTCGACCGCCGAGGCGCTCGAGGGAAGCATCACCGTTTTCGCGGCAGCATCCCTCAAAAACACCTTCACCGAGCTGGCCGAGTCGTTCGAAACACAAAACCCGGGCACCACCGTCGCACTGAATTTCGCCGGCTCCTCCGACCTGGTCACCCAGATCGTTGAGGGTGCCCCCGCCGACGTGTTCGCCTCGGCGGACGAAAAGAACATGGCGAAGGTGACGGATGCCGCGCTGAACGACGGCACCCCCGTCGACTTCGCGACCAACGTGCTCGAGATCGCCGTCCCGGTGGGCAACCCGGCGGGCATCACCGACTTCGCCAGCCTCGGCGGCGCCGACGTCAAGCTGGTCATCTGCGCCCCGGCCGTGCCCTGCGGCGCCGCGACCGCCTCCGTCGCCGCCGCGACCGGGGTCACCCTTGCCCCGGTCAGTGAGGAGTCCTCGGTCACCGACGTGCTCGGCAAGGTCACCTCGGGGGAGGCCGACGCCGGCCTTGTCTACGTCACCGATGTCACCGCCGCTGGCGACGCCGTTGAGGGTATCGAGTTCGCCGAGTCAGACGAAGCTGTCAACACGTACCCGATCGTCGCGCTGGCCGACTCCGAGCAGTCCGACGTGGCGAACGCGTTTGTGGCGTACATCGCCGGGGACGCCGGCCAGGGCGTGCTCGCCGCCGCCGGGTTCGGAGCGCCGTAACCACCATGCCTGCAGCATCCGGGCACTACTCGGGGATCCCCCGCTGGGTGATCACCATCGCCGCCCTTGGCGCAGCCTTTGTGCTGCTGCCGTTGGCGGCGATGGTGGTGCGGGTCAACTGGGCGGACTTCATTCCGCTCATCACCTCGGAATCCTCCACCGCCGCCCTGCTGCTCAGCCTCCGCACCTCCGGCTCCGCGACGCTGCTCTGCATCGTTTTCGGGGTGCCGCTGGCTTTGGTGCTCGCCCGCACCACCTTCTGGGGCCAGAAAATCCTGCGCTCGCTGGTGCTGTTGCCGCTGGTGCTTCCGCCGGTGGTCGGTGGTATCGCCCTGCTCTATACCTTCGGCCGCCGCGGACTGCTCGGGCAGACCCTGGACGTGCTCGGCATCGAGATCGCATTCTCCACCACCGCCGTGGTGCTCGCGCAGACCTTTGTTGCCCTCCCGTTTTTGGTGCTCAGCCTTGAGGGAGCGCTGCGCACTGTCGGCACCCGTTACGAAGCCATCGGCGCGACCCTCGGCGCGAGCCCCAGCACGGTGCTCCGCCGCATCACCCTTCCGCTGGTCGCCCCCGCGCTGCTGTCCGGCGCCGTACTCTCCTTCGCCCGCGCCCTCGGCGAATTCGGCGCCACCCTCACCTTCGCCGGTAGCCTGCAGGGCACCACCCGCACCCTTCCGCTGGAGATCTACCTGCAGCGCGAGACCGACCCGGACACCGCCGTCGCCCTCTCCCTTGTACTTGTGGTGGTCGCGATTGTCATCGTCAGCCTCGCCCACCGCGCCGGAGAGGCCGCCCGATGAGCTTTCACCTCAGGATGCTTGTCGCCGAGCGCAACGTTGATGTGCGGTTCGACGTCGCCGACGGCGAAACCGTCGCGATCCTCGGCCCGAACGGCGCGGGGAAGTCCACCATTGTCAGCGCCATCGCCGGGCTCCTCAGGCCGGACTCCGGCCGCAGCATCCTCGATGGCACGGTGCTTTTCGACCTGCCGGACACCCCGCGCACACCCCGCGGTCCCCGAACACCGACGCTCTGGCGGGCACCACACCGGCGCGGGGTCTCCCTTCTCGCGCAGGAGGCGCTGCTGTTCCCGCACCTGACCGCGCGGGAAAATGTGGCCTTCGGACCACGCAGCGCCGGGATACGGCCGAGGCAGTCCCGCGCGATCGCTACACGGTGGCTCGAGGAAGTGGATGCGACGGGACTCGCGGAGCGCACACCCGCCGAGCTGTCCGGCGGCCAGGCGCAGCGCATCGCCGTCGCCCGGGCGCTGGCCTCCGACCCCGGGCTGCTGCTGCTCGACGAGCCGATGGCGGCCCTCGACGTCTCCGTCGCGCCGGCGCTTCGACGGATGCTGCGCCGCGTGCTCGCCGACCGCAGCGCCGTGATCATCACCCACGATGTGCTCGACGCCTACACACTGGCCGACCGGGTCATCATCCTGGAGGGCGGCCGCATCGTGGATGAGGGAACCCCCGCGCAGGTGTTCGACAGGCCGCGCAGCGCCTTCGCCGCCGAACTGACCGGGGTCAACCTGCTCGCCGGGGTGCGCCGCGGCCCCCACGTTGTGCTTCCCGGCGCCGCGACATTCCTGGAGATCGGCGACCTGGCGTCCGAGCCGGATGGTGCGGCGCTGTTGCTCGCGATCCGCCCCGCGGACGTATCTGTGTCGCTGGACGAACCGGCCGATTCCTCGCTGGTGTCCTTCCCGGTCACAATGACCGACCTGGAGCCACGCGGTGACTCGGTGCGGATCCGCAGCAGCCTGCTGGCCGCCGACGTCACCCCGAAACAGGCGGCGGAGCTCGATGTGGCAACCGGGTCAGCGCTGTGGTTCTCGTTCCCGCGGGAGGCGGCGACGCTCTACGCCGCCACCCCGCCCGCGCGGTAATACTGCGCCCTAAAACGCGTCGACGGGCGAATCCTCGGGCAGTTCGCCCGCGGCACGTTTACGTACAATCTGGTGCACCCGCTGGTGGGAGACCCCGAGGATCACCCCGATGTCCCGCATCGTGTAGCCCTGTTTCTCCAGGTCCCGCGCGATCCGCACCCGCATGATTTTGGCTTCGGCTTCTTTCGCGCGGGCCTCTTCGCGCAGCGCGATCGCGGTCGCCACCCGGGCATCCATTTTCGGGGTGGTCCGTGCCGCGATCGTTACGGAGACCTTCTCAACGGGGATGTTCGCGACAAAGGCGATGGCTTCGCGCTGCGCAAGTTCGGCGGAGTCGAGCCGCGTGACCTGGGAGATCGCACCGGGCAGCTGGTCGTTCTGCACCACCCAGCAGTCGGCCTCCTGGAAGGCGACCGAGGTGTAGCTCACCGCCACCATTTTTTACCCAGCTCGTCCTCGAAGTGCCTGAAGAATGCCGCGGCGGTGCCATCGGCAACCTCAAGGCTGCTTCCGATGGTGCTACGGGTCTGCCCCACGATGATGCCCACGTGGTCGGCCAGGTCGACCTCGCGGAATTCCCGCCCCTGGGCCTCTGCCGCCACCCGGGTTCTTCTGATCAGTTCCTGCTTATTCACATCCCATGTCTAGGGCACTAGACGCTCGCCGTCAAGGTGGCGGGACGGCGTGTGTTGCCGATCATTGCCACCACCGTCGCGACGATCATCGCGATGCCGCCAGCGCCCGTTGTCGCGGCGACAACGGTCTCCGTCCACGGGGTGGTGTCATAGGAGAAGTAGCCGGTGAGGGCCGGGGTGATGAGGTAAGCGGCCACCCAATATCCCGGAAGGGTGGAGCCGAGCAGCAGTGCACACGCCAGCGACGTTGCCGTCGACGCCCACATCCAGCGAACGCCGAGAATGACCAGGCCAACACAACCGACCAGTCCGGCCAACAGGGGCAGCGCCACGTACTGCAGCGGGGTCGGCTCCCCCACAATTCCGGACACCAGCGCGTGCAGCCCGGTGACGGCGAAGGATCCGGCGGTCACCGACACCAGCGTCCGCTCGATTCCGGTGTCGCGGTCTTCGGCGGCGCGCGCCGCACGGGCCATGGCGAGCACGGCGATCGCCAGCAGGAGGGCGCCGACGCCGTACAGCTGCGCAGTGGTGCCGAGGCTCTCCCACGGGTCCGTCGGCCAGAAGTAGTTGAAGAGGTTGTCTTCAACCGAGACGTCGTTACGCGTCCAGGTGTCGCGGGCGACCACCCAGCGTTCGAGCGACGCCACCTGCTGCAACGCAGCCGAGGCCAGCAGCAGCACCGCGGCGGCCAGCGACCACCCCACTGCCCCGGCGCCGCGACGACGCGCAGAAATACGGGAATCGCGAAGCTCGGAGACCGTCATGCGCCCAGAGTAACGACGATCCGGATCGCCGCACACAAACAGTGGGCGAATTGTGGATGCTGGCTGCCGCGGTAGTGGCGCCTCTGCGCGTACGGCCTCGCGCCCCAACGGGCGCGAGGCCGTACGCCATGCGGGTGGACTCAGGCGTTGGGGGTGAAGTCCAGCGCCAGGGAGTTCATGCAGTAGCGGTCACCGGTCGGGGTGCCGAAACCGTCTGGGAAGACGTGCCCGAGGTGGGAGTCGCACTTCGCGCAGCGCACCTCGGTGCGCTCGACGCCGAGGCTCAGGTCGGGAAGCAGGGTGACCGCTTCAGGGTTGACGGACTCGTAGAAGCTCGGCCAGCCGCAGCCGGAGTCGAACTTCGTGCCGGCGACGAACAGTTCGTTGCCGCAGGCCTTGCAGGCGTAGATGCCGGCGCGTTCCTCGTCGAGCAGTTCGCCCGACCAGGCGCGCTCGGTGGCGGCCTCGCGCAGTACGGCGTATTCCTCCGCGCTCAGTTTTTCGCGTAGTTCAGCATCGGTGGGTGCAGTGTTCTCGCCCATTTTTGTCTCCTCGTTTGTGCCTGTCGGTCGATTCGGTGTGCCAACAAGGCCGGCCACCTGCCTAGGTGCATCCGACACAATCGTGGATGCATCGCCGCCAACAGTGATTCCCAGCGTATCGACTGGGTCGCCCGTTTGCTGGGTAGGTCATCCGTCTGCCCGGCAGCCGTCACCGCGAGTGGTCGCGACCCGCCTCACCCCGGTGCAGCGGGTGCCGCCGGTGCGCGTGGTCTGCGTCACCGTCCGTGGCCACGGTGCCAACGGCGACCCAGGCGGAGGCGACGGTGCTGAAGCTGCCGGAGGGCAGGCGTTCGGCGCAGGCGTGGCGCAGCGCGGCAATGCCCGCGGTGGTCAGCGACTTCACATAGGCGCCCACGGGCCCGACCCCGAGGGTGAACGGCTCCCACCACTGGTCGAACGACGCGAATTCCACCTCGACGGTCAACACGCTGGAGCGCACGTCCCGGATTCCCGCCGCGGCGAAGATGCGCCCGAGGTCACCCTCGACGCTGCCGGGGAGGGGCGGGTCGCGGTGCGCCTGGGGATTGAGGTCCCGCCGGGCCTCGTCGAAGGGCGCGAGCGGGCCGGCACCATCGGTGAAGTCCCACGTATTGGCGGCGACCGTGCCGCCTGGCCTGGTCACCCGCGCCATCTCGCGGAGGCCCTGCACCGGGTCCTTCATAAAGTGCACCACCAGCTGGGCGGCGGTGACATCGAACTGGTGGGACCCGAACGGAAGTGCTTCCGCCGAGCCGAGCCGGCAGTCCACCAGCGGATACCGGGTCCGCACCGCGTCGACGAACGGCTCGGACGGATCCACCGCGCTGACGGATGCTTCGCCGAGGGCGCCCGCGAGCACCGCGGTCAGCGCTCCGGGCCCACAGCCGACGTCCAGGGCGTGGTCGCCCGGGTGTAGCTCGAGCAGGGAACCGAACTTCTGGGCGAGCGGCTCAGAGAACCGGCCCATAAAGCGGGTGTAGGCGGTCGGATCGACGGTGAACGTCATATCTCGAATCTAAGTCTCCGCTGCGGGCGGCGCCAGCCCGGTCGACGGACAGTGCGGGGTGCCCGGCGCTAAATCGCGAGCTCGACCTCGGCCCGTGTGGGACCGCCGCACCCGGCCGTGCCGCCGACACGGACAAACTCAAGTTCGGTGACCGTCTCAGCCAACACACTCCCGTCTGCTGACAGGGCCTGCACGGTCACCTCACCGGCAGCACCCATATACATGTCGATGCGCCAGGTGTTGTTATCCACCTGCTCGGCGAACCCGCCGATCAGGTACGACTCGTCGCTCGGCGCAGGATATTCGGGTGCACTCAATTCGAATGGGACAGCGGGGATTGCGGACGGGTCCGTGGGAATTTCGGACGGATCTCGGGGAGCAATCGTCGCGTAGATGGAGGGGTCGACCGTCGCGACAACGAGCGGCTCGTCCGGCAGTGCTTGCGGCCCCGTTGTGCAGTGCCCGTCAACACACAATCTCACCGAGTCGACGTCATTGGTCGGGCCGACCAGCTCGATTACCACGGAGCTTCCCCAGCCGATCGCCGGGCAGACGCCGGAAGTTACGCAGCCGGTGAGCGCCCAAATGAGGCCCGCAGCTACGGCGACTTTCCCCATCGCCCGGATGCTGGTGTGGGAGCCCGGTTTGTGTGGCCGTACCTGGCGCCTCATAGCCCGAGTCTGGAGCAAAACCTGCGCGGCAGCCACCCAACAAAAAGCGACTTTCAGTCGTCACGCCTGCCGGACAGCCTCGAACGTTGCTCCAGCGAAGCCCGCGGGATACACCGGGACCGGGCAGGGACAGGGTTTCCCTGGCCCGACCCGGCCTCCCGGAGCTGTCGACAGCGTGAGGCGCCTAGACCCGCGCGGCTTCGAGGTCAGCCGCGATGGTCGCCTCGAACGCCGCGGTGGTGCGTGTGACAACGTCGAGCGGTTGGGCGTCCCAGATGTCCTGGTTGAAAATCTCGACCTCGATGTCGCCGGTGTAACCGGCCTCGATCACCGCACGCGTCAGTGGGGTGAAGTCGATCACGCCGTCGCCCGGATAGTGCCGGGCGAGCAGCACGTCCGCCGGCAGCGGGGTCGCCCAGTCGCAGACCTGGTAACTGGCGATGTAGCCGCCGGCTCCGGCGCGGGCGATCTGCTCGAGCACCTGCGGGTCCCAGAAGACGTGGAACGTGTCGACCACCACCCCCACCGTCGCACTGTCGAACTGGGTCGCGATGTCCAGTGCCTGCCCGAGGGTGGACACCACGGCGCGGTCACTGACATACATCGGGTGCAGCGGCTCGATCGCCAGCGAGATGCCGGCGGCCGCAGCATCCGAGGCGAGTTCGCCGATCGCATCGCGCACACGTTCACGCGCCCCGGCCAAATCACGGGAGCCCACGGGCAACCCACCGGCGACGAGTACAAGGGTAGGAGCGCCGAGCGCCGCCGTCTCGGCGATGGCTCGGCGGTTCTCGTCGATGCTGGCGCGGCGGGCGGGGCCCTCCTCCATGGTGAAGAATCCTGCGCGGCAGAGGCTGGAGACGCGCAGCCCCGAATCGGCGACCAGTTGCACGGCGGCGTCCAGCCCGGCCTCGGCGACGGGCTCGCGCCAGAGGCCGATGCTCTCGAGCCCGGCGTTCGAGACAACCTCGAGCGCGGTGGACAGCGACGCATATTTGATGGTCGCCTGGTTCATCGACAGGCGGGGGTGTGCACTCATTTGGTGAATCCGTTCAGCTCGAGGAGCAGGTTCCAGCGATGCGCGGCGAGGTCGGGCTGTTCGAGCGCACCGGACTCGTCGGCGAGGCGCACAATTTCGGACAGGTGCGGGATGCTGCGGGCACTGTGCAGCCCACCGACCATGCTGAACGCCGCCTGGTGGCCGTTCAACCAGCTGAGGAACGCGACGCCCGTTTTGTAATAGAAGGTCGGCGCCGCGAAAATCTGTCGCGACAACGCTTCGGTCGGGCCGAGGATGCTGCGGTAGCGGGCGGTATCACCGGCGTCCAGAGCCTGGATCGCGGCGGAGGCACTCGGGGTGACCGCGGCGAAGGCGCCGAGCAGCGCGTCGGAATGTTTCCCGCCGTCCTCGGCACTTTTCCCGTCGCCCTCGATGAGGCTGACGTAGTTAAAGTCGTCCCCGGTGAACATGGTCGCGGACTTCGGCAACCGGGCACGCAGGGCAATCTCGGCATCAGCGTCGAGCAGGCTCATCTTGATGCCGGAGACACGGTCGGCGTTGTCGGTGATGATCGAGAGCACCGTGTCGGAGGCGATCGCCGAGTCGGTGGAGCCGAAATAACTCGCCAGGGTCGGGTCGAACGCGGCGCCCAGCCAATGCAGCAGCACCGGGGTTGTGGCCTTGGACAGCACCGCGGCATACACGCGCCGGTAGTCCTCGGGAGTCTGGGCGGCGCGGGCGAGGTGGCGGCTGGCCATCAGCACAACGCCGGCGCCCTGCTCCTCGGTGAAACGCAACTGCGTCAGGTAGGCCTCAATGACCTCGTCGAGGCTGATCTGTTCGGCCTCGATGTGGTCGGTATTGACCCCCACCACGAGCCCGCCGTTCACCGAGCGCGCCTCGGCGGCACTGCGGCTGATGAGTTCCCTGGTGGCTGCAGCATCCAGCCCCATGTTTCTCTGCGC
>Ga0247735_1000079_pt1 | contig 56360 bp, 44 predicted proteins | sample UWRJL178409R2_FD_180934 | JGI IMG/M metagenome (GOLD analysis project Ga0247735, IMG submission 180934) | Plant litter microbial communities from Arlington Agricultural Research Station in Wisconsin, United States - UWRJ-L178-409R-2 | ecosystem: Environmental > Terrestrial > Plant litter >... | reverse complement strand
CACCTCTTCCCGGTTCTGCCCGATCAAGCTATCGACGCTCGGCACTCGGGTATCGCTCTCCATTTGCGCATCATGTTCAATCTGATGACTGAACGCCTCGAGTGACACCTTGCCTGGCTGCGCATCACTGGCAAAAACCGGCGGGCTGAGCATGTAGGCGCCGAGCAAACGGCTGAGCGCCGCAAGGCTGTCAATGTGGGTGCGTTCATAGCCGTGAGTGGCATCGCAGCCGAAAGCCAGTAGAGCCGTACGAATGTCATGCCCGGCGGTAACGGCCGAATGCGCATCGCTGAAGTAATAGCGGAACATGTCCCGACGCACCGGCAGCTCATTTTCGCTGCCCAGACGCAGCAGGTGGCGCGACAGGTGATAGTCGTAAGGCCCGCCGGAATCCTGCATCGCCACACTGACCGCATGTTCGCTGGAATGCTGACCGGGAGCGACCGGGGCAATGTCGATCCCCACAAACTCACTCACGTCCCATGGCAGCACGCCAGCGGCACCCGTGCCGGTTTCTTCGGTGATGGTAAACAGCGGATGGCAATCGATCTGCGGCTCGGCACCGCTGTCGACGATGGCTTTGAGTGCAGCCAGAAGCGCTGCCACGCCAGCCTTGTCGTCCAGATGGCGGGCGCTGATGTGACCGCTTTCGGTAAATTCCGGCAGCGGATCGAAGGCCACGAAATCGCCGATGCCCACACCCAGCGATTCACAATCAGCCTTGGTGGTGCTGTAAGCGTCCAGACGCAGTTCGACGTGGTCCCAGCTTATGGGCATCTCATCAACCGCCGTGTTGAATGCGTGACCGGATGCCATCAAGGGCAACACGCTGCCGCGGATCACACCAGAGTCGGTGAATACACTGACGCGGCTGCCTTCGGCAAAACGGCTCGACCAGCAGCCAATTGGTGCCAGAGAGAGACGCCCGTTGTCTTTCACTTCACGAACGGCGGCACCAATGGTGTCCAGGTGCGCAGACACTGCCCGGTCGGGGCTGCTTTGCTTGCCTTTCAAGGTGGCGCGGATAGTCCCGCGTCGAGTCAATTCGAACGGGATGCCCAGTTCTTCAAGACGCTCGGCGACGTAACGCACGATGGTGTCGGTGAAGCCCGTGGGGCTTGGGATCGCGAGCATTTCCAACAGGACTTTCTGCAGGTAGTTCAGATCCGGTTCGGGGATTTTTTTTGCAGTGGTCATGGAAGGTACTCCTTAATGCGAGAGCGGTACGCCGACTCCTGTAGGAGCTGGCTGTATTGGCTACCGCAGGCTGCGAACGGCTTCAAATTGCTTTCGCAGCCTGCGGCAGCTCCTACAGGGGAGTCGCCGTTACAGAGATCATTCAGCTATGCGCAGGCAAACTATGGGGAAACAGCAGATCGACAAAGCGTTCTGCGGTTGGTTGTGGTTCGTGGTTGGCCAGGCCAACCCGTTCGTTGGCTTCGATGAAGACGTATTCCGGCTGGTCTGCGGCAGGCACCATGAGGTCCAGGCCCACTACGGGAATGTCCAGCGCCCGAGCGGCGCGGATAGCGGCGTCGCTGAGCACGGGGTGCAAGATGGCGGTGACGTCTTCCAGACAACCGCCGGTATGCAGATTCGCGGTGCGGCGCACGGCCAGACGTTCGTCCATCGGCAGCACGCTGTCGTAGTCGTAACCGGCATCACGCACGGTGCGTTCGGTTTCTTCATCCATCGGAATCTTGCTTTCGCCGCTGGTGGCAGCGGCACGACGGCGGCTCTGGGCTTCGATCAACTGGCCGACGGTATGCCGACCATCGCCCACCACTTCGGCCGGCCGGCGAATCGCAGCGGCCACCACTTCGAAGCCGATCACCACGATGCGCAGATCCAGACCTTCATGGAAGCTTTCCAGAATCACTCGAGTGTCAAACTGCCTGGCGCGTTCGATGGCGCCGTGCATTTCTTCCGGGGTGCGCAGATTGACCGCGACGCCCTGACCCTGCTCACCATCCAGAGGCTTGACCACGATTTGCTGGTGTTCTTCGAGAAACGCCAGGTCAGCCTCATCGTTGCCAGCCCGTTGCTGGGCGGGCAGATTCAACCCTGCTGCTTTCAACGCCTTGTGGGTCAGGCTCTTGTCCTGACACAACGTCATGCTGACAGCGCTGGTCAGGTCGCTGAGGGATTCCCGGCAACGAATCCGCCGTCCGCCATAAGCGAGGGTGAACAAGCCGGCTTCGGCATCATCCACCTGCACTTCGATACCGCGACGATGTGCTTCCTCGACAATGATCCGCGCATACGGATTGAAGTCCGCCTGCGGACCTGGGCCGAGAAACAGGCTTTCGTTAATGCCGTTCTTGCGTTTGATCGCGAAGGTCGGCAGGTTGCGAAAACCGAGCTTGGCGTACAGGGCTTTGGCCTGCTGATTGTCATGCAGCACCGACAGGTCCAGGTAACTCAAGCCGCGGCTCATGAAATGCTCGACCAGATGGCGCACCAGCACTTCACCCACGCCGGGCCGGGTGCATTGCGGATCTACCGCCAGACACCACAGGCTGCTGCCGTTTTCAGGATCGTTGAAGGCCTTGTGATGATTGAGGCCCATCACGCTGCCAATCACCGCGTTGCTGCTTTCGTCCTCTGCGATCCAGTAGACCGGGCCGCCTTGATGGCGCGGGGTCAGCAGGGCAGGGTCGATAGGCAGCATGCCTCGGGCGATGTACAGGTTATTGATCGACTGCCAGTCCGCACTGTTCTGTGCCCGACGAATGCGAAAACCGCGAAACACCCGCTGGGCCGGACGATAGTCGCTGAACCACAGGCGCAGAGTGTCCGATGGATCGAGAAACAACTGCTGCGGCGATTGCGCCAGCACCTGTTGCGGCGCGGCCACGTAGAGCGCGATGTCCCGCTCGCCGGGCTTTTCATTGAGCAGTTCGTTGGCCAGTGCCGCCGGGTCAGGGTAGGTATGGCCGATCAACAGCCGTCCCCAACCGCAGTGCAATGCCAGCGGCTTGGCCTCCGTGTCGCTGCCATCCTCGGCAAAACGCGCCTGAAGCCGTTCATATGAAGGCGACTGGCCACGCAGCAAACGTTGGCTGTAAGCCGTCGAATTCTGTTTCATCAATCAGAGTCCTTGTTCGCTGAGCCACAGGTTCAGCGCCGCCAACTGCCACAATTTCGAGCCACGCAATGGAGTCAGCTGACCTTCCGGGTTGGTCAGCAGTTTGTCGATCATGGTCGGGTTGAACAGGCCGCGATCCTGGCTTGGATCAACCAGCAGGTCACGTACCCAACCCAGCGTGTTGCCTTCCAGATGCTTGAGGCCCGGAACCGGGAAATAGCCCTTCTTGCGGTCGATCACTTCCGATGGAATCACCAGACGCGCGGCTTCTTTCAGCACGTGTTTGCCGCCATCTGGCAGCTTGAATTTGCCGGGGATGCGCGCGGAGAGTTCCACCAGGCGGTAGTCGAGAAACGGTGTGCGTGCTTCCAGGCCCCAGGCCATGGTCATGTTGTCCACGCGCTTGACCGGGTCGTCCACCAGCATGATGGTGCTGTCCAGACGCAAGGCCTTATCCACAGCGGCATCCGCGCCCGGCTGCGCGAAATGCTCGCGGACAAAATCACCGGCCGCGTCATTGGCGGTCAGCCACTTGGGCTGCACGGTGGCGGCATATTCCTCATAACTGCGGTCGACGAACGCATCGCGATAGGCAGCCACCGGATCGGCCGCGCCGTCTACTTGTGGATACCAGTGATAACCGGCGAACAATTCGTCCGCACCCTGGCCGCTCTGCACCACTTTGCAGTGCTTGGCGACTTCCCGGGACAGCAGATAGAAGGCGATACAGTCATGACTGACCATCGGCTCGCTCATAGCGCGGAACGCCGCTGGCAATTGCTCGATGATCTCGTGTTCCTGAATGCGCAACTGATGGTGATGGGTGCCGTAATGCTTGGCGATGAGGTCCGAATACTGGAACTCGTCGCCACGTTCGCCGCCCGCGTCCTGGAATCCGATGGAGAAGGTGGAGAGATTCTCGACACCGACTTCTCGCAACAGGCCTACCAGCATGCTCGAATCCACACCGCCTGAAAGCAGCACGCCGACGTCGACTGCCGCCCGCTGACGGATTGCTACTGCTTCGCGAGTGCTATCGAGTACGCGGTCACGCCAGTCTTCCAGAGTGAGGTTCGCTTCATCGGCATGCGGGCCATACGGCAGGCGCCACCAGACTTTCTGCTCAACCTTGCCGTGGGCGTCAATGCGCATCCAGCTGGCAGGCGGCAGTTTTTCCACGCCAGCCAGCAGAGTGCGGGGTGCAGGCACGACGGCGTGGAAGTTCAGGTAATGATTGAGCGCGACCGGGTCAAGCATGCCGCTGATGTCACCGCCCTTGAGCAGCGCCGGCAGGGTCGAGGCGAAACGCAGACGCTTGTCCGTACGCGACAGATACAGCGGTTTGACGCCCAGACGGTCGCGGGCGATGAACAGCTGTTGGGTATCACGCTCCCAGATCGCGAAGGCAAACATGCCATTGAGTTTGGGCAGCATGTCTGCGCCCCAGGCGTGATAACCCTTGAGCAGCACTTCGGTGTCGCCACCGGAATGGAACTGGTAACCCAAGCCTTCCAGCTCGGTGCGCAGTTCCGGGAAATTGTAAATCGCGCCGTTAAAGGCCATGGACAGACCCAGGTGGCTGTCGATCATCGGCTGCGCTGAGCCGTCCGACAGGTCCATGATTTTCAAACGACGATGACCAAGGGCAATCGGCCCCTGGCTGTGAAACCCCCACGCATCCGGGCCGCGAGGCGCCAGCTCATGGGTAATGCGTTCAACAGCGGCTAGATCCGCTGGTTGATGATCGAAACGTAGTTCACCTGCTAATCCGCACATAAGTCCTTACCGGTTTTCCGTTGGGGAAGGTGACTGAGAAATGCAGCCACCCAGAAACTGACCCATGGGAAACGGGGGAGTTTTAGATCAATCGGTTATAAGCAGTGGATCTGACCCGAATGGGAGGTGAACCGGATGGCAGTGGTAGGAGCGCGCTTGCCCGCGATGAACGATGACGCGGTGTGTCTGCTGAACCGAGGCGCCCCTATCGCGGGCAAGCACCGCTCCCACAGGTTTGGTGGTGATCTGTAGGAGAGCCGAGCTTGCTCGCGATGAACGATGACGCAGTCTGTCTGACACACCGCAGCGCCTGCATCGCGGGCAAGCACCGCTCCAACGGGTTTGGTGGTGATCTGTAGGAGCCGAGCTTGCTCGCGATGAACGATGACGCAGTCTGTCTGCTGAACCGAGGCCCCCTATCGCGGGCAAGCACCGCTCCCACAGGTTTGATGGTGATCTGTAGGAGCCGAGCTTGCTCGCGATGAACGATGACGCAGTCTGTCTGACAGACCGCAGCGCCTGCATCGCGGGCAAGCCTCGCTCCAACGGGTTTGGTGTTGATCTGTAGGAGTCGAGCTTACTCGCGATGAACGTTGACGCAGTCTGTCTGACAGACCGCAGCGCCTGCATCGCGGGCAAGCACCGCTCCCACAGGTTTGGTGGTGATCTGTAGGAGCCGAGCTTGCTCGCGATGAACGATGACGCATTCTGTCTGACAGACCGCAGCGCCTGCATCGCGGGCAAGCCTTGCTCCAACGGGTTTGGTGGTGATCTGTAGGAGCGACCGGGGTGGCGCTCCACCTTGCTCGCGATGAACGATGACGCAGTCTGTCTGACAGACCGCAGCGCCTGCATCGCGGGCAAGCCTCGCTCCAACCGGTTTGGTGGTGATCTGTAGGAGCCGAGCGTGCTCGCGATGAACGAGGGCGCGGTGTGTCTGCTGAACCGAGGCGCCCCTATCGCGGGCAAGCACCGCTCCCACAGGTTTGATGGTGATCTGTAGGAGCCGAGCTTGCTCGCGATGAACGTTGACGCGGTGTGTCTGCTGAACCGAGGCGCCCCTATCGCGGGCAAGCACCGCTCCCACAGGTTCGGTGGTGATCTGTAGGAGCCGAGCTTGCTCGCGATGAACGATGACGCAGTCTGTCTGACAGACCGCAGCGCCTGCATCGCGGGCAAGCCTCGCTCCCACAGGCGCCGCGTTGCGCACGCCTCAATACCCCGTCATCTCCAGATAACCTACGCCCGTGTGGCTGCCACTCAAAGTGATCGGTCCTTCCCAATAGGGAATCTGCAAATCCATCCAAGCCTTGGGATTTAGCGCAACGGTGGTGATATCCAATCCTTTGCCGGGGATTTTCACGGACCAGCGGGTGGGCATTTTGTGGCCGGCGACTTCAGTGTTCGCCAGCGGCTCAAGGCTGATGTCTTTGGCGCTCAACTGTTGGGTGCTGCCGTCGGCGCTGATCCAGGTTCCAGTCAGGTAAGGCTCACCCTGCTTCTGGCGCATTCGATACAGCATCAGCTCATCGCCGCCATCCAGATGCACAGAAAACCAGTCCCAGCCGGTCTGGTTGGCCGTTAGCGGCTGGCTGCTCCATTCGCGGTCGAGCCACGCCGGGCCGCTGACCTGATAGCGTTTGCCGTCGAGGGTCACTTCGCCCCTGGCCTCGAAATACGGCTGGCTGTAATAGTAAGAAGCTTGGCCCTGTTCGGACTTCTGGCTGAAACCCTGTTGACCTTGCAGCACCAACGGCTTGCTGGAGGACAGGTGCAACCGGTAAGCAAATTGCGCGCCCTTGGCCTGTAGTTGCAGGCTGGCGAGAGGGTCTGCTGCTGGCGTGTCGCTGCTCATGGACCAGTCATCGATCCAGGCCGAAAAGGGTGCCAGTTTGACTCCGGCTTGCTCGACGCCGCCTCGGGCATAACGTTCGGCGGCGTAGTGTCGGGTCGCCGAGGTGACAGCGGCATGGCCCATCCAGATCGTCCCGTCATTCCACCCCGAACCCTGATCCCCGGCGCGCAAGGCATTGCGAAACAGCGTCCACTGCACGCCGAAATCCTGTCCTTTTTCGTCCTTGAGATTGGCGGTGATGTACCACCACTCAATGCGAAAGCCCGGATGCGGGCCGTGATCAGCCGGGAAGGCAAACTCGCGGCCTGGCGTGACAGGCGTGAACTGCTCAGCCTGATTGCCCAGCCCCGCGAAACCCTGTTCAGGTGTGGTTTGCTGATCGCAGCCGACGAGGGCCAGAAGCAGCAGCATGAGCAGCCCGTTAAGCTTCACTGGCAAAGCTCCTCAGCAGATCGGCAGGTCGGGTGCGGAATAATTTCAGCAGCGGCCATGCCGAGGCGAGCAGGGTGGCCAGTAACGCCAGCGCAGCCAATTGAAGCAATTGCACCGGGAAGATATGCAGCGGCAAGCGCCAGCCAAAGGCCTGCACATTGATCACCGCGTCCAGACACCAGGCCAACAACAGCCCTAGCGGTAACGCCAGGATCAGCGTCAACACCGCCAGCAGCCAGGTCTGGCCGAGATTGAGCAGCATCAATTGCCGACGTGTCACCCCCAGCGCCCAAAGCGGGGCCAATTGGCCGAGGCGGCTTTGGCTCTGGGTCAGCAGGCTGATGAACAGGGCGATGCCAGCGACCGCCAGGGTCAGGCTGTTCAGAGCGGCGGTGGCGGCGAAGGTGCGTTCGAACACCTGCGTAGACCAGCCCTTGAGTTGGGTCTGGTCAATGATGTGGTTGTCATCCAGCGCGAAGCGGTCTTGCAGCTCTTTGATCAGGGCTGGCACCGCGACAGGGTCGATGCGCAGGTTGAAGCGATTGGCAGCCAATTGTGGCCAATGCCGGAGCAAGTGTTTGGCATTGACCAGCAAATGGCCTTTGGGATTGCCGTAATCGGCGTAGATGCCGACCACGCGTGGTGCCCATTCGGCATCGGGCGCGGGGATTTCAAGGCGGTCGCCCACTTTCAGTTTCAGGCGCCGGGCCAATTGTTCACTGAGCATCACGCTGTCGCCCTTGGCCAGTTGTTCCCAAGGATCGCCACTGACCGACTCCAGCAACGGCCAGTGCTCGCGGTAGGTGGCGTGATCCACCACACCGAACAAATCCGCTGGCCAACCTTGCAGCTGGATAGGCACCTGCCAGTTGGGCAGCACGGCTTCCACATGCGGTTGTTGCGTCAGCCAGTCCTGCATCAACGGCGCCTGTGCAGCGTTTTGCGGCGTGACGTAAAGCTCGGCGGTCAAGCGCTGTTCCAGCCAGTTGCCGAAGGTCTGTCGGAAGCCAGAGGTCATGCTGCCCGCGCCAATGTTGGCGGCCAGCGCCAGCAAAAGCGCCATCAGCGCCAGGCTCAAGGCGGGCAGTTGTTGACGGCAATCGGCAAGAAACCACTGGCCGAGCACCGAACGGCTGCGCCCGAGCAATCCATTGAGCAAGGCGTTGAGCAACACTGGCAGGCCCAGCGCAGCCGACAACAGCATCCCCGCCATCAATACAAAACCGCTGGCCAGGCTGTCACCGAACAGCAGCGCGGCCAGTGCCGCTAAGGCAGCAACTCCGGCGACCCAGGCTTGGCGGCGTAGCCAGCGACTGTGAGCCTGATGCCAGGCTTGCGCATTGGCCAGCGCCAGTAGCGGTAGGCGTGCGGCGCGCAGCAGGCTGTTGGCCCCGGCCAGTAGCGCGCCGAGAATGCTCAAACCCAGACCGCCCAGCCACCAGATAGGGCTGAGGCTCAGTTGCCCGGCCACTTCCGCGCCATACAGCCCGCGCAAGCTGGCGGCGACATCCGGCAATAGCAGGCTGGCCAACAGGTAACCGCTGGCGACGCCGAGCAGGCCGCCGAGCAAGGCCAGCACGCCCAGTTCCACAGCCAGGGTTGCGATCAGCATTCTGGCGCTGACCCCGCATGCGCGCAGGTTGCGCAAAAGCCCGCGACGTTGCTCAAGAGCCAGGCCGATGGCGGCATGCACGATAAACAGCCCGACCACAAAGGCCAGCACTCCCAGGGCATTGAGGTTCAAGTGAAAGCTTTCGGTCAGGCGCGCCAGATTGTTCTCTTCACCACTCTGCTTGAGCTGCAGTTGACCGTTGATATCAGACGGCAGAATCGGGTTACTGGCGGCAAAGTCCTTGGGCAGCAACAGGCGCGACACCTGGCCGGGCATGTTGAGCAAGGGCTGGGCGAAGCCGATATCGGTGAGCAGCACGCCCGGTGCCATGTCGACCCGACTGCGCAACGGTGGCAGGCTTTTACCGTCAGCGGTCCTCGGCTGATCACCTTCGTGCAGCCCCAATGCCTGCAAGGTTTGGGTGGCGATCCAGGTCTGTCCGGGCGGGATCAGGAAGTCGACGATCTGCTCGGTGTCCAGCGTCTGTCCGGCCACCGCCGTGCCGCTGGGCAACGATACCGGCTCGATGCCCATCAGTTGCACGCGGCGCTCTTCGAAGCCTTGCAGGATGATCCGCCCTTGCACCAAAGGCGACACCGGCCACCCCTCGCGGCGCAGGCTGATGAACAGGGCTTGCGGGAACGCGGCGCCATTGGCAGTGGCCAGGCTGCTTTGCGGTTCGCCGCCAATCAGCTGGCTGGCCTGGGCGTAGTTCTGACGAGCCTGACTGTTGAGCGCCTGCACGCCGGTCAATAAGCCGGTCGCCAGCCACAGGCCGGTGAGCACGCTGAAAAATTGCACCGGGTGCCGTCGCCAATGGCTGAGCAGGGCGCGCAGAGTCCAGTAGAAAACCTTCATCTCAGCCCTCGACCCCGGTTGCCAGGCGGCCATGATGGAGGATCACCTTCTGGGCAAGTCGTTCGGCAACCCGAGGGCTGTGGGTGACCATCAGCAGGCTGGTTGAGCTGTCGGCCAGCAAATCCAGCAGCAGTTGCAGGACTTCATCGCTGGTGGCCTCGTCCAGGTTGCCCGTGGGTTCGTCCGCCAACAGCAAACCGGGGCGCGACGCCAGCGCCCGACCTATCGCCACCCGTTGTTGCTGCCCGCCGGATAATTGCTCGGGATACCGGTTGAGCAAATCACCAAGGCCCAGCCGCTCAATCAGCTGCGCCTGCCATTGCGGCTCGAAACGTCCCGCCAGCCGCGCCTGGAACGCCAGATTGTCTTCGACCCTGAGGCTGCCGATCAGGTTGAACTGCTGGAATACCAGACCGATTTCCGTGCGCCGCCAGTTCGCCAGCTGCGCTTCGTTCATTTGGTCCAGACGCTGCCCGGCGATTTCGATCTGCCCCGCATCCGCCTGATCCAGCCCGGCCACCAGGTGCAGCAGGGTGCTTTTGCCGCTCCCGGATTCGCCCATCAAGGCCAGGCTGCTGCCGCTGGCCAGGCGCAGATCAACCCCACGCAAAACCGCCAACGGGCCTTGAGCGGTGGCGTAGCTCTTGAAGACGTTTTTTACTTCAAGCATGGGTTGGCTCGATTTTTGGGGAGAAGGGAGGATAGCAGGCGTGCGAGTCACCTGTGGGAGCGGTGCTTGCCCGCGATGAGGGCACCGCAATTCTAAAGTGAACCGCGTCCAGCCTTATCGCGGGCAAGCCTCGCTCCCACGTCGTCAGATCCCAAAGGGTGTGCACTGCCCTTATTTCCCCCGAATCAACTCTCGCAACATGAACCGGTTCGGGTGGCAGGCTTCGGCCACGCTGCGGGGCAGGGGCAGGGGTTCGTTGTCGAGCCACGCGGCGAGCAGTTCGGCGCTCAGCGGCGCAGTGATCAAACCCCGTGAGCCGTGGCCACTGTTGATGTACAGGCCGTCGAGCCAAGGGCAGGGCGCGTCTGGGGTCTGGCGCGCATCTTTAGCCAGTGCCGCATAAGCCTGAACGAACGCGTCCTTGTCAGCCAGCGGCCCGATGATCGGCAGATAATCCGGGCTGGTGCAGCGGAACGCCGCCCGGCCTTGCAGGTCTTGCGCAGGCAATTGCGCCGCGCCGAGGCGTTCGCTCAGGTCCTCGGAGATCTCCTGCAAAAGCTCCAAGTTGCCCAGATGATCAGCCGTGGTGGGAGTCAGATCTTCATTGTTGAAATCGAAACTGGCGCCCAGGGTGTGCTCGCCCAGACGTGCCGGGGCGACGTAGCCCTCAGCGCACACCACGGTGCTCAGTTCGCTGCTGGTGGCGGTTTGCGAAAGGCGAGTGATCTGCCCGCGAATGCGCTTGAGCGGCAAGCTGGCGCTGACCGGGAACTGCTTGATATCGGCAGCTCCCGCGAGGATCACGACTTCGGCGCTGGCCAGCATCACGGTGCCATCCCACGCTTGCCACAGGCCCGATTCGCGGCGCAACTCCAGTGCATTCTGATGAAGCTTCAGATCAATATTCGGATGGTCGACGGCTGCCCGACACAACGCAGGAGGATGCACCCAGCCGCCTTCAGGAAAGTACAGACCGCCGCTCGCCAGGGTCACGCCACTGCGAACTTCAGCCGTTGGTTTGTCCACGAGGCACAACAAATCCTCGGGAAACGCTGCCGCCAGTTGCGCCTGACGCTGGGCTTCCTTGTCGTTGAAGGCCAGTTGCAGTACGCCGCAGGCATCCCAGTCGACGCCCCGTTGCAAACGCTCGACGGCGCGGCGGGTATAACCGAATCCACTGAGGATCAGCTGTGACAAAGCGGTGCCGTGCGCCGACAGTTTCAGATACAACACGCCCTGGGGATTGCCCGAAGCTTCCTGGGCGATATCGCGGTGACGCTCCAGCAAAGTGACCCGCCAACCTCTCGCCGCCAGGCTTTCAGCGCTGGTGCAACCGGCCATGCCGCCGCCGATGACAATGGCTTTGCGCTCGCCAGTGACAGGCGCAGGGCGGGCGAACCAGGGTTTAACGGTAGGCGCGGGCGCGGCTTCTGCCGGCCAGCCGAGAAAGGCGCCGCGCAGTACTTCCCACTTGTGGCCGATACCCGGCACCCGCTTCATCTTGAAGCCCGCCGCGTTCAGGGCGCGCCGCACCCAGCCGGTACTGGTAAAAGTGCCAATCGTTGAGTTCGGCGCGGCGAGTCGGGCCAGTTCGGCGAACAGTTCCGGGGTCCACATTTCAGGGTTTTTTGCCGGGGCAAAACCGTCGAGAAACCAGGCGTCAACCTGCCCGTCCAGTTGCGGCAGCATCTGCAGCACATCGCCGATCAGCAGGGTCAGGGTGACGCGTCCTCCGTCGAACACCAGGCGCTGAAAACCCTCGTGGATGGCGACGTATTGCTCAAGCAAAGGCCCGGCAAAGGGCGACAGTTCCGGCCAGAGGTCCAGGGCCCTTTGCAGGTCGACGCGGCTCAGGGGGATTTTTTCGACACTGACAAAATGCAGTCGCGCGGTGGGCGGTGCGCATTCGGCAAACAGTTGCCAGGCGCAAAGAAAATTCAGCCCGGTGCCAAAGCCGGTTTCGCCGATCACCAGTCGCCCGTGCTCCGGCAATCCGCTGAAACGCGCTTGCAGGTCGTTTTGCACCAGAAACACGTGTCGGGTTTCTTCAAGGCCGGCCCCAGTGGCGAAGTACACGTCGGAGAACTCCCGGGAATGGGGGTTGCCCTGTTCGTCCCAGTCGATCTGGGCATGGCGGGTGATAGTCACGGTCTGGCTCGGTGTGAGGCGGGTCGCTATGGTAGCGCAGTCTGTGGATGCGAGGATCCGTAGGAGCGCGCTTGCCCGCTATAAAGCCGCTGTGGTGTGTCAGACAGACGGCGTTATCGTTCTTCGCGGGCAAGCCTCGCTCCAACAGAGGACCGTGCGGTATTTATCTACTTCCATTCCAATCGCAAAACCTGATCACGTGCTCACTCTTTCAAAAGGAGTTGAGTAATGAGCCAACCAGCAGCGCAGATTCACCATCCGTTTATCAAAACCAGTGTGCCGTCCTGGTATGTCTACACCACGGCCGAGCTGCGTGAGCGTCTGCATCGCGACATGCTGCACAGCCATCACCTGCGCAGCCAGATGCGCCAGGCTTTGAGTGGGTTGCAGGACCTTACTACCTTTGCCCGGCCCCTGTTAGCCAACGCGCTGGAGCAACACTTCGGCTTTGGCCTGGATGTCGATCGCGATCATTTCCGCCATGTCGCCTTTGCCGACAGCCTGTTGCCATTGCCCAGCCAGCTGGTGGATCGAACATTCACGGTGCAGTCGTTGTTGCAGGCGGCGTTGCAGAATTTTCATCAGGAAGAAGTCGATGCCGTCACGGCCGATTCGGTGATTTTTCATGGCACACCCAATCTGGCGACGTTGGCGGCGAAAACCAGTTATCCCCATCCGTTGAAGATCGCGCCGGCGAAGTTCATGGCGTTGTGTCGCAAGCTGGATCTCGGGGCGCGGTATCAGGCCCATATCAAGGCGGTGCTGGAACCGGTTGCCCGCGCGGTGCCATCGAAAGGGCTTAATGCGGCGCAGATCAAGTATCTGCTCAGCCATCAAATGCGCAATGCGTTGTATGTCGAGGCTCATCTGGCCCATATGCGTGGCTCGGATGTGCTGTCCAGCGGAGCGTATGACTCCATCCTGGCGGCGACCGGGCACTGGGCTGCAAGAAAGTCTGTCTGGCCGGTGGACATCCAGTACCTGAAACTCCTCGGGTTTACCCTGCGCGATGTGCTGGTGTTTCAACCCCGAGGATTGCGCGGCTGTGTGGTGTATGTCCCCGGCGATCCGACTGCCCCGCTCCAAGAATACGACTCGCTGGATCAGTTCATGCAGTTGCTGCGCTCGAAGCTGCGCGATGTTGGTTACCAGCAGTACTTCGCCGGCTTCGTCGCGCAACGACGCAGGGCCGAGTTCATCAGCAAGCTTCGCGATTGCCTGACCCCACGACACACGCGTCCGGTGCCGGGGGATACGGGGCTGATCCCGCGTCAGTGGGTGGTTTCCGAAGTGGACCCAAATGCCGATCTAAAACTGGAGGTCGAGCAGATCCCTTATTCGCTGCTGGAGTATTTTCATTTCCAGCGCATGTTGCGCATCAAGGACGATGCTCGCGCGCTGGCGGTGCCCACCGGTGACGAGGACCAGGCCTCTCGCCAGAAGCGTCTTGCCCATTACCTGGAGCTGGGCATGAATGCCGTCAATCTGGCCGCGCTGTTCGTGCCGGTGCTGGGCGAAGTGATGATGGTCGTGGCGGGATCGCAGTTGCTGGTGGACACCTTCGAAGGTATTGAAGCCTGGGCCCACCACGATATGGATGAGGCGCTCAAACACCTGGCCAGCGTCGCGGAGAACCTGGCTATGCTGGCCGCTTTCGCTGCTGCCGGTAAAGCCGCGTTGCCCGCCGACGCCCCGGCGATCAAGGACTCTTCATTCATTGGCAAGATGATCCCGGTCAAGTTGGCCGATGGTCAGACCCGCCTGTGGTCGCCGGACCTGACGCCTTTCAGCGCAGATGTGCTGTTGCCCACCGGCATGAAGCCCAGCGCCGAGGGCGTTTTCAGCTATGAGGGCACAAATTACATCGGCATTGATGGCCGGTTTTATCGAGTGGAACTGGATACGACCCTGAATAAATGGCGGCTCAAGGCGCCACGCGGCAAAAGATTCGCACCGCCGCTAGAGCACAACGGCGCAGGTGCCTGGCGGCACGACGGGGAAAATCCGCTGCACTGGGATCTGCAAACCTCATTCAGACGTCTGGGCTACTCCGTTGCCGGTCTCTCGCAGAAAGCCGCTGAAGAGGTCATGGCGGTGACCGGGACTGACCGGGCGTTGCTTACCACCCTGCATTTGGAAAACCAGGCACCGCCGGCTGCCCTGACCGACGCCATCGAGCGTTTCGAGCTCAATCAGCGGGTGTTGCAGATGAGGGCCGGGCAGCCGCAGGTGCTGTTCGAGCGCCTGAACCAGCGGCGCGAAGCCAGCAGTGATCCGCTGGTGCAGCTGATTAAACGTGATTTCCCGGGCATGACCTCGGCGGCGGCTCGCGAGTTGCTGCTTGAGGCGAGCACGGAGCAGCGGGCAACGATGCAAACCACACAGACCGTGCCCTTGAATATTGCCGGCCGGGCTCGCGGTTATCTGCAGGAGGTCCGGATCAATCAGGCACTGGAGGGTTTCTTCCTGGATTCACGGGCCGACAGCGCCGATACCTTGAAACTGGCGCTGCATGGTCTGGAACAGTTGCCCGGCTGGTCGAGGGATTTGCGTATCGAAGTTCGTGATGGTGCTTTCGGCGGGCCTTTGCTCGATGGGGTTGGCGAGCGATCAACGACTCAGCGGCGGATCCTGGTCAAGCAGGGCGACCGGTACACGGTCTGCGATCAGTCGGGAAAGGTGCTTGTCACTCAGGACGACTTCTACACCGCCGCTGTGGCTGCCATGCCCGATGGCGTGATGAGCACCAGCGGTCTGGCTGATGCAACTGCGCTGCGCCAACGGCTTGCCAGTGATGCAACGTCCCAGCGCAGGCGTGTCGCAAAGATACTCGGGCTTGAGGAAATCACCCCCGGTTTCCGCGGCCCCGTGCGTTTGGCGAATCGTCGTTTCGGTTACGAGCTGAGCGGGCGAGGGGCTGGAGCATTGCTGCCCGATCTGCCCGCCAACTCCGACGAACTGATCGCGATGATGACGGTGCTGTATCCAGAAGCCCCGAGCCTTCCGGCCCACGTGCAGAATCTGATGTTCCGAGGCTGGACCCTCCCGCAAATCCTGGAGGCGACCCGGGCCAGATTGCAGTCCTGGGAAGTCCTGCGCAGCGCGCTTGAAAGTTGGGTCCACCCGATCGGGCCCGGCCCGGCCATCAGTAGCGAGCGATTTGCGGTCCGCCGATCCGTCGCTGACGCCCTCGGCCGGGCGTGGCGTTTCAGTGACTCGATGTCGCCGATGCATTCGAGCAATCTGCTCTTTGAAGGCCTGGATTTCAACGGCTTTTCCGATATGCCTGATTTGCCCCAGCACTATGCGGAAATCAATTACCTGACCCTGAGCAGAGTCACCGGTGGCGCTGAGGACATAAACCGTTTGCTGGGACGATTTCCGCGCGTCAGGCGCCTGGAAATACTGGGAGTCGGGTTGACCCAATTGCCGGAGGGGCTGGCGGGTATGCCAGAGCTGACGCATTTGTCCCTGGAGGGTATGGGGCTGACCATCGATCAGGCCGCTTTTGATCTGTTCATGCGCATCCCGACCCTGGACGAATTGGACCTGACCGGCAATATCATCGGCGAGTTCACGGATACCGAGCGCCTTCGCCTCTCTACCCTGTGGCTGAACGACACAGGTTTGACTCAATGGCCGGCTTGGGCCGAGCGTATCGGGCTGCGGTCGCTGGATATCAGCGACAACCAGATCGTGCATTTGCCCAATCACATTGTGGAAAACAGCCAGAACCAGGTATGGCAACTGACTATTCACGCTTATGACAACCCTATCGATCATGAAGACCTGCGCCTGTTCTGGATCAATGATCGAGGCTACGACATGGCTTACCGACTTGAGTGCAACTTCCCCGAGGACATCCGTGATCTGGTGGTCGATACCACCACCAGCGATGAGGAAAGTTCATCGGACGATGATGCGGACTGGCATGCGCACAACGCAGGTCATACCCCGTATGTCCCACCGTTGCCGGTCCTGGATATCTGGCTGGTGGAAGGCCGCACTGAACTCAATTCCAGGTTGCGCATTGCCTGGGAGCAGGTGGAAACAGCCGACGATGCCCCGAACTTGCTGGTGTTACTGCAGCGGCTTCAAGAGGCGCCGGACTTCAAGCGGTTTCATGAAGAGCTGGCCAATGACGTGATGCGAGTGCTTGAAGCCGCCGCCGCTGACCCGGCGTTGCGTTCTGAGCTGGAGATCATGGCCAATGATCGGCTGTTCGGTGCCGACCAGACCTGTGAGGACGGCGCGCGGCTGATTTTCAGCGACATCCAGGTGGCGGTGTATGCCCGTAATGAGCTGCAAGGCGTGCCTGAGGCGCAGCACACTGAAGTGTTGTTCCGATTGATTCGCGGGTTATTTCGCCTGAACGAAGTGCAGGCCATCGCCGACATGGAAATTGCCGTTCGCGAGGCTCGGGATGTGCTGGTCGATGAGGCGGAAGTGCGTATGGCCTACCGTATCGGCCTGGCCAGCGATCTGAGTTTGCCGGGGCAACCCTTGAGCATGGCCTGGAGTCGTCTGGCCTCAGTGGATCGCCAGGCGATTCTCGAAGCGCGCCGCCAGGTGCTGGAGCGTGAAGCGGGTGACGAGTTCGTGAACTACGCCGTGGCTGACCGGCGCTGGAACGAGCGTCTGCGTGCTGAGCATCAGGCTGAATTGACCCGCGCCACTGCATCGATCAGAGCGCAAATGGATGCCCTTGAGGAACATCCTCCTACTGATCCCGATGAATACGACCGCCAGGGCCGAGCCTTGATTGCCAGCCTTAACGCTGCCGAGAAAGCCCTGCTGGAGCAATTGACCAACAGCATGAGGCAAAAATGGTTTTGAGATTCACTTGAGTTGATCCAGCCCCGGCAACTTTGTCGGGGCTGGGTTAGTCTCAGCTACACGAGTCGCTTCCAGTCTCACTCAAACAGAGCGCAGTGTGTCGGGCAAAGCACACACTGTTGGAGCGAGGCTTGCCCGCGAAGGCTGTTTTGAATCTTTAGAATGCCTCTGAATGTTCAGGCCTCTTCGCGGGCAAGCCTCGCTCCAACAGGTTATGTCGGTAGTCTGATGGTCGCGCGCCGTCGGGTTAAATCAGGAGTCATGCATGTTCGAATCCGCTGAAATCGGTCACGTCATTGCCAAGGAAACGTACGACGCTGAAGTCCCTGCCTTGCGCGAAGCCTTGCTTGACGCGCAGTACGATCTGCATGAACAGGGCAAGCGCCAGATCATCGTGTTGATCAATGGCATTGAAGGGGCGGGCAAGGGCGAGACCGTCAAGCTGTTGAATGAATGGATGGACCCACGTTTCATCGAAGTGCGCACCTTCGATCAACAGACCGATGAAGAACTGGCCCATCCCGTGGCCTGGCGTTACTGGCGGCAATTGCCTGCCAAAGGCCGCATGGGCATATTCTTCGGCAACTGGTACAGCCAGATGCTTCAGGGCCGGGTCCATGGGTTGTTCAAGGATCCGGTGCTCGACCAGGCGATCAACGCGTCCGAGCGTCTGGAAAAGATGCTCACCGATGAAGGCGCGCTGATCTTCAAGTTCTGGTTCCACCTGTCCAAGAAACAGATGAAATCACGGCTCAAACTGCTCAAGGACGACCCGTTGCATAGCTGGCGGATCAGTCCGCTGGATTGGCAGCAATCAAAGACTTACGACAAGTTCGTGCGCTATGGCGAGCGCGTTCTGCGTCGTACCAGCCGCGACTATGCACCGTGGCACGTGATCGAGGGTCTCGATCCGAATTATCGGAGCCTCACTGTCGGCCGTTTGCTGCTGGAAGGCATGCAGGCTGCGCTCAAGGCTCACAAAGCCAAGCCTCAGACGCTGACCTTGGGGCCGCTGGCACCCAAGCAGGGCGAAGCGACGTTGCTGGGCAGTCTCGACATGAGCCTCAACCTCAGCAAGGAAGATTACGAGGAGCAACTGATCACTGAGCAGGCGCGACTGTCCGGCAATATCCGCGACAAGCGCATGCGCAAACATGCCTTGGTGGCCGTATTCGAAGGCAATGACGCTGCAGGCAAGGGCGGGGCGATCCGTCGTGTGGCGGCGGCTCTGGATCCTCGTCACTACAACATTGTGCCGATCGCCGCCCCCAGTGAAGACGAGCGGGCCCAGCCTTATCTGTGGCGCTTCTGGCGACAGATTCCGGCCCGGGGCAAGTTCACCATTTTTGACCGCTCCTGGTATGGCCGGGTGCTGGTCGAGCGGGTCGAGGGCTTCTGTAGCGAGGCCGACTGGCTGCGGGCGTATGGCGAGATCAACGACTTCGAAGAACAACTCACCGAGGCCAATATCGTGGTGGTCAAATTCTGGCTCGCCATTGATGACAAAACCCAATTGGAGCGGTTTCAGGCCCGGGAAAAAATCCCGTTCAAGCGCTACAAAATCACTGAGGATGACTGGCGCAACCGTGAAAAATGGCCTCAATATCGCGACGCGGTAGGCGACATGGTGGACCGCACCAGCACCGAAATCGCACCCTGGACGCTGGTGGAAGCCAACGACAAACGCTGGGCGCGGGTCAAGGTATTGCGCACCTTGAACGAAGCGCTGGAAGCGGCGTTTGCGCGAGATAAGAAGAAGTAGGCTGTTATCGGCACTCCCCCGTGGGAGCAAGCTTGCTTGCGAAGGGGCCGGTACATTCGCCGCATCTTCCTGTGATTTACGCCACTTTCGCGAGCAAGCTCGCTCCCACAGGTTTGGTGCTCGTGTGTCAGACACACCGCGGTTCACAGCCTTCGGCAGCTCCTACAGAACTCTGGGTGATAACGGGAATTCCTACCGCTCCCGCATCGCCTCGGTCCGGGCTTTCAATACCGGCTTCAACAGGTAATCCAGGACACTTTTTTCGCCGGTGATGATGTCCACCGTGGCGGTCATGCCTGGGATGATCAACAGGGGTTTGGCGTCGCTGCCCAGGTGGTTGCGATCGGTGCGGACCTGGATCAGGTAGAAGCTGTTGCCCTTGTCATCGGTGGTGGTGTCGGCGCCGATCAGTTCGAGTTTGGCGGGCAGGCCGCCGTAAATCGTGTAGTCGTAGGCGCTGAACTTGACCATGGCTTTCTGGCCCGGATGCAAAAAGGCCACATCTTGCGGCCGCACCTTGGCTTCGATCAGCAGGTTGTCTTCCAGCGGTACGATCTCTACCAGGTCGCTGCCAGGCTGAACCACGCCGCCAATAGTGTTGACCTTGAGCATCTTGACGATGCCCCGTACCGGCGAAACCACCGTTGTGCGCGTCACTCGGTCATCAATCGCAATGCTGGTCGCGGTGATCTTGGCCAGTTCCGAGCGCTTTTCGTTCAGTTCTTTAGAGGCGTCGGAGCGAAAGGCGAACTCCGATTCCTGCACCTTGCTCTTGATCTCATTGATCGCCGAATCGGCCCGGGGAATCGCCAGCGTGGTGGCATCCATCGACCCGCGAATCTCCACCGCGCTGCGCCTGAGCCGCAGAATCTCCACCGGCGATACAGCCCCCGACGCCACCAGCGGCGTCGACATGTTCAGCTCTTGCTGGACCAGCCCGAGGCTATTGCGATATTGGTCCTGCTTGGCGCGAAACTCGGCCAGCTCCTGAGTCTTCTGGCGCAGTTGTTCATTCAGCGTGCGCTGTTCGCTGCGCAGGCGTTGCTGACGGGATTGGTACAGTGCCAGCTCGTCGGCCGCCACCTGAGGCGCCTTGGCAATCACTTCAGCGGGCAGCTTGAACGGCCGTCCCTCAGCCTCTGCCGAGAGCCGCTCGACCTGGGCGGTCAGCGTGTAGCGATCCACCTCGCTCTCGCCCTTGTTGGAGCGAAACCGCGTATCGTCCAGGCGCAACAGGGTTTCGCCCTTGTTGACCAGCTGGCCCTCGCGAACAAAAATTTCCGTGACGATGCCGCCCTCCAGGTTCTGGATCACCTGCACCTTGCTGGAGGGGATGGCCTTGCCTTCGCCCATGGTCACTTCTTCAAGGACCGCGTATTTCGCCCAGATCAGCGCTGTCAGCATCAGCACCGCCACCACCCAGACCGTCAAACGAGATTTGCGCGGTGTGTCCTGGGCCATGGCGCCCGCGAGATAAGGCATGAATTCGATTTCTTCACGCAGGCGCGGGTTGAAATAGCGAGGGGTGTGTATGGCGGGCATGAGTGCATCTCCTTTAAACCTGGGCGGGGCCGACTTGGCCGTTGCGCAAAGCCTGGATTACAGCGTCCTTGGGACCGTCGGCGACGACTTTGCCGTTGTCCATGACCAGCAGGCGATCCACCAGGGTCAGCATCGACATACGATGGGTGACCAGCAGCAACGTCTTGCCGGGTAGCAGGTTGTACAAGTGCTGGCGCAGTTGGTCTTCGCTGGCGTTGTCCATATGGCTGGTAGGTTCGTCCAGCAACAGAATCGGCGGGTCCAGCAGCAGGGCCCGAGCCAGTAAAACCGCCTGGCGCTGACCGCCGGAAAGCAGTTGGCCACGCTCGCCCACGGGTCGGTCAAACCCTTGCGGATGGCGCAGGGCAAGCTCATCGACGCCAGTGATGCGCGCCACTTCGATCATTCGCGAATCACTGGTCTGGCGCGCGCCCAGGATCAGGTTGTCGCGCAAACTGCCAGCCAGCAGTGGCAGGTCATGGGCGACGTAACCGATCTGCTGGCGAACCTCGCTGACGTCCAGTTGGCGAAGGTCCAGGTTGTCCAGCAGCACTTGCCCTTCATCCGGTTCATAAAAGCCCATCAGCAAGCGCGCCAGCGTGCTTTTACCTGAACCGCTGCGGCCGATGATGCCGATGCGCTCGCCAGGGCGAATCCGCACATTCACCTCGGACAGCGCTGCGCCGCCTTTTGCCGTGTAGCGAAAACTCACCTGATCCAGGGCCAATGCGCCGAGCAATGTGCTGTGCTCCAGAGGTTTTTGCAGCGGCTGACGTTCCTGAGGCAACGCCATCAAGGCGTCGGTGCTGGTCATGGTCAGGCGCGCTTGCTGGTAGCGGGTGATCAAGCCGGCGATTTGCCCGAGCGGCGCCAGCACCCGGCTGCCGAGCATATAAGTGGCGACCAGCGCACCGACGCTCAGGCTTCCGGCGATGATGCTGTAGACCCCGGCGACGATGGTTGCCATCCCCGAGAACTGCTGGACGAACAGCGTGCCATTGCTCGCCAGCGCCGCCAGATTGCGCGCGTGGCCATCGAGCCGGGTCAGGGCGCCGTGGGTGGTTTCCCACTGATGCTGACGCTGACTCTGTGCGCCGCAGGCTTTGAGGGTTTCCAGGCCACCGAGGGTTTCGATCAGCAGGCCCTGGCGCTCAGCACCCAGGCTGAGGCTTTTTTCCACGGTATCGCGCAACCGCATCTGGATGATCCAGGCAAACAACATGGTCAGCGGAAAGGCGATCAGCGGGATCAACACCAGCCAGCCGCCCAGCAAGCCGATCACCACCAGCATCAAGACGGCGAAGGGCAGGTCAATCAGGCTGGTCAGGGTGACGGCGGTGAGAAATTCTCGCAGCCCCTGAAAGTCGTGAATGCTCTGGGCAAAGCCGCCGACGGTTGCCGGGCGGGCTTTCATGGTCATGCCGATGATGCGCTCGAAGAGGGTCGCGGACAGGATCAGATCGGTCTTGCGCCCGGCCTGATCCAGCAGATGCGCACGGATCATCCGTAAACCCAGCTCGAATAGCGTGCCCACCAGCAAACCGATGGCCAGCACCCAGAGCGTCGAGGTGGCCTGGTTGGGCACTACGCGGTCATAGGTCTGCATGACAAACAGCGGCACCATCAAGCCCAGCACGTTGATCAGCAGGCTGGCGAGAATGGCGTCGCTGTACAGCCAGCGCGACAGCTTCAGGGTGTCGCGAAACCAGGCTTTGACCCTCGGCACCAGTGGCGCGTGCAGGTCTTCCAGAGTGTGGCGCGGACGGGCGAACAGCGCCTGACCGCTATAGCGTTTGCTCAATTCTTCGGCTGTTATCCATTGCTCGCCGCCGTCTGTTTCGCTAGGCAGGATCAGTGCCCGACCGTCATCGCCCCAACTTCTGAGCACCGCACAGCGCTGATCGTCGAGCAGCAGCAGAACCGGCAGACTCAAGGTGTCGATTGCTTTGAGTTCGCGGCGCAGCCAGCGTGCCTGCAAACCGGCTCGCGCCGCTGCACGGGGTAACAAATCAATGCTCAGCTTTTGTCCGACGAGGGGCAGACCGGCGCTGAGGCTGGTGCGATTGACTGCGCAACCGTGCACCTTGCACAGGATCAGCAGGCCATCAAGCAGCGGGTCATCCAGCAACGGTCTATCGAAGCTGGTTCGAGGGTCGAGAGGTAAGGGCAGTTCCATGGTGGTCACAGGCGTACTCCCGAGGCGATGGGCTATTTCATTTCCGGCAGGCGAACGTCACTTTTCACATCCGACAGGGCGATGGCTTCGGCAGGCAACACCACCCGCTGCTTGCGCAGCAACTCGCCTTCGGTGGCCAGTACGCGGTACATGGCGAACTCTTCGGTGTAACGCACTTCGGTGTAGCGCCGGTTGGCGTTGTACAGCTCGTTCTCGCTGTCGAGCAGATCCAGCAAGGTGCGTTGGCCGAGGCCGAACTGATCCTGGTAAGCACTGCGCACCCGAGTGGTGGTCAGTGCGTATTCACGGGCGGCTGGGGTCTGCTGGCGGGCATTGGTCATGGCGTTCCAGGCCAGCGAGAGGTTTTCGTTAAGCATGCGCAGGGCGTTGTTGCGAATGTCCATGGCTTGCCCGGTCTTGTAGGAGTCCGAGCGCAACCGGGCCTTGTCGCGGTTGCCGTTGAACAGGTTGTAGTTCATCACCACGGCGGCCCGCCATTCGTTGTCGTGGCCTTCCTCGCCTTGCAGATTGTTGTTGGCGCCGACCGCCAGTTCGCCATCGAAGCGGGGGTAGAACGGCGCTTTGGCAATCTCGTACTGTTTCTCGGCGGCGTTCACATCGGCCTGGGCGGACTTCAGATAAGGGTTGTTGAGCAACATGCTTTGTTTCGCCGCATCCAGACTCAACGGCACTTCGCCCTTGATCGACGGTGGGGCTTCCAGCTCATCCGGCATGCGCCCGACCGCGCTGAAGAAGTTGGCTTCGGCATCGGCCAGGTCCACTTGCGCGGTGTAGAAATTGTTTTCCGCCAATGCTCGGCGTGCCGCTGACTGGTCGCGGTCTGCAGTGCTGCCCAGGCCGCGCTCGGTGCGTAAACCGATCTGGTCGTTGATGCGCAAGTGCGCCTGCAGGTTGTTCTTGGCCAGGGTCAGCAATTCACGACGCTTGAGCACTTCCAGATAAACCTCGATGGCACGCAGAGCGAGTGTTTCAGACGTGCCCTGAACGTAATAAGCCCGGGAGTCGACCACCGCTTTGGTACGTCCGACTTCATTGGGGGTATTGAAGCCATCGAACAGCAACTGGCGCAGGCGCAATTCCGACTGGGTGTAGTTCAGGCTTCGCTCGTCATGGCCGTAAAGAGCGCGGGTGGTGGGATTGTCGGTGCGCTGTCTGCCATAGGCAGCCACCAGGTCAACCTTAGGCAGATACCCGCCCTTTGCGACATTCACTTCCTCGTCAGCAGACAGCCGATCGTTTTTGCTGGCGTGAATTTCCGGGTGGTTGTCGATGGTGTTCTGAATGGCTTCGTTCAAGGACATGGCTTGCGCTTGGGCACAGGCCACCGCCAACACGACTGCACTGTAGAGCGGGGTCAAATCGCGCATGAATACTTCTCCCTAAGTAATAATTAACTGGATTGCCAAAAAACTGACGATTCGCTCACCTAAAACCGTATCAGGTTTGTAACATCACAGCTAAGAACAACTTTGCAGGAAAGCAAGACAGTTTTTTCATAAACCTTATTCCGAAAAAGACTTATGAGATTTCTGATATTCGAGAGATGTTGTTTGCCGTATGCCGCGAAAATACAGCGGCTTATAAGCTTAAATTGTAGTTTTGTGGTGATGCGGCAAAATCATGACGCATGTTTATTTCATGATTTATAAGGAAATGAATAGTGCATGATGGTGTGACGTTATTTTGTCGCTATGTAAATTGTCGGAATTAAAGACCGCAATAGACCCAGCAGAAATGCCTCTGCTGTAACGAATCTGAAGCGGATTGTTGCAAAATCAGGAGGGAATATGGTCGGGGTGATTGGAACGGTGCGACAAGTGGTAGGAGATGTGTTCGCGGTGGCCAGCGATGGCGCCCGCCGACTCGTGATCGAGGGAGACCGATTGTTTGCGGGCGAGCAATTGCAAACCGGCTCCGGTGGTGCAGTAGCCGTCAATCTGGCCGGAGGCGGTGAGCTGACCCTCGGGCGCAGCAGCAGTTTGCAGCTGACTCCCCAGCTCCTCACCGATCGCGCCGCTCACATTGCCACCGCAGATGAACTGACTCCGACCCTTGCGCAGCCTGCGGACGTTGCCCAGGTGCAGCAGGCTGGCGATGCCGGCAGTAATGCCCAGACAGTGCAGCCTGCGGAGCCGCCTCCGGTGGCTGATGGCACGTCCCAGGGCGGTGGGCATTCGGCGATGATGTTGACTGAGGTGGGGGGCGAGGTGACGCCGGACATTGGCTTTCCTACCGAAGGCCTGAGCGCCGTCCCGATATTTCCTGAAGGGCGCATCGAAGGGCTGCGCGGGACGTCGACGGATTCGCCGCCTACCGCTGTGCCTCCTGTAGTCGAACCGCCAGTTGTGGTCATTCCGCCGATTGATCCACCGGTTGAGCCACCGATAGAACCGCCAGTCGTGGTGCCGCCTGTCGAGCCTCCAGTTGAGCCTCCCGTGGAACCGCCTGTGGAGCCTCCCGTCATAAATCCGCCTATAGAGCCGCCCGTCGACCATGGCGTAGAGCTGTCCGGCGGTGCGTTGACCGTCAATGAAGCCAATCTCTGCGATGGCTCGGCCAGCGATCCGGCGGCGCTGACCCAGAGCGGCACCTTTAGTGTGTCAGCGGCAGATGGTCTGCAAAGCCTGGTGGTTGGAGGGTTGATCATCATCGATGGCGGAATGGTGGCCAGTTTTCCACAGAGCACGCAAACGCCGCTGGGCAATACCTTCAGCGTGACCCATTACGACCCGGCCAGCGGTCTTGTCACCTACAGCTACACCTTGGCAGGCGCCGCGACCCACGCTGACGGCGACGGCACGAACCTGTCGGGCGAAACCATTGAGGTGACAGCTCAGGATGCCGATGGCGATTCAAGCAGCAGCACCTTGCAAATCAGCATCATTGACGATGTGCCCGTGGCGGCAAATGTTGAGCTGACCGCGAGCACTGAGCTGTCCTGCGACGGCGTATCGCCGGTCGCCACTTGGGGAAGTTTGCTGGAAGGCGGGACTTTTGGCGCGGATGGTGGTTTCGTAAGCTCGATCTGCTTCAACGGCGTCACTTATAGCTATGACCCGCAATCCGGGCTGAGTGTCAGCCCAGGTGCAGCCGACCCGGTTTTCGACCCGGCCACCCATGTGCTTTTCGTTACCAGCGACGATGGTTCGGCATTGGCGGTCAACATGCTTACCGGCGTCTTCGGCTATACGCCTTCGCCTGATTCCAGTGGCGCGGCGCTGACCGAAACCATCGGTTACGTAATCAGCGATAACGACCATGACCTGGCCAGCGCCGAACTGGTGATCCACGTGCCCGGCACTCCGGTCGTCGACCCCCAAGGGCCAACTGCCGTGGCTGATCATGTGATCACCAATGTGCTTGCTCCTTCTATCGAAGTGCCTTCAGCGTTGCTGGTGGCCAATGATATTTCGGCCAATGGCGACCCGTTGAGTGCCACCCCGACGGTTTTCAATACCGGCTGGCAGGCCGCCGGGGCAGGGTTTTCCAATGATTGCGTGAAAACCCTGGATTTTTCCGGCCATCAAAACAAATTGAGTAACCAGCTGAACAACCTGCAACGCAGTGATTTTTTCAACGCTGGCAACCTGACTGCGCTGGTGGTGCTCAACGGTTATCTGGGGGCTGACGACGCCTCGGCGGCCAACGCGCAGGATTTGTATAGCGTGAGCCTCAAAGCCGGAGAAACCGTCAGCGTCGCCCTCGGCAGTTGCGGGGACAACATTGGTGTGGGTTGGCAAATGGGCGAAGGCGACTTCCAGCTGCTGGATGCCAGCGGCACCTTCACTGCTACCGAGGACGGCGTGTATCGCATCCTGCTGGTCAACCAGCCCGACGAGGGCGAAGCGCACCAGTCAGTGGATTATTCGTTGACCCTTACCATCGACTACAGCGCCGTGGATAACACGCCGACTTATGAAAGCCTCTACACCGTCAACGATGCCCATGGCGGCAGCGACTCTGCGGCGCTGACCATCGACTATCAGGAAGGCTGCACGTTGTTGGGTACCACGGGCGACGACGTTTTGCTGGGCGGTAATCAGGACGACAGCCTGCACGGGGGCGATGGCAACGACGTGCTCAGTGGCGGAGCGGGTGACAACATTCTGTATGGCGATAACGGCAACGATCTCCTGTTCAGCGGCTCCGGCAATGACGTGCTCGATGGTGGCGCGGGCAACAACACTGTCAGTTATGAGCTGGCCTCATCGGGCGTCACCGTCAGCACCGCGCAGACCGACCCGCAGGACACCGGCGGGGCAGGCGTCGATACCTTGATCGACATCCAGAACCTGATCGGCTCGAATTTCAGCGACCATCTCACCGGGGATTACGAAGCCAATGTCATCAGCGGCGGGCTGGGCAATGACGTGTTGATCGGCGGGCTGGGCAACGACACCCTCACCGGCGGTGACGGCAATGACACTTTCAAATGGCTGGTCGGGGATGTTGGGCAGGATCTTGTCACCGATTTCAATTTCGGTGCCGACACGCTGGACCTGTCACAACTGCTGCAAGGTCTGGGGGCGGGAACGGATTCGCTGGATGATGTTCTGCAGTTTAAAGTCAGCGGCAGTGGCGAAAGTGTCGTCTCGACCATTGAAATCGGCTCCGCTCAGACCATCGATCTGGCCGGTGTCGACCTGGCCAACCATTACGGCGTGACCGTCGGTGCCGGCGGCATGGTTGCAGGTGGCGCCGATACTGCAGCGATCATCACCGGGATGCTGGGTGATCATTCGATGCGGGCGGATGTGTGATTGCTGTTGCGTATACCCGTTGGAGCGAGGCTTGCCCGCGAAGATCCATAACGCGGTGTGTCTGTTGCACCGCAGCGTCGGGTTCGCGGGCAAGCCTCGCTCCAACAGGGGGGCTACTCAATCATCGACGCAACGTCTTCTGCCGCAGGATATAAACCGTCACCAGCACCGCGCTGCTCAGCATGAACACGCGCGCCCACATCAGTGGAACCAGGTAACACGAGAGGGCGATGCTGAACCACATGGTGACGATGGCGTAGACCTTGCCCTTGAGCGGGATGCCGTTGCCTTCAAGGTAGTCGCGGATCCACGGGCCAAGTCGTTTGTGATTGATCAGCCAGTGGTAAAAGCGTGGGGAGCTGCGGGCAAAACAGGCGGCGGCCAGCAGCAGAAAAGGCGTGGTAGGCAGGATCGGCAGGAAAATCCCGATTACTCCCAACGCCACGCTTAACCAGCCAACGCCTTGAAGTGCGTAGCGCACGAATCGGTTACGACTCGTGCGCGGCGGAACCTGCGCCATAGGCGCAGACTCAGTGGTGACGAGGTTTGAGGATCGCCGGTTTTTCGTCCGGTGCCTGGCACAGCAGATACAAGGCAGTCAGCGCTTCCGGGATCTGGACGATCATGTCGTCCATCAGGTTGGCGTCCTGAGCAATATCGGAGAATTCCGGTTGCTCGTCGAACAGGCCGGAACCGACCATGATCGGCAGCAGCATTTCACTGACTTCTTCCTCGGCGGTTTCGAACCAAGCGCTTTCGCGCAGGAACACGCCTTCCATGAAGCCGATACACCAGCCGCGCAGGTCGGAATCATCCGGCTCGTCGCCCAGATCCAGATCGCATGGCAGTTCGAATTCTTCATCAGAGGCCAGTTGGCGGGCGATGTGAGCCTGCAACTGGATCAGCGTGCCTTCGATTTCTTCGCGCTGGGCATCATCGGTGTAATGCGGCGGCTCGGAGAACAGGGCGTCGATCCATTCCCGCTCCGGGACGGATTCGGCACAGATGGAAAGGGCGGTCAGGTAGCCATGGGCGGCCACGTAGTCCAGTGCCTCGTCATGCAGCTCATCAGCATCGAGGAAGGCTTGCAGGCGGTTTAGTTGCTCAGCGAAGGACATTGACGGACTACCTTGGAAATAAACGATGTTGAATTCTAGGCCCTGAGCGCCTTGGGCGCCAGCGGCGAGGGCCATGCAATGCGCTCCAGGGTTAATTTTGACCGCTTATATCCATGCTGCCCTTTGCTTCTTATGCCTCGGGTATACTGCCCGGCTTTGCAGTGCAGCAGGACAATCTGGGGTTTTTATGCTCGAACAGGCACAACGCGTACTTAAAGACATCTTTGGCTATGACAGCTTCCGTGGTCGCCAGGGTGCCATTATTGAACGCGTGGCCAGCGGCGGCGATGCGCTGGTATTGATGCCCACCGGCGGTGGCAAGTCCTTATGCTTTCAGGTGCCGGGGCTGTTGCGCGATGGTCTGGCGGTGGTGGTCTCGCCGCTGATCGCCTTGATGGACGATCAGGTGGCGACCCTTGAAGAACTGGGGGTTTCTGCCGCAGCCCTGAATTCGACTCTGAGTGCCGATCAGCAGCGGGAACTGGCCAACCGGATTCGTCTGGGCGAAATCAAAATGCTCTATCTGGCTCCCGAACGTCTGGTTCAGCCGCGCATGCTGGCCTTCCTGCAGAATCTGCAGATTGCCCTGTTCGCCATCGATGAGGCTCACTGTGTTTCGCAGTGGGGTCATGATTTCCGCCCCGAATACCTGCAATTAGGCCAATTGGCCGAGCTGTTCCCCGACGTGCCGCGCATTGCCCTGACGGCCACGGCCGACAAACGCACCCGTGAAGAAATCGTCACGCGCCTGCACCTGCAGAATGCCGAGCGCTTCCTGTCCAGTTTCGACCGACCCAATATTTTCTACCGCATCGTGCCCAAGGAGCAGCCACGCAAACAGTTGCTGGCGTTCCTGTCCGAACGGCGCAGCGATGCAGGCATCATCTATTGCCTGTCCCGCAAGAAAGTCGACGAAGTCTCGGCCTTTCTCTGTGAAAACGGCTACCCGGCGCTGCCGTACCACGCTGGTCTGCCAAGCGAAACCCGTGCCGCCAACCAGAAGCGCTTCCTCAATGAGGAAGGCTTGATCATGGTTGCTACCATCGCCTTTGGCATGGGTATCGACAAACCCAACGTGCGCTTTGTCGGGCATATGGATCTGCCCAAGTCCTTAGAGGCTTATTACCAGGAAACCGGTCGGGCAGGGCGTGACGGTCTGCCTGCCGATGCCTGGATGGCCTACGGTCTGCAAGATGTGCTGATGCTCAAGCAGATGCTGCAAAACTCCGAAGGCGACGAGCGGCACAAACGTCTGGAACAGCACAAACTCGATGCCATGCTGGCGCTGTGCGAAGAAACCCGCTGCCGACGCCAGACGTTGCTGGCCTATTTCGATGAAGACATGCCGCAGCCCTGCGGCCATTGCGACAACTGCGTCGATGGCGTGCAGACCTGGGATGCCACTGAGCCTGCACGTCAGGCGCTGTCCGCGATCTATCGCACCGGTCAGCGCTATGGGGTCGGCCATCTGGTGGACGTGTTACTGGGCAAGACCAATGAAAAGGTGCAGAGCTTTGGCCATCAGCATCTTTCAGTCTTTGGCGTGGGCAAGGACCGCTCCGAGGGCGAATGGCGCTCGCTGTTCCGCCAGCTTGTGGCCCGCGGGCTGGCCGATATCGATCTGGAAGGTTACGGCGGCCTGCGTCTGAGTGACTCGTGTCGGCCGCTGTTGCGGGGCGAGGTGCGCCTGGAACTGCGCCGCGACCTCAAACCGCAAACCACCTCAAAAAGCAGCTCCGGCAGCCCGGCCAGCCAACTGGTTCGTGGCGAAGAGCGCGAACAGTGGGAAGCATTGCGGGCCTTGCGACGCAAGCTGGCCGAGGAGCATGGGGTGCCGCCTTATGTCATCTTCCCGGACTCGACCCTGCTGGAAATGTTGCGCAGCAAGCCCGATACCCTGTCGGACATGGCCCAGGTCAGCGGCGTGGGCGCACGCAAGCTGGAGCGTTACGGCCAGGCGTTCCTCGAAGTACTGGGCGGGACGGCAGAAGCGCCCAAAGTCGTGGCCGATGTTCGCCATGAGCTGATCAGCCTTGCCCGTGCAGGCATGACCCCGATCCAGATTGCCGGTCAGTTGCAATGCTCGGAAAAGAACGTCTACACAATGCTTGCCGAGGCCATTGGCAAGCAGCAGCTGTCCCTGGAGCAGGCACTGGATTTGCCCGAGGACTTGCTCAGCGAAATCCAGGATGCGTTTCTTGATGGCGAAGGCGAATTGCCGCCGGTTGCGGCCATTGCCGAACAATTCACCGGGCGCGTGCCTGAAGGTGTGCTGTATTGCGTGCGGGCTGCGCTGCAGGCTGAGTTTGAGGTTTGATGGAATGCTGAGGGCCTAGGGTCACCAGATTCCCTGTGGGAGCGAGCTTGCTCGCGAAAGCGGTTCAAAGACCAAATTCCCTCTTCGCGAGCAAGCTCGCTCCCACAAGCGCCTGTCACAGGAATACTTGCCTCGCTCCCATCGCCATGCTTAGCTGGCTAATAATTAGTTTCAATCGTGAGTTCTCTATGTCAATGACTGATGAACACCGCTTCGGGATGCAGGTGGCGAATATGTCCCGTGGCTGGCGAGCAGAGCTGGACAGGCGTCTGGCCGATCTCGGGCTTTCCCAGGCTCGTTGGTTGGTATTGCTCCATCTGGCACGGTTCGAAGAGCCGCCCACTCAGCGTGAACTGGCGCAAAGTGTCGGTGTTGAAGGCCCAACCCTGGCGCGGTTGCTCGATAGCCTTGAAAGTCAGGGGCTGGTGCAGCGACATGCCGTCGCGGAAGATCGCCGGGCCAAAAAAATCGTCCTGTGCGACAACGCCCGTCCGTTGATTCAACAGATCGAAGCCATCGCCACAGCCCTGCGAGTCGAATTGTTCGCTGGGATAGACGAAGAAGAATTGCGGATCAGCATGCGCGTCCATACGAAGATTCTGGCGAACCTCGAAAGATCCTGAAGCGGGCGTGGTTCTTCTCGCTCATACTGGCAGCAGGACATCAATGTCCACACGTTGTATTGAATTTGCAGAGAAACTTGCTTTGGTTTCCATAAGGGTTGGTATGCGCAACAGTTCTCAGGCGGCAACGCCAGCAGGGTTGGCCGGGGCGGCTGTCCGTCGTGGCTTGATGATCGCCGCTATGGCTTCGGCATCCATGCTGCATACGACGCTTGCCCAGGCGTTGGGAATGGGCGATATCACGCTGCATTCGGCGCTCAACCAGCCGCTCAATGCTGAAATTGAACTAGTGGAAACTGCCGGGCTTACCGCCGAAGACATCGTTGCGAAGCTGGCCTCACCCGAGGCTTTCGCCCGGGCTGGCGTCGATCGGCAGTTCTTTTTCAACGACCTGCGCTTCACCCCGGTCATTAAAGGCAATCGTGGCGTGATTCATGTGGTGTCGAACAAGCCGGTTACCGAGCCGTATCTGCAGTTTCTGGTCCAGTTGAGCCGCCCCAACGGCGACTTGCAGCACGAATACACCTTGTTGCTGGACCCGGCGACGTCAGCCGCCGGGCGTGCGGCCGTCAGCAGCCGCAATCGCGAAGCCACTGCTCAGACTGCGCCACAGTCGCGCATGCCCGTCTCGCCACCGGCAGCCTCGCAAGGCAAGCGTTACGTGGTTGCCAGCGGCGATACGCTCAACTCAATTGCCCGCCGCGTGCAGGGGAGTGGCGCTGATGCTTCGGCCACTAAGTTGGCAGAGGGTATCAAGGCGCTGAATCCGCAGACTTTCAACAGCGGCGATGGCGCAACCTTGAAAATCGGCCAGAGCCTGGCGCTGCCTGATGCGGCGGTTCTGCCCAGCAGCAATGGGACGCCAGACCCGGTCCCTGCCGCAGCGGCACAACCCGGCACAACACCGTCTGCCGCTGCTTCCCGGAATGCCCAGCAATTGACTGCGTCGGTCATCGAAAATCAGGCGCTGAGCAAGACGGTGGACGATCTGCGCCTGCAGTTGCAGAGCCTGCAAGAGCAGATGGAGGGACGCGACAAGCAGATCTCGGGGTTGCAGACGGCATTGGCCGAGCGTGAGTCGGCCGCCCCGCAACCGGCGCCGGCTCCTGTTGTTGCTGCGCCTGTCGTCGCTGCCCCGGCTGCCCCCGCGCCACAGGTTGCCGTCGAGCCTGAGGGCGATTCGATTCTGACCTCTCCGCTGCTGCTGGGTGCATTGGCCATTCTACTGTTGCTGCTGGGACTGGCGTTTTCGGTACGGCGCAACCGGCAGAAAGAGCACTTGGCAGGAGCGGTCTCGGCCGAACATAACCTGATAAAACCGGCCCAGACGCCTGTGATCCCGGTTTACGAAGTGCCAGCTCCGGTAGCGCCGGTCAGCGCTCCGGTCGTATCACGTCCCGCTGCTTCCCGTCCGGCCGGAGCAGCACCTGACGCCCTGGATGGAGTAAGCATTTACATTGCGTATGGTCGCTACGCCGAAGCGATGGGTATTTTGCGTGACGCGTTGATCAAGCAGCCTGAGCGCACTGACATTCGTATCAAAATGCTGGAGTTGCTCGGTGAGCAGGGTGACTCGGCAGGCTTCGCCGCAGAAGAACGCAACGCGCTGGAAAACGGCGTTGCGCCACAGCAGGTCGAGGATGTTCGCTCCCGTTTTCCGAAGCTCAAGGCCGCAGATCAGCTACCGGTGGACGCGCCTCCAGCAGCGGCTGCACTGATACCGCCAGTCACTGTGGCCCTGGCTTCCAGCCATATTGCGGCAGAGCCGGCTGAGCTTGATGAGAGCGCAGCGGCGGCTTTGAATCCGGAACCTGAGGATGATTTCCAGCTGAATCTGGACAGTTTGTCTCTGGATGCCGACTGGGACCTGGTGGATCCATTTGATACCCCGGCGACGGCCCGCAATAAACCTGCCGTGGAGCCGGAACCTGAAGTAGACCCGGATTTCGCCTCCAACCTCACCGAGTATCCGGAAGTCCATGAGATAGCGGATGACCGGTTTCTCAGTGATTTCGCCGATGAAGTGCCTATCGTCGAGTCCAACAGCGACGCGCTGGACGATGCATTTCTCGATGGTTTCATGGATGACAATTCGGAGTTCGACCTGCTCGACCTGGACGATACACCGTTGAGCAAGGTCAATCAGGCGCAGGTGCTGATCGACGAGGGCGACATCGAAGGGGCTCGTGCGCTATTGCTTGAAGTGATCGAAGAGTCTGACGAAGAGCATCAGCAAACCGCACGAGATCTGTTGGCGGGGTTGTAAATTCCCCCGACTGCAGGAGCTGCGGCGCGCTGCGAATTGCGGTGTGTCAGGTATGGCCATTTCGCAGCCTGCTGCAGCTCCTGCAGAAATCCGTGCGCCATAGAGAGATCGGTTATCCATGACCACCAAACCCGAAATCATCATCACCTACTGCACCCAATGCCAGTGGTTGCTGCGTGCAGCATGGCTGGCTCAGGAACTGCTCAGCACATTTTCCGATGACCTTGGCAAGGTCTCGTTGCAGCCGGGCACCGGTGGGGTATTCGTTATCAGCTGTGATGGCGTGCAGGTCTGGGAGCGCAAGGCGGACGGCGGGTTTCCGGACGCCAAGGTGCTCAAGCAGCGGGTTCGGGATCAGATCGATCCCCAACGCGACCTGGGACACAACGATAGAGGCAGCGATAAAACTTCTTAATGGCTTACCTCGGCGGCTGAGGCCGGGGTTTTTACGCTGTTCATCAGCGCGGAAACAGCAATCGCCAGAATGATCAACGCACCCCCTAGCAGCATGCGCAGGGTGGGCGTTTCGGCAAAGATCAGCCAGGCAAAGGTGATGCCGTAGACCGGCTCCATGGCGAACACCACAGCGGCGGTGCGGGCCTTTATCACCGCGAGGCTGGCGACGAACAGACTGTGAGCCAGTCCGGTACAGAAAATCCCCAGCAGGCTGATCCACAGCCAGTCCATTGCCGAGACGCTTCCCAGTGCAGGGGCTGCCATCGGCAGCAAACAGGCGGCCACCACCAAGTTCTGAAAAAGCGCGGCTTGCACCGCCGGGATGCGGTTCGAGCTCACCCGATTGACCAGGGACAACAGCGAGAAGGTCAGCCCGGAGCACACGGCCCAGAGTAAGCCACTGGTGGCTTCGCTGGCCAGGTCGAACTCAGGTGTGACCAGCACCAGTCCGATGCTGACAAGAACCACCAGCACGATTTCATTGCTGCGGATTCGCTCACGGAACAGCAGCCCCTCGAGAATCACCGTGAACGCGGGGAAGCTGGCGAAGCCCAGTGTCGCCACTGCGACCCCGGAAATCTTTACCGCGATGAAAAACGCCACCCAGTGCGCCGCCAGCAGCATGCCCGCAACTATCAGCCGTAGCCAGTCTGCGCGGCGCAGGATTTTCCACGCTGTAGCGCTGACGAAACGGGCGAAGAAGGCCAAGGCAAGCACGGCGAAAATCCCGCGACCAAATACGATGACCGACGGCGAGGCGCTGGCCAGTTTGCCGAACACGCCGGTGAGACCGAACATCAGTGCGCCGAGATGCAAAGCGCCAAGGGCGGAGCGAGGGGTCATGGTTGTCCTTTGCCAGATGGATAGAGGCTTTTAAGGGTTAAATACAACTATATGAGATCAACGTATTTTCTGTAGGAGCGCGCTTGCCCGCGATTGCGGTAGTTCAGTCAAAAAATCTATCGCCTGATCCAACGCTATCGCGGGCAAGCGCGCTCCTACAGAGGCCGGTTGGCTGAAAGAGTGCGCTGTGTCAGATCGCCGTGAAGTCTATCAGCCTGCATTGTCACGGCACTGCCACAACTGCGTCACAATCGATTAACCGGCATGGGCCACTCTCTTTCAAACCCTGCCGGAGGTCGCCCATGAGCAGTGCTCAGCTTGCCAAACCCAGCCGTAAGCAACATGTGCGCACGTTGTGGATTTCCGATGTGCATCTGGGGACTCGCGACTGTCAGGCTGAACACCTGTCGCGCTTTCTCAAGGGCTACCAGGCCGACAAGGTCTATCTGGTCGGCGATATCATCGACGGTTGGAAGCTGCGCAGCGGCATGTATTGGCCTCAGGCTCATACCAACGTGATCCGCCGCCTGCTCACCATGAGCAAGCGCGGCACCGAGGTCATCTACGTCACCGGCAATCATGACGAGTTTTTGCGCCGTTATTCAAAACTGATTCTGGGCAACATCCAGCTTGTGGATGAAGCTGAACATGTCACCGCCGACGGACGCCGTTTGCTGGTAATTCATGGCGATCAGTTCGATGTGATTACCCGCTATCACCGCTGGCTCGCGTTTCTTGGCGACTCGGCCTACGAATTCACCCTGACCCTCAATCGCTGGCTCAACCATTGGCGGGCCCGTTACGGTTATGGGTACTGGTCGCTCTCGGCCTATTTGAAGCACAAGGTCAAAACCGCTGTGAGTTTCATCAGTGACTTTGAAGAAGCTATCGCTCACGAGTGCGTCAAGCGTGGTCTGGACGGCGTGGTGTGCGGGCATATCCACCATGCGGAAATTCGCAGGGTGGGCGGGGTGGAATACCTTAATTGCGGAGATTGGGTCGAATCCTGTACCGCGCTGATCGAGCATCTGGATGGCTCGATCGAGCTGTTCCGGCTGGCCGACGCCCACCAGCGGGAGAAAGAATTAATGGCACAGGCAGGAACTCCGGCCAGCGAGCCGGTGCTCTGATCAGGCTTTTCCGGTAACGCCCTTCATTAGAAGGGCACTTTGCCGATGATCATGTCGCGATACATGACAAAGTCGCCCAGCAGGCTATAGAACGGGTGCTGAAAGGTGGCGGGGCGATTCTTTTCGAAGAAGAAATGGCCGACCCAGGCGAAGGCATAGCCGGCAACCGGCACCAGCCAGATCAGGCCCCAGCTGCCACTACCCAGCACGAATGCCAGCAAAAATATCACCAGACTGGTGCCGACAAAGTGCAGGCGTCGACAGGTGATGTCTCGATGCTCCTGCAAGTAGTAAGGGTAGAAATCGGCGAAGCGGGTAAACGATTTGGCGGTTTCCATGGCTGGAGTTCCTGATCGTGGTCGCTATTGGGTCCAGGCCCTGCTGACAATTGCGTCAGCGGGCGTCGCGTCAGCTGACTCTAAACCTTTGCGATCACTGACGCCAGAATGCCGGGATGCACAGCACCAGCACGGTAATGATCTCCAGACGACCCAGAAGCATGCCCAGCGACAGGATCCACTTTGCCGTATCGGGCAGGGTGGCGAAGTTGCCCGCAGGACCGATGGTTTCGCCAAGCCCCGGACCGACACCGGACACCGTGCTCGCGGCGCCGGTGAGTGCGGTCATCCAGTCCAGACCCAGCAGCGATAGGAGCAGGGCTATCACGCAGATGGTGATGGTGAAGAAAAACGAGAAGGTCAGAATCGAACGGACGATTTCATCATCCAGGCGATGGCCGTTGTACGTCTGCTTGAGCACTGCGCGAGGGTGCACTAGCTGGTTAAGGTTGGCCTTGAGCAGGATGTAGGCGACCTGAAAGCGGAAAATTTTCACGCCGCCAGCCGTAGAGCCGGAACAACCGCCAATGAACCCCAGATAGAAAAAGAACATCAGGGCGAAATTGCCCCACAGGCTGTAGTCGCCCAAAGCGAAGCCGGTTGTGGTGACCACGGAGGTCACGTTCAACGCCACGTGCCGCAAGGCGTCGTACCAGGGAAGATCGGTTGTCCACCAGTACCAGAGCGTCATCACCAGCCAGGTTGCCAGCAGCAGGCCAAGCAGACCACGCACCTGCTCGTCCCGGAACAGCGCGCCACGATGGCCACGCAATGTCGCGACATACAAGGTGAACGGCAGGCTGCCGAGAATCATCACCACAATGGCGACCCAGTGCACCGCTGGCTGTGGCCACTTGGCCAGCGATTGGTCAGAGGTGGAAAAACCGCCGGTGGAAATCGCGGACATGGCGTGGTTGATCGCATCGAACATGCTCATGCCCGCTGCCCAGAAGGCAACACTGCCCACGGCGGTGATGCTGACATAGGCCAGTACGATGAACTTGGCCACCATGTGGGAGCGCGGCATGACCTTTTCCGAGCGGTCCGAGGATTCGGTCTGGAACAGGCGCATGCCCCCGATACGCAGCAACGGCAGGATCGCTACCGCCATGCCGATAAAGCCGATGCCGCCCAGCCAGTGCAGCATCGAGCGCCAGATGAGAATGCCCGGCGACATGCTGTCCAGACCACTGAGCACCGTGGAGCCGGTGGCAGTAATGCCGGACATGCTTTCGAAGAATGAGTCGGTGTAGCTGATGTGTTGCGTCAGCAGGAACGGCAGGGCGGCGAACACGCACACGACGATCCAGCTGGATACAGTCAGCATGTACATGTCTCGCGGGCGCAGATGCACATGCTCCGGCCGACCGGGGGTGATCAGCGCCAGACCGGCAATAAAGGTAATCAGGCTGGCCCACAGAAAGGAGCGCAGATCCTCGAAACGGTCATAGATCACCAGCGTGACCATGGGCACGATCATGGCGATGGCCAGTGTGATCAGGAAGATGCCGATAATGAAGCCAATGATGCGAAGGGTCGGCAACGCCATGTAGTCACTCTGACTAGTTCGAGGAAAGGCGACATTCTACCTGCGGACCGCTGCAAGTAAACCGCAGCGGGCTCGACACAGTTTGTAAGTAATTGCCCTGCGGATTCGTTATCCGTGTGCACAGGCTCTAGAATGACCCATCAATTATTCAGGAGGTAGCCCATGGAGGCGCTCGACGTATTGCTCAATCGGGTTTCGGTTCCACGGTTGATCGACCCGGCCCCGGATGCCGCTCAGCGTGAAGTGCTGTTCAATGCGGCAATGCGCGCCCCCGACCATGGTCAGTTGCGGCCCTTTCGTTTCATCACCGTAGAAGGTTCGGCGCGCGAGCGCATGGGCGACCTGTTGGCTCAGGCGTTACAGGCCAGTGGCGCGCAGGTGACACCGCAGGCACTGGAAAAGGCTCGTCAGGGCCCGCTGCGTGCGCCGTTGGTCGTGGTGGTGGTTGCGCGGTTGCAGGATCACTACAAAGTGCCCAGGGCCGAGCAGTTGATCACCGCCGGTTGCGCCGCGCACAGCGTGTTGCTGGCTTCCTACGCGCTGGGTGTGGGCGCTGTCTGGCGTACGGGTGACCTTTCTTATTCACCGATGGTTGCCGAAGGTTTTGGCCTGACCGCTGATGAACAAGTCATCGCCTTTCTCTACCTGGGCACGCCGCTGAACCCACCGCGCATTGCCGCCAAAGTGGATGTGGTGGATTTTGTGAGTGAGTGGCAGGGTTAGGGCCAGATGGGTATCTGCACATCTTTTTGCGTACATATCCCTAGTTGCTGTAACGGCTGCTTAGGGTTGCGCCCTTACGGCGCCTCACTTTTGAAAGCCCAAAAGTAAGCAAAAGGCTCTTGCCCCACCACTCGGTACCTCGCTGGTGCTCGGCATGCCCGTAACCCGACATTGAGGTGTGGGGCCGCCGCCAACGGCCATCCATGGCTTGGGGCGGCTAAACCGGCATCCCTGCCGGTTTGCCCCACACCTCAACATCGGATTCCGGCCAGCGTGGTTTAACGGGGCGCCAAGATCAAAATCAAAAGCAGATCAAGGTCAAGATCAAGATCAAGATCAAGATCAACTGCGGCGATGGATGGCGCTACGTGAATTAAGGTAGGAGCTGCCGAAGGCTGCGAAGGCGGCTACCGATTCGCAGCCTTCGCCAGCTCCTACAGAGAATTGCGCACGCCGTGGATTACGTGGGAGCGAATTCATTCGCGAAGAGGCCAGTACATTCGATGCATCTTCATCGGTTGGAACATTGCCTTCGCGAATGAAGTCTTCCACGGCGGAGGATGATTTTATGGTGGAGTCGATCCCAACGGCTCCGCCGGCAAATCAATAATCGCTACAAACCCGCCTTCAGGATGATTGTTCAGGATCAAATCGCCGCCGTGGCGTTGCGCGGCGCGACGGGCGATGGCCAGTCCCAGGCCATGGCCGGACGCGGTCTGGCCGGGAGCGCGATAGAACGGCTCGCCCAGTTGCGCCAGGTGCTCAGTGGCGACGCCTGGGCCATGATCCCGCACGCTCAACTGCAAACGGTCGCCGACCCGCGCGGCCTGCACCTCAATCGGTTGGCCGGTGGGATTGAAGCGCAGGGCGTTACGCAGCAGGTTGTCCATGGCACGCTCGATCATGTCTGGCCAGCCATGCAGATGCAGGTTGTCCTGCACTTGAACGCGAATCTGCTGATCCCCACCATCAAGTTTGGCGTCGTTCTTGAGGCGCAATAGCAGCGTTTTGAGATCAACCGGTTCGGCGCTGCTCAGCTCCGCATCAAGCCGTGCAAGCGCCAGAATCTCGCTGATCAGCGCTTCCAGGCGATCACACTCGCGGCTCAAACGAGGCCAGAGTTTTTCCCGCTCGACAGGCTCGGCCCGTTCAGCCAGCGCCAGAGCAATACGCAGGCGTGCCAAGGGCGAGCGCAGTTCGTGAGACACGTCCCGCAGCAGTTGCCGTTGACTGCCGATCAGGCTTTGCAGGCGCGCGCCCATGCGATTGAAGTCATTGGCCAGCACGCCGAATTCATCGCGCCGGTTGGCCAGTTGCGCCAGGCTGTTCTGCTGATAGGTGGTCTGCCCGAGATCATGCACCGCCCCGCGCAGGCGACTCAGGGGGCGGGTGATGGACAAGGTCACCAGCAGGCTGAACAAGGTCAGCACCACCAGCGCAATACCCAGTGCACTCAAAGGCCACATCAGGCTGTCCCGGTGCCAGGCATCCAGTTCAGGGTGGGGGATGCGATAAATAAACAGGTAGGTTTCAGCGGTTTTTTCGCTGGTGTACTCACTGGTCAGACGGCGCCACGGCAGTTGCCTGGGGTCATCCCCCTGACGGGCTTCAAGAGCCGCTGCCCGAGGCGAAAATGTACCGCGAACCACCGGGTCGCCGGTGTCATTGAGGACCTGGACGTCCATGTGATTCTTGCGCTTGAGGCGCTGCAGGTAATCTTGGGCTGCATCCGCGCCCTGATCTTCATAGAGCTCAGTCCAGCTCTGCGGGAGTTTGCTTAGTACCGGGTGCCGACTGAGAATCCAGGCGTCCTGATTGAGCATGTGGCCGAGCAGAATCGACAGGCCTGCAACCAGGGCAATGGCTAGCCAGAAGCTGGCCAGAATTCGCCAGAACAATGAGCGCACAGGGAAACCTCAAATGAGAAAACCCGGCACGCTTGGGGAGTGCCGGGTTCAGGTAGGGCAGTAGCTTACTGGGCTTTTTGTGCCTTTTGCGCTTTCCATGCTTCGAATTCAGCACGTTCAGCCATTTTGGCGGCGCGCTCTTTCTTCATTTCATCAAACTCCTTCTGCTGTTCAGGCTTGAGCAGGGCGCGGATGTCGCTGTCAGTCTTGGCCCGCTTGGCGTCCAGTTCGTCTTTCATGGCCTTCTGGTCTGCTGGCGACAGTTTGGCCAGGTACTTCTCGGTGACTTCCTTGCGGCTGTGCATTTGTTCGCCCATCAACTTACCGACCTGTTGACGCTGTTCGCGGGTCAGGTCCAGCTTGGCGAGAGGGCCGCGATCATGATGCATGCCAGCACGTGGGCCATCAGGGCCGCCGAAACCAGGACCGTCTGCAGGTGGCATCGCCATGGCGACGGTAGGCAGAGCAGCAGCGAACATCAAAGCGATCAGAGTCTTGCGCATGGTGTATCTCCTTGTCTCGAATCCGGCTCGTTGCCGGTTGAGGCCAGTTTAGGGAGATCAAGGTCAAGAGCGGTCAGGGGTCTGTAAAGCTTCGGTAAAGAGGGAATGTAAGTGGCCTGACACAACATTCCCCAGGGCTGACGCAGATCTAATGTGGGAGCGGTGCTTGCCCGCGATTAGGCTGGACGCAATCCACAGTGAACCGAGTCCAGCCTTATCGCGGGCAAGCACCGCTCCCACCATAGATCGGATTCCAGTCCTACTCGCTGTAAAAGTAGCCGCGGCTGCGCAGCGCCACGATTCTCGGTCGACCATCAGGATGGGGACCGATCTTTTTGCGCAGGTTGCTGACGTGCATGTCCAGGCTGCGATCGTAAAGGGTCAACTTGCGGCCCAGTGCCAGTTGCGCCAGCTCCTGCTTGTCCAGTGGCTCGCCCGGTTGACGCAGCAACGCCTCAAGCAGACGGCTTTCGGAGACGGTAAGGGTCAGTTCCTGCTCTGCGATGATGACCACGCCGCGCACCGGGCTGAAGCTCAGGTCGCCCAGTTCCAGCTGGGTAGAGACAGCCGTCGGGTGGCTGCGGCGCAATACGGCGCGCAGACGCGCTGTGAGTTCCCGCGGATCGCAAGGTTTGGCCAGATAATCATCGGCACCCAATTCCAGACCCAGAATCCGGTCCAGCGGCTCCCCACGAGCTGACAGCATCAGCACGGGCAGATCAGGGTGGTCGGTGCGCAATTGCTTGAGCAGTTCAAGGCCACTGCCGTCGGGCAGCATGACATCCAGCACCACGGCGGCAGGTTCGGACTCGGCCAGCGCCCGGCGCGCGCTGCTGCCGTCGTGGCAGGCGCGGACCAGAAAACCTTCCTGGCTTAGCCAACTGCTCAGAAGCTCACAGAGCTCCTGGTCATCATCGATAAGTAACAGCTCGCTCATTTCTCACTCAATTTAGCCACTGTCGACGCTGCTTACGTCCACCGCGAGCAAAGATACCGCACAGAAGGGCTATCAGCGCAACACCACCACCGGTCACGAACCATTGCTGCTGTTCGGTGAGGAGGCGCTGCGGTTCAACGGATTGTGCTTCTTTGAGCTGCAACTTGAGCCTTTGGTTCTCCTGACGAAGACGACTTAGTAGTGCTCCGTCGCGGTCAGCATCGACGTTCTGCATTTGCTTGAGCAGCTCCAGGCGTTGGCGCTCGCTTTCCGCCAGCCTTTGTTGCAGGTCGCTGACATGATTGGCTGCCGATGGCACCGGCACCATCTGAGATGCCGAACCGTTGGTTTCCTCGGCCTGGGCAGGGATGCCCATCGCCAACATCATAACCAGCAGACACACCGAACCTGAACGCATCTGAACTCCTGTTGTTTTTAAAAATGGCAGCGTTCTCGACAGTGAGTCGAGCATTCAACAGGTTGTCGGCAGGGCGTTGGGAATGATTAGTAAAGGGGGTGCTTAGCTGTCGCGGAGCAGAAGAGGGTGCTGTGTAGACCCTGTGGGAGCGAGCTTGCTCGCGAAGGCGTTATTACTGCTTGCAAAGATATTCCGGATGTTCCGGCCCCTTCGCGGGCAAGCCTCGCTCCAACAAGATAGGTAGAACTACGGCAGAACTTGCTTGAAAGGCTTGACCACAACATTGCCGTAAACGCCGGCCGCTACGAATGGGTCCGCTTCGGCCCAACTTTTGGCGGCGCTCAGGGATTCGAACTCGGCAACGATCAGGCTGCCCGAGAAACCCGCTGCGCCCGGATCATTGCTGTCCACAGCTGGGTGCGGTCCGGCCAGAACCAGGCGGCCTTCAGCCTTGAGAGCGTTGAGGCGCTCAAGGTGAGCGGGGCGCACGCTCAAGCGTTTTTCCAGGGAATTTTCGACGTCTGTGGCAATGATTGCGTAGAGCATGTCAGTCCTCGGTTTTTGTGGTTGGCGGCGTCGCGGCCGGGTCATGCATATGTTTGGCAAGGAACACGCCCTGACCAATCAGGAACAGCAGGGTCATGCCCAGGCTGCCGAATACTTTGAAGTCCACCCAGAATTCCTGATAAGTGAATGCCACATAAAGGTTGGCCGCACCGCAGAACAGGAAGAAGATAATCCAGGCGATGTTCAGTTTGACCCAGATCGCTGGAGGCAAGCTCACAGCGTGGCCCATGATCCGCTGGATCAGCGGACGGTCACCAATGAAGTGGCTGCCGAGAAACGCCAAGGCAAACAGCCAGTTCACCACCGGTGCCTTCCACTTCAGGAAGGTTTCGCTGTGGAAGGCCAGGGTGAGGCTGCCGAACACCAGGCAGGCGACCAGCGTCAGCCACTGGCTCTTTTCCAGCTTGCCCTGTTTGATGAACAGAATGCCGTACACCACCACTGAACTGACGATCAGCATAGCGGTCGCACTGAAAATACCACCCAGCATGTAGCTGTGGCCGAGGATATCGACGGCGCGAGGCTCGATTTTGTAAACGATGAAAAACAGCAGCAGCGGGATGAAGTCGATGAATTGTTTCACAATGGCAGCCAGAAGCAGGATGTGGCGGCATAATAACAAACATCAATGATAGCGAAAGCGCCACCTATGAATGTTGACCTGCACTGCCACAGCACCGCCTCCGATGGCGCCCTCGCGCCTTCGGTTCTGGTCGCCCGTGCTTATGAAAATGGCGTGCGCGTCCTTTCCCTGACTGATCACGACACCCTCGAAGGGCTCGCAGAAGCCCGCACGGCCGCGCATGCGCTGGGTATGCAGCTGGTCAACGGTGTTGAGCTTTCCTGCACCTGGGGCGGGGCAACCATCCATATTCTGGGCTATGGTTTTGCGGTTGACGCCCCGGCTTTGGTCGCCGCTATCGCCCGTTTGCACGATGGCCGATGGCTGCGTGCCGAAGAAATCAGTCGAAAATTGGCGATCAAAGGTATGCCCGGAGCGCTGGAAGGTGCCCGGGCTATCCAGCAAGAGCTGGGTGACAGCGGTAATGCACCGGCTCGGCCACACTTCGCTGACTTCATGGTGCGTGCCGGTTTCGTCAAGGATCGCGCCGAGGCGTTTCGCAAGTGGCTGGGTGCCGGCAAGCTGGGTGATGTGAAGCAACACTGGCCTACGCTGGAGGAAACCGTCGCCACTTTGCGGGAGTCCAACGCCTGGGTGAGCCTCGCGCACCCTTCGCATTACGATTTCACCCGTAGCAAGCGTCGTAAACTGGTCGCCGACTTTCTTCAGGCCGGCGGCCATGCCATTGAAGTGGTCAACGGTCTGCAACCTGCCGAGCAGGTTGGAACCCTGGCCATTCTGGCTCGTGAGTTCGGTCTGCTGGTTAGTGCCGGCAGTGATTTTCATGCGCCGGGCGGCTGGGCCGAAATAGGTATCTATCGCCCGGTTCCCGAAGACTTGCCGCCACTTTGGGCACGATTCAAACATGACCAGCCTACTGCCGCCGTCTGAACAGGAAGTTACCGTGAGTCAATTTTTCCAGGTCCATCCGGAAAACCCGCAGCCGCGCCTGATCAAACAGGCGGTGGAAATCATCAAGGCGGGTGGGCTGGTGGTCTATCCAACAGATTCGTCCTACGCGCTGGGTTGCCAGTTGGGCGACAAAAGCGCCATTGAGCGTATTCGCCGTCTGCGGCAGCTGGACGACAAGCACAACTTCACCCTGATGTGCTGCGACCTGTCGCAACTGGGCCTGTTCGCTAAAGTCGACACCGGGGCCTTTCGCGCGCTCAAGGCTCACACGCCGGGGCCTTATACCTTCATTCTCAATGCCACTCGCGAAGTGCCGCGGCTGATTCTGCACCCCAAGCGCCGCACCATCGGCCTGCGGGTCCCGGAGCATCCCATCGCTCAGGCGCTGCTTGAAGAGCTGGGCGAGCCGCTGATGAGCGTCAGCCTGATCATGCCCGGCGAGACCGTACCCTTGAGCGATCCTTACGATATGCGCCAGATCCTCGAACATCAGGTTGATCTGATTATCGACGGCGGGATCGGCGGCATTTCGGCCTCAACGGTCATTAATCTGGCCGAAGGTGAGCCGCAGGTGATTCGCGTCGGTTGCGGCGACCCCACGCCGTTTGGTGTACAGGCGTAATGAGCAGCGTCGAAATCGTCGACAGCCAGGCCGGTGCCCAGCAGGAACTGCCGTTCGCCATGGTCTATGGCCAGGCGGTCACGCAGATGCCTATCGATCTGTACATTCCGCCGGATGCCCTGGAAGTCTTTCTCGAAGCCTTCGAAGGCCCGCTGGACTTGCTGCTGTACCTGATTCGCAAGCAGAACATCGACATCCTCGATATCCCGGTGGCGGAAATCACCAAACAGTACATGGGCTACGTCGAGTTGATGAAGAGCGTGCGCCTGGAGCTGGCGGCGGAATATCTGGTCATGGCTGCCATGCTGGCCGAGATCAAGTCGCGCATGCTGTTGCCGCGTTCCGCTGAAGTCGAAGCCGAAGAGGACGACCCCCGCGCTGAACTGATCCGCCGTCTGCAGGAATACGAGCGCTTCAAGGCAGCCGCTGAAGGCATCGACCAACTGACCCGGGTTGGGCGCGACGTCACCGTGCCGAAACTGGACGCCCCTGAAGCCCGGGCGCGCAAGCTGTTGCCCGATGTCAGCCTGGATGAGCTGCTGATGTCCATGGCCGAAGTATTACGCCGTGGCGACATGTTCGAAAGCCATCAGGTCAGCCGCGAAGCCTTGTCCACTCGAGAACGTATGAGTGACGTGCTGGAGCGCCTCAAAGGTGGCGGATTTGTGCCGTTTGCTGAGCTGTTCACCGCCGAAGAAGGGCGTCTGGGCGTGGTGGTGACGTTCATGGCCGTGCTTGAGCTGGTCAAGGAGTCCTTGGTGGAACTGGTGCAGAATGAGCCCTTCGCCGTTATCCATGTGCGGGCGCGAGCCGAATAAGAGCAGATCAATGAACCTCAATGAACCCCGTGAGCTGGCCCCGCTGCTAGAAGCATTTCTATTGGCCTCGGGTAGGCCGCAATCCCTGGAGCGCCTGTTCGAGTTGTTCGAAGAGGGCGAGCGTCCTGAACCTCCGGTCTTCAAGAAAGCTTTGCAACTGCTGGGCAAATCCTGTGAGGGCAGGGCCTTCGAACTCAAGGAAGTCGCGTCGGGCTATCGCTTGCAGATTCGCGAGAAATTTTCCCCATGGGTAGGGCGCTTGTGGGAAGAACGGCCCCAGCGATATTCTCGGGCCATGCTGGAAACCATGGCGTTGATTGCCTATCGCCAGCCGATTACCCGTGGCGAAATCGAAGACGTGCGGGGTGTGGCGGTCAACAGCCATATCGTCAAGACATTGCTGGAGCGCGAATGGATCCGGGTCGTGGGGTATCGCGAAGTACCTGGCCGCCCGGCGATGTTTGCCACGACCAAGGCTTTTCTCGATCACTTCAATCTGAAAAACCTCGACGACTTGCCGCCGCTCGCCGATTTGCGTGAGCTAGAGCCGGACCCGGTGATGGACTTCGAAGACGCCCCGGTGCCTGCGCATCTGCAAGCCCTGGCCGACGCCAGTATCGATCCTGACGCGGAGCCTGAAGAGCCCAGGGACGAAACCAGCTTCCGCAGCCTGCTGGTCGAACTTGATTCCATGGAGCAGGGTCTGAAGATCGACTTTGATGATTTGTTGCCGGATGAAAAACCTGAAGACGACGCCGATCCACTGTAGGAGTGAGCTTGCTCGCGATCGGCTGCGAAGCAGTCGTGAAAAATCTGGACTCACCATCGCAGGAAAGTCGTTCCGACTTTATCGCGAGCAAGCTCACTCCTACAGGAAAGCAGCGCTCACTCACGCAGGGCATGAATAAATGAGCTCAAAAAATCCCTGCATCAGCCTCTGCAAATTCGACGACGACATCTGCATCGGCTGTGGCCGCAGCAAGAAGGAAATCAAGGGCTGGAAGAAAATGGACAAGGACGAACGCAAAGGCGTGCTCGCCGATTCGGCTGGTCGTCTGAAGGGCCTGAAGAAAGCCGGTCGGCGGAAAAAGAAATAACCTGTCTGTTTTCGACTACGCTTGGATGCGCATTGCGCTGAGTGAGCGTATGATTCGCGACCTTTTGGCGATTCATGCTCGCCATCAGCTTTATCAGAATGATGTCCTGCGGTTTTCCACAGCCCAGGCAGCAGGTCACGCCGGTCCTCGGCGTCCCCTGAATCGACACACCGGGAGGTGCCCAGATGAGTGAAAAAGACAAGCAGGACAGCCAGGAAATCGGACCCGCAGGCGAAAAGCTGCAGAAGGTTCTGGCACGTATTGGCGTAGGCTCGCGTCGCGACGTCGAAGCCTGGATCAGCCAGGGCCGGATCAAGGTCAATGGCAAGGACGCGACCCTCGGTCAACGCGTCGATCTGCACGATGCGATCAGCGTTGATGGCCGCGTCATCAAGCGTGAAGAGGCCGCCGAAACGGTGCGCCGCGTGATCATGTACAACAAGCCGGACGGTGAAATCTGTACCCGTGACGACCCTGAAGGTCGCCCGACGGTGTTCGATCGCCTGCCGCGTCCAAAAGAAGGCCGTTGGGTCAACATCGGTCGTCTGGACATCAACACCACCGGTCTGCTGATGTTCACCACTGACGGTGAGCTGGCCAACCGCTTGATGCATCCTTCGTTCGAAATGGACCGTGAGTACGCGGTGCGTGTCCGTGGCGAAGTCGACGACGACATGATTGCGCGCCTGAAAGCGGGCGTTGTTCTCGAAGACGGTCCGGCTCGTTTCACCGATATCCAGCAAGCGCCGGGCGGTGAAGGTTTCAACCACTGGTATCACTGCGTGGTCATGGAAGGTCGCAACCGCGAAGTCCGTCGCCTGTGGGAATCCCAGGGTCTGGTGGTCAGCCGTCTGAAGCGCGTGCGTTACGGGCCGGTATTCCTCAACTCTGACCTGCCGATGGGCCGCTGGCGCGAAATGAGCCAGTACGAAGTCGACGTGCTCAGTGCTGAAGTTGGCTTGACGCCTGTGGCTCAGCCACAGATGAACGCCAAGACCAAGGACAAGCTGGAGCGCTTGCAGCGTCAGTCGTCCCGTCCGTTGGGCAAAGGCGAGCGCGTCGTGCGCACATTGCGTCCGGCGAAAGATGCCGCCCCGACCCATGATCGTGCGCCGCGTCAGCCGCAGATCACCGGCAGCGACCGTGATCGGGCTCAGCGTCCAGCTGCACCGCGTACCGATTCGAACCGTGGTCAGCGTAACGATCCGAGCAAGCCGTCGCCGCGCAGCCCGCGTCCAGCCAATGGTCGCAGCGACAACAGCCGTGGAACGCCAGTGGCTGAGCGTCCAAGCGACATGAACAAGCGGCCAGCCAAGCCGTCGCCGAAGCGTCCGGGTATCACCCTGGTCGACGACGCGCCGTCCGGCAAGCGCCGTGGGCCGGCATCGGGTTCGGGCCAGCGCCCGGGCTTCGGTCGTCGCAAGCCGCAGTAAACGTCGGTTGTGAAAAAACGCTCATCTCAGGATGGGCGTTTTTTTTCGCCCAGACGTTGCGCGCTCGCGGAGCAAACACAGGACTCTGTAGGAGTGAGCTTGCTCGCGATAGCGTCAGGTCAGACGATGATTTTTCAACAGCCCCTCCGCTATCGCGAGCAAGCTCACTCCTACAGGTTGTGTTTTGTCCTCGACTGACAAAACCAGTGACACTCGATTCTGCAACCCAGCCCAGGTTGCGCTAAGCCTTGTGATGATCTTCGCGGTTATCAGAGATGAGTTTTTATGCGCACAGGGATGTTCGCGTTCGCCTTGGGTTTGCTGGCGTTGCGCTTTTTACCGGCCTTGCCACCGGTCTGGTTGTTAGTGGTAATGCCGGTGCTGGCGTTGATGCTGCTGCCGTTTCGCAGTTATCCACTGGCGCTGTTTTTATTGGGATTCACCTGGGCCTGTGTCTCGGCGCAGTCAGCGCTCAATGATCGTTTGCCCGCACGGCTCGACGGCCAGACGCTGTGGTTGGAGGGCAAGGTGGTGGGTTTGCCTGCTGCGGCTGACGGGGTGGTCCGTTTCGAGCTGCAAAACCCTGAATCGCGCCGGACTCGCTTACCTGAGCTGATCCGAGTCGCCTGGTATGGCGGACCAGAAATTCGCAGTGGCGAGCGCTGGCGGCTGGCAGTTAAGCTCAAGCGGCCCGGCGGTTTGGTCAATCCTGATGCGTTTGATTACGAAGCCTGGCTGCTGGCTCAGAGGATCGGTGCGACTGGCACGGTGGCGGACGGTCAGCGGCTGGCGTCGGTGTCATCCGGCTGGCGTGACGGTATCCGCCAGTGCTTACTGGCCGTGGATGCACAAGGGCGTGAAGGCGGTCTGGCGGCGTTGGTGCTGGGCGATGGTTCGGGCTTGAGCCGCGCCGATTGGGAAGTCCTGCAAAATACCGGTGCCGTGCACTTGCTGGTGATATCCGGTCAACACATCGGCTTGCTGGCGGGGGTGATGTATGGGCTGATCGCCGGTCTGGCCCGGTGGGGGTTATGGCCGCGGGCGCTGCCCTGGCTCCCTTGGGCGTGCGGCCTGGCATTTGGCGCAGCTTTGGCTTACGGCTTCCTGGCAGGCTTCGACGTGCCGGTGCGTCGGGCGTGTGTGATGGTCGGTATGGTCCTGCTCTGGCGTCTGCGTTTTCGCCATCTGGGCGTGACCTTGCCGCTATTGCTGTCACTTAATGTGGTGCTGATCCTGGAGCCGCTGGCCAGCTTGCGGCCCGGCCTGTGGTTGTCGTTCGCTGCCGTGGCGGTTCTGATCCTGATTTTCAGCGGTCGTCTCGGCGCCTGGAGCTGGCTGCGCAGCTGGACTCGTGCCCAATGGTTGATTGCCATCGGTTTGTTGCCGGTGCTGCTGGCCTTGAACCTTCCCATCAGTCTCAGCGGGCCGGTGGCCAATCTGGTCGCGGTTCCCTGGGTCAGTTTCGTGGTGCTGCCGCCTGCACTGCTTGGCACATTGCTGCTGCCAGTGCCGCTGTTGGGGGAGAGTCTGCTATGGCTCGCGGGCGGGGCGCTGCAATGGTTGTTCACGTTCCTTGGCTGGATGGCTGACTGGCTACCCGCCTGGGTACCTGGCGCGATGCCGATATGGGTCTGGCTGCTGAGTCTGTTGGGCGCGGTGTTACTGCTTTTGCCCAGCGGGCTGCCCATGCGGCTGTTGGGTTGCCCGTTGTTGCTGCTGTGTGCGTTCCCACCATTGAAAACCGTGCCTCACGGTCAGGTGCAAGTGCTGCAACTCGATGTGGGGCAGGGCCTGGCGATTATGCTGCGCACCCGGCAACACACTCTGCTGTATGACGCCGGCCCGCGTTTTGGCGAGTTTGATATCGGCGAGCGAGTGGTGCTGCCAGCCCTGCGCAAGACTGGCGTGGACAAACTGGACCTGATGGTACTCAGCCACGCCGATGCCGATCATGCCGGGGGCGCACTGGCGGTTTACCAAGGCTTGCCGGTTGCCCGGGTACTGGGTGGTGAACTGGCCAGATTGCCTGCTCTGCTCAATACCCAGCTTTGTGAAAATGAGCAGCGCTGGGAGTGGGACGGCGTGATTTTTTCGATCTGGCGCTGGGAGCAGGCGAGGGAGGGGAATCAGTCGTCCTGCGTGTTAATGGTTGATGCGCAAGGTGAAAGGCTGCTGTTGACGGGCGATATCGACGTCGATGCCGAGCGGGCCTTGATCGACAGCGGCTTCGACCTGCGCGCGCAGTGGCTGCAGGCACCGCACCATGGCAGCCGGACCTCCTCGTCGAAAAACTTTCTCCAGGCGGTCGCGCCGACCGGCGTGTTGATTTCCCGAGGGCGCAACAACGCCTTTGGTCACCCACACCCGATGGTCATGGCGCGCTATGGCTGGCTGGGTATCAAGCCTTACGACAGCACCGAACTTGGCGCGATCAGTCTGCAGTTGGGAACCTTCGGACAGCCTCAGTCACAACGCCGTGAAAGGCGCTTCTGGCGCGATTTCAAAGAAGGATATTGATCGCAAACTTCGGCGTGGCGCTGACCCTATGTTAGAGTGGCGCCCACTTTTCCGAGGGGGTCGTCACTGTGTGGGAACTGGTCAAATCTGGCGGCTGGATGATGCTGCCGATCATTCTGAGTTCCATTGCCGCGGTCGGCATCATCATCGAGCGTCTCTGGACCCTGCGAGCCAGCCGTATTACACCGCCGCATTTGCTGGGGCAGGTATGGCGCTGGATCCAGGACAAAAAACTCGACAGCGAGAAGCTCAAGGAGCTGCGCGCCGATTCGCCGCTGGGTGAAATCCTGGCTGCTGGCCTGGCTAATTCCCGCCACGGTCGCGAAATCATGAAGGAGTGCATTGAAGAGGCCGCCGCCCGGGTCATTCATGATCTTGAGCGCTATTTGAGCACCCTGGGATCGATTGCCGCCATGGCGCCGTTGCTGGGCTTGCTCGGCACCGTGCTGGGCATGATCGATATCTTCGGCTCGTTCAACGCAACCGGTAACACCGCCAATGCGTCGGTGCTGGCCGGTGGTATCTCCAAGGCGCTGATCTGCACCGCATCGGGCCTGATCGTCGCAATCCCTGCGATTTTCTTCCATCGCTACCTGCAAAGCCGGGTCGATGAGCTGGTAGTGGGGATGGAGCAGGAAGCCATCAAGCTGGTTGAAGTGGTGCAGGGCGACCGAGATGTGGATCTGAACGATCCCAAAGCGGCTCTCAAGCTGCAAGCTCGTGGCGAGGGTCGCAAGAAGTGAAGTTTCGTCGCCGCAAGGCCAGGGAGAACATCGACATCAACCTCGTTTCGTTGATTGATGTGGTCTTCATCCTGCTGCTGTTTTTCATCGTGACCACGACTTTCACCCGCGAAACCCAATTGCGTGTGGATCTGCCGCAAGCGGTCACCGGAACCCCGGAAACCGATACCGACCTCAAGCATCTGGATATCACCATCAGTGCTGACGGGATCTTCTCCCTGAACAATCAGCTGTTGCCCAAGAACGATCTGCCGACGCTGATCGATGCCTTGCAGCGTGAGTCGGCCGGAGACACCAGCTTGCCGTTGTCGATCAGTGCCGATGGCAAGACCCCGCATCAGGCGGTGATCACTGCGATGGACGCCGCTGGCAAACTGGGCTTCAGCCATTTGCGCATGACCACCGTTGAAGCCGCATCGGCTAATTAATGGCACTTTCTGATGGCACCTGTTGATGTCACTTTCTGACCGTCTGCTCCACGCCTGGTACGCGGGTCATCCGGCGCTTGCGTTGCTGCGACCGCTGGAAAGCCTGTATCTCCGCGTCGTTCAAGGCAAGCGTGAGCGCTTTCTCGCCGGGCAGGGTGATATCTACAAAGCCCCGGTGCCGGTCTTCGTGGTTGGCAATATCACGGTGGGCGGTACCGGCAAGACGCCGCTGATCCTATGGATGATCGAGCACTGTCGCAAACAGGGGTTGCGGGTGGGTGTGGTCAGCCGCGGTTATGGCGCCAAGCCGCCAAGTCTTCCATGGCGGGTCACCGCCGAGCAAAGTGCCAGCCAGGCGGGCGATGAGCCTTTGTTGATTGTGCAGCGCAGCGGCGTACCGATGATGATTGATCCGGACCGCAGCCGAGCGGTGAAGGCTTTGCTCGACAGCGAACCTCTGGATCTGATTCTTTCCGACGATGGTCTGCAACATTATCGACTGGCTCGTGATCTTGAGCTGGTGCTGATTGATGCCGCCCGCGGGCTGGGCAACCGCCGCTGTCTGCCTGCCGGTCCATTGCGAGAACCGGTGGAGCGCCTGGAAAGCGTGGATGCGCTGCTCTATAACGGCGCCGGTGCGGATCGGGACGACGGGTATGCTTTCCAGCTCAAGCCATCGGCATTGGTCAATCTGCGCAGCGGCGAGCGCAAGCCAGTAGATTTCTTTGCCCCCGGGCAAACCTTGCACGCCGTGGCCGGGATCGGTAATCCGCAACGTTTCTTCAATACTCTCGAAGGGCTACACTGGCGGCCAATCGCTCATGCGTTCGCCGACCATGCCGTTTTCAGCGCTCAATCGCTGACTTTTACTCCAGCGCTGCCGTTGGTCATGACCGAAAAGGATGCCGTGAAGTGCCGGCCCTTTGCGGGGGACGACTGGTGGTACTTGGCTGTGGATGCGGTGCCATCCGACGCTTTTGTCAGCTGGTTCGATTCGCAGTTGTTACGTCTTTTGCCATGATTCGCTCAGGAATTCCTATGGACACCAAATTGCTCGACATCCTCGCCTGCCCGATCTGCAAGGGCCCGCTCAAACTCAGCGCCGATAAAACCGAGCTGATCAGCAAAGGCGCAGGCCTGGCTTACCCGATTCGCGACGGCATCCCCGTGATGCTGGAGAGTGAAGCCCGTACCCTGACCACCGATGAGCGTCTGGACAAATGACAGCAGTGTTCACCGTCGTCATTCCAGCGCGTTACGGATCCAGCCGTTTTCCCGGCAAGCCGCTGAAAGAAATCGCCGGCAAGCCGATGATCCAGCACGTCTGGGAACAGGCTCGTAAAAGCAGTGCGGCGCGTGTGGTCGTGGCGACTGACGATTCGCGCATCGTTGAGGCCTGCCGTGGCTTCGGCGCCGAAGTGCTGCTGACTCGCGATGATCACAACTCTGGCACCGATCGTCTGGCGGAAGTCGCCACTCAGTTGGGTCTGGGGCCAGATGCGATCGTGGTCAACGTGCAGGGCGACGAGCCGATGATCCCGCCAGCGGTGATCGATCAGGTGGCTGCCAACCTGGCTGCACACCCTGAAGCGCGTATGTCGACCCTTGCCGAGCCGATTGATGATATGGCCGCGTTGTTCAATCCCAACGTCGTCAAGGTCGTCGCTGATATCAATGGTCTGGCGCTGACCTTCAGCCGTGCACCGCTGCCTTGGGCCCGGGATGCACTGGCCAAGGATCGTGAGCAATTGCCTGCCGGTGTTCCGTATCGTCGGCATATAGGAATTTATGCTTACCGCGCCGGGTTTCTCCAGGATTTCGTGAGCTGGGGGCCATGCTGGCTCGAAGACACTGAAAGCCTCGAGCAACTGCGCGCCCTGTGGCACGGCGTGCGCATTCACGTCGCGGACGCCCTGGAAGCGCCGCCGGCCGGGGTGGATACCGCTGAAGACCTTGAGCGCGTTCGCCGCTTGCTGGAGGTTTGACGTTGCAGCTGCAATCCGCCGTTTCACTCAAGCCGTTCAACACTTTTGGCGTTGAGGTGCAGGCGCAGTTGTTTGCCCAGGCGCACAACGATGACGATGTGCGCGAGGCATTGGCCTATTGCGCAGAGCACCAGTTGCCACTGATGGTGGTGGGCGGCGGCAGCAATCTGCTGTTGAGCGGCGATGTTCAGGCTCTAGTGCTGCGCATGGCCAGCCGTGGCATTCGCATCCTCCGGGAGGATTGCCAGCAGGCAATCATCGAAGCCGAAGCCGGGGAGCCATGGCATCCGTTTGTGCAGTCATGTCTTGAGCTTGGGTTGGCCGGGCTGGAAAACCTCAGTCTGATCCCCGGCACTGTCGGCGCCGCGCCGATGCAGAACATCGGCGCTTATGGGGTCGAGATCAAGGATGTGTTCCACAGCCTGACAGCCCTTGATCGCGAGACCGGCCAGCTGCGGGACTTCTCTCTGGAGGAGTGCGCCTTTGGTTACCGAGACAGTGTGTTCAAGCATCAGACCGGTCGCTGGATCATTCTGCGAGTGCGCTTCGTGCTCAGCCGCAGCGCGCAACTGCACCTGGAATATGGCCCAGTGCGTCAGCGGCTGACGGATCAAGGTATCAGCCAGCCCACACCTTTCGATGTCAGTAGGGCGATCTGTGCCATACGCAGCGAGAAGTTGCCCGATCCCGCTGTTCTGGGTAATGCCGGAAGCTTCTTCAAGAATCCTTTGGTACCGGCTGAGCTGGCAGATCGCATTCGTCTGCAACACCCCGCCCTGGTGGGTTATCCACAGCCGGACGGCCAGGTAAAACTCGCCGCTGGCTGGCTCATCGAGCAGGCAGGCTGGAAAGGCTACCGCGAAGGCGATGCGGGCGTTCACCGCTTGCAGTCGCTGGTGCTGGTCAACTACGGCCATGCGACCGGCGTGCAGTTGTTAGCGCTGGCGCAAAGGATTCAGGCCGATATCGCAGAACGTTTCGGTGTTGAGCTTGAAATGGAACCTAATCTGTACTGAGTCGGCCCTGGCCGGGAACTGTGATGACTGAAAGCACCTGCGCCATCGTTCTCGCTGCCGGTCATGGCAGCCGTTTTCAAGCCGTTGCGGGCCAGGGGCGCAGCAAGTTACTCGCCCGCTGCGTGGGCCGTGATGGCATCGACAGGCCGGTCCTTGCGCACACTTTGGTCAATCTGCAAGGGGTGGTTGATCGGGTTCTGGTGGTCACGCGGCCCAATGCCTCTGAAATCATCGCGCTTACTCATCAATACGGCTGTGGGCTGGTTTTGCTGGAATCTCCCGGTATGGGCGACAGCATTGCAGCGGCTGTCGCAGCTGAGCCTCATCATCGCGCCTGGCTGATCGTGCTGGGCGATATGCCATTTATCCTGCCTGAAACGCTCCAGCAGCTTGTTGCTGCCCAGAGCGATGAGTTGATCATCGTGCCCTTTCATAAAGGCGAGCGCGGCCAGCCGGTCGGCTTCGGCCGTGGTTATGGATCATCCTTGATGACCCTGACGGGTGACCAGGGTGCCAAGCGCCTATTCCAGCATGGCACCGTTCAATCCGTTGAAGTGGCTGATCCTGGTGTGCTGTGGGATGTGGATGTGCCTGAGCGGTTGGTGTTTGGCTTTAGTGGCGCAATTCCCTTGTAGGAGCTCACCGAGGTTACGAGACCAGGGATGGCGGTGTATCAGACGAACCGCCATCGCAGCCTCGCGTTGCTCGTCAGCTCCTACAGGTTCGGCGTTCTTTCAGGCGCAACACGGTCATGTAGGAGCAATCGGAGGTTACGACGGTGGCGAAGGCGGTGTATCAGACGAACCGCCATCGCTGCCTCGCGGTGCTCGTGAGCTCCTTGTATCTCGACTCTGGTGCTTCATCGCGCCATAGTTCTCGACTGATCATCGAGGGAGAGTGGGAAGCTGTTGAGCTCCTAAGGCCTAGAGCCTCCAT
>Ga0247735_1000078_pt1 | contig 56461 bp, 54 predicted proteins | sample UWRJL178409R2_FD_180934 | JGI IMG/M metagenome (GOLD analysis project Ga0247735, IMG submission 180934) | Plant litter microbial communities from Arlington Agricultural Research Station in Wisconsin, United States - UWRJ-L178-409R-2 | ecosystem: Environmental > Terrestrial > Plant litter >... | reverse complement strand
CTCTTTGAAGTGTCGATGCCAATGCGGATAATATCTGTCACGGACGGCTCCTTTATTTGAGTGTTTCAACGACCTAACCTTGGCATATTGTGATGCTGTTGGGAGCCGTCCACTCCAACATCGGGGATGACCGACCAGGAGAAGCATTTCGCCCGCTTCTATTCCGGGGGGCAGGTGCTGATCTTCTCGCGTGACAATGCCGACCTGGGGATCGCGCGCGACGCGGAATATCGTGTGATCGGGATTGGACGCGATGGGCGAGGGCGACAGGTCGTTCAGCTGGTCGATGAACATGGCCGCACGATCCGGTGGGATCCACGTGTCGGCAAGGCATCCCAGGTCAACGTATTCCGCGAAGAACAGCGCGACCTGGCGAAGGGCGATCGTATCCAGTGGCGGCTGGTCAATAAGGACCTCGATCTCAAAAATGCCGAACGCGGTACGGTGGAGGGACTGGCCGGCAGCCGGGCGACGATACGGTGGGATCGCGATGGCCGGCTCCAGTCTGTCGACCTGGGCGAGCACAAGACGTGGGACCATGGCTACGCCGAGACGGTATACTCGGCGCAGTCGAAAACATACGCACGGGCCTATGTGTTGGCCCCGGTCAACTCAGCCCTGGTGAACGGCCAAAACTACTACACAGCGATCACACGAGCCCGTTTTGGCGTGAAGCTCTGGACCGAGGATCGGGATCGGCTCGCGGATAAGCTGGAGCGCTTCTCCGGCGAAAAGACCTCCGCTCTGGAGGGGCTCGGTCGGCTCGATCGAGACAGTCACAAGGAGCGTCAGGCCCGGCACGGAGAGCGGTGGGATCGGTTGCGCGATCAGCAGCGAACCGACCGTGAGGAGCGCAAGGAAAGGATGGATGCGGAGCGAGAGGCCCGCAACCGTCCTGCCCCAACTGGGCTGGCCCATCTCCTGGCGGGACGTGCGCAATCTGCCGCAGGGGCCGTGGACCGATGGCTGACGGACATTCTGACACGCAGTATCGAGGAGGGACAAAAGCACACGCCCGAGCCCGCACGGCCTGATTCCACCCCCGCGCAACAGCATGACGGTGGAGCGGGCCATGATCACTAAGGTCGCCCTTCCAGCAGGACTGTCTCGAGGCAGGATAGCGTTGCTCATCCTCCGGGCAGCGTCGCTCGTTTTGGCGATCACCATGCCTGCTCAGCCCGTCCAGGCGCAGGCCTCGGAGCGGCGGACCACCGATGAGCCGACCTTGGCGGCTTGCATCACTCGATCGGCGGGCGGCCGCCGCTGGCTTGAAAGAACCCTCTGGGGGTTGCGCGACCAAGAGGGTGGTTGGGTCGGGGCCGAGATCGCCAACAGCGACGGTAGCCATGATCTTGGCCCCCTCCAGGTCAATAGTTGGTGGGTGTCTCGGCTCGCGGCCGTAACCGGGCGCCCGAAGGCTGACGTCCGCCATTGGTTGAAGCAGGATGCCTGTTTCAACGTGGACGCGGCGCGCTGGATCTTCCTCTCCGCTCTCGCCCTTACGCGCGACTACTGGAAGGCCGTCGGAGTCTACCATAGTCCGACAGGCTGGCGGCAGCAGCGCTACACGTCGAGCGTCGTCGGACACCTGCAGCGCCGCTTTGGAAAAGAGATATTTGCGGTCGGAGCGACCAGTCGGACCGTGCCATGAGACGCACGCGTCTGGACACCACCGCTTATGGCGAGGTGCCGCCCCCAGACACCGCAGAGATCGCAGCGCCGCCGCAGCCATCTGTCGCGGATAGAACGGGAAGAGACGACCGCTGGGTGATTCGGCGAACCGCTCTCTCGCGTCAGTTGGTTCTCGACGCGCAAGCGCTCTTCCAAGAGAGGCTCAGGCGTCCGGTGTCCGAAAACGAGGCTCGCAACCTTCTCGGCAACCTTGGCGATTATATGTGGATGCTCGTGCGTTGGGAGGTGAGCTCTCCCGTACCCGAGCCCACGGCGATCGAGCGCAGGCCCCGTGGCCGCCCTCGCAAGGATCGAGGTCCCGGTGTCCAGCGGGTCCCCCGAGGGAAGCCCTGTAAAAATCCTCCTCCCGGGTCTCACTAGGCTGTCGAAATCGATGGCCTTGTTTGATAGCTTTTCTCATCATTCTTGCCCGGCAGGAGGGGAGGGGCAGGAAAATAGCGTAGCTATGAAGTGAGGACTCGATGGCCAGACCCCGTAAAGCCAAACCCGATGCGGTTCGCCGCGAGCGATCGACAAGTGCTCAAAAGGCGGTTCTCTATGCCCGTGTTTCCACGCCCGAGCAGGAGAAAGAGGGATTCTCGATCGACGCTCAGGTAAATCTCATCCGAGAATATGCCGAGCGCGGGGGCCTCGGCATCGTTGAAGAATATGTGGACGTAGAGACCGCCAAGAAGACTGGCCGTACCCAGTTTGAGGCAATGCTCAAATATCTGCGGGCTCACCCCGGTGTCCGGCATTTGCTCGTTGAAAAGACCGATCGGCTATATCGCAACCTGAAAGATTGGGTGACGCTCGACGACTTCGACGTCGAGATTCATCTCGTCAAAGAGGGGACCGTCCTGTCGCGCGATTCCCGATCGTCGGAAAAGTTCATGCATGGGATCAAGGTTCTCATGGCCAAGAACTACGTCGACAATCTTTCGGAAGAAGCCCGCAAAGGTATGCTGGAGAAGGCGAAGCAGGGGATTTGGCCCTCGGCTGCTCCGATCGGCTACGTGAATGTGGTCGGGCCTTTGGGGAAGAAGATCATCGCTCCAGAGCCGAGCGCCGCACCGCTCGTCACGCGGGTCTTTGAGTGGTTCGAGACAGGGAACTACTCGTTGAAGGAAGTGACGAAATTGGCTCGGGAGGCGGGCCTGCGCTATCGAAAGAGCCAGCGTCCCGTTGGCGTCAGCACCGTCCACTACATGCTCCGCAACCGTCTCTACGCGGGAGCCTTCGAATGGGCTGGCAGGCTTTACCAAGGCACCCACGAGCCGCTCGTCACGCTGGAAACTTGGGAAAACGTTCAGGAAGTTCTGGACGGTCGCAGCATCAGCAATGTCCGGCCTGACACAATGCGGTTTGCCTTCTCAGGGCTTATCACCTGCGGCCACTGTGGCTGCGCTGTCGTCGCCCAGATGCAGCGAGGCAGGTACGTGTACTACCACTGCTCAGGCTTCAAGCAGAAGTGCCCCGAGCGTTATGTCAGGGAGGAGGCGCTCGGGGAGGCTTTTGCCCAGCAGCTCGCACGCCTGGGCATGGATGATCAGGTCTTTGATCTGATTTCACGGGTCCTGCGCGAATCGCACGCCGACAGGGGCAAGGAGCGACTCGAGACGATCACCCGTCTGCGGACCGAATCGGATCGGCTTCAGGAACGACTGGAGAGGCTGTACGTCGATCTTCTTGATGGGCGCATCACAGCGGACATGCACGACCGGATGGCCGATACATGGCGCGAAGAGCGAGCAAGATGCCAGCGCCAGGTGGATTTGCTCAATAATGCCGAAGATGCGTTTGTGGACGATGGCATCGCGCTGCTCGACCTTGCCCGCAACGCTCATCACACCTTCAGTAAACAATCGCCAGGTGCCAAAAACACCGCTTTGAATTTGTTGGTTTCGAACAGCACATGGGCCAATGAGACCCTCACGGTGACCTTCCGTGAACCCTTTGGAATGCTTGAAGAAACTTCGTTTGAGGCGGCGCCTTCCGAACCCCCGGAGGGGTCGGAAAACTCGCGTCGTACGGAATGGCTCCCCAACCGGGATTCGAACTGCCTCTATTCGATAAACAGTCGGAAGCCCTTCCTTCCCGACGTCGGAGGTCAAGGAGGGCATTCGCCTCTTCCTTTGCCCCCAAATCGTGCCGCCGCAGCATTGCCCGCCTAGCCCTCAAAAGGATATGGAATATGAAACTTCGATTTGAGGTTTTCACCGTTGTCGTCTGGCAGCCGGCGTTGCCGGAAAAGTCCGTCAAAATCGACTTTCTGGGGAACGTCATCCAAACCTACGTCACAGGGAAGCGCTTTCCGGATGAATGGCTTTTTCGTGCAGACTTTGACCACGAAAGCCACAACAAGCTCGCTGACGGGCGTGAGTTTAACTGGCGGCCTGAGATCTCGAGTGACCCGGGCTGCGTTGTCAGTGACAATCTAAAGAGCGTCCCGCCAAGGAGAAATGACAAAGATTTTGTAAAGTCCAAAGTACTTGGTGAGTATGCAGATTATAATGATGGTTGGACTATCGGAAGCTACGCGGACTCGGAAACCGTAAAACAGAATTAAAGTGATCTCCTAAATATGGTGCCATTCTTATGGAGGGAGCCCGGAATACGCACCTTGCTCGTTGAGATGGATGACCGCTCATTCTTTTGTGAAGTTAAACCGTCAGATTTGGAGATTTTCAGTTCTATGAAGTTGGAGATCCATTTCGTGAAGAGATTTTGGGGCGTCGCAGACGACGGTGGTAAGGCGGAGTAGCGCCGTCACAGGCTTGCTGAAGAGGGCCGGATCGCCGAGGTGCAACCGCGGTCCGCCTTTCAACGCGCGAACTCTAATCTATCTTAGCTACGCTTCATGACCGCCGTCCGGGTTCGCCTCGGAGCAATGGCGGATGTTTAATTCCAATGACGGCCCGGCACCGGGCGTCCCTGCTGCAGGCGCGACGGCCGAACGCCTCCTGACCCTCCAGGAAGCCGCCGCCGCACTCGGCGTCCACCCCAATACCCTACGGCACTATGCCCGAACCGGCGTCGTCCCCGGCGCCAAGTTTGGCCGCGACTGGCGGTTCCTTGAAGCCGACCTTGTCGCCTCGTTGCGCGCCCGATACCCTGGGCCCGCACGAATGCAGCTGAGTGCCCCCAACCAAGGAGGCATCATCATGGCACTCTGGAAACGTGCAAACATATACTACGTCAAGCTCACAGCACCTGACGGAACGCGCATTAGACGATCTGCTGGCACGTCCGACAGGAAGAAGGCCGAGGAATATCACGACAGACTGAAGGCCGAGCTGTGGAATCTTGCCAAGCTGAAGCGGAGGCCCCGGCATAGCTGGGACGACGCGGCGCTCCGGTGGCTGAAGGAGATGGCGCACAAGAAGTCCTATCGGGACGATGTGAGCCGGATCCGGTGGTTCACCAGGCACCTCAGAGGCAAGATGCTGGACCAGGTGAGCAGGGACATGATCGACGGGATCATCTCGCGCCAGCTTGCCCGTCGCAGTGATCGCACGAAGGATCTCTATGTGGCGCTCATCCGCGCCATCTTCCGGAAGGCGATGCGCGAATGGGAATGGCTCGAGCATATTCCGGCGTTCAAGACCTATTCGAGGGGCGACAAGGTCAGGGTGCGGCATCTGACGCACGATCAGGCCAAGACGCTCCTGGAACGTCTACCGGTGCACCAGGCGAAGGTCGTACGCTTCGCGCTCGCGACGGGGCTGCGCCAGGGCAACATTCTCGGTCTCACATGGGACAGGGTCGACATGGCCCGCCGCATCGCGACGATCGAGCATGGCGACACGAAGAACGGGGAAGCGCTCGGCGTGCCCCTGAACGACGTGGCTCTGGCTGTGCTAGGTCGGCAACAGGGCATGCATGCGACCCATGTGTTCACGTTCCGGGGCAGGCCGCTCAGGAACGCGAACAACCGGACCTGGCGTGCGGCATTAAAGGCCTGCGGGATCGAGGATTTCCGCTGGCACGATCTGCGGCACACCTGGGCGAGCTGGCTGCGGCAGAATGACGTGCCCACCTAGGTGCTTCAGGAGCTGGGCGGCTGGAAGTCGGAATCGATGGTGCGGCGCTATGCCCATATGTCGGTGAAGCACCTGGCGCCTTATGCTGACCGGCTGACTATTCCGGCCACATCGGGAGAGGACGGAAAACCGTCAGTCCCGGATTTGGCGGAAGGGTCCAAAAATGGTCACAGTGAGGGCCGCCCGCGGCTCCAGCTCGTGGCTTGGACTGATCTAAGTAACTGATTGTAAAGAATAAATAATGGTGGACGCACTTGGGCTCGAACCAAGGACCCGCTGATTAAGAGTCATTTTTACGCCATTTCAGTGGTTCCGTCACTTTCCGTCTGCATGCGCGGAAGTCCGTAGAGGTAGAAATAACATAATGAAATTACTGAGTTAAATCGCTAGGGTCCTTCCAAATTCTTCCGTCATCGATTATGGTGGCGCACCGACGATCAGAGCGCTTTGCGATCCTATAGCGATCCTAATTTGAGTGTCAAAGATGGCAGAAAATCTCACCAGAGCGGCACTGGATGCCGCCATTCAGCAGGCTCGAAAGGGCCGAAATGTCCCGGTTGAACTTCTTGACGATCGCGAGCCGGGTTTGCGTTTCAGGGCTGGGGAAAGAAGCGCGGGCTGGTCACTGCTCGTCACCCTCAGCGATGGCCGCAGGAGCCGTATCAAGCTAGGTTCGTGGCCCGGCCTTAGCATTTCCGACGCGAGGGACGCCGCTCGAACGGTTCGCTCGCAAATCAGGCAAGGATCAGATCCAAACGAGGAGAAGCGCGTCGCTCGCCGAACAGCCGCGATCGACGCCTTGAACCGGACGACGTTGGCGGAAGTTTTGGATGATTATGAAACGGCAGTGCTTTCGCAACATCGCACAGGGGCGGCAACGCGCCGCGCGCTCGATGGAAAGAGCGGCCTGCTAAAGTCGTTGCGCGCCCGCAAGCCTACATCGATCATGAAGGTCGAGATCGCCGACCTTGTCAAGAAGCACGCGAAGTCTGCCCCCATCGCAGCCAATCGGAACCTCGCCTATACCTCCGCATTCTTCAATTGGTGCGTCGGCGAAGGCGTGCTGGACGAGAACCCAGCCCAGAATATCCGTAGACCCGCCCGCGAAAATGAGCGTGACCGCTTCCACACGCTGGACGAGCTCAGGGAAATATGGCTCGCAGCCGGTACCCTTGGCTACCCCTTCCAACAGCTGTTCCGCTTGCTGATTGTCCTGCCGAACCGGCGGCAGGAAGTCGCGGGCCTACCAGTTAAAGATCTGACGCTCGGCAGCGACGATAAGCCAGACCAGGCAGTCTGGCTGTTGCCTGGAGCTAGGACGAAGAAAGCGAACGCGCTGCGCGTCCCGCTCTCACGATTGGCACGCGAGATTATCGTCGAGGCCCGGGATCACGAGGATAGACCCAAGGAGTCGGAGTTTCTCTTTACCACGACAGGTGAGACACCTGTGTCGGGCTTTACGAAAGCACGGCGCCGTCTGGATGCCGCAATTCTAGCTGCTCGGAAGGAACGCTCTGAGGGAGTAGAAGCTAAGCCGATGCCTCATTGGGTCGTTCACGACTTCCGCACGACGTTCAACACACATGGTTGCGAGATTCTTAATATCCCACCCCATGTGGCGGACCGGATACTCAACCATGTAGCGACAGCGACGCGATCGAAGATCATGCGGGTGTATAACAAGTCCGAGCTATTTGAGGCCAGGCGTGACGCCCTGGTGGCCTGGGCCGCTCTGGTGGAAAAACATGTGTCTGGAAAGTAGGTTCGCTGGACGAGGCGATCTGGCTAAGTTCTCTTTAACGGACACGAACAAAACAATTTTCAGACTCGCCTCGGATGAAGCGCGTCACACGATTTCTCGCTACAGGGCAATTTTGCGCTCGTCGGCGACCGACCGGCGCTTGTCAATAGAGGGGTTCGCTAAAGACGCGCCTCTACCACAACCCCGCCAACCGACTAATGGTGTACGGAAGCGCGAGCGCGATCGAGCACAGCGCATACGCCTCGCGGGTGGACCGCGGCCAACAATCCGGCAAATAGCGGTCGCCTTGGCTTTGGATAAAGGTGAGGTTCGAACGCAGGACCTCACCAAAATCGGCGTCCACAGATGCTATCTCTCTCGCATGTGTGACGAAGGTCTTCTCGTAAAGGTGCGGCACGGAGTGTACCGCGCAGGTGCGACACGGGTGACGTGAAGCGAGGCGGCCGAATTTTGCGATGCTTAGGCTCCTGGCGATCGGGGGGCGGTAACGGCGTCTGCGCAGGCCACCACCATCGCTCAACCAGACGAATCCCATAACTGATCCCACATCGCATGCGTCGGCGTGCTGTAGCGGTTCCAGCCTTGCGGGATCGTCAGCTGCGGCGCCGGGTGGCGGCGGTGTCTCTTCGGTTGCCATGCATACCTCCCATGCCGCGGCAGGGGAATCGCATTTGGCGATGAGAGGGCTATCCAAGTTTGATAGATTGGATTCTGTAGTCTCTCCTGGGTTGCCGGGGAGGTTGGTATGCGCGGGTTCCGTGAGGTGTTCGATGTCGTGCCGGACCCACGACGTTCGAACAGCAGCCATGCTTTGCCGGATATCTTGCTGATCGCATTCGCCGCGCTGCTGTGTGGGGCCGAGACATGCGTCGATATCGCCGAGTTCGGCGAGGCGAAGCGGGACTGTCTTGGCCAGTTCCTGAAGCTGGATCATGGAACGCCGAGCCACGACACGTTCAGCCGGGTCTTTCGCACGCTCGATCCGCCGTCGTTCGAGCGAGCGTTTCAGCGCTTCGTCAGTGCTTTTGCCGCAACGCTGGAGCGCCAGGGGATCGCCGGGCCAATCATTGCCATCGACGGCAAGTCGTTGCGGGGGGCCGTCGATAGCGCGCGCCGCACCATGCCTTTGCATCTGGTGAGCGCCTGGGCGGCCGATCATCGGCTGGTGCTGAGCCAGTGCCGCGCGCATAATCGCAGCGAAGTCACCGCGGCCCGCGAGATCATCGCCCTGCTCGACCTGACCGGCTGTACGGTTACCGCCGATGCGCTGCATGCCAGCCGCCGGACGGTCTCGGCGATACGGGCGCGCGGTGGCGACTATGCTCTGATCATCAAAGGCAATCGCGGACCGCTGCACGCCGCGATCCGGGATCTGCTCGCCGATCCCCACGCCGCACAGGCTGCCAGCACCAGCGAGACCGCGCATGGCAGATACGAAGAGCGGCGGGCATGGGTCGTCCCCGCGCCCGCCGACTGGGCCGATCGATATGGCTTCGAGGGTCTGGGCGCCATCGTGCGGATCGACAGTCTGCGCCGCGTCAAAGGCGAGGAGCAGACCGACACCCGCTATGCCATCCTCTCCCGCTTCCTGCCGCCGCGCGAGGCGCTTCGGGTGATCAGGGCACACTGGACGATCGAGAATCAGCAGCACTGGCTGCTCGATGTCGCCTTCGGCGAAGATCGCATCCACACCCGATCCGATCACTGCGCCGAAAACCTCGCCCTCCTGCGAAGGCTCGCCCTCAACCTTCTCCACCACGATCCAAGAAAGCTTTCCATCCGCGCCAAAATCAAACGCGCCGGATGGGATGACCACTACCTCGCAACCCTCCTCCGCCAAATGCGATAGCCCTGCATGCCGCGGCTTTATCCGGGTCCGTCGCAAGTTAGATGCGCGAGCACGCGCTTTTCGCTGACGCGTCAGTTGGCAGGCAGCGGCTATGCCGTGTCCGTCTCGCCTCGCGGAGGGATCGAATAGCGAAAGCCGTAGCCCGCCACCGGGCGAATGATTGACGCCTTCATCGACCCATCGGCCTGTTCGGCGAGTTCGAGCCGCGGCACCGTCAGATCGAGCGTCGGCATGTCGAGCGGGTCACCATCGAACCGGGCGATCGTCCGCAACAGCGCATCGAGACATTGGACGAGGAACAGCTGGTGCATTTTCGTCTGCAGGATCGCGATCGTGACTACCAACATCACCGTCACGCGTTGCCGTCGACCAATCAGTAGGCTGTCGGCGAATGCGACCGACGGGATTCCCTGATCGGAGGCATAGAGCAACTGGTTCCGCCGATTGGCCTCATCTGCGATATAGGCCTCGATGTCGCGAGCACCCTTTTCGCCGGCGAGCGCGGACAGCTCCTCCGAAAAATCATGCGGCTTGAACGGTCCCGTCCGATCCGACCAGAATGTCCAGTTGAACGGCTCGTCGGGCGTGCCCCAAAGTGGCTGCTCAAGCCCCGCCTGTCCCGCGATGTCGATCGATAGCTCGATCCGCGGCTCGCCGTCGACCCGCAGGGACATGGTCGGCATCGCGATATTCTTCTCGGCAAGCTTGTCCGCGATCGCCGTGATGAACGGCCAGATCGCCGCCTTGTGCGGATGCTGACGCTCCTTCAGGCGTTCGGCGTTGGGATATTTCCGCACATTGAGCGCGCGGATCACCGCAGTCGCCGCTTCCTCCTCGGCTGTGATCGCACGGAACAGAGACATTTCGGCGTCGATTGGGTGCAGCGTCCACGCCTTGCGGAGATGATTGAGCGCGCTGCGGCAGGCATGCCGGACGCGCGGCGGATTGAGCTTCTCGATCGCTTCCTCAAGCCGCAGATGCATGTCGTCGAGCGGAAGTTCCGCGGACCGGTCGGGATCGGGAATGAAGGGCGGTGCAGGCGCACGCGGTGTTTTCGCCATCGTCGCCGCCCTAATAATATCGTTCGTAATCGCCCTGCAGCCCGGCCTGGGCAGCGAGGTCGTCGATCACCTTGATCGTCGTCGTCAGCAGATCGCGCATACGGTCGGGCTCATCCCAATAGTCGCTGCCATGTTTGCCGCCGTGGAATAGGTTGTTGCGGACGGTGTTCGCGAGCCGCACCACTCGTTCAAGATCACTTGCACCGGCATTGAAGACGACGTCGCGGAAAGTGAGCTCGCCATCGCCGACGATCTGACGCTGCGGCTTCGCGTCGATCAGAGCCTGCCCGGCGGGTATCAGGTGATAGGTGTCACGGTATTTTTTGATAACCAGGTCCCAGCTCACCTCGGCCTTCGCGCCTTCTTCCGTCGATTTCAGGCACCGCGCTTCTTTCAGCGCGAATTCGAAGCGCGAGAACCAGTAGAAGAAATCGAATGCCAGGCGCTTGAGGTCGTCGGGGATATCATCGTGGCGCATTCCCTATCCTCCAAGCACTGCGCCGGATTGGCAAGCGGGGTGTCACAGCTGCTATCGAGCGCCCATGCCGATGTCCTTGCCCGAGCCCGATTCTGAGTCCCGTGCGCAGCTTGACCTGCTGGCGCAAAACATGATCGCCGAAGCGACCTCAGTCGACGATCACAGGATCCTTTCGGCGACCGGCTTCGCGCGCGAGAATATCTCGATCCTGCACCAGCAGATCCGCGCCACCAACCTGGCCTGGGCGCTCGGCTGGACGGGACGGGTGGATCCGGGCGACACGATCGGCATCGTCGGTGGATCCTTTTCGGGCATAACGCTCGCGGTGATTCTGGCGCTGGTGAACGATGCGATCGTCTTTATCTTCGAGAAGGACAGCGAACCGCTCGAGCGCTTTCGTGACAAGAGCCACCGCCACCTCTCGCGCAATCTCAACTCGCGCGCGCTCGGCAAATCCTTCGACCCGCACTGGTCCTCGCCTGAGTTCCGCTCGCCGATCTTTGCCTGGGAGCCGGGGCCTGCGAGCAAGGTTGCCGCTTTCTGGATCGACGAATTTGCCCGCTACGACGCGCAGCTGCCGATCTTCGTCGTCCCCGACACCACGGTGACGCCGACGATGATCGCCGACCGGTCCGAGGGTCTTACGATCGATTTTGCGGCAGAAGCAGCGCATCTTCGTGCGCTGCCGGTTGATCTGCTGATCGACGCGACCGGCTTCGGTGCCGAGGCCAATCCGCTCGGGCTCACCGATTATAGCTATTGGGAAGCGGGTCACCGGCTGATCTACGACCACCTCGTTCCGCCGGCTCGAGTGCTGATCTCCGGCTGCGGCGATAGCGGCATCATCGAAGCCTGGCATTACGCGCTGAACGGCTTCGAGCACGGACAGGTGGGGGCATTCTGGCAGTCCGGCGTCCGGCTCGAGGCGGTGCTGGACGAAGGGCTGGCGCGGGCACGGCTCGACGCGATTTTCCGCAATGACGAAGCGTCGCGCTTTGAGCGGCCAATCCTCTCCGAAGTCTGCTGGTGGCTCGATCAGCGCTACTTCATCGAATTTAATCCGCACATTCCCTGGCCGCCGGGCGGCGAACCCCACATGCAGCCGATCTTCAAGGCGCTCGAAGCGGCGCTGGCACCGCATTTTGCGGCGTGGCGGCAGGGTGAAGACATTGCCGCGGCCGATTGGGATACGCTTGAGGACTTCGTGCTCGATCTGGAGCTTGGTCCGCAATTCGAGGCGCGCGAAGCGGCGCGGCCGATCGGCGACGCCTCGATCAGCCTTCTGATTGAGGAGCTCACGCAGTCGATCGAGCTGCCCGAGACGACGCGCCCGATCGAGGAGTTGGCGCGTCCACGCGTTGATGTTGTCCTCAATGGGCTGACTCCGACGCCATACACCCGTCAGCTGTCGGCCTATAATGTCTGGCTCATGCGGCTGCTGCTGGCGTTCCCTGCCATCGGCTATAGGCAGGGCGCAATTACCGCAGTCGTCCAGCGGCGTGATCGCAGGTTCGACGTCAGCTTCGCGGACGGCAGCAGCGATATCTTCGATCGCGTCGTCTCCCGATATGGCCCCATGACGGACGGCGGCTTCGGGATCGCGCGCGGTGTAAAGCGGGACACGCAGGGCGGCGACTGGTTGCTCGCCGATCCCTTTTATTTGGCGCGCGACGCCGACGAAGCCGCGCATGAGCACTATATTCATCCGGCGCGGGCCGGGATCGTCGCCGGGCTTGAGGCGCTCGACGACCACCCGCCCGCCGAGGAGATTGGGGTCAGCAAAAGGCTATTCGTCGCGTCGCTGCTGATCGATCGGGCCGACCCGCCGTCCGAGCATCCGATTTATCGCGATCCACTGGCCTGGCTCGCAGCCGAACTGCGTGCCGGTCGCAGGCCTGGCTATGCGGCAGATGCAGCAATCGCGCGCGCCGATACGCGGCGCTAGGAGCGCATCGTCTGGAGATGGATCGGCGGCTCGGTTTGCCCGCCAACCACTAGATTGGTCGCGCAGTTTGATTGAAGAGCCGGGCCTGTTTCCTTGCTGCGGCTTTGCTGGCAAGTCTGGACACCATACCCATCTCGTGCGGCGCGATGCAGTTTTCGCCGGGGTGTCAGCCGTCGAGACCAGCAACGATAGTAGGTACGACAGGGGAGGGTGAGATGACCGTTCGAAGCAATGAGGATCTGCTCGCGCTTTTCGACGACAACAGGATTGCCGCTGCCTTCGGCCGGGATTTTCTGAAGGCGTTCATCGTCCCTGCTCTTGGTGTCCTGCCGAAGACCGAGATCGACCTGCTGGTATTTACCCTTCTCGTGCGCGCCGGCGCCGTCGATCCCAACGGTTCGATCTTTGCGCTCGCCCGCGTGCTCAACATCACGCCCGCCAAGGCGCGGTCGCTGATCTTTCAGTATCAGCTTCGCCATGTCAGCGAGGCGGAGACCGACACTGCGGTACTGATCACGCTTGCAAAGGCTCGTTACTGGAAAGATGGCACGAACCTCGCCTTCGGCGTGGAATCGCCGTTGGTCCGCGCAGCCATCGCGGCCAAGATGCGCGAGCGCGGCGTGTTCGCGGACATCTCGCTGAGCGGTGATATTCTGAGGGTCTCGCCCGACCAGTTCGGTGAAGTGCTTGCAGCACTGCTGCCTTCCGACATCGCCAAGGCACTTGCCAAGAAGCTGAAGAAGCAAGGCGTCGACGAAGGCGCCGTGCGCAAGGCGATCAAGGATTACGGCGCCAAGATTGCCGAGGATTTCATCAAGGACGAAGGCAAGGGACTGCTCAAGGATCTGATGACCAACCTGTGGCAGGGCGTTTCGGAACATGCACCGGCTGCGCTCGACCATATCTCCGATGCCATCGGGGCGTTTCTCTAGGAGCGGACGATGATTCCGATCGACGTCTGGAATATCGCCACCTTCGACCATGCGCTCGTCCTGATGCTGCACGAGCAGGGCGACCTGGTCCGAGACTATCTCTCCACCTCGCGTCGGCAATGGATCGAACGCGAGCTGTCCGACCACACGCAGCCGCATGCGATCAATCCATATGGAAGCGGCTATATCGGCTTCGTCGAGAGCGTCGGACGTGCGATGGAAAGCCGAACGATCCGTGCCTGGCATTATTGCCGGATGACCGACGACGAGATCGACGCCTTGCGTCGTACCGGCATCACGCTCTCGACCATCGAGACGCTGCGCGCGCGGCTCGATGCGCAGGTCCAGGCCGGTGCCCTGTCAACCGGTGACGCCGACGGACTGTTCGCGGCGAGTCCGTTCCACAGCGATCAGCATGGCGCCCGCGCGGACAAATATTGGATGACGTCGCACCCGGTCGCCCCCGACGACAGCGGCGTCGAATTGCTCGTCGGTCACTGGGGCGGCGAGGTTACCTATTTCTGGCTGCGCGACCAGGCGCTGATAGACCGCGTTGCTGCGCTGGGACGTGGCCGCGTCGTCGAGGTGGCCGTGCCGGTGGCAGCGACGCGCCATAGCTATTCCGCAGGCGAAGCCGTCGTCGCCACGTTCGCGCGTGCGCTGGGCTGCAAGCCCGACAAGAAAGCGTTCGATCTTTACACGGCCCGACCGCTCGGGCCGGAGGCGATCCTCTCGGTTCATAGCGATGGCGAGGCCGATTACCTCGCGTTGGGATCCGGTTTTCCGGCCGGGTATGTCGATACGGACGTCGGCCACTACGACGAGATTCTCGCCGAAATGGACATCATCCGCCAGCAGCGACGATGAACCGGTAGGCTACGCGCGATCGTCTTGACGATGCGTACGACATCATACATGTTGTATGACATGATTTTGACCGCAGATGCTATCTCCGCTGCCCAGTGTCGTGCCGCTCGTGCCCTGCTCGAGTGGAGCCAGGAACAACTTGCCGAGAATGCCCGCGTCGCTCGGCCGACAATCGCCGATTTCGAACGCAACTTGCGCTTCCCGATGCGCAACAACCTCGTGTCGATCATCAACGCATTCGAAGCGGCGGGCGTCGGCTTTATCGGCGAAGGCGAGGAGGGTGGCGCTGGCGTCCGCTTCCGCCGGTTCGAACTCGAATATAGCAAGTCGCTCAAGCAACGCGGCGGAGACCTCGTCATTCCCGGTAAATACCGCGGCGAACGGGTCGACATCATCGTCCCTGCCGAGCTGCTCGACGATATCGATCGCACGTCACACGGATCGACCGAAACCCGGCTCCGCTCGGCGCAGGAGCATCTCCACCAGCTACTCGTCGCCGCCGAGAAACGCCTGCAGCTTGGCACAGCGCATGGCGGTCAAATTGTCCTCGGCATCGGCGATTTCCCGGATGGGACATTCTGATGCCCGATGACGCGCCCGATTCATTCGCTCACAATCCCGCCGACGTGGCACCGATGCGTGCCGGTGGCCGGGCGACCGAGGCAGGCATGGCGTTTCAGGCCGAAGTCGGAACATGGATCGCCGCCCATATCCTCGCTCGCTTGCCAGTGGGCGGGCGCTTTGGGATCAACAATGTCGCGCTGCCGACCGCAATCCGGCTCGAAACCGGGACCGGCCTCGACGACATCGAGGTCAGCCAGAGCGATGCCGGCACGATCCATGTCCAGTGCAAGACCAGTGCGACACTCGCCACCGGAGAAAAGGCGCCGCTGACCAAGACCGTCGGCCAGCTCGCGGGCTTTGTCGCTGACAGCAAGAACGGCGTTGGCCTGCCCGATCTGACGACCACCGTTGCGGTCCTTGCGGTGCGCTTCGATGCGCCCGCGACCCTCGACCGGCTCGAATCCGGCCTTCGCGCTTTCGGGCTGGGCGGGACCTGGAGTACGACTGTGCCCCAGCGCAACAAGGGCGAGCAGGCAGCGCTTACGGCATTCTCCACCATAGCAGTGCCAGCCTGGACGTCGTACCGGGGCAGCCCACCGGTCGATGCCGACCTTGTCGACATGGCGCGAATCTTTCGTGTCGCGCGCTTTGCTATGGATGAAGGCCATACGGACTGGCGCGAGGCCTCGCATATCCTTGGCCGGCGCGTGTTCGGTGACGAGGCGTCAGGTGACGCGCCGCTGCGCGATCTCAAGGCGATCATCCGCGACCTTATCGCCACCGGCGCCAGCGCCGACCGCCCGGGCCTGCTGCGCGCGCTTCGCTTACGCGGACATATCGATATCGCGTCGCCCGACTTCGCGGCCGATATCGCGCGGCTGAACGATGCGACCCAGAGCGAGCTCGATAGGCTCGCGCTGCATACCAGGCTGCCAATCGGCGGCGGTGTGGCCTTGGCGCGGGAAAGCGACGCGCCGATGGATCGCGCGATTGCGACCGGCTCGCTGCTGATCATCGGCGAGCCAGGCGCCGGAAAGACCGGCGCGCTGGTCGCCGCGGCGTCACGCCGCATTGCCGCTGGCGACGCCGTCCTGTTTCTCTCGGTCGATCGGTTCCCCGGGGTCGCGATCAACGCGCATCTCCAGTCTGAACTCGGGCTCGCACATCCCCTGTTCGACGTGCTGGCCGCCTATCCGGGATCGGGCAGCAAGATCCTCATCATCGATGCCCTCGACGCCGCGCGCGGCGGACCGGCCGAAGCTGTGTTCGCCTCGCTCATCGAAGCGGTGCGCTCCCACCTCGCCGACTGGACCGTGGTCGCATCGATCCGGACCTTCGATTTGCGCAACGGACGCCGCTACCGCGCGGCGATGATCGGCGCGCCACCGGACCTGGCCTTTGCAGAACCGGGCCTTGCCAATGTCCGACATTTTCTCGTTCCGCGCCTCGGTGACGCCGATCTTGCCCGCCTCGCTTCCGCCTCCGTGCCGCTGGCGGCCCTGCTCGGCGTTGCGCCGCCGCCGCTCCACGCGCTCCTTCACAATATTTTCAACCTGTCCCTGGCTGCCCAGCTCCTCGAAGACGGTGCGAGCGCCTCGAGTTTCGGGGCGATCCGAAGTCAGTCCGGCCTGATCGATGCCTATGAGGATGAGCGGCTCGCCACGACACCGCTCCAGCAGGCCGCGTCCGCCGCCGTCAGTGAAATGGCGTCGCGCGGTCGCCTCGCCGTTCGCAAAGTCCTCGTCCGGCATGGAGCGCTCGATGCTGTGATCCAGGCCGGCGTGCTTGCCGAGGCCGGCGACCTTGTCAGCTTCACTCACCATGTCCTGTTCGACCATGTCGCCGGTCGTTTCTATCTCGAATGGGACGATTCGAGCCGCCTCATAGCGCAAATCAGCGGCAACGCTTCGCGCGCCCTGCTGCTCGCGCCAGCGCTGCGCTTCGCGATCGAACGTCTCTGGCGCAGCGACCAGCCGGGCCGACGGGCAACCTGGGCGCAGATCGCCGCCATCTTTGCCGCTACCGACATCGATTCCGTCGTTGCCAATGTCGCGCTCCGCACCGCGGTCGAGAATGTCGAAACCCACGCCGACGTCGAGGGGCTGGCTTTGCGGATCGCGGCCAATCCGGACGCGCCAGGTCTCGCCAATCTGCTGTCGCGGCTGTCCCGTTTTGTCGGCATCGAAATCGATACCGCTGGCGCCGTCGACGCGGACCACGCGCTGGCTTGGGCAAGCCTTGCCGCCGCCGCCGTTGCGTCGGCCACGCGCGCGCTCAGCGATGCAGCACGGTTCCTTCTGCACGCCTTGTTTGAGAAAGCCGACTTCGCCGATCCTGCCCTGCTGACGGCGTTCGGCGCCGCCGCCCGTGGTCTGCTGGGTTTAGCCTGGGCCAGTGATCCGCCGATGGCCTCGACCGTCAACAACGCAATCCGCTTCGTCGGCAAGAGCTTCGCCTCAGAGCCGGCGGCGTCGCGCGCTTTGCTCGACCAGATTCTGCGCGACCCTCATTTCTCGGCGCACGCCGACAAGGAGGCGACCTGGCTCACCGAACAGATCATGCCGATCGCCCGGTCCGATCCGGACTTTGCCGTCGAAATCTACCGGACGATCTTCACCCAGAAGATCACCGACGATGGCACGTCCTGGTTCGGTGGCGCGCCAAGCCGTATCCTACCGCTGTCGTCCAACCGCCGGCAGGACTATGAACATTGCCGCTATAGCCTTGGCTGCGCGATGCCCGAATTCCTCGCGCTCTCGGTCCCGCACGCGATGCGCGCGATAATCGAAGCCAAGCTCGGCAAACGGCTGGGCGATGGTTATGCGCAGGGCGACAGCATAGCGGTGACGATGGCGGACGGCGCGTCATTTGCACTGGCAGAGCGAGATTATGGCGACGAAGCCTGGGACGAGCCCGACGAGGACCGTCCGGTGCAGGACGATGATATGGCCGCGCATCTCGTGGCCTTCCTCCGCGCGGCAACGACCGGCCAGTTCGGCCAAAGCATCGCCGCCGCTGCGACAGGGTCCAGCAGCGGATCGATCTGGTCCCGGCTCCTGGGCGTCGGCGCCGAGCGCGTGGCCGAGGTTGGCGAACTACTCTGGCACTACGCGACACAACCCGAATTACTCCGTCACCCCGACACCTTGCGGGATGCGGTCCGTTTCGTCGCCACGGCCTATCCGTTGCAGGATGAGGCTACCCGAGCGACGTTCGAACGCGAGATGCTCTCGTTCAACGGATTCGAGGATGATTATGAGCGCAATTTCTGGCGTACCACGGTGCTGGGACGTCTGCTTCGCCTGATCCCCGTTGCCCTGCTGGCGACACCCGAGATGCTGGCGATGCGCGACGAACTGGAAGCGGCCGAAGCACTCGAACCCAACGAACCGCTCAGCAGTTTTAAGGTGAGCTGGGGCGAACATGGCGACTATAATCGCGAGCGCCTGCGCCATGACGGTGTCGATGTCGATGCTGGTCCCGACGCGATTGTCCTGACAGCGTCCGACGCCTTGTGGGATCTTGTTCGGACGGCGTCTCCGACGAGCAAGGTGGCGTCCCTGTCCACTCTATGGTCGGATACGCTCGCATTGCTGGCGTTGCTCGACGAACATGGGGACACGCTCAACCACAATGTTTCGCGGCCCGCATGGGGACACATCGCCAACGCCGCCGAGCGCGTCGCCGAAAGTCCCATCTATATGCCGGGCGAAGGCGGGCTGCCGAGGCTCGACACACTGATGGCATTGCTCGACCGCTTGTCTGAAAGCCCGTTCCCCGAGGCTAGGGAAGCGGACGCATGAATCTGAGCTGGGGGAATCTCGACGTGCGGGTCTATGCTGCTGAAGCGTGGGTATCACTCGCGCCGCGTTTCGCTGCCGATAATCCGCACATCATCGACATGCTCGAGACGATGGTCGTCGACCCTGTCCCGCAGGTCCGCCTGCAGGTTGCGTGCAACCTTCAGGTCATCTGCAAAGCGGCGCCGGAGCGGATGTGGGCAATCGCGAACCGGGTCGCGACCGAGGAACCGCACGATGGCGTCCTAGCGTCGTTTCTCAACGGCTTTCTGCGCAAGTTCAACTGGGCCGAGCCTGAGCGCTGCGAGGCAATCATCGACATCGTACGCGGTCGCATGCCGATCGCGCCGTCCGATGCCAAACGCAGCCGGGACGACGTCCAGACTGCGTTGGGCGGGTTCGCTGCTCAGCTCTGGGCAGGTCAGGGGCGCGATGCGGCGCGCGGCTGGCTCGAAGACTGGGCGGCGGATCCGGTCGAAAACAGCGGAGTGCTGAGTAACTATTGCTCCAATCTGCGCGGCGCCTTTTTTCACCGCTACGACGGATCGAAGGAGACTGGCGCAAGCGAGATGACTGACCGGGCGCAATATGGACTCGAGCTAATCCTGCGCAGCACGACGTCCGTTTCGGCCCAGCAATATGCCATCGCCACCGATGACGCTCGGCGATCGGTGGAGCGAGAGGCCGCGGGCAAAGCCTATCACACGGCGGAGTCGGTCACGCACCATGCGATGAACCAGATCTATTTCGGCTCAGGTGCAAATGCCAATGACCAGCGTCCGGCGCTCGGCCTGCCGGACCACCCGGCGATGACCCGATTTCTAAGCGATTATGCGGCATGCCTCGACTTGTTCGCCGCATCGGGCAATCCTGCCACGATCCACCACCTGATTGAGCTTTACCAATATGTGATCCCTGGCGACCCGGCCGGTGTCTTCGATGCCATCCATGCCGTGCTGCTCGGCCCCGCGGCTCGCGAGGGCTATCACCATGAGAGTCTGGGCAATAGCGTCGTCGTGCGCATCATCCAGCGCTATCTCGCCGACTACCGCTCGATCTTCGAGGATGAAGCCCGGCGGGCCAGGCTGGTCGCGATCCTGCAGCTCTTCTCCAACGTCGGATGGTCGGAAGCGTTGAGGCTGCTCTACGATCTCCCTGACCTGCTGCGTTAGCCTAGCCTCCAACCAAATCTACCCCGCCGCCGGCGGTTCGCGCCGGACCTGGCCGAGCGCCGTGCAGACGCGCCGCCGATCGTCGATCATCTGCGCGAGCCGCGTGCCGGCCTCCCATGGCGATGGCCGCCTAAGTTGGGGCGGCGAGGCCAGCCTCGAGGTATTCCCACGCGGAAGATGTGACCGCCAGCTATCCGCTTCTCCCGGACCGAGGCAGAACGCTTCGCCGACTGAGGGCGGCATCCGCTTACCGTTTTAAGTAGTCACCGCGTCAGCGCCATTGCCCACTGCCTTCACCGCGTCGGCAAGCTTGTCGCGGCTGACCCCGAACTTGTTGGTCCAATATTCCACCTCATAATCTTCGCCGAGTGCGATGCGGGAGCTGTCCTGAGGCGCGCGGAGCGTCTTGTTGTCAGCCATATCCATACCTTGATGCGGATTGCTGTCCTCACGGAACGCCCGTTGCCTGCAGAGTTTCCGCCAGCCATTCCCGATGGCGCGCTGTGTCGATGAACCTAGTCACATCAGCGGTGGAACGAGTCCGCCAGGCACGAGTCTATCAGTCATGGCCAAGTTGCTTGAACAAAAACCGAAAGCAAAGGCGAGGGGACCCTCGAAGGCGCGAGCTGCGCCCGCTTTGAGACCACCCCCGTTTAAGCCGGTCCAGCTGGCAACCTTGGTCGACACCGTACCGACGGGCGACCGCTGGCTGCATGAAATGAAATATGATGGCTACCGCCTCCTGGACGCTGTGGGCGGCAAAGAGGTGCGCGCCTACACGCGGTCCGGTCTGGACTGGTCAGAAAAGTTCGAAGACATCGTCGAGGCAGCCGCAAAGCTGGACGTGCGTTCCGCGCTACTCGACGGCGAGGCTGTCGTCATGGACGACGCCGGGCGCTCAAGCTTTCAGAACCTCCAGGGCGCACTCAAGGGTGCCCCGGCCAGCGTAGACTTCGTCGCGTTCGATCTGCTCGAGCTAGATGGGGAGGATCTTACTCGCCTCCCCCTCATCGACCGAAAGGCCAAGCTGCGGGAGATCCTTCCCGAACGACGCCACCGCATCCGGTATTCAGAGCATATCGAGGGAAATGGCGAGAAGCTGCTCCAAAGTTTTTGCGATGCCGGGCTCGAAGGCGTCATCTCGAAGAAGGCCGACGCTCGCTACATCGGGTCGCGCTCGGGCGGCTGGCTCAAGACCAAGTGCATCAAGCGCCAGGAATTCATCGTCATCGGCTGGACCCCATCAGACAAGTCGCGCGAGTTTCGCTCGTTGATCCTCGGGATCCATGAAGGGGGCGAGCTGCGATATGCCGGCAAAGTCGGAACGGGCTTCAGCATGGACGAGATCCAGCGTCTGATGGAGACGATGCGCCCGTTCGAGCAGGCGACACCCACCGTAAAGGCTCCACGCGCGGAGGTCCGCGGTGCACATTGGCTCCAGCCGAAGCTTGTGGCGGAGATCGCCTATACCGAGATGACGAACGAGGGCACGCTGCGACATCCGAGCTATCTCGGGCTCCGCGCCGACAAGAAGGCTGAGGCGGTCGTTCTCGAGGTCGAGCAATCGGTGACCGAGATCGCGGCGCCGACGGTTTCGCGCGTCAAGATCAGCAACACCGACCGCATCATCTTTCCGGAATCCAGCATCACCAAAGGCCAGCTGGCGAACCATTATGCGGCGGTCGCGCCGATCATGTTGCCGTGGCTGGGGAGCCGCCCGATTAGCCTGGTGCGCTGTCCGCAGGGTCGCGCCAAAAAATGCTTCTTCCAGAAACATGATGCGGGCAGCTTTGGAGACTCGGTCAAACATGTCGGTATCCTGGAGAAGGACGGCCACGAGGAACCCTATCTCTTCGTCGATACCGCCGACGGCCTGATGACCTGCGTCCAGATGGGCACGATCGAATTCCATGGCTGGGGCGCGCGTATCGAAGATGTCGAAAAGGCTGACCGGCTCGTCTTCGATCTTGATCCGGACGAGGGCCTGGACTTCGAGAATGTGCGCACCGCTGCCTTTCACTTCCGCGACATCCTGAAGTCGATCGGGCTTGAAACCTTCCCGATGATCACCGGTGGCAAGGGCGTCCATGTGATCGCGCCGCTCGTACCGCAGGCCGAATGGCCGGAGGTGAAGGATTTCGCGCACAGGCTGGCTCAGGCCGTCGCGCAAAGCGATCCGCAAAACTTCACCGCAGCGCTGCCCAAGGCGCAGCGCAAGGGACGCATCTTCGTCGATTACCTGCGCAATCAGCGCGGCGCGACGGCCGTGATGCCCTATTCGGTACGGGCGCGCCCGGAGGCGCCGGTTGCGGCGCCCATCTCCTGGAAGGAAATGGAGACGATCGACGCGCCGAACCACTTCCACATCGGCGATGCCGACGAACTCGTAAAACGGGCCGCCTCCAAGGCGTTGAAAGGCTGGGGCCGAGCCGACCAGACCTTGCCGGACCTGTGACACGGTGAAGATCGCCACCTACAATGTGAATGGCGTGAACGGCCGCCTGCCCGTGCTTCTTCGGTGGTTGACGGAAGAGCAACCCGACGTCGCAGTGCTGCAAGAACTGAAGGCGCCCCAGGACAAGTTTCCAGAGGGTGCGATCCGTGACCTCGGCTACGACGTCATCTGGCACGGGCAGAAGAGCTGGAACGGTGTCGCTATGTTGAGCCGCGTCGGCGACATCCATGAAACACGGCGCGGCTTGCCGGGAGATCCGGATCCAACCCAAAGCCGATACATCGAGGCCGCAGTGAATGGCGTCCTCATCGCAGGCCTATATCTGCCGAACGGCAACCCTCGTCCCGGCCCGAAGTTCGATTACAAGCTCGCCTGGTTCGAACGGCTGATCGAGCATGCGGCGGACCTGCTCGCGACCGGCGCTCCAGTGGTGCTTGCAGGTGACTTCAATGTGATGCCGTCCGAACGTGATGTCTACAAGCCCGAGCGTTGGCTGGACGATGCGCTGTTCGCTCCCGAGGTGCGTGCCGCCTATTTCCGATTGCTCGAGCAAGGTTGGACGGATTCTCTTCGGACCATCCATCCCGACGAGACGATCTACACATTCTGGGACTATTTCCGAAACGCGTACAATCGCAACGCCGGGCTTCGCATCGACCATCTTCTGCTCAGTCCTGCGCTCGCGGGCCGCCTCGTTGATGCGCAGGTCGACCGTCACGTACGGGGATGGGAAAAAAGCAGCGACCACGCTCCAACCTGGGTCGAGCTGGCGCCAGAGAAGGCAGCGCGAAAACGACGGTCCTGACGCCTGAATCGGGGAATGCAGCCGTTGAAGGGGCTCGCATCACGCGCCTTCGCCGGCTGTCTCCGGCACAGCTCGCAGATCGTCCTCAAAAAGCTGAGGTGCTGTCGAGGTGTCCTCGAAGGTCGATACCGTCACCCCAACAAGGCGGATCGGCTTGGCTGTAGGCAAGACTGATCGGATCAGGTCGAGAGCCGCGTCGCGGAGCTCCACAAACGACGTGATCGCTGACGGACGGCTTCGACGTCGCGTGATTTGCTGGAAGTCAGCGTATTTGACCTTTACTGTCGCCGTTCGTCCGAACGCCTGTCGCTTCTCGCACCACGCCCAAACCTCCTCGGCCATGCGGATGATCCCAGCCTCGATATCCTCAGGGGCGACAAGATCCTCTCGAAATGTCGTTTCCGATCCAGACGATTTTCGTATTCGGTCAGGGTTGACGGGGCGATCATCCTCGCCGCGTGCGATCGCGAAGTACCATTCGGCGGAACTGCCGAAATGCTGCTGCAGGAACGCGAGCGATTTCGAGCGGAGATCGGCGCCTGACTCGATACCGAGCCGCTTCATCTTCTCGGCCGTCACCGGGCCCACGCCGTGGAAGCGCAAGACCGGCAGCGTCTCGACCCAAGCCGCTCCCATGTCGGGGGTGACTGCAAACTGCCCGTTAGGTTTGCGATGATCCGAGGCGAGCTTCGCGAGAAACTTGTTGTATGATATGCCTGCGGAGGCGGTGAGGCCGGTTTCCGCGAGGATGCGCGCGCGGATGTCCTTGGCAGTGAGCCAAGCTGTCTTCAGGCCGCGGCGATCGGCGGTCACGTCGAGATAGGCCTCGTCGAGCGAGAGAGGCTGGATCAGGTCGGTGTAGTCGGCGAAGATGCTGTGGATCTGCTGTGAAACGGCGCGGTACACCTCAAAGCGTGGTGGGACGAAGATGAGATCCGGACAGCGCCTGAGCGCGGTCACCGACGGCAGCGCCGATTTGACGCCGAAGGTCCGCGCTTCGTAGCTCGCCGCAGCTACGACGCCGCGCGTCGCACCATGTCCTACCGCGACCGGCTTTCCCCGGAGCGAAGGGTCATCACGCTGTTCCACGGACGCGAAGAACGCGTCCATGTCGACATGGATCACTTTTCGGACTGCAGACTCGCAAACCATGACTGCTGAGCTAGCACGATTTGAACATAAAGAGAACGCTGGGAGTCGGCTGCGGGCTGGCGCAGGCACCATCGGCTGGAACAGCGATTCCTATAGAAAAGCGGGCTCTGTGGCTAACGGCGGATAGACCTGCGCAGCGGAAAGGCTCCCCTTCGGCAAGGCGCGTAGCACGTCGCCGGCGGGCACGGTCGGGTCCAGCCAGTCTGACATTTGGTCGCGGGTGAGGGGGATGATCTGGCGTGAATGATAGGGCGCGATGTCTTCGCCAGGTTCCATTGTAAGCATCGTGAAGGCTTCACCTTCGGGAGCTTCACGCCAGATGCCAGCGATGCAGAACCACGGGTGATCGCGCAGGGTGAATAGCCATTTGGTCTTACGCTTTTGCTTCGAATCCTCAGGCTTGGTGAACTCGTAAAAGCCGTCGACGAGGATGAGACACCGGTGGGAGGTGAATTCCCTGCCTTCCGATCGGAAATTATAGACGGGCTTGCCGCCCGGTCCTGCCCAGCTCCAGCGGCGGTTGACCAATTGCCCCGTCCCGCTGGCATCGCCGCTGCGCACGATCGGCGCCACGTCGCTGATCTTGATGTCCTCCCGCGCCTCCACATTGGGTATGCCCTCAGGCATTGTGATCTTGATTTTCAGGTCCTCGAAGTCCTGTGCAATCGACGCAATGTCGACTTCCAGGCGATAGTCATTGCACATTGATCGCTCCGTTCGGGCCCGTCTTGCGACTCTTTGGGGTTCTTATTATGTTCCATCGCATGGACTCGCCAACTCCATTCGACTCCGACGCCCCCGCCGGGAGCAAGCGCCCTATCGTCCGGTACAATCCCGATGATAGCGCGGAGCTTGAAATGGTCGAGGCGACATGGGGTTCAAATCCGCGATTCAGTGACGGTGCGTCGTATCGGTTCGTTCGCTCCGAAGGAAAGACCTTCCCCAGCCATCGCTGCCTCATGCCGGCAACCGAGTTCCATATGACGGTAAAGGACCGGCGCTACCGGGTTCGGCTCGACGACAGCAATTTTTTCTATCTCGCGGGCGTGTGGGAGCCGCCGATGGCTGGCTATCCGCTCGCGTTCCGGATCATCACGGTCGCCGCCAACGCTGAGATCAGCCACTACCAAGATCGCCACGGTGCAATTATCCTGCGGCGGCAGGTCATGCAGTGGCTCAACAACAAGGTGCCCGAGACCGGCCTGTTAGCGACGCCCCCTGCGCGCATGTTCGTCATCGAGGAGATGACGAGCGGTTCTCGGCGACCAGCGCTTATGTTGTGAACTAGATCCAAGACTCGCGAAGCAAATGGTCTCAGGCGCTTCGCTCCCTGCGCCCGCGAAAGTGCATTCTCGAATGCGCGGAGTAGCACTGCGCCGAGGGATGTTGGGTCGTTAGTGACCGGCGCGGCCCCGTGGCGCCCCGGGCGATCATGGGGCCGCGCCGGACTAAGTCACCCGTTGAGCCGATCCTTGACCGCCTTGGCGGGGGTGAAGCCGAGTTTCTTAGATGCCGCGATCGTGATTGCGGCACCCGTCGAGGGATTGCGGCCCTGACGTTCGGGTTGGTCCTTGACCTTGAACTTACCAAAGCCGTTCAGCGAAATCTCTTCGCCCTTGGCGGCGGCATCGGCGATTACCCCAAATACGGCGTCCACCAGCTTCTTGGCCTCGCTCTTGGCGATGTCGTGGCTCGAGGCAATGGCGTCGGCGATGTCGGCATTATTCATGAAGATACCTTCTTTTTCGAATGGGCCGCAGCGCAGACCGTTGATCACGAACTGCCGCTCGCGTGCGATTCCCAGCCTCTACCCTCGCTACCGCTCGTGGGAAAAGCCCCAACTTGCCATATTGAGACTGGCAGGTTTCGGTGGGCCAATCAGCGATCCGCTACATCGGGGCAGCAGTGAACGGTGGACTGACAGCCGACGAGCGATTTGAAACCCGTCTAACGAAAACCCCTCGGCTTGATCTTGATGCCTTCGGTCGGTTTGCCGGGAGTGATGCCCGATCCCAACCGCAAGTCCGGCACTCACGCCGAGCGAAAGGCTATGCCGAGTACATTCTGCAAACCCCGGAGCTTCCAGTAAATTCGGGGTGCCCGCTCGGCATAGTTTCGTGACTCGACCAACTTAGGCCGTCAATTGGCGGTGCTAAGAACGTCGGCTTCCTCGTAACCTGCCGCTCCCCCAACGCGCCGGACGACTGGCTCGAACGTCGTTCAGCCATTCTTCTGCCGGTTGAGTGAGCCAGTGGCCAGACGTGGCGGGAAACACCTGTTTTGCGTGCATCGGTGGGAAATTTGGGTTTCCCGTCATGCCCTCGGCTCGATGACCCATTTTAGGGTCCGGCAGCCTTTTCCGCACCAGCGCAGAAGTTCCTTCACCGGCATTACTGAGACAGATGTTTGCTTTGGATGCTGAATTTAGGCCACCGCAATGGTCGGTAGTATGTGATCATCAAAGTTACGGTCGCCGCTGCTAGGCTGCATGATCCGAACCAGCCAACAAGCGCGATGGGCCAGTCCGGATGTACGAAGCACGGCACCAGAGACAGGCCGAGCAAAAACCATCCCGCCACACGGAACGGCGTCGGGCGCCATGCTGGCGGTTTAAGGCCGACGTGACCGGCATGGCGCTGCATTGAAAGAGCAAGCCCCCAAAAGCCCAGAAGAATGAGTATGAGCGAGATCATGCGCTAACCGATCTGCGCGCGCGGGGTGCGGGAGGCCGATGACGCGCCGTGACCAAGGCGATCCTGCCGGCCAGCATCCCGAGCCCCAGGGATACGATGTCGAAGGCCGCGAATGTCCAGTCGCCAGCTGCCAAGCTCGTGTTCAGGCCTCGGGTGGTCGTGAGGGCCGAGATGAGGGGCAACGACACCCACGCTGCGCCAGCGGCGGTCCACAGCACGACCCACCCCCCCTTGGTTGGCTGCGACAAAGCGAAAAGATAGGCTGCGGCCCAAATCATGAAGAATGCGGCCACCTCGTTGGCTGCCCTGTTTTCGGTTGCGATGGGTATCAGTCGGTTCGCCCAGAAATAACCAGCGATCGCGAGCGGCATCCCCGCGACTGTCCCAGCGGTGAGCCGCGCCACGAGCCTGTGGCCCATACTGTCAGCGGCCGCCCTGCTCTGCGTCCACAGAATCAGGCCGGTCGCGATCGTGGCCGTAAGCGCGAGGCCGCAGAGAAAATAAAGCCAATGCGCCAGGATTGGAGCGAAGCGCCCCATGTGCAGCCCGTAGAGGATCTTATAGGTCCGTTGCGCGGGGCGCGTTTCGGCGTGGAATGCGATCAGACGGCCCGAAGGCATGTCGTAGCTGGCGGTTGCCGCACCATATGCGAGTTGGTCGGCGTCGTTACGGGTGACACGGAGTACGGCAGCGGCATCTCCGGGATTGGTCACCGAAACTTGTCCGATCCAACCGCCACCGAACCGCCTGACCGCATCGGTAAGCATCGCTGCGCTGTCAATGGCGCGTGCCGGGCGGTTTACCCTGGCACGCTCCACTAAACCCGGGGCAGCTTCGGCGTCATAGCGGGCAATGTCCGCGGCATATCGGGCAGCCGCCGCCCACGGGAGCGTAAGGGAAATGAGTGTCAGGACGCCGGTGATGGCGATCATGAGGTGGAAGGGCATCGCCAGAACCCCGAGCGCATTGTGCGCGTCCAGCCACGACCGCTTGCCCTTGCCCGGCCGCATGGTGAAAAAGTCGGCAAAGATGCGCCGATGCGTGATGATCCCCGAGAGCAAGGTGACGAGCAGCAGCATTGCCGCAGCCGACGCGAGCAGCCGCCCCCAAGGATAAGGCAACTGCAGTTCGAAGTGGAAGCGATAAAGAAACTCGCCGCCCAACGTATCGCGGATGCCCTCGGGGCGGCCGGTGAGGGGCGATAGCGCCACCATGCGATAGCGGGCGTCGCCCACGGCCCCGACATCCTCGTAACTGGCGATGGTGGCGGTGGATCGCCCATCGGGCGGGGTTAGATACCAGTCGGGCGACGTCGGCGCTGTCTTGCCCAGCCACGACAGCGCCCTTGAAAGGGCATCGATCTGTGACGCGGTTCCGCTGATCTCCGGCCGCATCCAGTCACTGGTCTCGGCCTTGAACACGCTCGCGGTGCCGCTGGCGGCGATAGCGAACAGCAACCAGCCCAACACCAGCCCGGCCCAGCCGTGAAGCCACGCCATGGTTTGACGCAAACCGGGGCGGATCGCGTTCATGGCGCAAACCAGTCTGCAAGCGTGCACAGGAGGAGGCAGATTAGGCGGCGTGGACAAATTTGAGCCAGTGTCGGGCGGTGGCGATATGGACCATGCCGAGAAAGCTATTGGCCAGTTGGTCGTAGCGAGTGGCGATGGCACGGTTAATCTTGAGGTGGCCGAACATGCGCTCGATGCGGTTGCGCTGCTTGTAGAGCACCCGGTCATGTTCGATCTTCACACGGCGGTTTGATCTGCCGGGGATGACGGCCTCAATCTTCCGCTCAGCCAGGTCAGCACGAATGGCATCTGCGTCATAGCCTTTGTCCGCAAGCAACGCGTCGGGTGCGCGTTCGGGCAAATTAATCAGTGCGTCATATACCTTGCAGTCCGCTGCTTCACCGATAGTCAGATGGAAGGCGAGTGGTCGTCCGAGGGCATCAGCCAAGCAGTGAAGCTTACTGGTGAACCCGCCCCGCGAGCGGCCAAGAGCGCGTCGATGAGCCCCCCTTTTCCGCCCGCTGCCGAGACATGGGCGCGAACTGTGGTGCTATCGATGCTGTAATGGCCGGTATCCGCCATGATCTCGGCGAGCGTCACGGCAACGGTTTCCCAGACGCCGGCCTCGCTCCAGCGTCTGAACCGGCGATAGATCGTGTTCCAGCTACCGTATTTGGGCGGAACGTCGCGCCATGGCGCTCCACACCGGAGCCGCCACAGTATGCCGTTGATGATCGAACGGTTCCGCTCGGGCCGTCTGCCTCGGCCACGGTTCTCAGGCTCGATCGGCAGCAAGTCCTTCAACACGCGCCATTCCGCTTCCGTGAGATCGCCCCGGCTCAAACGTGCCTCCAAAAGACAGCCTTGAATCAACCCCTTGCCGCTGGGTCAATCACTTCCGTGCGACGCGGCGCGCTCTTTGCCAGCAAAGCACTCCCAATACGAACGGGAGGACGAAGAACAGCGCGTACACCTGCCAGTTTTGAGCCAAAACAGTTGGGATGGTGCTTGGCTCAAGGAGTGGCAGGAGCAGCGGAAACAACATGATCGGCGGCGTCATCCAAAACGACACCGCCGTCCGCTTCCACAGAGTAGCAGGTGCGGGAGGCGTTATAAACCAGCGCCAAAACCTCTGACCGATGTGTTCAGAACTCGCCATGAGCAGGAGCATACATCGTAGACGCCGAGATGCTACCATCGCTCCATCGGAATTTGTCCACGCCGCCTAGGCAGCGTTGTAAAGGCGCATGCTCTCGGCAATCCGCACCAGATCGGCAACCGTGTAAACGCCCATCTTCCGCATCATCTGGCCTCGATAAATCTTGACCGTGATCTCCTGGAGACCCATTTCGCCGGCCATCTGCTTGTTGCGCAGGCCGCGCACGACATATGCCATTACCTCTTTCTCTCGTGGCGTGAGCGCTTCGTAAAGGCGCCGGACGTTCCCCAGTTCTTCCTCGGCAGCCCGGCGGCGGCGGTCGCGGTCGATCGCCTCGGCAACGACGTCCAGCAAGTCCTGATCTCGGAACGGCTTAGTGAGGAAATCGACGGCGCCAGCTTTCATCGCGCGCACCGACATGGCGATGTCACCATGGCCCGTCATGAAGATGATCGGGATGCGTGCGCCGATCCGCGCTAAATGTGATTGCAGTTCGAACCCGCTCAGTCCGCGCAACCGGACATCCAGCAACATACAACATGGAACGTTCGGAAAACTCCCGTCGAGGAAGTCGCCGGCGGAACTGAACAGGACGTGCTCCTGGCCGACCGAGCGAAAGAGGTTCCCGAGCGCTTCCCGTATAGCCCGGTCGTCATCAACCACGATCGCGAGGGTCTTGGCGGCTTCGATGCCATAGGCGTCGGTCCTGGCGGCCGCGGAGACGATCATCTCACGCGATCCCTGCTTCGGCGCGGATCAGGCGGACACTAATGCAGGCGCCGACACCCCCTTCGTTCGCAGACGCATCAATCCGCCCGCCGAGGCCGGTAATGATCGACCGGCAGATCGCGAGACCGATGCCGAGCCCCTGATCTTTGGTCGTGTAGAAGGGTTCGAACAGCCGATCCGCCTCGCTGGCCGTGAACCCTGGTCCATTGTCCCGCACTTCGACGATGATGTGCTCGTCCGATCGCGCGTTGCGCGAAATGATGGTCAGCCGACGCGGCTGGTCGATGCGCGCCAGAGCCTGCACTGCGTTCATGACGAGGTTGAGGATTACCTGCTCAAGTTCGACGCGTCCCGCCAGAACAGTCGCCTTCCCGTCCTCGAGATCGAGCGACAGGGTGATCTCCTGCCCGCCGATTTCGTTGCGGGCGAGCGACAGAACGGACTGAAGAACGTCGTTGATTTCTAGGCTGTCCCGGGCCGGCGTCGATCGGCGCGCCAGTGCATTCAAGCCGGAGACAATGTCGGCGGCTCGGTTTGCGGTATCGATCATTCGTTCGACGGATTGGCGGGCTGCCTCTACGTCCGGCACTTCGCGATCGAACCAGCGAAGGCAGGCCTGTCCATTCACGGCGATGGCGCAAAGCGGCTGGTTGACCTCGTGAGCAATCGAAGCCGCGAGTTCGCCAAGGGTGAGCATCCGGGACGCGTGCGCCACCTCCGCATGCACGTCGTTGAGCAGCAGCCGCTGAGAATGAATGGCCAGGCGCGCGCGCAGATCGTTCATCACCAGAGCTGCCAGCGCCCCGACCATGAGAAACGTGCTGATCCGGTCGATTGGATCTGTGGCGAACGCAAGCCAGATCAGTGCCAGAGTCAGCAGGATGGACCCAGTACGCACCACCAGCGCCGGACGCCAGGAGACGCCTTCGGGTCGGAGGCTTTCAAATATCCGAGACGAAAGAAATGCGGGGATCGATCGAATGACGTCAGCGGTGACGGAGCCGCCAGGGCGGCGACGCCCTTTGCAAAACCACCGCGAGCCATGCGTATCGGCCGAGGGGGGCAAACTCGCAACGAACATGGTCCATCCTTCCGCACGCTCACGCGTGCACGCTCGGTGAACGGATGGCCCCCAACATGTCCGTGGGAATGTGACGGGCAGGGCCGAGGAACCGCCTCGCCGCTACCATCAAACGTCGGAAAGACTCCGTTGAGTGTTGTAATTTTCGGTGAGGCGATCACGCCCCACGGTGCAATCCCGTGGTGGCAGTGGGCGTGGACGAAGCGCGCTGGTGCGGCTGGACTAGTCTCGCCGGTAACCGATCGTGAGCCGCTTGCTACCCGCCGGCGGCACTACGCTCGCCAGCCGGACGACGCGCTTCAGGCGGGAAAGAAGAAATAGATTACGAAACCCACGGTGACCACACTCAGGAGAGTACTGGCAATGACCGTGGATCCGACATTCTCCGATACATTCTTGTAGTTGATCCCGAACAATATCCCGAAGAATCCGGATGGCATCGCCGCGAGCAGGATGGCAATTCGAGCCTGGTCCGCAGGGATCATCAGTACCAGCGTCAGCGTCCAGACCAGCGCGGGCTGGAGGATATTTGCCGTGATCGTGCCGATCGCAACATTCCCATTCAATCTGAATGGCTGCGATGACAGGACGAGACCGGTCAGGAAGAGCGCGACACCGCCGGCGGATACGCCAATCAGCTGGAGTGAGGAGGTAAGCAGCGGGCCGAGCGCGATACCGGACGCCGAGAGCAATGTCCCGACGATCGGCGCAATGACGATGCGTTTTGTAAAAGCCCGCGTGACCGCTTGCGCGATCTTGCGTGACCGCGACACGCTCTCATCCGTCGGTTTGTTGAGTTCGAGGATCAGCAGCGTAAGAGGAGAGGGCAGGATGGATCCGGCGGCGATCGCGATCGCGACATGGACCGTGCCGGACGTACCAACGACCGCCTGGATGATGGGAAGGCCTGCCGCTGCAAAATTCGGCAGGGCGACGGTGAGCGCCTCGGTTGCCGATTCCTGGCGCGAGACACGGCGCCAGCGGGCAAGGAGATACCACAGCAGATACGGTATCATCATGCCGAGCGCGATCGAGAGAAGGATGCCTTCCTCGCCGCGCATCCTCTGCCACGGGGTCGTCGCCGTGGCGACGAAGAGAGACGCGGGAAGCGCGTAGTCCATCACGAGAGTATTGAGTTCCCCGACGTGATGATTGTCGATCCGGCCGCGCAAGCCGCCGAGATAGCCCAGCGCAATCACAAAAAAGATCGGCACCAGCGCGTGTCCAATGATCTCGATCATCGATCGTCTCCAAGCTCGGCCAAGACGCTGTCATGAAGCCTTGTGCCCATTACGCGGCCTCGAACCACTGTCTCGCGCCATCAATCGTCCTGAAGTCATCGAGCGCCCGAGCATCGACTTCCGGCCAGGAGGCCCGAACCATGCGCGCAAGAGCGTCTCCCGGTCCGAGTTCAAGCATGCGTCCTGCACCCCGCTCGACCAGCGACGTCAGCACGCTCGACCAGTCTACGGTGGATGCGAGCTGGTGCGCCAAGCCGGACACCGCTTCGGCGGTCGCGGCCGGGACCACCGCGGCGGCGGCGGCGCCGACCAGAAGAAATTGATCTTTGGGCGGACGGGCCGCCTCGGCGGCCAGCGATCGCTCGAAAGGCGCGACCGCAGTTGCCAACCGCGGCGTGTGGGACGCGACCCTCACGGCGATGGGGCGTGCGGCCGGCGCACCGCATTGCAGCGCTTCCTCGCAGCACGCCGCGACGTCCGAACGGAGGCCCCCGATGATGTACAGCGCTCCCGGGTTGCGAATGGCAATGGCGCACGAATGTCGGGCCAGAAGGGGATTCAGACCTGCCTCGTCGAGACCGCGAACAAAGCCGAGGCCGCCGGCTCCCTTGTCCGCGCGATCCATGAACTCGGCCCGCCGTTCGGTAAGCCTCAGTGCCTGATCGTAACGCCAGATGCCGGCAATGCTCCAGGCGGCCATCTCGCCGACACTGTATCCTGCGACCATCGTCGGCGCTTGAATCCGTAGTGCGGCAGATGCCGCGAGAGACCTGGTGACGCATAGGAGCTGGCTCGCGCGATCCTGCACGATGACGTCCTGGCCCGCTCCCCCCAGGAAATCGGGTGGTTTCTTGCCAAGCAGGTCGGCAGCTGAACGCAGGACCGCTCTCGATTCCTCGTTCACGTCCAGGCGATCGAACATGCCGTGTTCGATTCGGCCCTGTCCCGAGCAAAGCAGGGCGCGGATCATTGCTCCGCGCCTCGCACGAAGAGGGCCATGGCAAGCAGGTCGGCGCACCCGCCCGCACTCAGTCGGCGGGCAACGAAACCGCGGTGTATGCCGACCGCCATCGATTGCCAGTCGCGCATGCCGACACTGCCGCTGGCCAGGAACCGCCTCGCTTCGCCTTGGGCAAAGGCAAGGCCACCCGGGCCTCCGCGATACAGAAGGTTGGTGTCCTCGACCGAGGCGATCAGGCGCATGATGGCGTGAACGCGCCCAGCTTCCGCATGCCCCGCGGCCAATGACAGCCCTTCTTCCAGGGCGGGCAGGGCTTTCTCATAAAGCGACGGGAAACCTGCTGCCGCCTCAGCACGCGCGCCACCGGCTCCGTGCTTTCTGGCTACTTCCGTTCCGTGGCTGTGAAGGGGAATGGGCCCACGGATGATGTCCGTTGCCCAGAGCGTCTTGACGATGTCGCCTAGCGAGATGCCGGGGCGGTACCGATCGCGGAATCCTGCCGCTGCGCAGAGCAAGCCCATGCCGAAGATCGCACCGCGATGCGTGTTTATCCCACCGGTAGCGCACAACATCCGTTCCTCGGCTTCGATGCCGATCATCCGCAGCCGGTTCATCGATGCCGCCCCGGCGCCGGCCGCTGCGAAACGCGCAAAATAGGGGCCGAGAGCCACAGCGCTGCGACACAGGAGCGCATAATCCATGTCGTGATGGGAGCCGTTATCCAGGTGGCTCACCAGGCCGGGCTTTGGATAGGTATGCACTTCCAGATGAAGCGCGGCCACCGCCATGGCTGCTATCGGCCCATGATCGCTCCGTTCGCGGAGAGATTGAACGGCGGTCATAAAAAGGCCTGGTCGCGGGCAAGCATCTGCGGACCGGTCGGCGTCTTGGCCATCAGAGTGGGGGCAGCTGAATGCCACTCCCGCCACTGGATCCCGGCGGCGGCGGGGGTGATGAATTCGCCGTCGATGTGCGTCGGCGCCTGGCTGTCGATATGCGCGATGTCTCGCCCAAGCCGGTCTGCCTCGGACTCCGATGCGACTTGCCAGAGCAGGTCGAGATCGGATTCGGGCGTCAGATAGGACAATTCGGTCAGATACTCCCAGCACAGGCTTCCGAAGCACCTCGTGCTGGAGTCCAGCTCTGCGACGGCCGCGATGCTGCTTCGCCAGGATTGAGGCGCAACGATCGCTGCCAAAGCAACCAGAGGTGGCTCTTCAGCGCGAATGACGAGATCCGCATCGATCCGGAATGCATACCGCTTCTTGCCGTGCGCTGGCGGAACCGGGATTCCCGCCGGAAGAAGCTGCGCGTGCTCTTCACAGGTCCGACTGCGCACCACGAGTGGCCAACCGTTGGCCGCCCAGTCCCTGATCAACGGACCGGAATCCAGAGCGTCATGCTCCTGGAGCACTGCCTCCCATGCGCTGGGTTCGACCCACACCATCTGGTGTCGGGGGAACCGATACCTGTGGTCAACCATGGGCGACCGCCAACGCCACGATCCGATCCGCGATCGGACCGGCCTTGAGCCTGCCACCCCGAGTGAGACCGAGCCGGGACCGAACATCGCCGTCGGATGGCCGAACGAGCAAGGTCGCGAGTTGCGTCGATAGCGGCTGGGCCGGATCCCAGATTTCGGCGATGGCCCCCATCAGCGCCAGATTGTCGAGCCCGGGTGCGAACACCGGCGTCGCTGCGGCCTTTTCCTTCAGCACCTCCAGCGGCAATTTGGTGACCCGAGACATGGAGGGCAGGTCCATGACTGCCGGATGCGCCCCGGGCAGCGCCACGAGCGTTTCGCAGGATAGCGCCGTTGCAATGAATGCGCCGGCAGCACTGCCACCATAAAGCAGTCCCACTGTGGGGTGACCTGCACCCCGAGCGAGGAACAGACATTTGGCCAGGTGGGAGAGATACTCGCTCAAGCCCATCAGCTCGTCGCGACGGCTCATCCTCTGACTGCTCGAATCCACCAGGAACAGGATCGGAGCATCGTCGACACCGGCCGCGATGGCGATGACGCGCGCCGACAAGGTGACGGCGTGATCCACGCCGAGCTCTTCCCCGCCGGTGAAGCCAAGCACATGGACCATTTTGCCGTCAGGGAGGTTTCCCCGGCCCGAAAGGATCGGGCCGTCGCGGTCGATGGTCGATTGCGCTCCGAAGAGCGAGGCCAGGATGTCATCGAGCGTCATCGACATTCTCCCTGTAAGAAGCAGCGATTGCGAGGAACTGGTCGGTTGGCATCCCCGGGATCGAGGCGGGATCGACAATGCCGAGCTTCGCCCAGACGTCCGCTCCGTCATGGCATGCGCCGAGCCGCTGCAGGCGGTTGGCGAGGCGTGCCTGCTCGGCGCGCACGACCGTTTCGTCGAAGCAGGACGACCGACCCAGGGCGGTGATGGCCGCATCGCGAAAGGCAGTGATCTCGTCCTCGACGAAAAGGTCGACACCGCCGATCAGGTAACGATGCTTCCCGCCCATCGTGCGCCACACGAGCGCCCGGTCGCGAGAGTCAAACTCCTCGACGCCCTTGTTGGTCTCGATGACCTCCGGCCCGGAAACACTGAGGCGCCCCTGCTCGGAGACGACGAGCGCCGAGCAGCATCCGGCGATGATACTTCCCCCGCCATAACAGCCGGCGCGGCCGCCGATCAGCCCGACCACATGAACACCCGACCGTCGTGCCTCTATCACCGCACGCATGAGTTCCGAGATGGCCAGTTCACCGGCGTTGGCTTCCTGCAGGCGGACGCCCCCGGTGTCGAAAGCGATCACCACGTCCCGGCCGAGTGCGCGGGATGCGTGGAGCAGCCCGACCAGCTTGGCGCCGTGCACCTCGCCGAATGCGCCACCCATGAAGCGGCCCTCCTGCGCCGCAATGAGCACCGGCCGACCGTCAAGACTGGCCGCTCCGACGACGATGCCGTCGTCGAACTGAACGGGAAGATCGAACAATGCCAGATGCGGTGAAACTTCGCGCTTCTCCGGGCCGATGAACTCGACGAAGGATCCGGTATCCACCAATCCCGCGATACGCTGGCGCGCGCCGGCCTCGAACCAGCTCACACGTTCCTGAATGTTGGCGAGCGAACTCATGCCACCGTCTCCTCGATCAGGCGCACACCCTGGGCGAGCCGAAGCGCCACCGTGTCGGGTCTCGCGCCGCCATCATTGATAGAAATGTGCAGCCCGCCTGCGGCGCGGTGCGCCACAAAGTCCGCGGTCACCGCCTCCCAGAGGGCGCGGAACCCACGCGCCGCCGTGCTGATTTCGATTGTGCATCGGTCGGCCGGGCCGGCGCGTTCAAGCAGAACCTCCAGGTTGCCGGAGGCGACGACCCCCACCAGCGCGAGTTGCCGCGTCCCCGAGGCGGGGCGAGGCGCCTCGAGATCGAAACGAAGGATCTCCATGAGAAAGCTACCTCCTACCAGTTGCGAAATTTGCTGGGCGGCGCGTAGAGCCCACCGGACGCCAACATCAGATCCTTGATCGAGCGCGCTGCCAGCAGGCTTCGGTCAGCATCGAGCGGGTCGATACCCAGGTCTTCCGGGCGCTGGATCACCTTACGCTCCCGAAGCCGCTCGACCATCTTGTGATCACGCCCGCGGCCGACCTCCGTGAAGCCGGCAACGCCCCTGATCGCCTGTTCGCGCTCGTCGGCGTTACGGCAAAGCAGGAGGTTGGCGATCCCCTCCTCGGTAACGATGTGCGTGGTGTCGTCGGCGTAAACCATCACGGGCGCGAGCGGGAGGTCCAGCTTCTCGGCCAGCTCCAGCGCTGCGAGCTTCTCGACGAACAGCGGCGCGTTACCCTCGCCGAACGTCTCCCCGATCTGGACCACGAGCTTGCGACCCCGGCGCAGCAGGGGCTGCCCGTCCGGATCAGCCTCCGCTCCGGCTTTGAGCCAGGGGTCGCTGGGGTGCCGGCGCCCCCGGGGATCCGATCCCATGTTCGGCGCGCCACCAAAGCCGGCGATGCGGCTCTCGGTTACGGTCGAACTATGGCCGTTGAGGTCGATCTGCAGCGTCGACCCGATAAACATGTCGCAAGCATAGAGACCAGCCGTCTGGCAGAACGCCCGGTTCGAGCGCAGCGAGCCGTCCGGCCCGGTGAAGAAAATGTCCGACCGGGCGCGGATATAGTCCTCCATCCCGACTTCCGAACCGAAGCTGTGAATCTGCTCGACCCAGCCGGCCTCGATCGCCGGGATCATCGTCGGGTGGGGATTGAGGGCGAAATGCGTGCAGATCTTGCCGCGCAACCCCAGTTTCTCGCCGAAAGTCGGCAGCAGCAACTCGATCGCGGCGGTGTTGAAGCCGATGCCATGGTTTAGGCGCTTCACCCCATAGGGCTGGTAAAGGCCCTTAATGGCGATCATCGCGGTCAGGATCTGCGTCTCGGTGATCGCCGCCGGATCGCGCGTGAAGAGCGGTTCGACATAGAAATGCCGGCCCGCATCGACGACGAAATGCACGAGGTCGCCGGGGATATCGACGCGCGGTACCTTGTCGACGATCTCACCGACCTGGGCGATCACCAGGCCGTTGCCATAGCTGGTGGCCTCGACCACCGTCGGCGTGTCCTCGGTATTGGGGCCAGTGTAGAGATTGCCCTCGCGATCGGCGCTAACCGCAGCGATGAGGGCGACATTCGGCGTCAGGTCGATGAAGTACCGCGCGAACAGTTCGAGATAGGTGTGAACCGCGCCGAGTTCGATCTTGCCGCCGAACAGCAAGGAGGCAACGCGCGCCGATTGAGGCCCGGAAAAGGAGAAGTCCAGCTTCTTGGCAATACCTTTTTCGAACAGGTCCAGATGCTCGGGCAGAACGATGCCGGATTGCACGATGTGAAGGTCGTGCACGAGCGCCGGATCGACCGAGGCTAGGCCCTGCGCGAGGAGATCGGCTTGCTTCTGGTTGTCACCTTCGAGGCAGACCCGGTCGCCAGGGCGAACGACAGCTTGCAGGAGAGCGGTGAGGTTCGCCGGTGCGACGATCTTGCCGGTGGCGTGAGCCGACCCGTCATCGATGCGCGCATCGCGCGCCTTCTTTCGGGTATCCCATTCTCTCATGGTAAAGCTCCTAGCGAGGATCGCGAGGCAATCCGGCGGATGTGTCTTGAGCAGAGATAGTCGCGCCGATGCCGGCCGGACATTCATACAGAGGTTTAGAGTAGTATGGGTTGTGCAGGCTGTCGAAGTCTCGACTAATTCGGACAGCGTTGAAGATCGACGCGGCGGAAGGTTTGAATATTCGGCGTTACGAGACTCGTGGATGGTCGGCCGGGCTTGGGACGACCCCGCTATGACGCCCCGAGGCGCCGACCTGTCGGTACACTTCTGTGGCCTCACTTGCGCCAAATGATGGTTCGCAAGCAGTAGGCACGCTTGGATACTATCTGCGATTCAACCTTTGTATAATTGCTAGGGACATGTTGATGAGACAAAAGAAGCACATCGCTTCCATCGGCAATGCCCCCCAGCCTCCGGAAGCGATCGTTGCCCTCTGGAGATCCTCTCCCTCTTGTCCCAGAGTGAACCTTGGCCCGGGGTGTCCAATATCATCCCGGGCCATTTTCTATATCAAGTGGAGGTCCACCGCGCAGATCTCATCGGCGCTGGTGGCGCGTGAGCCGCAGCGAGCATGAGGTGGGCGTGCTTCGCCATGTCGCCGACGGTAAAGCAAACAGCGAGATCGCCATGCTGCTCTCGATCTCCGATGGTGCCGTCAAGGCGCACATGCGAAGGCTTTTTTCGATGCTCGACGTGGCTGTCGGAGTCAGGCGGTACAGCCGCACTACGGCGCGGCACCGTCGACCTTTAAGTCTATCCGGCACGGGTGCAGCGGTTGCAGAACCGACGTCGCAACCCGTCCTCAAGGCGGCGCCAGGCGAGCGGCATCAGCCTGACCGGAACCCACCTCCTGCCGTCGCGATAGGCTGAATGGGCGGGTGCGGACACACTGATCTCAGTGCCGCCGGGCAACCGACGTGCAAGTTCAAAACGTCCGCCGATCCGTTCCGCACGCTCGCGCATGCCGAGCAGGCCGTAATGCCCCACCGGATTTCCGCAATCGTGGATGGATTCGGGGATGCCTGTCCCGTCGTCCCGAACGACGAGAATAAGTGTCCACGCTCCATAGTTCAGTACGATCTCGATGGTCTTCGCACCAGCATGCTGCACCGCGTTGCGAACCGCCTCCTGCATCACGCGGAAAAGCTCGTCGCTAGCCGCGTCGACCAACCGGCGCGGTGTTCCCTTGATGCCGACTGAGAGGCGAGGCGTGTCGCCAGCAATGATCGCGGCTGCTCCGTGGAGCAGTTCCTCCGCAAAATCCTGTCGAACCGTGGCGCTGCGCAACTCGCGGACCCGCTCGCGCCCCTCAGTCACTGCGGCGTCGGCGTAGTCCAGGCCCTCTTCGATGGACTCGCGCAACGGGCTGCCCGCCGGGAAGCGTTCGGCGATCGACTGGAAGAGCATCGTCACGCCCTGAAAACTCTGCAACAGCGTATCGTGCAGTTCTCGCGCGATGCGCTCTCGTTCCGCGATCCGGATTTCCATCTGGTGCCTGACTTGCCTAGCAACCTGTCGCAACCGCATGGCATATAGCAACCGCACCAGCCCAATGCCCGGCAACAGGCACAGCAGCAGGAACCACCACGTCTGGTAGAAGGCAGGCCGAATCTCAATGTCGAGTGTCGCGCCGGTTCGATTCCACACGCCGTCGTTGTTCGATGCGATGACGCGGAAGCGATACCGGCCAGGACCGAGATTGGTGTAGAAGGCTTCGCGTCGCGGACCCGGATCGACCCATGTCTCGTCAGCGCCTTCAAGTTGATAGCGGAAACGGACTCTATTCGGCACCGAAAGGCTTAGCGCCGTATAGGCGATATCGAGGACTCGCGTGCCACTGGGCAGCGTAACGCTGACAGGATCGACATAGGTTTGACCACCGGCAGAGAGCGACCGTACCGTGACCGGCGGCGGGAGAAGGTTTTTTCTGAGATTGGCCGGATCAGCGCGAGCCACGCCCGACGCGGTCAGGAACCAGATTCGGCCGTCACCCCCTTGGGCAACCTGCGGCCCGCGATAACCGGTGTGCTGCACAAGGGCTCTCAACCCGTCATTGGCATCGAAGCGCTGATAAGGGATGTCCATGCCGGGACGATCGAAAGCATGGTCGAGCTTTGCCGTAGACAGGCGCAAGATGCCGTTCGATCCGATCATCCAGGTTTCGCCTCGCGGTGTCTGGATCATGCCCCGCATCGATAGCCAAGGATAGCTCCTCCGGATATCCAGTGTCTGAACGCGATTTCCTCGCCACCGCCCGAGGAGTCCATCTCCCGTGACGAACAGGCCCGTGCGCGCGTCGGTGATGCCGGAGATCTGCTTCGTTCCCAGCACATGTTGCGGGATGACGGCCAGAGCCCGCTCCGCGATCACCCTGATGTTTTCGGTGCCCCATTTCACCACGGCGTGGCCTTCGGAGTTCAAGGCGATATCAAGGAACGGCGAATAATCGGTGAGTGGCTTTACCGGGTTCACCCAGCGGCCATCAGGTAGCCGCCCCATCACGCTCCCCTGGTCGGCGAGGAACCAGGTCCGTCGCTCCCGGTCTTCACGACAGCCATAGCTCGACATCGCGACGCCGGGACCTTGGACGCTTTGCAAGGTTCCATTTCGTAGCCGACTCAGGCGGGTGTCCGAGGAAACCCAGATAGATCCGTCACGCGCGGGGCATATCGCGTTTACCGGTTCAGGCCACGTCGCCGCAATCCGTGGTCCTTGCCCCGGCGCGATCTCGTAAATCATGTCGTTAGCGGCGATGAACACGTTTCCCTGCCCATCCTGCGTGATCATATAGCCTTCCGGACTTGGCTCGATCGCCGGCTCCATCGTCACGGGCGTTGGCCGAAACCTGTCCAGCCCCAACTGAGTGCCGACCCAGATATTGCCTTCGCGATCCTCCAATATCCGTTCGTTGACGTCCGAGGATAGGCCATCTCTGACACCGAAACTATCGACTGCGCCCCCCGCTGGGCCGCTAATGCCCAAGGGAATGCGGAATATGCCGTTCGACCAGTTACTGCCCCACAAGGCGTCCGCCCGATCGATCATCGGCGATACGCCTCTGGTCTTGCCGGCAGCCGGATAGGCGATCGTCTTCGTCGGCTTTGTCAGGGGAGACGCGGCGTTTCGGACAAGCCGAGTTCCGTCGCGGCCGGAAAACCAGATATTGCCCCCCGCATCCTCGGCAAGACCTCCGAAGAGGCCAACATCCTCGTCCATGACGTAGAAGCGCCGTCCACCCTGAGGAAGGAACATGAGCTTCCCCGCCGCCGCCATCCAGATCGTCCCGGTCCGCGTTGCCAGGATGTCGGCGACCCACAGCTTAGGGACGCCCCAATCTTCCCCGACCTGCTCGAACCGGCCGCGTAAGTAACGATACACGCCGTCACCGGGCCGCGCGCCGTGGAACCAGATCGCACCGTCCGGGCCTTCCGTCATCCGCCCTATGGCCTCGACGCTGGGCCCTGGAACCGCGTGAAGCTTGCCTTGGCGATAATAGGCAAGCGAGTTGCCGAACGCCGCCCACACGGTGCCCGATCGACTGACCATGACGCGGGAGGCCGAGGCCAAGTCCTTGTCCAGAACGGCGTGGTGTATCCGCTCGAAGGTGACACCGTCAAAGCGATACAGGCCGCCTTTGCCGGCGAGCCAAAGATAGCCATCGGGCGACTGCGCCATGTCGGTGATATTCGAAGGGGCGCCGTCCTCTGATGTCCAGCTACTATGCTTGAACTGGCGAATCCCATCAGCCGGCGTGGCAGCGTTCGCCCCACAGGCGCTGAAGAGTAAAACGCCCCCTACGGCGAAAGGGAGTGACCAGCGTGTCTTGCGGGTGACGGTCGCACCACCGCGCAGACCCAGCGTCCAGTTTACAGCCGATGGTTTCCTGTTGATCGGAAGCTTCATCATGCGTTCGCTGGAAGTACCGGCGTGCCGGACCTGTTCCAGGGCAGCCGAAGCAAACCTGCATGTGACAAAGAACGCGGCACGTGACTGCCCCCACTGACCCCCATTCTGGCGGTCGTATCGACCGACCCGGACGGAGCAAGAAAATAGTGCCAATTCGGAGGTAAAGTTTCAATTCCGCTTCGGTTTGTGTAGGCCGGGTCATCTCGATGATGATCTGGTTGCCGGCGCACGAATACTGCTCCGTCTTTGCGTCTAGAGAGAAGGAAAGCCCCGCGAGTGGGCCGTCGCTCGTGCGCGATTCAACACTCGGCGGTCCTCTCCGTTGCTTTTGTTCCAATTCTGCTGAATTGATCGCTAGAAGCGATGATCGCCCATTTTTGTCCGGAGCGCCGAATGTCTGACGACAATGCAAACAGTGTTGAACTAGCCACGGAACTCACGATTGCGTGGCTTGGGAGCCAGAGCAACCGCGTCACTTCCGAAGACGTGCCGGCCTTCCTACGAACGATGCATTCGACCATCATTGAATTGTCAGGCGGTTCGGCTCCGACCGGGGGAACAACCGATGCGGCTGCAGCCGGGCCTGAATTCGCTCCGGCCGTATCGGTGCGAAAGTCGCTCGGCTCCAAAGATCACATCATCTCGCTGATCGACGGCAAGCCTTACAAGACCTTGCGCCGGCATCTGTCGACCCACGGCCTGACGCCCGAGGAGTATCGCTCGCGCTACAATCTCAAGCCCGACTACCCGATGGTCTCCGAGAATTATTCGGCCGCCCGTCGCGAGATGGCACACAAGATCGGTCTGGGCTCCAAAGGCCGCCAGGCTAAGGCTGCCGCAACGGCAAAGGCAACGGCTCCGGCAATAGCGCCGGAGAAAGCGCGTGCGCCGCGCCGCACCAAGAAGCCAGTCTGATCGATCAAGGCGTGGGCCGCCTCCCACGAAGGGGCGGCTCACATTTGATCCTGCGGGTAAGCGCAGCACGGCCTGTCGCGATGGCGTGGAGACCGTTGACGGTACGCGTGATCGCCCGACGGCCCGACATCCAGGCTACGACAGGATGACCTTAGGAGCGGAGAAGGAGGTCAGCGGGCGAGGGCATGAACCCTCGGCAGAACCCCGGAGACCCTCCCATGTCCATGCCTCTCTTCGCGCACTGCGAAGCTACCCCCGCGCCCGACAGCAGGGCCGCGTCGCTGTTCGTCGCACGCGTCATTGCCGACCGTCTCACTGGTGGTACGACCATCACGCGACAATCGCTCAGGCCTTTGATGCAGCAACAATTCGGCGGCTCCGATGCCACGGGTGCCTGGACGATGCGCGACGCCTACGATGCTCTCGAAATCGCCCAGGTCATGCTCGCGCTCGACCCGACAAACAACCTCATCCATTGGGACGAGCCGGCCGTCGGGTTCGCGGCGCGGTTCGCCCTGTCCCGTCTTCTTCCGACCCAAAGCTACCGCAGCGAGCGACAAGTCGATCTCCAGCAATTCTCGACGCCGCTGGGCCTCGCCTGGGCGGCCGTATGCGCGGCACAGATCCGCGACACTGACCTCGTGCTCGAACCGTCTGCCGGCACCGGCATGCTCGCGGTCAATGCGCACCAATGTGGCGCTGAGCTTCTCCTCAACGAGCGCGACCCGCACCGCGCGGATCTGCTCGCCCTCGTGCTCGGCTTGCCGGTCAGCCGTCATGACGCCGAGTTCATCGACGATCTGCTCGAGGACACGCGCCGCCCGAGCGTGGTTCTGATCAACCCGCCTTTCTCGCGCAGTGAAAGTCGTGGCCGCGACCGCCATGCCGGTTCCCGGCATCTGCTCTCGGCGCTCCAGCGACTCGCGCCGGGCGGCCGCTGCGTCGCGATCATGTCGCCGGCCTTTGCGCGCGGTGGAACCGACGCCAAAGGCTATGAGGCCGTCTCCGCGCTCGTGCAGCCGCGCTGGGAGATGCTCCTGAGCGGTCAGCCTTATGCCAAGCATGGCACGTCGATTTCGGTCCGGCTCCTAATCTACGAGAAGGGCTGGTCGGGTGAAACCGAGCGCCACCACGCCGCAACCCTGCTCGATGCACAGGAGTTGCTCGCTGGGGTTCCAGCGAGGCTCGACAATCCCGACTCGCCGCCGTCCTCGCCGCAGCCCGCTCTCCCGCGCCGCCGCGCTGGCGGTCTTCTGGCCTCGGTCAGGCAGAACAAGCTGGTCGCACCGCCCGCCACGACGGGCGTTGACGGCGAACCCATGCCCTTGACCTATGACGTGCTCGACCAGCCACCCGCGTCGCAGGACCCCATCGGCATCTACGTGCCGTGGCGCCTCACCCGAATGGCCTTTCCCTCGCCGAACCAGCACCCCGATCAACTGGTGGAGTCGATCGCGATGTCGTCGATCCTTCCGCCAGCGCCGACTTACGAACCGCTATTACCGCCGCGCGCGGTCGCGGCCCTCTCCGACGCCCAGCGTGAGACCGTGATCTATGCGGGCCAGGCCTTCGAACGAAATCTGCCCGGGCGCTTCAAGCCAAACGACGCCGGCACGCTACTGCATACCCACGCCGAAGGTCACGTCTATCGCGCCGGATTCATGGTGGGAGATGGTACCGGCGTGGGCAAGGGCCGGCAAATTGCCGCCTGCATCATGGACCAATGGTGCCGGGACCGGCGGCGCGCCGTATGGATATCCAAAAGCGCTAGCCTCCTGGAGGACGCTAGGCGCGACTGGACAGGACTCGGCGGGCTCGCCATCGACATCCAGCCCCTCGACGGCTTCGCGCTAGCGGCGCCGATTGCGATGGACAGCGGCATCCTGTTCCTAACCTTCGCAACGTTGCGCTCGCAACGTGACGACTGCCAGACCCGGCTCCAGCAAATCCTTGCCTGGCTGGGCTCCGATTTCGATGGTGTGATCGCGTTCGACGAGGCGCACGAGATGGCCAACGCCGCAGGCACGATCACCAAGTTCGGCGCCCAGAAGGGCTCGGAACAGGGATTGGCCGGTGTCCGCCTGCAGAACCTGCTTCCGCGCGCACGCATACTCTACAACAGCGCCACCGGTGCGACTGATCCCGCGAACCTCTGCTATGCCGCGCGGCTTGGCCTTTGGGGCAATGCCGCGTTTGAAACCCGCGAAGAGTTCATGGCCGCGATCAGCGATGGCGGCATCGCGGCGATGGAAATCGTCGCGCGCGATCTCAAGGCGCTGGGCTTCTATGCCGCGCGCGGTCTCACATTTCGCGGCGTCGAATATGATCCGCTCGAGCACAAGCTGACTAGCGAACAGATCGAGACATATGATGCATACGCCGATGCCTGGGCCGTAATTCACCGGGGTCTGGACGAGGTGCTCAGGGCCACGGCGATCATCGACCGGGTCACCGGCAAATCGCTCAATGGCCAAGCCAAGGGTGCGGCCCTTTCACGGTTCGAAAGCGCCAAGCAGCGGTTCTTCAGCCAACTCCTCATCTCGATGAAGCTGCCGACGGTGATCGCGGCGATCGAGACTGATCTCGTCGAGGGGCGCCAGCCTGTCGTCCAGCTCGTCACCACGTCCGAAGCGATGCTCGACCGCCATCTCGCGGGCCTGTCGGCGGAGGAGCGCGCGCACTTGGACGTTGAGTTATCTCCCCGTGAGCTGATGATTCAGTACCTCAAGGCGGCGTTCCCGACGCGGCAGATGCGGATCTACAGGGACGCAGGCGGCGAGCCTCGCTCCGAGCCGATGCACGACGAGGCCGGCAATGCGGTCTTCTGCGCTCAGGCCATCCGCGCTCGCGACGAGCTCATCGAACAGCTTTGCGCGATGCCCGCCATTCCCGGGGCGCTCGACGCACTGATCGCGCATTTCGGGTCCGACCGGATCGCTGAGGTCACCGGCCGCACACGCAGGATCGTGGTCGATGCCAGCGGTCGCCAGCGTCTCGATCGCCGGACTGCGCGCAGTAATATCGCCGAGACGCACGCCTTCATGGCGGGCCTTAAATCCGTCCTCGTCTTCTCCGATGCGGGCGGCACAGGCCGCAGCTATCATGCCGACCGGAACTGCGCGACGGCACACCGCCGGCGGGTCCATTATCTGCTCGAGCCGGGCTGGCGGGCAGCGGTAGCGATCCAGGGCCTCGGCCGCACCAATCGCACGAACCAGATGACCGCACCGATTTTTCGTCCGGTGACCACCGATTGCCGCAGCGAGCGCCGGTTCATCAGCACCATCGCGCGCCGGCTCGACAGCCTGGGCGCGCTGACGCGCGGCCAGCGCCAGACCGGCGGACAGAATCTGTTCGATCCGATGGACAATCTCGAAAGCGATTATGCCCGGGACGCCTTGCTGCAATGGTATTCGCTGCTCAACCGCGGCAAACTCAAGAGCACGACGCTGGGCGAATTCGTCGAGATGACCGGCCTGAAGCTGGTCGGCGAGGACAGCAGCGAGCTGCTCGACAATCTCCCACCGATCCAGCGCTGGCTTAATCGGCTCCTCGCGCTCCGGATCGCCACGCAGAACGCCATCTTCGAAGAATATATGGCGCTGATCCAAGCGCGCATCGATGCGGCGCGCGAGCGCGGCACCCTGGATGTTGGGGTAGAGACGATCCTGGTCGAGAAGATCGTGCCGGTGGAAGAGCAACTGCTCCGGCGGGATCCCGAGACGGGCGCCGAGACCCGGCTGTCGCGCCTCGAGCTGCATCGCCGCCACCGACCCACGATGCTGTCCGATCTTCTCGCACAATGGGCGGATTCGCGGCAGCTCGCCTTCCTACGCAACGGTCGGTCAGGCCGGGTCGCGCTGCGGGTGCCGTCCTGGTCGATCCTCGACAATGAGGGCGAGGAAATCCAGGTCTGGGAACTGATCCGTCCGCTCGGCTCCGAGCGCATCCGCCAGTCGCGCCTCGCTGAAAGCGCCTGGGAGCCGATCGATCAGACCGGGTTCCGAGCGGCTTGGGAGGCGGAAGCCAAGGAAATCGCCGAACGGGTCGATATCGAGCCGATCAACATCGCCACCGGGCTGCTCCTGCCGGTCTGGAATCGCCTTCCCGACGACGACGTCCGTGTCTGGCGGATCACCGACGCCGAGGGGCAATCGGTGCTCGGGCGGATGATCTCTCCCGCCGGGTTTACCAAGGTCGCTGCGGCCTTCGGCATCGACATGACGATCGCGCTCTCCCCCGCTGAGCTGGTGGCCGGCGCGCGCGGTGCCGGCGGCGTGGCGATCCCGTCTCTGGCGGGAGCGAGGCTCGAGCGCTCTTACGTGAACGACGAGGCCCGGCTCGAGATCAAGGCGTTCCCGCCGCCCAGGCTCCCGCTGCTCAAGTCGCTCGGCTGCTTCACCGAGATCATCAACTACAAGACGCGCCTGTTCGTACCGACCAACGAGGCGGTGGAGATCTTGGGCACCATCGAGCAAGCCATGGACCAGGGCCGATCGCGTGCGGCGCGAGCGACCCTGCCATTGGCCCATGTGCCGGTCATGGAGGGGAGACGGGGTGGGGAAAGCGGTGATCGGAGGACGGTCCACCGGTCCAGAGGTTAGGAGACACCGCATGCCCGCACCAGATCGAGTCATCACGGCCATGTTCATCGACAGCTACAATGCGGACCTCGAAGCAATTGGCTCAGCCGCCCGCGTCGCACTTCCGTCCATCGAGCGGAACGACGACATGCTCGAGCTGCTAGATGACGAGGGCACTTTCCTCGACTTCATGCCTGCGTCCTCCGACCCACAGATAGCGGCCATTGCCTACCGCCTATATGGGCGCGGCCTCAATCTTGGCGTGCGCGCCGGCGAAGACGCCGCATGGGCCAAGCTCCGGCACCTGATCGGCGCAGCCTCGGCCTAGCCTGCGGGCGCGACGCGTCCCTATCCCAATCCACATGACAGGAGGGCCAAATGGCCGACCGTGTCCCCGTGACCATTCGCCTCGGCGGCGCGCTTCCGCGCGCCCTGCTTCCCGAGCTTGTGGCGGTTCTCGCCGCGGAAGCTCTTCGCCTCGACAACGGCGATGATTTCGACGTCCAGAACATTCCATCCGACGCGCCGCTCGCGTTCAGCGAAGGCGAGGTGTCCTGGGGGCATCTCGAACAACTCGAGCAATTCTGTCTCGAGCACCATCTGCCCTTCGTGCGCTGGTGCGGATCCTATCCCGGCGCATGGACCGCCGAGCGCCTCGTCTATGACGGCACCGGCGAGCCGGTATCGTTCACCGCGACCGACGACGACCAAGTTGTGATCAGCCGCGCAGAGGCCCGATCCCTCGGATCGGTCGAGGCGATCGAGGCGCACTTCGCCTCGGCGCAGTTCTCGGTCCCTCCTTTGACGATCATCGAGCCGGACGCACCGCCGGGTCCGATGATCCTGCGCCAGCGCGGATATCCCGATGATATTGTCGGAGACCTCGCCGATGCCTCGCGCCGGTACTGCGAGCGGCGCGACGCTTCAGGTCTGGGCGCCAGTGGCTTTCCGGATGGCTCGATCCTTGTCGATGGCGAGCCGATCGCGCGCATCAGCTATAATGGCCGTATCTGGCCGCCCGGTCCCTGGGATCAGGAGAGAGAGCCGCTTTACGACAACCGGACAGTGACGGTGGAGACTGGCGCGGCGTCCTCGAATGAGGAGCAGGCCAATGGCTGACGTCTTTGTCCGGACGTGCTTCGCTTTCCGTTGCTCGGCCGCGGAATGGGCGCTGCTGCGGGAAGCGTTTCTGCTCAGCCTCGATCTGTGCGCCGGCATCGAACCGAGCCTGCCCAGCACCGCCTTCATGACCCTGTTCCCGTCCGACGGCGAGGACCGCTGGTCCGCATTTCGCGACCTTTTCGACGATAGGGATTATCCCGACCTCGGCGCGGACCTCGCCGGCGGTGCCGAGGAAGGCTCCGGCGACTGGCGGGCCGTGATGTCGGCGGAGGTTGGCCTCGAGCCCTCGGCGGTAGCCGGTCTGATACAGCGCTGTTGTGCCGTAACGCTAGCGGATGGTCCGATCGGCTTCGAGTGGAGCACCAGCTGCTCGCGCCAGTTGATTGACGCCTTCGGCGGCGGCTGCTGCGCCATTTTTGCGGACCATGTGGTTCTCGAGACGACCGGCGCGGCGCTCGAAAAGGCCGTGGCACCATCCGCCACCGTCCTATCCATCTGACCTGACGCGGCCAGCGCTTCGAGCTGTTCGCGCCGCGCTCGCCCTTTCCTGGAGAACCACGATGACCGACGTCTCCGCGCCGGGCGCGCCCGCGCGCCTCTACAGCAAAACCCACCCCGATTGCCGCGGCAATTTCCACTATCATGGTGACCTTTACGAACCGAAGGAAGCGACGTCCGCGCTTGCCGCGCGCATCGATCGCCACCTCCGCGATCATTTTCCCGATATGCGCTTTGCCGTTCGGACCGAGACGTTCAGCATGGGGCGAAAGATCACTGCGGAGGTGTTGGACTGTCCCGCCGATCTGACCGCTCGCGAGACGCAAAATGCCTTCATCATCTCCGTGCGCGACCAGATGGGGCGCTTCGGCTTCACCCGATCGAACGCGCTACAGGACTATTTCTCGGCCAGCTTCTATGCCGATGTCCAGATTGGCAGGGCCTATTGGGCGGCCCTGGCCAACCGCCGCGGTCGCAGAAACCCCGTCGACACCGTCGTCTCGCTCGCCGCATTCAAAAAGCGCATCAAACCGGGCGACCGGTTGAAGTTGATTGACGCTCCAGGAGGGCATCGGGCGCTCGGCGCCACGCGCACCGTCGCGTCCCTCCGTTCCGGCGACCTGATCTTCGAGGGCAAGGCCTATCTGGAATTCCCGCGCGCGAGCGCCTTCGCCTGCGACGGCCGCTATGTTCGCGTCGCGATCGGCCAGGAGCACGACCCCGACGCGCACCTGCTCTACGAATGGCTTCCCCAGGCCACCGCGTGACGGTCATGGCCTTCATCGTCACCGGCTCGGCCATGTGCAATCGCGGCTGCGTTCTGCCCCGGAATCGCGATTACCGCCCCTCAAGCGCGTCATCCGCTCACGACCGGAGGAGGGGTGGGGGAGGCCAGCGGGTGAGATCCGAATACGAGATCTCGCCCCTCCTGAGGAGAAGCTCCATGAACATGCAAACCCCCGTCAGCCGCCCCGCGCCGGCTGGCTATAAGGTCGACATCAGCCGTGGCCGCAACATCGGCCGTGTTTCCTCCGAATGGTTCTCGCGTCCGGACGACGAGCGCTTCCTCTCGCTGCCCGACCTCTACGCCCGTGTGCGCGCACGCGCCGAGTCCGCAACGACGCGTGTGGTCGAGAGCCGTTCCGTCCAAGTCCGCGCCCGAGCCGATGATCCCGAGCGCCTCACCCTGGTCGTGCCCGGCCGCGACGAACCCATGGCGCCCACCAACTGGTCGTTCGGCCAGCTCTGTAGCCTGGTCGGGGCACCTACATCTTACCTGCGCGACATTCCCGCAGCGCTCGCCGGAATCAACCTTCAGCATGGCCTCATCTCGCATCGTGGCGAGCAGGTGAAGCTGCTGGAGACAGATGACGGCCGCACCGAACTGCGCGCCGTGACCGGTCCCGATTACGGTCGCATCTGGGATCATGAGCTGGTCGCGGCCGTGATGCGCATCGCCGGCACCGGCACCGGCGACACCCGGTGGAAGGTGCCCGGCGCTCTCGACTGGTCGACCATGTATTATAACCCGCATGTCGATGTCTCGAACGAGACCACGACGCTTTATGCGAGCGACCGCGACGTCTTCCTCTTTCTGGTCGACGATACGCACCCGATCGAGGCGGGGAAGCTCCCCAATGGCGAGCCGGACCTGTTCTTTCGCGGCTTCTACTGTTGGAACAGCGAGGTCGGTTCGAAGACCCTTGGCATCGCCACCTTCTACCTCCGGGCCGTGTGCATGAACCGCAACTTATGGGGTGTCGAGAATTTCGAGGAAATCAACATCCGCCACTCGAAGTTCGCGGCCAGTCGGTTCGCCAGCCAGGCGGCACCGGCCCTGACGCACTTCGCCGACTCCTCGCCGGCCCATTTCATCACCGGCATCAAGACCGCGCGTGAGCGCATCGTAGCTCGGACCGATGACGATCGCGCCAGTTTCCTGCGCACGCGCGGCTTCTCGAAGACCGACACCACACGGATCATCGCGACCGTTTTCGACGAGGAAGGCCATCCACCGGAATCACTCTACGATTTCGTCCAGGGCATCACTGCCGTCGCCCGCGGCAAGGCCCACCAGGATGACCGCCTCGACCTCGAGGGAAAGGCCCGCAAGCTGCTCGAACGGGTCCACTGATCATGGCCCGGCCCAACGCCGCCGCCCTCGGTCGGGCGCCCTTACGAAAGTGGACGGCGCTCGATCTTCGCCTCAAACGATAGGATTTGGCCATGCATGTTCAATCATGCCGGGGTGTTGTGATCAACGCTCCGGAATTTTTCGCCGATCCGGCATTTCGGAGCTGGCTTGAAGACGCTCCGGCGAAATTCACCTGGCACCGAAACGGCGCGTTCGGCGAATGGTCGGATGTGGTCGTTCTCGTCGACCCGAGCCTGAACGGTGAAGGGAGCCACTCGGACATGCCCACCCACATTTGGGATCGCATCGTCGGCGCGTGCCAGGAGCACCTGCCTGCCGATTGCTGTGCCGCAAACCATTACATTGTCAGGCTGACCAATCTGGCCACATAATGCCCAGTGAGCCGCGCACGTGAGAGCTCCGGTGAGCGCACTGGACGCGAGAAATCACCGCGCTGCTGCTCGCATTCGCAGCTTGAACCTATCGAGGAGAATCCGCCATGGAATATGGCAAGTATCTGGTTCTCAGCACTGCCCATGTTCGCTGCAGTACCGGCGAACTCCTCGACCGCTGGGCGAAGCTGTCGGTAACCGAGCAGCCGCTGGCCGTAGCCTCAACTCATTATGGCTGGTTCATTCCAACCCGTACCGTCGAGGGCGAAGCCGCTAAGCATTTGCCGGCTGAGGTCCCTCCGATCCTGGCGTTCGCCCGCGCACGCGGATGCGACCATGTCCTGTTCGACTGCGACGGTCCGAGCATCGCGGAACTGACCCAGTTCCCTTGGTGATTCAAGGTGGGGCGAAGGGTTCTCTCAGTGCCCGATGAATTTAATCCGGGTAGTGCGGCGTGCTGCGTCTCGCGCGGACCCTCAGCCACCTTGCGAAACGACCTTCCGCTGGAGCCCGCCATGCCACAGCTTTCCTCCGCCAGGGCGCGCTTGGCGTCCTTTGAACATGCCTACGTGCTCGCCACCAGGCTTCGGCGAACAACCGGGATCGACCAGTTCGTCGTCCGGACAGGCGATCCGATGCAGCCGGTGCGCGTCACAGATGTTCCGCCAAAGGATCACGGTGCACTATTGGCCCTGGTGCGCTGACGGGCGCCACGCGCGGGTACCTGCAATTCGATGGGACCGCAGGCACGCCCTCGCTCGCGCCTCACGGAAACGGGGCGCCCTGCCGACTTGCAGGGAGCGTGTCAGAAAGGGGTCAGAAAGGCTTAACGACCGCGAGGAGGGCGATAAACCCTCCCGCAATCGCGATGACGGCGGCCACGAAGAATGGCTCGCCGCTCGCATCCAAGGCGTCGCCGCGCCGCAACCTGCGTAGCCGTCCCGATTGAACGCCGTGGAGACCACTTAGGGCCACGACGAAGACGAGCTTTGCCCATAGCCAGTGGTTGGAGAACCACCCACCGCTGGCGGCAACCAGGGCGCCCGTGAGCCACACGCCGAGCAACGCCGGCAGCGTGACACGCTGATCCCAGCGCGAGACCAGGCTGACGGCCTCTGCCGCGCCGCGCGCGCCCGCGGCGACGCCAATCGCTTGCACGAATAGTCCACCGATGAACATCAAGACGGCGGTGACATGCAGCGCCTTCAACCAAAGATAATCCATCAGCGCCGTCCAGCCAGAGTGGCGGCGGCCGCCTCTTTGCGCCGCAGCAGCCCGGCATTGGCAAAGCCGCCGAACGGGATGAACGCGGCGACGATCAAGCGGGTCAGCTCGCGCCGTGTCCAATCGCCCCCGCCGCTGACCGTGGCGATCACGCACCAGGCATAGGCAACGAACGCCGCCCCATGCACTGGCCCCATGAGCCGCGTGGCGATTGCATAGCCGAGCGCGTGCTTGAGGGGCACCGCGACAAACAGGAGCGTCATAAGCGTGCTTGCCTCGACAAAGGAGGCGAGACGTAGCCTCCGGATCAGCGCCAGATCTTCATGTGCTGCGATGGAGGTCGCCATGGTTTCGTTCCGTTCGTTACAGGTTTGCAGCATCGGCGCGGCTTCCGCAGCGCGTCGATCGTGCGAAAATTGTCCAGATCGACGGCGCGCCGATCGCGTACCAAAGCGCGATGACGGGGTCGCAGATTGCACACCCGACCGAAGAGGACGGTGCGAATGGAATGATCGGATTGCCGTAGAGGTGGTGGAAATAGTCCCACACCGTGTGGGCGATCCAGCCGACGGCGATGGCGCGGTAGTGGGACAGGCCGATATAGGCGAGGACCGTCATCACCCCGCAGAAGGCAAATTCCCATAGGCCGAAGCCGCCACTCAGATAGGCCGCTCCGGCACCGGCGAGGAAAACCGCGCTGAACTTCTGACGGGCGGGTTCCGCCAATAGCGAGATGAGCCCGACCAGCGCGAACCCCACCACGACGGGGAACGCAAGCTGCACAGCCGTGGCGCCGGCAAAGAAGGACGAGGACATCCGCTATTCTTGTCTGGGCGGCGGTTGATGCCGCTGGATGAGCCCGTCGAAAGCGGCTTTGGCGCGGGCGCCCGCGTCTTCATCCCGCAGGAAGCGGCTCGACACGTGGTGGGTGAGATAAATCCCGTACAGTTCCCAAACGAACTGGTCGACGTCGATATCTTCTGAAAGATGACCTAGGAACCTCGCCTCCAGCACAAACGTGCTGAGCTGTTCGCGCCAGCGCGCCTCGATCTTGGCAGCATGCGCGCGAACGTCGCTATCGATATCGTCCAGCTCGAACATCGCGCCCGCCACAGGGCAGCCGCCGCTGAGTCCGGCCCGGCGCGACCATCCGAACCATAGGTCCACGACCGCGATAAGCCGTGGCAGTCCCTCCGCTGCTCGCATGGCCGGTTCCACGATGACGCGATCACCGAGTTGAGCCACCACGTCGAGAAGATCGACCTGCAGCTGCTCCTTCGATCGGAAATGCGAGAACAACCCGCTTTTCGACATGCCTGTGGCACTGGCGAGTTGTCCGAGTGTCACACCTGTCAGCCCATGGACACTCGTCTGGTCCAGACCGATGCGCAATAAGCGCTCTTTGGTTTCGCTGCCCTTCATTGGCCAATAGTACGAACGGTCGTGCTATTTGCAAGCATCAGCTTCGGGAACGCCGAAAACTGATGGTGCGCGGCTCGCTGAGCCGGTGATAGTGCCGCAGCGAAGCGGCCGGCACCCGCATCCTAATGATCAGAGAAGCGACAAAGCCGCGGCCTAGCAGCCGCGGCCTTGCTCCACGATCACTCGCCCGGTGGTACGGCTTCAGTCTGCGCTCGCGCCTTGCGCGGACGCCCGACGGGCGGCTTCTTGCTGGCGGTCTTGCGAGCGTTGGCTGCTGGAGCCGCCGCCGCTTTGTCCGACGCCTTGGCACGGGCGCGCGGCGATGCCGCCTTGGCGGGAGTCTCGGCCGGCGCAGCCCCGGCCTGTGACGCGTCTGCAGCACTTCCCGCATCCGCCGCCTTGGGCTTGCGTCCCAGTCCGAGCCGCTTCGCCACCTCGCGGCGCTGCTCCGAATAGCCGGGAGCCACCATCGGATAATCCTTCGGCAGCTTGTAGCGCGCACGATATTCTGCCGGCGTGAGCCCATGGGCTGAGAGGTGGCGCTTCAACGCCTTGTAAGGACGTCCATCGATCAGGCTTAAAAGATGGTCGCGCGAAGCGCGGCTCTTTCGCACCGTGACGGCCGGGACATGTTCCGCCTGCTCAATGGGTTCGGCAGCAGTATCGGCTTCGGGTTCGGACGCCTTCCCCTTCAGCGCAGTCCGTGTCGACTCGATCAATCCCGGCAAGTCGCTGCTCGGCACGCTGTTGTTTGAAAGATAAGCGCTGAGCAACTGCACGGTCAAAGTCGTGAAGTCGGGCTGTTCGATATCTGCCATTCTATACTCCTGCAGGGCAAGTTCCGCCGCGAGCGACTGGAGATAGTCGGCCGATGCTTCGAACAAGTAAATGCCCGCGATCACCCAAGTTGTCGCTAGCGGGTAATGATCCGCTGCCGAGGGCGGCGTTAAAACCGGCGCCGCCGTCGACCTGGAAACGGACCACCATTGCGCGGTACCTGGTCGGACATCCACGCTTCGTCTCGCCCGGCCGCGCGCCGGCTCACCCCCGGTTATCCGGTCCACACGCCGGCGCGTCCTTGTAGCATCAGGGGTGCAGCGCGGGTGTTGGGGTGGGGAAGACGGCGGACGGATCGGGTGGTGGGGACGCCAGGGCAATAGAGGAGAGAGGGTCTTTGGCGGGTGTCGCTTCGGGATTGGCTGAGGTGACGAACGTCAAAGGAAAGTGTCATGAACATCGGTGAATTTCAGGTTCGTA